>Ga0207826_1000073_pt1 | contig 24476 bp, 30 predicted proteins | sample LuqExpMetageno80_FD_187837 | JGI IMG/M metagenome (GOLD analysis project Ga0207826, IMG submission 187837) | Tropical forest soil microbial communities from Luquillo Experimental Forest, Puerto Rico - Sample 80 (SPAdes) | ecosystem: Environmental > Terrestrial > Soil > Tropical forest ... | reverse complement strand
CCGGCGACCGTGTGGACCTGCGCGCGCCAGCTAAAACGGAGCATCTCGAGATCATCGAGGTCGAGTACTCGCCGATTCCGATGGATCCTTTCCGCGAACCGCTAGGAGCTCAGTCGAAGATGTCCGGCTCGCAGGTTTAGAGCAGCAAGACAAATGGTGCGGAAAGAACCCCCAGAGTGTCCTGAACTCGCCGTTACTGCTTTGTGGGAGACGGGAACCACGGACTCACGTGCCATGTTGCCCCTAGGTGTTGATGAAACAACTGCCCGAACCCCCACGAAGGCGACACCGACATAGAGATTCGCCAGATCTTGGAGCCCGAAGACTTCGCAGCTGCCTTCAACGACGAAGAAATTCAGAAGGAAAAAAACTTCCGGGCTCAAACGGCAGCTCGAGCAGCCAAGAAATAGTCCCACTTGCACTGACGTATCCAAACTGGTGCGATCGGTAGCACGCTGAATGTTCGAAAAATACAGGTTCGGTCGAAGTGTGAACGGAGAAGTAGAAAACGAAAAAAACAGGAGCGGTCGATGCGAACGTTCCTCGTCGCCATTCTTCTTTTTGCTGCTTCAAGCGCCAATGCTCAACAGGTTGCGCCGGCCCCGAAGTTCATTCGCGAGAACTCAGCAGTGATCGCATTGACGCATGTCCAACTGATTCGTTTTCAAGAGCGGCGTGGGCTACGACTCAAACGCGACGCTCCCTGACGGCCCAGAGTGGCTGTACCAAGTCAAACTCGATGGATATCGCGCTATGGCGAACATCCCGAGAGCTAAAACGAGCAAACGTCGATCCATATTGTTCTCCAAATAAAACAGACATTTGATGTGGAGGGGTCACGTTTCTTCGTGACAAAAAGAGGGCAAAATACTGTCACCAGCTATCTCGCTGCACCGTCCCGCTCAATCTGGTCATCAAAGTTGTTAGTTTGTCGAAGTTGTAGTCAGAGCTGCACGGAACGAAAGGAAGCACATATGAGTCTGTCGTATAAACTCATCCCCTCTCCCATTGGGAAGCTCAAGCTCGTTGCCAGCGATGAGGGGCTAGTGGCGATCCTATGGGAGAATGATCGTCCACGGCGTGTACGTCTTGCCGATCTTGTCGAGAATCCTGCACATCCTATGCTGCTTCGCACCGAAAAGGAGTTGAACGAATACTTCTCCCACAAGAGAAAAGCCTTTACGGTGCCGCTCGATATGCGGGGAACGTACTTCCAAAAGCAGGTGTGGGAGGCATTGCTCGGCATTCCCTTCGGGGAGACACGCACCTACGGCCAGCTTGCGAATCAGCTCGGCAACCCAAAGGCCACACGCGCAGTCGGCGCGGCAAACGGCCGAAACCCTATAGCGATCATCGTGCCGTGCCATCGCGTCATCGGATTTTCGGGCAAGCTCACCGGCTTTGCGGGCGGGCTCGATGCGAAGGACCATCTGCTAAAGCTAGAAGGGCGCGGCGAAACTTTATTCGCATAATTGCTCTCCTGCCCTCGACGGGTGTGGCCTGGAGCGTATCGTGACCGGTGTGCTGAACCGGCTCTTTCTGCTCGAGCTTTGCCGAATTCTCTGTTTCCAGTTCGCCTCTTGGGAGGCAGTTGCTTTGCGCCATGCTTTTGCGACCAGCGCTACAGGTGCAACAGTTGCACAGCCGGTCGTCGCAGACATCAATCCGCGGTTGTTAGACAAGTTTGGACAAGCAGCATCGCAGATAAAACTTTGCAACTGACGGATTCACTGATCTTTGCAATGTCCCTTTAATTGTTTTGGCGATTGGAATCTTACCAGGAGGTCGTTCGCTCCTTTGTCGTCTGTAAGTTATTGGATGGTCCGGGCCGGACCCCCCTTGAAGTGGTCGGGGCGAGTGGATTTGAACCACCAACCTCCTGGTCCCGAACCACACGAATAAAAACCTAAGCTGTTGAATTGGCTTGAGTTCTCTGTGCTACCCTCTCACTAATTGCGCTACGATTTGCGCTACGGCGGGCAATTGTGGCTCCTGAAACCTCGAAATGTTTGAGCGCATGAGTTTATTCTTCCTTCATGATCTCGATCTAAGGTGAGTTTTGATTCATGGGGTTAGCTCTGTGCGGAACGTTCGTCGTGAACTTCGTCAGCACAAATTCCTTCAGCAGATTGAGAATCGCAGTGCTTCCGATGCCAATCGCGGTGTTCTCGAAGGTTAATGCGGCGCCGCGATCGCTCGGCGGATAGTACAGATTGGAGATGCCGCCCGCGGCAAGGCTTCCGAGGATGCTTGAATAATTCGCCTGCCAGTGACCGTTGTCGCCTTTGCAGATTACCGCATTCGCCAGCGCGTATTGGATTCGCGATTTTGTAGTACCCGTGCCCTTGTAAAAATAACGAGGGTCCTGTTTGAAAATGGAGGGCAGCACAGCGTTTCCCAGGAAGTTGCTTATAGTGAAGTCCGCGAACGTCGCGCCATAGCGTTTTGCATAACCTTGCGCACCTTGTCCGTAGCCACTGAATTCATTTCGCGCCTGCTGAATCCCCGCAACCGCTCCAGCCGCAACGAAATAGGCGGGATCGATGGTCAGTTTCCAGGCCAGATAGTATTTTTGTTTGGGCGTGAGCGGTGCTGCGTTGGGGACGTAAGTAACATAAAAATTCGGAATGACGCCTAGCACACGCTGCTTCATTTCATCGTTCATCTGTTCTTGCGCGATTTCGATGGGCGTTAGTTCGACACGCACTTTAGTAACATTTGTGGCAAGCACCATCGAGATCGGCGGAACGGCCAAATTTTCACCAGAGTGGAGCATACCTGTCGAGGTATGCACTGAGAAGCCCTCCGAGGTGATCGTCAGCTGAAATGATCCGGGCGCCACGTTCGTAAACGTGAATTGCCCATCCTCATTGGTCATAACTTCCTGACTTACCGATTGACCTTCCAAGGTGAGTTTCACCTCGGCTCTGGCCACAGCTAGTCCATCCTGGCCAATCACGCTTCCCGAAACGGTTCCGGCTACTTTCTGCGGGTCTTGTGCATTGTTGATGGGCCCCTCGGGCGTGGGACTCTCTAGATTGCTTTCCACACCGAGGTGAGGTGATCGTTGCATCTGCGCTAGACTGGAAACAGTACAGATCAGGAGCATCAGGCTAAGCCGAACCCAATGTGCTAGGACAGAGACAAAAAATGAGCTCGCAATACGGCTCGAATATCTCGTACGGGACATAGATCTCCTAAACTCACACATATATATTGCATGCGCATAGAGCTCCCAGCGCGGACTTTCTTGATTGCGGCACGACGATTCGACCTGGACAATGCTTCTCAATTTTTGGGTTAGCTGGATTAATCGTCGTGCGTGCCAAAATCCGGGTGGGATCTAACCGCGGCCTGCCATGAGCGAAACTCGGTTGAGGAAACAGGTACAATTTCGCGACATGGACCCGGGAGCCGCTTCAGAGTTTTCTTAATTTCCCGAAGGCGCCTGGTGTCTGAGGTTGTCGCTGCGAAGATATCGGTCATAAGGTCTCCCGCCTTTCCATTTGTCTTCGCCGAACGGTCAAAAAGCTCCGCATGCGTCATGATGCAGTCTTCTGAGGACGGGCCTTTCTTGATCAAGTTATGCCGCTTCATCTGGTCGCGGCTTCGTTCATTACCAATTTGGCGCACGTCACGGCCGGTCATGCCTCGATTCGTTGACTTGCTGCAACTGGCAACCTAAGATGCTCGCCAAATGCCGGACTCCCAGTCGCTCATGGGTCAGATCATCTCGCATTACCGCATCCTTGAAAAGCTCGGCAGCGGTGGCATGGGTGTGGTGTATAAGGCGGAAGACCTCACCCTAGGACGCCACGTTGCTCTGAAGTTCCTGTCCGCAGATCTCGCGCACGACCAGCCAGCACTGGAGCGGTTTTATCGTGAAGCGCGTGCGGCTTCGGCCCTGAATCATGCCAACATCTGTACGGTGTACGAATTTGGGGAGCACAACGGGCATGTTTTCATAGCCATGGAGCTGATCGAGGGCGAGCCGCTGAAGCACTGTATCGGGCGCACGCCGATGCCCGTGAATGCAGTGTTGGAGCTGGGCGTGCAGATTGCCGACGCGCTGGACACCGCGCACGCAAAGGGCATTGTGCATCGTGACATCAAGGCGGCGAACATCTTTGTGACGGAGCGCGGCCAGGCGAAGGTGATGGACTTTGGCCTGGCGAAAACGCTGAAAGCGGAAGCTCCTGCCGTCGCCGATGCCACGACGGCGGAAGACCTGACCCTCGCCGGTTCACTGATAGGAACCGTGAGCTACATGTCGCCGGAACAGGTCCTGGGGAAAGAACTTGACGTGCGCGCCGACCTGTTCAGCTTTGGCGTGGTGCTGTACGAGATGGCGACCGGCACGCTGCCTTTCACCGGCGAAACACACGGGGCGATCTTGGGCGCGATCCTGCACGTCACGCCACCGCCCGCATCACAACTGAACCCGAAGTGGCCGCCGAGGCTGGATGATGTGATCTCGAAGGCGCTGGAAAAGAATCCCAACCAGCGCTACCAGAGCGCGGCCGCGATGCGGCTGGACTTGAAGCACCTGTTACGAGAGACGCAACAGGCGTTTCCAACAAGCGCGAGCAAAACAGTAGCACAGCCGAGGGTGCCCCTGCCCGGCGTGCCGAGCGGCAGAAAGGCCCTGATCGCAGTCGTAGCAGCAGTTGCTGTTTTGGCGATTGCCACCGGAGCTTGGCTGATCGGAAGCCGCGAAAGACACGCTCCATCATCGGGTTGGGCGGTGACGCCTTCAATCGCCGTGATGCCCTTCGTGAACATAAGCTCAGACAAGGAGCAGGAATATTTTTCCGACGGCCTGGCGGAAGAGCTGTTGAACCATCTGGTGAGAATTCACGGGCTACGCGTCGCCGCGCGAACATCATCGTTCCAGTTCAAAGGCAAAAACGAAGACCTTCGGACGGTCGCCGAGAAGCTACACGTCAGCAATATCCTGGAAGGCAGCGTGCGCAAGGAAGGCAAAAAAGTGCGCATCACGGCGCAACTCATCAACGCCAGCGACGGATTTCACGTTTGGTCGGAAACGTACGACCGCGACCTGAACGATGTCTTTGTGGTGCAGGAAGACATCGCACGTTCGGTGGCAAATTCACTCAAGGTGAAGTTGCTCGGCGGAAACCCAGCAGCGCCTTTCGCCGAAACCAAAAATTCCGAAGCCTACAACGCGTACCTGCAGGGCCGATATTTCTTTGAGCGACGGGACAGTGAGAGCCTGGAAAAGGCCCTCGGGTATTACGAGCAGGCGATCAAGCTCGATTCGAGCTATGCCCTCGTATGGGCGCAGATCGCCTGGCTAAGAGCCAATCAGGCCGATCGCGGCTATCTGCCGAGCAAAGAGGCCTATCAGAAGGCGCGAGTGGCGGCTGAGAAAGCGCTGGCGCTGGATTCCAACCTGGCAGATGCGAATGCCGCGTTAGGCTGGATCAAGGCCACCTATGACTGGGACTGGGCGGGGGCTGATGCTTGTTACCAACGCGCGCTGGCCATGGAGCCCGGTAATGCCATGGTGGTTCGCGGCGCCGGCGGGCTGGCCGCCACCCTGGGCCGATTGGACGAAGCCCTGGCCCTGCATCGCCGAGCAGTAGAATTGGATCCGCTCAGCGCGGCCGCGCGCATGAACTTGGGAACCTACGCTTACTATGCGGGCCAGTTTGACGAAGCAGTGGCTGCATTTAGAAAGTCGTTGGAACTGAGTCCGGCAATTCCGGTCATACATCACGATCTCGCGCGAGTTTACCTGGCACAAGGGCGCCCACTTGAAGCGCTTACAGAAATACAGCAGGAACCCGAGCCTGTATGGCGGCTGTTCGGGCAGGCGCTCGTATATCACGATCTGGGCAAGAAACTGGAAGCGGACGCGGCATTAGGAGAATTCATCGCGAAGTATAGCGACGACAGTGCTTATCAAGTCGCCACCGCGTACGCGTACCGCGGTGAAACCGAAAATGCCTTCGAATGGCTGAATAAGGCTTACGCGCGACGCGACACCGGCCTTTCCGATGTGAAAGTCGACCCGCTACTGAACAGCATCCGAAGCGACGGGCGCTATGCGGCCTTCCTGAACAGGATGCGGCTACAACTCTAAAACTCGCGCGCCCCTCCCATTGCAGAACCGAAATGTCTTGCGAGCGTTGCATGCTACAGGAAAGAAAATCGGTATGCATGTCTTCAGGCGATTCGGTTTGACGTAGCTTAGAAAAAATTGCGTTCCAAAAGACCTTGAACGCTTTTGGACGGGATCACGCACCGGAGGAGATTGGAGACGTCTACTCAAAGCTCAAAGAGGATGAAGTCTACGGTAGGGAATAGTGCGAGAGAGCCGGGACCGGCTGTTGGTCGGTTGCATTGTTACACAAGGACGCAGTTGCAGTAGAAATGACTGAAATCGCGTAAACGTGTTGAAAATCCGTTCGGCCCAAAACTGTTACCCATGTCTTAGGTACGTTCTGTTACCCATGTGTCCGGGCCGGACCGAACGGAAGTGGTCGGGGCCAGTGGATTTGAACCACCAACCTCCTGGTCCCGAACCAGCAACTAAATCTACCTAGGTCGCTGTCCAGGCGTCACTTACGATCTTTCGGGCCGCTCTCTGTTAGACAAGTTTGGACAAGCCCTCGAGTCGGGCGGTCCTAGTCTCCGCGCAGAGCGTGTTTCCGTGCACTCGCGCCTCACCACGACAGAGCGTCTGCCAAGGCGATGCTGCACTGAGATGGCCCCAAGCTCAGAGGTTGCGTCCCTCTCCGGCAGATCAGAGAATGCGCTTTTGATGTGCGTCTGCCCGCGTGCTACGCTTTTCCATTTTATGCCAGACCCAAACCAAGAACGAACCAATTCCGCCCTCTGGCTCGGGTTGCTGATTACCGTGCTGGGCCCCCTGACTAACTTCCTCTATTACTCCGAGGCTCCCGCAACCGTGATCCCGTGGCTCAACCTGGCCATACCAGCCATCGGCCTGCTCCTCGTCTTGATCGGCGTCGCCCGCGCGTTCCGCGAGCCGCAACTCTACCGCGGCAAGATCTTGGGCTCCATCTTCACCGTGCTGGCGGCCTTATTGTTTGCCGGCTCCGTATGGCTCTTCATTCACGTCCGGGATGTGCCTCGCTCCGCCGGCGCTCCACAAGTAGGACAGCGCGTGCCGGACTTCACTTTGCCCGACAGCACCAGCCAGCCTGTCTCTCTTGCCCAACTGTTTTCCGCTATGCCGGGAACCGCTCAGCCCAAAGCCCTGCTTCTCGTTTTCTATCGTGGATATTGGTGACCCTTCTGCAACCTCGAGTTACGAGGCATTCAGGAAGAACTTTCCGAGTTTGCCGCACAAGGCATCCGGCCCGTGGCCATCAGCGTCGACCCGCCCAACGTCTCTGAACATTTGCGGCAAAAGCAAGGCTATACTTTCACCTTTCTTTCCGACCCAAATACCGAGGTGATTCGCCGCTACGACTTGTTGCACAAAGCCGGAGGCCCCGAAGAGCACGACATCTCCCGTCCCGCCGAGTTTTTGGTGGATCGTTCCGGCACGGTACGCTGGGAAAACTTCACGGAAGACATCCGCGTAAGGCCCCGCGCCGAACAAATGCTAGCCGCCGCCCGCACCATCCAGTGGTAGCCGTTTTCTTTGTCTTGCGAAGTTTCTTTGCTGGGTAAACCTCAGACCTGAAGGTCTGCCCTACAACACACTGGGGATTCATAGTCGACCGTCTGCTCCACCACGGCCATCTCCTCAGATGCGGGAACGCCGATTCCGACTCCTTGGGATAAAGGGGAGTTAAACTCAGGCCTGCCGGAGCCCCCCACCGCGCCAACTCACGCTTCGCCAGCCGGTGCCGTTCCGAGAACAGAGTACCGAACAGTTTATCCGCAGTTGCGCTATCGCCCGCTTCGGCAGCGCCAATTAGAGACGCGTTATGCTGATTGTCCGCGCGCTTGGTGGCCCACCCAGGAGGTCGTTTGCTTTCTGGCGACTGTAAGTTGTTGAATTGGTCGGGGCGAGTGGATTTGAACCACCAACCCCCTGGTCCCGAACCACACGAATAAAAATCTAAGCTGTTGAATTGGCTTGGGTTCCCTGTGCTACCCTCTTACTAATTGCGCTACGATTTGGGCTACGGCTGGCACTGCCCGGCAGTCGACTGGCATCGCAACAGATGGTTACAGGACACGACTTGGATGACCTTCGCACACAGCGCACCTTCCGCTACCTTCCTATTCACTTTTCTCGCCTTACGTGATAGAGTTTTTGCGTTCCGCAAAATGACGAAGGAGCCTCTCCGATGGACTGGGTTGTTCCTCAGCATGAAGAAATCGATCTCAACTGCGAAGTCAGTTCGTACGCAAACGCTGAACTATAATTTCTCCCGCATTCCCTAGCCGCTATTTTGCGTGGCGGGCTGTTGCGTGTGGAGTGACTTGCCTGGACGCTCCTCTTTCTTTACCCTGCTTTCTAGCCAAAGGCTCACTGTGGATGGTCATCAAAACTCTGGGTTCGGCTGCAGGCGGCGGTTTCCCGCAGTGGAATTGCTCTTGTCATAATTGTTCCGGCTTACGTGCTGGAACACTGCGTGGCAAAGGGCGATCTCAAACACAGATCGCATTCTCGGCGACGGAGGGCGTGTGGTTCTTGGTGGGAGCTTCACCCGACCTCCGAGCACAGATCTTAACTGCACCGGAGCTTACCCCCTTTTCTGAAACGTCTCCAATTGCGGGCGTGTTTCTACCTTCCGCGGAGGTGGATGCGGTTATGGGGCTTCTCCATTTGCGCGAGTTCCAAAGTTTCCTCACCTTCGCCACGCCTACAGTCCAGCGTATCCTCAGAAACGAGAACTGCATTTTCAATGTGCTGGACCGAGCCAGTCCTCCGGTACAGTGGCGGACTCTTTGTAGCAATCGGCGCACGGCCTGTTATTTGTCGGATAATCCGGTTGGCGAGCCTCCGTTTTTCTGCACCACCATTCCGCTCGCGCGGAATTTTCCGGATTATGCCAGCAAGGATCCCCGACGGGAATGTTCGTCCGACGATGCTTGTGTGGGATTCTTACTGGAACAGAGAAACAAAAAGCTATTCATCGCGCCAACGCTTTCCGGGGAAAATAAAGAGTGGCCGAAACTCGCAACTTCCGCGAACGTGAGCATTCTTGATGGCACGTTCTGGTCAAACGAAGAGTTGCTCGCTACGGGCCGCACCGACAAAACGGCACGCGAGATGGGGCATCTGCCGCTTTCCGGGCCGGATGGTTTGCTGGCGCAATATCCTACGGACGCGCAAGGTCGCAAGATTCTGATTCACATCAACAACACGAATCCTATCCTGGACGAAGATAGTGATGAACATCATGCGGTACTAGAAGCTGGTTTCGAAATCGCTTACGATGGTCTAACAATCGAGCTATGACGAGTGCTGATATCCCGGAGCCGCGCCTCAGCGAGACGGAATTCATCGCCGGCTTGCACGCGATTGGAGACGAGCGCTACCACCACAAACATCCCTTTCATCTGTTGATGCACGAGGGCAAGCTGACCCGCGGCCAGTTGCAGACTTGGGCGCTCAACCGCTATTACTATCAGCGACACATTCCGATTAAGGATGCGGCAATCCTAGCCCGGAGCAAGGACCTGACGTTCCGTGTGGCGTGGAGGAAGCGCATTTTAGATCACGACGGCGACGGGAGCAAACCGGGAGGCATCGAGAAGTGGCTGAAGCTGGTGGAAGCCACCGGGCTTTCGCGTGAGCAAGCCACCTGCGGCGAAGGCATCTTGCCTGGGACGCGCTTTGCGGTACAAGCCTACCTGCGTCTCGTGTCGCAGCGGTCGCATCTCGAAGCGGTGGCCTCTTCATTGACAGAACTGTTCAGCCACAAACTTATTGCTCTACGCATGGATCGCATGCGACTACATTATCCTTGGCTGGTTCCGGCGCTGGATTATTTTCAGGGTCGGCTCACCCAAGCACCCGAAGACGTCGAGTTCGCGCTCGCCTATTGCGTGAAGCACGCGCGAACGAGAGAACAGCAGGACCTGGCCTACGCAGCGCTACGCGCCAAGTGCGACATTCTCTGGGCGCAACTCGACGCGCTCTACTTTGCCTATGTGGAGCCTGGCTGGCCGCCTCCAGGCGCGTTTCGGCCGGCAAAGGATACGGAATGAGGCCAGAACTTAGCTCGATCCCGAGGCTTGCTCCCGGCGTTCGCCTGAATGACAAAAACGCAAAGTCACGAATACTGTTGATGCCCGAGAGCGCACTACAGCTAAATGGCCCGAGCTTCGAAATCGTGCAGTTATGTGATGGCAAGCATACCATTCAACAGATTGCGGAGAAGCTGCACGTGCTGTATAACAAAGCGGAGCCGCAGCGCATTACCGAGGATTTGCTTGGTTATCTAGTGCTGCTGCACAATCAGCGCGCGATTGATTTTTGATTTGTGACCACCGCCACGCTCACTCCGCTTGTACTCGTCGCGGAACTCACCCACCGCTGCCCTTTGCACTGCGTGTATTGCTCGAACCCCATCGTACTCACCAAGCGCGACGCAGAAATGCCAACTGAGACGTGGGTGCGCATCTTTGAAGAAGCCGCAGCGGCTGGCGTGCTGCAGGCGGACCTGACGGGTGGAGAACCGCTGACGCGTGCTGACATTGTGCAGTTGGTGCGGGCGGGGCGCGAGGTCGGTCTATACATGAGCCTAATTAGCAGCGGGTTGCCGCTCAATGAAGCGAAGCTCGAGGCCCTTGTGGAAGCGGGGCTCGATCATTTCCAACTGAGTTTTCAAGGCGCAAACGCACAGACGGCGCTGGAAATCTCCAACACAACTTCTCATGCGCACAAGCTGAGAGTGCTAGATTGGCTGAAGAAGTGGCACGTCGGCGTCACGCTGAATTTTGTTATTCACAGGCAGAACGTCCCGGAACTAGGAAGGATGCTGGCGCTGGTCGAGGAACACCAGCCAAGCAAGGTCGAATTTGCAAGCGTGCAATATTATGGGTGGGGATTTGCCAATCGCGGAGCATTGCTGCCCACCCGCAAACAACTCGACCACTGCGTTGAGACGTTGAAGGCCGCCGAGAACAAAATGAGAGGCAAGACGCGTATCGTCTTCGTTGTACCGGACTATTACGCCAAGTATCCCAAACCATGCGTGGGCGGTTGGGGGCGCAAGCTTATACTGGTTTCGCCGGAAGGTACTGCCCTACCTTGCCATGCCGCCTCGGTGATTCCCGGCCTGCGTTTCGAGAATGTGAAGGAAAAATCACTGCATGAAATCTGGGAGAACTCGACGGCGTTCCGCCGTTTTCGGGGTGAAGACTGGATGCAGGAGCCTTGCAAATCCTGCGAGCGACGTCATCAGGATTTCGGTGGCTGTCGCTGTCAAGCCTTTCTGCTGGCGGGCGATGCCTCGTCAACAGACCCGGTCTGCTCTCTCGCTCCCACACGCCATAGGGTGGACGCTATCCTCGGGGCGACCAATCAGCGACCACCGGGGCCTTGGGAAAAACCGAACTATCTCTATCGCCGTAGCCCCGCTTGAAGTGCGTATTTGATCGCTGGTCCCACGCTGCTCTGGTCGGGCTGGCTTCCGATCGTTGTCGACTTTGGAGGTCCGGCGGGGCCAATCCGGACGACCGGTCATTTCGCTCGAGGTCCGAGATCTCATCCGCAAGATGTGCAGGGAGAATCCCCTGGGGGTTGCACCCCGCATCCATGGAGAGTTTTCATCAGTTGTGGCTCTCAAAAATCTCGAAGTGCCTAGGCGAATGTGGCTACTAAACGATGGCCTGGCCGAAATCGCGCAGCAGATCTTGAGGTGGCACATTGGAACATGGGCCCATTACCAGAAATTACTGATCAGGACAACGTCGCTGGTTTTGCTTCCTCTTGTCAACGCTAGGTGCCTGCCGTCATGTGACCTTGACAATCGACAATCGCTGTTGTAGATAGTCATAGCATGGGCAAGCCTAACGATCTGGTCCAAGGAACGCTCGACCTTTTGATTCTCAAGACTCTCTCACTTGAATCGAAACACGGTTGGGCGATTGCAAAGCGCATTCAACAGATTTCTGGAGAGGTGCTTCAGGTCCAGCAAGGATCGCTCTATCCCGCTTTGCACCGGCTGGAACAGAAAGCCTGGATCAAGGCCAAATGGAAAGAAACCGAAACGGGGCGGCAAGCCAAGTTTTATTCGCTGACCGGTGCCGGTCGAGCGCAGCTCGAAAAGGAAGCCCAGAACTGGTCTCGCTTGTCGGCGGCCATCAATCTAGTGGTTGAGACCACGTAGGGTGGTGAAGTCATGGTGTCGGCTCGGCGATTCTGGCTACGGCTACAAACTCTATTCCGCCGTGAACGGGCGGCTGAGCGGTTAGACGACGAGGTTCAGTTTCATCTCGAACAGCAAATTGCCGAGAACATTGCCGCAGGAATGACGCGCGAAGAAGCTTGCCATGCCGCGATGCGAGCTTTTGGTAATTCATCTTTGCTCAAAGAAGAAACGCGCGACGCCTGGGGCTGGACCTGGCTTGAGCAATTCGCCAGCGACCTTCGCTACGGCCTTCGTACGCTACGCAAGTCCCCGGGGTTCACGACGATTGTCGTCCTCACTCTCGCTTTTGGCATAGGCACGAACACCGCTATCTTTAGCATGGTGAACGCTCTGCTGCTGCATCCCTATCGCTTCCACAATCTGGACTCCCTCGTTCTCCTGTTTGAAAACCGCGGCATTGACGAGGGGCCGGATGCCAGGCGTATTTCACCTGGCGACCTAAGCGATCTCCGTGCCAGTTCGCGGTTATTTGAAGATATCGCCACCTACCAATACCGCGACTTCAATTTTTCCTCCGAAGGCAGAGTCGACGTGGCGCAAGGCTGCCGCGTATCCGCAAATTTCTTCTCGGTTCTTGGCGCCGCCCCTGCCCAAGGGCACCTCTTTTCGGCGAACGAAGAACAGCCTGGCTCTGATCAGTCTGTCATTGTTAGCAACCGCTTCTGGCAATCGAGACTCGCCAGCGATCCGCAGTTCTTGGGCAAATCCATACGCCTTAACGGGCGCAACTATACGGTGGCGGGAATCATGCCCCCGGACTTTAACTATCCCGTTTCGATGGAACTGTGGGTGCCCTTGGCGCTGACTCCGGCGGAAAAATCTGATCGCGCGCGGTTGTCTCTTTTCGCTCTCGGGCGCCTAAAGCCTAGCCTCAGCATTGCGCAAACCAACGCGGCGCTGAACAATTTATCTCGCAGGCTCTCCGAGCTTTACCCGAAGACCAATGCGGGCCGCGCCCTGCATCTGCTGCAGCTTCGCAAAGAACTCTACATTTACAGTCTGCCGCTTTTTCTCTTGCTCCAGGCCGCCGCTCTGTTTGTACTGCTATTGGCTTGCGCCAATCTCGCGAATCTCCTTTTTGCGCGGATGATTGCCCGGCAAAGAGAACTTGCCGTGCGCTCCGCTTTGGGCGCAAATCGCACCAGGCTAGCCCGGCTTCTGGTTTCGGAGATGTCGCTCCTCGCGATTCTGGGGGGAGCCGTCGCGATTGCAGCGTCCTACTCGAGCGTGAGCATCCTGCGCAACAGCATTTCACCCGCTTGGACCAAGTGGGTTCCCGGCTGGGATGGCATTCGAGTGGATTCCACCGTTCTTTTTTCTACGATTCTTCTCTCGTTGCTCCTCGGACTGGTTTTTGGTCTCGCTGCCGCGCTCCACCTGCGGCACATCAATCTGAATACCGTGCTCAAAGAAACCGGGCGCGGCTCGGCAGGGCCGGCACGCGGGCGGTTGCGCAACGGACTTGTCTCAGCACAGGTCGCGCTCGCTCTCGTCTTGCTGGTGTGCGCTGGACTGACCACGCAGGGATTCAACCGGCTTGCGCAAGCCTATCAAGGGTTTCAGCCTGACCAGGTTCTGAAATTCGAAGTCAGCCTGCCGGAAAACGCCTATCCTGACGATGCGAAACGCAACAACTTCTTCCAAACGGCTTTACGCGGCGTCTCTTCCCTTCCGGGAGTCTCTGGCGCCGCACTGACTTCGAATCTCCCCGCCAGCAACGTGGACAACGAGAAAACTCTGTTTACCATCCAGGACCGCCCAGCGCTTCAAGCCAGCGAGGCGCCCGCAGCCGATTTCCAAACAATCAGCGGAGATTATTTTTCTGTTCTTAAGATTCCTCTGATCGCAGGCCGATTTTTTACCGAATCGGACAACGCGACTGCCGCACGCGGCGCCATCATCAGCCGCACAATGGCGAATCGTTTTTGGCCCGGGAGTGATCCGCTGGGGCAACGATTCAAGTTGGGCGCCGCGGATTCTGCCGAGCCCTGGATGACCGTCGTCGGAGTCGTCGGTGATGCACGCCAGAATTGGTGGAATCCCGCAACTTTTCCCGTCATCTATCAGCCTTATCTTCAGTCATCAAGAAGCTGGTTCCGATTTGTCCTACGTGCTGCCTCGAATCCAACAGGCTACGCTTCCGCTGCGCACGCCGCGATTTCTCAGGTCGATCCGGAAATTCCCATAACCGAACTGAACACCCTGGAGACCGAAGTGCAGGACTCCATTGCCATTGTCCACATCATGGGAGTGTTAATGGCCATTTTTGGATCCGTGGCGCTCCTGCTTTCCTCTATCGGCGTCTACGGAATTCTGTCCGAAAACGTTGCGCAACGGACCCACGAGTTTGGCATTCGTTTCGCTCTGGGCGCGAATCCGCGCGATGTGCTTCGTCTCGTTTTCCGTCATGCGGTTACCGTTTCCGGCGTCGGCTTGGCAATTGGCTTGCCCATTTCTTTCGCGGTCAGCCGCGCGATGGCAGCATTTGTTTTTGGAATTGTTTCGGTGAGTTTGCCGACCTTGGGGGTTGTCCCTACCGAAAATTCGATCGCATTGAAAAACCGCGACCAGCACGCGATAGGAGAGAAATTCCTCGATCTCGCGAAAGCACTTGCCGCAGTACCGAGAGTTGTGAGGGAAATGCCGCATCGACTTCTCGAAGCAGAGGATCACCAAGCCTGTAGAGTCTATGTGGAGAGGATGCCGGATTGCTCACGCCGCTCGTCGTTCGTAGCGGTGGTGCAGCCCACCGACCTGCGGCAGCACCACAACTGGTCCCATTTCCAACGGCTGAATTGGTCTTGGCTCGGGCGAATCCTTCCCCAACGAGAGATGCGTTCTCGATCGGTGATAGTAGGCAAAATAGTTGCGCAATGAGCGGCGCAACGACCGCTCGTTCCACACGATGACGTGGTCCAGACATTCGCGACGAATGGAACCGACGATCCGCTCCACATACGGATTTTGCCAGGGCGATCGCGGCGCGCTCATCACTTCCTCCATGCCCATCCCTTTCATCATGCCGGCGAAGTCTTGACCGTAAATCGCATCGCGATCGCGCAGCACATACCTCGACGCCTGATTCCAGGGAAACGCTTCCCGCATCTGCTGCATAGTCCACTCCTGCGTGGGGTGTTCGGTCACCCCGAAGTGCACCACACGGCGTCGCTCATGCGATAGCACGACGAAGACAAACAGAACCCGGAAGGTTGCTGTCGGTACGGTGAAAAAGTCGATTGCTGCCGTCTGCGCAAGATGATTCGTCAGGAAAGTTCGCCAGGTCTGGGAAGGCGGTTTCCGTGGCCGAGGCAAATATCTAGCCACCGTCGATGGCGCCACCTTAATCCCCAACTTGAGCAGTTCCCCGTGAATGCGGGGTGCTCCCCACAAGGGGTTGGCTTGGCGCATGCGTCGAATCAGATCACGAATGTTCGCCGCTACTTCTGGCCTTCCGGGAAGGCGCCGCGATTTCCTGGTCCAATACCAAGCGAAAGCTCTTCGGTGCCAACGGAGGACCGTATCGGGTTGAACCATCTGCAGGCATCGGCGCCAACCCGACCAGAATCGAGACAGCAGAACCCACAAGAACCGGTCGGAGCGCTGTAGGCGTAAGCGACCCGGCGCGTTGTTTTGGAAAACTGCTAGCTGGTGACGAAGGGCGAGGATCTCCGCCTGAAGGGCGGCACGGGTCCGAAAACTGGACGCTACCAGAGCGAAAAGGGCGACAAGAAGAGAGCTCATCGTGGTAGCCACCATGATCTCACGAATGATCGGAACCTCTGCGTTTTCAGATCGGACCGAGTTTTCGGTAAGCACACGCGGATGCGGCGGGTGTTTTTGCCTTTGACGGGAGAACACGCTAGTATCGAGGCATGCCCGTTGAGTGGAAAAACTACATCGCGAGCGATCCAGAAATTCTTCGCGGGAAACCACGCCTAAAGGGGACACGTATCCCAGTCGGGCTTGTTCTTGGATACCTGGCCGCCGGTAAGACCGCCGAAGAGATTGTCGCTGAATTTCCCGGTCTTACTCGCGACCAAATCGCTGCCTGCTTGGACTACGCCCGGGAACTGGCCGAATTTGAGGCCCTCGTCTGATGGCCTTGCGGTTCTTAGGCGACCACTGCATCTCAAACTTCATCATTCAAACCCTACGAGAGGCGAATCACGAGGTCGTGCGCTTGAGGGATGTGCTGCCAGTGGAATCATCGGATGACGTCGTGATTGCCAAGGCTCAGGAAATCGATGCCATTCTGCTCTCGCTGAACGGCGATTTTGCCGATATCGTCAGGTACCCGCCTAGCAACTATAAAGGGATTGTCGCATTGCAGATGCGCAACCATCCAGAGGCCCTTCCTAATCTCATGACCCGATTGACTGCGCATCTAAAGGTCCAGCCTGCGATGGAGCATTATCACGGGAAGTTACTCGTGGTCGAAGTCAATCGCATTCGCATTCGGAAATAGGGCTCTGAGCAGGAATTTGTCTGCTGCATGGGGTTTCTGGAGCAATCGGCAGATCGCGGGTTCGAGAGTCAATGCCCAGTTGAGTCGGCTTGCCATCCGTGCTGCTGAATTTGTGTGCTTCAGCCGACGTTCTGAGGGGCGGCGTGGGCGAAGATCCCACAAGTCGGAGATTTGCTTGCCTCGCGAGAAACGAGGGAACATTGGGGGAACGTTAAGCGTTCCTTGATGCGCTTTTGCCCGTCTTTCTGCTCCACCGGATTCCTCGTAAGTGCTTGAAATTCCGCATGGGGATACATTCGACTTCCACACGCCTCCGCCAAACTGCTTTGATTGCAATCAGTTGACGAAGTTTGCCATCACGTCCCGATGAGTGTCTGCGACTACGTGAGAGTAAATCCGCAGAGTTGTAGTCATATCGGCGTGGCGTAGCTGTTTTTGTACGATGGGCGACGGCACGTTGCATTCGACTAGTTCTGTTGCTAGGCCGTGCCGGAATGCGTGCAGTCCGACTCTGGCAGCACTAGGAATGCCCAACCGCCTCAATAGAGGTTTCAATCCATTCTTGACGACGTTGTCGCGTCGCCTTGGACGCGTGCCGTTGGGATTGGGGAACAGGTAACCTGCCGCATTCTGTTTCCAATGATGCTGTAGATAGTTCCGCAGCATTGTTTCCAACGCGGACGGCATTGCAAGCGTTGCAGTGGACTCGTCTGTTTTGGTCGTGTCCCGAATTTGCCGATTGTTGTCGTCGCACGTCTTATCGATGCGAATTGTCTTCCTCTCAAAGTTCAGGCGGTCGATCGTCAACGCCAACAGCTCACCGGCCCTTGCCCCTGTGTACCATGCGGCCGCGAACAGCGTTTTGTATGGCTCCTTCGCTGCTCCAATGATTTGCATCACCTGTGACTGCGTGAAGAATGGGGCCGCAGGTCCTTTCTCGGCTTTCCCCAGCTTCAGGTCTCGCAGCGACACTTTGGCGACGAGTGTCCGCCATTTCTCCGCATAAGCGATGATGTCGAAAATCAGCCACACTCCCTTTCCCCGTGCGCACCGACAGCGAATCTCAACCCGTTTGCTCGGGTCCGTTCTGTTGCCGTCGACGACTGCATTGCTTCACAGCCTCCCGAAGGGCCAGTTCGACGGCAAACTCGTTACCCGCGATGCAGCGACACGCTTCTATGAGTTGCATCAATTGGTCCACCACTGGAGAGATGGCCTCAATTTCACTCGGCACCCATGCCTCCAGTTCTAGCAACGAACAGCTCCGCCTGTATGCCGAAAATTGCGGGGCCGGATCTTCGCGTCGCATAGACGTCGCCGGATGTGGGCGTTGTGTTGTCACATGCGATTGTGAGAGAGTCTGCCATAGTGCCGTGATCCTGCTGGTTCCTGCTGAATGTGAGGCCACGCCGATTCAGCCCGGTCCTCAGCGTGTAGCTCAGAGTTAGGTTAGGCTTTCCTAAGGCGTACCAGAGTCGCTACTTAGACTCATGCCGGCAATTCAGCAAAATGGATTCAACTTCTCTATAGCGGGACACCATGCTATTCGCATATTCGGCTTCGCGGGGAGACAGGGGGAAATGGTCCACCTCCAACGCTGTTTCAAGGAGTATAACAAGCGGCTTGTGTTCAACGACCGCGTCGGCTGTCCTCATCTATTTTGTAGCCAAACCAAAACTTAGGGGACGAGTGAATTCTTAATTCCATCTTAATGCTTTTGTCATATTCGAAGTAAAGGCTCGGATACACGACTTTCGAATTTCGCTTGGCCGCCCAGAACGGTGCCGACGCATGGCAATCAAGTTCAGACGAATAGCCGTTCTAATTGCAGCTCTCCTGACACTCGACCGAGGTGCATGCCAAGAGCCGCAACCGGTGGCCATCCCAGGGTCACATCAGCAGCCCGCGACCAGCCCTTTCTCCCTCAATCCACAAGCTGCTTCAGCTCTTCGGCACACCGGCGACGCGCTGGAAAATATTCTGCTGGAACAAGCTGACGAAGAGCACGCACCATACGTGGACTCTCGTATCGCTCTGGAATACAACATGATTCGCTCGAGGGCGGCACAGTCGATCTTCCCAGGGCTCGGAGCCAGTGAATCTGGACGCTCGAAGCCTCTAGCCGTCGGTATCGAAGTACCCCTCATCCTGCATCTTAGCGGAGAAAGTATGGAACCGAGCCTCAACGCGAACCGGAGAACGTCACGTTGGAAGAGCTGATCCTCAGCCAGGCCTTCGGCAAGTGCTTCGCGGCACGAGTGGGTAATTAATTCTAGCTTCAGCGAGTACGTCCAGACGCTAAGAGGCAGGACTCGAGTTCCAGGTAGACCGCAAGCAGAAATGGAGCATTGCTCCCTATGCCGCATTTCCCCTAAACCACATTTCCCGAGAGAAGGAATTCAAGAATTCTAAGCTTCGATCTAACCTACAACTTCTAAGGTCGCCCAACTCGATAGCCAGAAGGAGGAAAATCCCATGAACGATCAAGGAACGACTCTAGCCGACACCTTGTTGGACGAATGGCCTCACATTCGAAAGTCCGAGCGGATACAAGCCTTTGAAAGACTCCCACGCGAATATATGGATGACTTTTTCTTGAGCCTGGAAGCAAAGGAGCAATCAGAGCTGGTGCTGGCGTTGCCCGAGGGCGAACGGCGTCTTTTCGTCCGCTTGCTTGCGCCCGACGAAGCAGCCGATTTAATCCAATCATCGCCCAAGCGTGAGCGCGAAGACCTGATGAGTCTGATGGACGATAAAACAAGAACGGACGCGACAGCGTTGCTCCATTATCGCGCGGACGTCGCCGGGGGCTTAATGAATCCCCGCTTTGCCCGGCTCCGCCCTGAGGAATCGATCAATGAAGCCATTACGTATTTGCGACAGCAATTGAGCCACGTGGAGACGATTTATTATGCGTACGTGCTGGAAGAAGACCAACGACTTGTGGGAGTCGTATCACTCAAGGACCTGGTGAGAGCAGACCCGAACAAGAGGGTCGCAGACGTGATGAGCACAAGGCTCTTTAAAGTTACAGACGTAACTGATCAAAAGCAGCTAGCCCACTTACTGTCTGTCCACGGCATCCAAGCGATTCCTGTCGTTGATGCCCAGGGCCACATGAAAGGCATTGTCACCGCGGATGACGTTATTGACGTGCTTCGCGAATTGGACACGAAAGACATCCAAAAAGTGGGGGGTATGGAAGCCCTGGACGGGCCTTACCTCGAGACCGGGTTCACTTCCATGCTGCGGAAGCGCGCTGGCTGGCTGGTCGTCCTATTCCTCGGTGAGATGCTTACCGCAACCGCGATGACTCATTACGAGCACCAAATCGAAGCGGCCGTGGTGCTAGCGCTTTTTATTCCGCTGCTGATCAGCAGTGGAGGCAACTCTGGCTCTCAGGCGACAACCCTGATCATCCGGGCCATGGCGCTCGGAGAACTGCGTCCAAGAGACTGGTGGCGGGTGATTTCCCGAGAACTTCTAACAGGGATTGCCTTAGGTTTGCTGTTGGGGGTGATCGGATTCCTTCGGGTCGTCGTGTGGCAATCGATTTCCCCTATCTACGGAGAGTACTATCTCCTCGTAGCCCTTACTATCCTTCTGAGCCTTTTAGGCGTCGTGACCTTTGGGACGATAGCCGGTTCGATGTTGCCATTCATCCTAAGGCGTTGCGGGCTCGACCCAGCGAGCGCCTCTGCTCCTTTCGTGGCAACGCTGGTCGACGTTACCGGGCTCGTCATTTACTTCAGCGTGGCCAAGCTTGTTCTCAGCGGAACACTATTATGACCGTCGAGCAAGCGCATATGGCGGATGAAAAAGGTTCGGGCGATCGAAGTTCGCAGTACCGCGATGCCTGGTTCGCGATGCGACTGTCATTGCTCGTAGGCGTTGTAGTATTTCTCGCCGATTGCGCCCGTCCCACCACTCAGTTGGAGGCTCTATGAAAGAAACGGAACCGTTACACCTTCTGATTGAGGAACTCACTGAGCTTCGGGGCGAGATGCTGCGACAGGAGGCGGCGCTTGGGGAACGACTTCTCGAGATTTGCCCAGAGCATCACGAGAGCGCGCGAAATCTTGTGCATTACATGGTGCTCCGGCGCCGGGACGTGCGAGATCTGCAGGAGCGACTCGCAATTCACGGTTTGTCATCGCTCGGAAGGGCAGAGCCCGATGTGCTCGGTGCAGTCAATGCCGTACTTCACGTTCTCAACCGATTGGCCGGTAAGCCAACAAATGGTGCGCATCCGGTTCAAGCGCAGGAAGTCGCCACCCTTCGAGGATGGGATTTGCTCGAAAGAAATACTGAGGCACTGCTGGGCCCGTCGCCCAAAGATCGGAACGTCCGCGTCATGGTCACGATGCCTTCTGAAGCGGCGGTAGACTTCGGGTTGGTTCGCGACCTATTGCTCAGGGGCATGAACTGCATGCGAGTAAACTGTGCCCATGACGGACCGGAACAGTGGAGCGCGATGATCTCCAACTTGAAGCGAGCAATGGTAGAAACCGGGCGCGAATGTCGCATCCACATGGACCTGGGTGGCCCGAAGCTGCGCACCGGCATACTTGAGTCGGGTCCGGCAGTGTTGAAGTACAGACCCAAGCGTGACGCTTACGGCCGAGTCATTTTCCCGGCACGGATTTTCCTGACCTCCTCGCGGAACCCGGAGACTCCTTCGATTGGTGCGGATGCTTGCGTGCCGGTTCCAGCGCAATGGCTGACCAAACTTGCACCAGGAGATCAGATCAAATTCAAGGATGCGCGAGGTGCATCACGATCCATGCGAGTTACTCAAATAGACGGCAAGAACCGCTGGGCGGAGAGCGAATTCACGTCCTACCTTGTGCCCGGATTGCCGCTACAGGCAATCTTCACAAGAGGTTCGCGGCACGCCGGGAAGAAGGCGCAGGCCCACGTTGGCAGTCTTCCGAGCCAGCCGCAATCCATACTTTTGCGGCACGGAGATTTTCTGATTGTGCTGCGCTCTTCCACTCCGGGACGCCCCGCCGTGTATGACCGACAAGGGCACCTGTTGAGTCCGGCCCGAATTGGCGTTGCGCAACCAGACTTCCTGGAGCACGTGCTGGTGGGGGAAAAAATCAAATTGGACGACGGCAAAATCGGCGGCGTCATTCGAGCTGTCGAGGAGGACAGTATCAAGGTAGAGATCGTGCAAGCCCGCCCCAAGGGGAGCAAGCTGCGCGCCGAAAAAGGCATCAACCTTCCGGAAAGCGAACTCCGGGTCTCGCCGCTCACGTCAGACGATATAAGCGCGCTAGAGTTTATTGCCGGAAATGCAGACATGCTTGGCTACTCCTTTGTGCGCTCGGAGTCGGACGTTCGTGATCTTCAGTCACGCCTGCGAGAGCTAGGCGCGAGCAATGTGGGAATCATCCTGAAAATCGAAACGCGCGAAGCCTTTGAGCAACTGCCCTACCTCCTGCTGTCGGCAATGCGCAGCCCGCGGATTGGAGTGATGATCGCACGCGGCGATCTTGCCGTGGAATGCGGTTATCAGCGGTTGGCAGAAGTGCAAGAAGAAATTTTGTGGTTGTGCGAAGCAGCACACGTTCCGGTGATTTGGGCGACACAGGTGCTGGAATCTCTCGCCAAGGAAGGTGTTCCTTCCCGCTCGGAAATCACCGACGCCGCGGCAGGTGTGCGCGCTGAATGCGTGATGCTCAACAAAGGTCCGTACATCGTGAACGCTGTCCGTGCGCTAGATGACATCCTGAAGCGCATGGAAGGACATCAGCGGAAGAGCCGCTCGACGTTGCGGAAGCTCAGGCTTGCCGAACTGTTCCAACTGCCGGAGGAACAAGACAAGCAGGCAAAGGCCAGTTCTGCCACCTAGTTCTCCCTCACATTGGAGGTTCAGCTGCTTCAATACGTCAGTTATCGCTGGGCAGACTCCGCAGGCAGGTGATCCCGGAGCCGCACAGCAGGAAACCCATTTAGGGCAGGTTATATCTCAGCTGAGAAAAAAACATGTTCGTTTGAGCCTGGTTCGGACCGCCCCCGGTTGACCAGGGCTGCAACCAAAGATAGGCATATTGAAATCCGGCCTGAACCGAACCCAAGTTCTCGTGCTTCCAAAAAACCCTTGAGTAGCCTCCCGTAATTTCTGAAACAATGCGGTCGGCAGCGTTAGACCCTCCAGGATAGCCCCATCCGATGAATTTCCCGTTGGTGTCGACCGTGGTTTCGTTTTGGCCATAGACCCCGCTGTAGTAAACATAAAATCCGGTGGCCTTGTTCGGGGCAATTTCGAATCCGCTGACCCACGAATAAGCTGGAATTTGCTGGATGTTTCCATTGGCCTTGACGATCACATCAGGCACCAAACCCCCAATATATCGTCCAGCGCCGTAACCGTAGAAGCCATTCAACACCAGTCGAGTATTCTTCAAGACTTCAAGGCTGAAATCCGCGTTGACGCCGAAACCTCCCGCGTGACTCTTCTCCGAGAAGCTACCGGTACTGGTCGGAGCGTAGTTACGGAAGACCCGGAATACAGTTCCGACATCAAGGTGTGTGGTTCGGCCGGCGAGCTTGCCATTGAAAGCAGCCTTCAAAACAAAATCCGGGGTCATATTCGGAACCTTAAGCTCGTTGGAGCCGGTGTTGTACTGGGTGGTAAGAATTGACGAAAGACCGGCGGGGAAAATGACGCCGCTGGCACTGCCACTTCCCACCTGTTGCTCGGGGTTCTCCAGTGAAAAACCAAAAGCTGTGGCCTTCGAGGCATGATAGACAAAACGCACCTGAGGATACCGGCCCTGGACTAGACCTGCTACATAGTTGGTGTCGATCACCTGTGTCGTAGCCACATCGCCTGGCCAGGGAAGAATGTCCGTCTTCTCGGGGGTCATCAGCGAGAACAGCTGCCCTGCCGTAAGCTCGAATTTGCCCCACGCATAGTCAAACCACGCTTGCCGAATGCGGAAACCATAGCTCGAGCTGGTCACCGCCACGTTGCCTGGGACCGTTCCACCGAAATCCATTTCGAAGTAACCGGCCGCCCTGCTTTTTTGCAAATCCGCATCAACCCGGATGGCAAGCCGTGTGCTTTGAGGTGACAAACGGAATTCGCTGGTGTTACCCGGGGCTCCGTTGTCAAAAGGGATGCTCGTAAAGCTGGTGCCGACGTTTCCTCCCGAGTTGGTTGAGCGATAAACTGCCGTAAGGGCAGGGTACCCGATCAGGCGCACCTTCGCGGGGCCTAATTTCACAGCGGGGGTGTCAGGCGTCACGTCCGCGATTTCTGGGCCACGTTGCAGCTCTTCTTCGACTTTCTGCTGTTCCGGGGTCAGCGGCTCCTGATCACTCGGTGGTGGGTTTTGTGGTGCCTGTGGTTTCGTCGCTATGCTTGTCTCCACAGATGGGTGATAGACCGCCGATACGATGTTGCTGCTGTCGGTCCCATCCCTTTGGAGGGCGTTCGCGAGCATTTCTTTTTGTTCCGCCAAAGCTTGTTGCAGAGCTTCGATTTGGGCCTGCTGATGCTCCAATGTTTTCTGCTGTGATATCACCAGCGACTTCAGTTGGTCGAATTCTGTTGCGTCTCTGGTGGTTTGTGCCCTGGATAAGGTGGAGCTCATCAGGAAAACAAGGGACACTATCGCAATTGCCTTAGATAGTTGCATGACTTATCCGTCCTTTCGCGGGGGTTAGGGCGG
>Ga0207826_1000072_pt1 | contig 24589 bp, 14 predicted proteins | sample LuqExpMetageno80_FD_187837 | JGI IMG/M metagenome (GOLD analysis project Ga0207826, IMG submission 187837) | Tropical forest soil microbial communities from Luquillo Experimental Forest, Puerto Rico - Sample 80 (SPAdes) | ecosystem: Environmental > Terrestrial > Soil > Tropical forest ... | reverse complement strand
GGCAGTGGGGCACGGTACGCGAAGACTATAGCCAGGACGGGAACGCTTGGGATTATTTCACTCATGACCAGGCGCGTTCCCGCGCCTACCGCTGGGGAGAAGACGGCCTTGCGGGAATCTCGGATGACAAGCAACGGCTTTGCTTCGCAATCGCACTTTGGAATGGCCGCGATCCGATCCTGAAAGAAAGACTATTCGGCCTCACCAACAGCGAAAGCAATCACGGTGAGGACGTGAAGGAATACTACTTCTATATCGACAGTACGCCTACGCACTCCTACATGAAGTACCTCTACAAGTACCCGCAGCGCGAATTCCCTTATAGCGACCTCGTAGAAACGAGTAAGCGCCGCTCGCGCGACGAGTTCGAGTATGAATTGCTCGACACGGGTGTTTTCGATGACGACCGCTACTTCGATGTTTTTGTGGAATACGCCAAAGCGGCACCAGAGGACCTGCTCATTCGCATTATCGCTCATAACCGTGGGCCAGAAACCGCTACGCTTCATTTGCTCCCTACGCTGTGGTTTCGCAATACCTGGTCCTGGGAAAAGAACGCTGCGAAACCGGCTTTGGGGCAAAACTCCAAGGGCGTAATTCATGCTTCCCATTCGCAACTTGGAGATTGCTTTTTGTATTGCGAAGATGGCCCAGAGCTGCTCTTCACGGAAAACGAATCGAACGCAACCCGGTTATGGAAACAGCCCAATCCCTCGCCGTACGTAAAGGACGCCATCCACGAATACGTGATTGCCGGCAAGCGTGAGGCCGTAAATCCGACGCGCCTCGGAACGAAGGCGGCGGCGCACTACATTCTTGAAATTCCTGCTGGAAGTTCCAAGGCCGTGCGCCTGCGGCTCAACGCGCAAACGCTGGCCGATCCTTTCGACAAATTTGAAGCAGTTGTTCAACGGCTACGCGCGGAAGCAGACGAGTTCTACGACTGGATCTCGCCACCGAATTTCACGGAAGACGAGAGGCGCGTTCACCGCCAGGCACTCGCCGGTATGCTCTGGACGAAGCAGTATTACTACTTTGATTTGGACAGATGGCTCGACGAACACGACGCCCATCCCTTGATGGGTAAGAGCGGTCGTCATAGCAGGAACGCCGAGTGGTTCCACATGCTCAACAGCGACATCATCTCGATGCCCGACAAATGGGAATACCCTTGGTACGCCGCATGGGACCTCGCGTTTCATACCATCGCCCTTTCCCTGGTGGATTTCGACTTCGCTAAAGAGCAGCTGTTATTGATGCTGAGAAGCTTGTACGCCCACCCAAATGGTCAAATTCCCGCCTACGAATGGAACTTCAGCGACGTGAACCCGCCCGTTCACGCTTGGGCCACGTTGTTCCTGTTCAACATTGAGAAGGAGCTGGGCCGCGCCGATCTGCGCTTCTTGGAGCGCGCTTTCCAGGGACTCATGTTGAATTTCAACTGGTGGGTCAACCGCAAGGATCCGGAAGGGCGCAATGTGTTCGCGGGTGGCTTCCTCGGCCTTGACAACATCGGCGTGTTCGATCGTAGCGCTCAACTGCCAACCGGTGGCCATCTGGACCAGGCCGATGGAACGGCCTGGATGGCCTTCTATTGCCAGAACATGCTCGAAATTGCTCTTATCCTTGCCGATACCGACCCGATGTACGAGGAAATGGCCTATCGATTCCTCGAGCATTTCCTGTGGATTACCTATGCCATGGACCGGATCGGCGTCAACCATGACGAAATGTGGGATTCGCAAGAAGGATTCTTCTATGATTTGCTCCACTTGCCAAATGGCGATGCAGTCCGCTTAAAGGTTCGTTCCATGGTGGGATTGTTGCCGCTGTGCGCCTCGACTGTTTTCGAAGCAGGGACTGTTGCGCGTCATCCACGACTGTTTGAGTTGCTGAACTTGTTCATGAAACGGCATCCCGAGGTAGTCGAAAAGATTGCCCCGGCAGACGAAAGGGCTTCCGGCTACGCGGGCCGCCGGTTACTGGCGGTCTGCAACAAAGCGAAAATTGAGCGAATTCTCGATTACATGCTGGACGAAAACGAGTTTTTGGGGCCGTACGGCGTTCGATCTCTTTCCCGTTATCACCTCGACCATCCTCTCCTTTTCCGTGTCGGACAGGAAGAATACAATGTCCGATATCTGCCGGCCGAATCCAATACCGCGATGTTCGGGGGCAACTCCAATTGGCGCGGGCCGGTTTGGATGCCGATGAACGTTCTTTTGGTACGCGCACTGCTAAATCTGTATCAGTTTTATGGAGACGACTTCAAAGTCGAATGCCCGAAAGGCTCGAGCAAGATGCTGACCCTGTTCGAGGTCGCCAAGGAGATTGGCTGGAGGCTTTCCAGTATTTTCCTGCGCGATGAGAATGGGCTCCGCCCGGTCTATGGAGGGAGCAAAAAGTTCCGGGAGGATCCGCATTGGAAGGACTACATCCTTTTCTATGAGTATTTCCATGGAGACAATGGAGCAGGCCTCGGCGCCAGCCACCAAACCGGATGGACTGGACTCATCGCCCGAACTCTCGATCTGTTTGCGCGCTTGCACCCGGACGAGGCACTGCAAATCGGCAAGGACGAGCTCGCTGCACGGATGACACGCCAGCAGGTTGCGGGCCACTAAGTTCGGCAGGATTTCGGCCCTTTTTCAATCGGGCCTCATGCCAGCACTGGGAGTCAATCCTTGCCGGTTGAAAAGATTGCGAACGCCCTGGTCCTGCTCTTGCTCATCGAAATGATGGTGGGCGTTGGGCTGAGCGTATCGACCAGGGACGTAGCTTCGGTGCTCAAGAACCTCCGCCTTGTGGCGCGCGGCGCTTTCGCAAATTACGTTTTGGTTCCTGCGATTGCCGTTCTGCTCTTGTATCTCTTCCAGGCCAAGCCGATGGTTGCCGCCGGATTTCTTCTGGCCGCCGTTTGTCCCGGTGCTCCGTTTGCGCCGCCCTTGACGGCGCTGGCCAAAGGCCATGTACACACTTCCGTGGGATTAATGGTCATCCTGGCGGCTCCGTCCGCCGTTCTTGCGCCTCTGCTGCTGAGTCTCCTCCTGCCTCTTGTTGCGCGGGGTGCCGAGGTGAGAATAGACACGGCAAGGATCGTGACCACTCTTTTGATGACACAGCTCGCACCCTTAGGAATCGGGCTTCTTGTTCGGGAAAGCCGTCCCCAGATTGCCGAGAAGCTTAAGAAACCCGCAAGTTTGCTCACCGGCGTGCTTAGCCTTGCGGTGTTCGCGCTGGTCATCGCGTTGCAATATCGAACTTTGGCGGAAATTCGGCCAAAGGGATTTGTTGGGATTTGTCTTCTGATCGTGTTGTGTCTCGCCGCCGGCTGGTTTCTTGGGGGTCTGAGCGTTGATCTCCGGAAAGCAGTCGGCTTGACGACCGGTACACGAAATGCCGGCGTCGCCCTGGTAATTGCCACCGCAAGCTTCCCTGATACGGCTGCGGTGAGCGCCACCGTTGTCTTTGCGATTTTCCAGACTATCCTGCTCGCCCCGCTTGCACTATTGATGGGCCGTCTTGCTCCTGCGACACCTCGCGCATCCGATGCGGTGGTTGCAAAATGCTGAGCCTGAGCGCAGATCCGGCGTGCGCCTGCAATCAGGTTGCGCGACGGTACCTGCGGTTGCAAACTGTAGCCAAGCCGTTCGTCTTACATAGAATAGATCCAGGTTTCGTCGGTATCGAGATCGAGGAGAAACTGTGCGAACCAAGAGTGTCGTCGCTGCCACACTCATCTGCTTGAGTCTTGTTGTAGTCGTTGCCTCGGTGCTACTAACCGCTCAGCGTTTGGTCGCCGCGGATTCCGCAACACCCGTGTCCAGGCCGGGCAGATCGCCGGCGAACGAAGCCGACATTGAATTCTGGAATCGCGTAATCGCAGTCCAACGAGGAACACTGGGGGGTGCCACAGCGCAAGAACGCGCCGAGCGCGCTGAAGAACATCTTGACGACCTTCCCCTGAATGTGAGGGCCTCCGAAATCGAACTGCGCCCCGTCAAGATCGAAAACCAGGATGGCTTTGTGTTTATGTGTAGGGGCCGGGTCCTGTTTTTCCTCGGAACCAATGACCTCGACAAAGAGTCCGCTGAGACTCTTGACCAAGCTTCTCAGGCCGCCCTGCGTGATCTGACCGAGGCGCTGCAAGCACGTCTAGCGGACCGCTCGTGGCCGGTAATCCGCGCCGGCGTTCTCTTCACGGTTATCGGCCTGGCCGTGCTGCTCCTTTTCTGTACCGCGCTCTGGAAAATCCAATCCCGATTGCTCTTGTTTGTGCATGTTCGGCAAGGCTTGTTTCCCGGAGGCTTGCGTGTTTTCGGATTCGATCTGTTGCCGTATCTTGCTGCGATACTTCGTGTGTTGGTACGCCTGTTTGTCTGGATACTTACTCTGATCACCATCTACCTTTGGGCGACCCTTTCTCTACGCCGCTTTCCTTACACGGAGCCTTGGGGAAACGAAGCCGGGCACTATGTACTGCGCCTCCTCCGGGAACTGGCGAACACTATAGTTCATTCGATACCCGGGCTTCTGGCGGTCTTCTTCATTTTTGTCGCCACGCGTTGGGTTGTGCGCCTGGGCAATGCCCTATTCGAGCAGATAGCGACCGGGCGAATCAGCGTGTCCTGGATGGATGCCGACGTAGCGAAGGCGACTCAGCGAATCTTCGCGGCTATCGCATGGATTTTCGCCGTCGTCGTTGCCTACCCGTACATTCCCGGGTCGCATACCGATGCGTTTAAAGGTATCAGTGTTTTCGTCGGCTTGGTTGTTTCCCTCGGCTCCACGGGAATTATCAACCAGATCATGAGCGGGCTGTTTGTTGTGTACTCCAAAGCACTGAAGACCGGTGAATGGGTGAAAATCAACGATACCGAAGGTGAGGTTCTCGAGGTGGGGCTGCTCGCCGCCAAGATTCGCACTATCGAACGGCAGGAAGTGACGATTCCTAACTCTGTGCTTGTCGCCACTTCGACGACGAATTACACGCGATTGGGCATGGTGCTCAATGCCACCGTGACGATCGGATATGATGCACCCTGGCGCCAGGTGCACGCGCTCCTTTTGCGCGCGGCCGATCGTACACCGTACGTCCGTAAATATCCGGAACCATACGTCGTACAACGAGCTCTTTCGGACTTTTACGTTGAGTACACCCTGGTTGCTCGATTGGAAGACGAAGGGCACCGCATTGAATCGCTCTCAGCCCTAAATTCCCAGATCCAAGACGCGTTCAACGAATTTGGGGTGCAAATCATGTCCCCGCACTACATGGTGCAACCGGACGCCAGCGTGGTTATTCCTCCAGCTAAGTGGCACGCGTCACCGTCTGACCCGAAATTATGACGGGTGATTTGCGGTGCTGGCTACTGTGTCACGAGCAGCCGGAGCGCGTTCTCGCGATAAACTTTGCGCAACACATCGTCGGGCAAGAACAACCCGTAGATATTCCAGCGGCCCTGGCGAGAGGCGTGGGAGGGATACTCAAAGTACTCGTCTCGCGTTTCTAGAAACCGGAAGTGCAGCCGGTACATTCCCACCTCCGGAACCAAATCTGTTCCGAACAGGATGCGATCTGGAAATCTGAGGAAAAACTCTCGCGCCGTGTAGGGCTGGCGGCCCAGTTCGGCACATCTTGCGCCAATATCGACAAAAAGGTTCGTATTTGCGTCGAGCAGCCTGCTGACATAAGCCAGATCCTCCGGATGTTCCGCTACATGAGCGCCCACGAATGTGGTTTTCGGGTGCCACGCGAATACGCGGTCGCGCTGTGCCAGCAATTCTTCTTTTCCAAAATGCGAACCGTAATAACTCCATTCCGGGTGTGCAGCCAGCTCTTCGTAACGCTCGTTCGTGTTGTCGATCGGTAGGAAAAACGCGTCCGGGTCGGCGATGTGATACATAATCGGCACGCCAAGTTCGGCCGCCTTTTCAAAGAGTGGAGCGAGGCGCTCATCGTCGATGCGCAGAAGCGAGCCGTCCGCTTCGCGAACAATCGTTCCCAGGTCCTTCCAGATCTTTAGCCCGCAAGCGCCCTTTTCTACAAGTTGCTCGAATCTCTCGACGCTGCGCTCGAAAAACCCCGGACTCTCCACGTCGCTCCAGTCCATCCATCCATACGTTGAAAACCTGTCGGGTGCGGCGGAGTGAAACTTGCGGATTACTTCCAGGGCTGCTTTGCCGGTCCGCATTGTGATGTTCACGACTCGTTCAATTCCGCACTCGTCCATAATCCGCAGGACGTTTTCCGGCTCCTGGGCATCCAGATGATTGTGATAGTCGATGACGGGAAACTTCGGCCGCTTGATTTCATGCGCGGGAGCCCGCAGCATGGAACGCGGGTGGAAATCGCTCAGCTTCAGATCCACCTCCACCCGGGCGCTTACCATCTCCAGAAACGGATCCTTCTCGCTCGGTTGACCCGACATATTCACTTCCTCTCGGAAATTGCGACCACGTGCCGGTGAAAATAAATACTAGCAAATCCTTCGATTCTCATCCCGCCGTTCCAGTACAATTCAGGCATTGAAAAAGCATCTTCACTTTCATGTCGACACCGAACCGAAACCCCATTTGCCTCCTGTTTGCCTTGCTATGGCTTATCGCTCCCGCATCCGTATCCGCTCAACGGAACTACTTGCCGGGCGTCCACCCCGGCAAGCCGACGGTCGAAATTCAAGGTGACAGCATCGTTGTGCGAAATGAAATTCTGACTGCCCGCTGGCCTCTGGCTGGAAAACATCTGACCAAAGCTTCATTCTCTTCCACTCTCACCGCGTCGTCGATCGCTCTCTCTGAGAGCAGTTTTCTAATTGTCTTCCGCGACGGCCGAATCCTGACCTCTGCCTCGATGCCCGTTACGGGTCTAGCCCGAATCGAGGATTTGCAGGCTAAACCAGGTTCTGCTGGTCTGGCCGAGCAATTCCCGGGAAAACGTGTCGTCGTTCGTTTCGCGGATCCGCAAAGCGGGCTGGCGATCATTTGGTCCGCGATACTTCGGGAACAGGACAACTATGTCCGGCAGGAGATTGAGCTTTCGGGTTCGAAGGACGTTCCCGTGCGCGAAGTTCGCCTATTCGATTTTGATCAGCCCTCGGCTCATTTGGCCGGTACGGTCAAAGGCTCGCCGGTCACCACCGGCGACATTTTCCTTGGCTTCGAACATCCGCTTTCTCGTTGTCAGGTCGACAAGGAACATGTCCTTTGCTCGATCGAACGCGAACTGCCCGTCAAGGCCGGCCAGACCGTTCGTTACTCGTCCGTCATTGGCGTTTCACCGCCAGGACAAATGCGGCGTGCCTTTCTAAATTACGTCGAACGCGAACGCGCGCACCCTTATCGGCCGTTTCTTCACTACAACTCGTGGTACGACATCGGCTATGAAAACGCCTACAGTCAGACTGAGGCGCTTGATGTGATCCGTGCTTTTGGAGAGGAACTGGCGAAAAAAAGGCATGTAAAGCTCGACTCTTTTCTCTTCGACGATGGCTGGGATGATCCTCGCACTCTCTGGAGCTTCAATGCCGGGTTTCCCGATGGATTTGCCCCCCTGGCCGCTGAGGCCGCAACTTTTGATGCGGCGCCGGGGATATGGCTCTCTCCTTGGGGTGGTTATGACAAAGCGAAAGAAGAACGCCTGAAATACGGGAGCCAGCACGGCTATGAAACCAATCCGGGCGGATTTGCTCTTTCCGGCCCGAAGTACTACGCCCGGTTTCGTGAAGTGACGCTCGACTTCATTCACAAATACGGCATCAACCAGTTCAAAATTGACGGCACCGGCAATGTGAACACCGTTTTTCCGGGTAGCTCGTTCGACAGTGATTTTCATGCCGCGATCAGCCTGATGGGCGATTGGCGCAAGGTGAGACCCGACATCTTCATTAACCTTACAACGGGCACGTATCCTTCGCCCTTTTGGCTTCAGTACGCTGACTCAATCTGGCGTGGTGGCGAGGACCACAGCTTCGCAGGCGTTGGACCCTGGCGCGAGCGCTGGATTACCTATCGGGACACCAAGACGTATGCCGGGATCGTCCAGCGCGGTTCCTTGTTTCCGCTCAATTCGCTCATGCTCCACGGAATCATCTATGCAAAACGAGCCGAGCATCTCGGAGACGACCCGGAGCACGTCTTTGTTCATGAAGTCCATTCGTATTTCGGTAGCGGCACCCAATTGCAGGAGATGTACATCACGCACTCGCTGCTTTCGAACCCCGACTGGGACAACCTGGCGGAAGCGGCAAACTGGTCGCGCCAGAACGCCGCCGTGCTGGCAGACACGCATTGGGTCGGTGGCGATCCTGGAAGGCTCGAAGTGTACGGGTGGGCTGCGTGGTCACCGCAGAAAGCCATTCTCACGCTCCGAAATCCCAGCGACAATCCACAGAATATTTCTCTCGACGTGGCTCGTGTATTCGAACTGCCGGCTGGGGCTTCGGCCAAATTCATGGCGCATTCACCGTGGAAGGCCGACGCCGAAGAAAAATCGGTCTCCCTTGTAGCGGGAGAACCCCACTCGTTTGCGTTACAGCCATTCCAGGTGCTCACGCTCGAAGCGCTACCCGCGCCGTAGGCGTCTTGCGGCTTTCGATTTACTTCATATCCTTTCTTTTTCTTTCGCTTCTAGGTACACTCGTCGCCAGGAACTCTCGCAAAGAACTGTAGTTCTAACCGTAAGCTGGAGGAGCGGAAAGCCACGCCGAAATGCGTCGAGACAATGCACCGCGAAATGTGAATCCATTCATAGGCTGCTTGCACCGAAGGCCTCGCCTGATTCACCGCGCGGTGACGTCTTTGTTGGCGTTGTCCTTCCTCTTGGCGGGCTGCGGGAAGCAGAATGAGCGTCGCTCTGCGGCCCCCGTGTCCGTTGCAGAGTCTGCCGTCGAGGTAAGAGCTTCTGACGATGGCATCGTCATCCGGACGCCATCAGCCGAATTCACGCTTTCTCGCACGGGCGCGCTCTGCGGGGTCCTAATCAAGGATGGCACCAAGCTCACGCTCGACGACAAGTCGTGTGAGGTGGGGCAGACGGTCTCCATTTCAAAAACCAGCTACTCCGCTTTGGCCCTGGATACTGCCAAGGCTGAAGTTCGTGAAGCAAGTGGCAAACTCGGCAGTCTCGGCAAGCAGATAAATGTAGCCGGGAAGATCTCTGGCACTGATCTTGACGAGACGCTCACCCTCGAAGTCTACGATGCATTTCCGAATCTCGCTCTCCTCTCCGCGCGCTTGCGCAATGCCGGCAGCAATGGCGTATCGCTCGACAGCGTAACAGTGCAGCATCATCGCTTCACCGCCGATGACAATCCCGCGAATCCTAACCACACGCTTTGGACCTTTCAGGGATCAAGTCTGAAATGGGGCAAAGATGAGATCTTCGCCATGCCAGCCAAGTTTTCCCAGGAGAATCCCTTCGGCGCGCCCGTTGCCGTGAAGGATGATCTTGGCCACGTCGGCGGCGGGATACCCGTCGTCGCGTTCTGGTCAAACCGCGTGGGAGAAGCGATTGGCCACGTCGAAACCTTACCACTGGCGCTTTCAATCCCAGTGCAAACTGCGAGCGACGGGCGGGTCGAAGCTAGCGTCAGCATTCCTGCACAAACCCTGCTCAACCCAGGCGAAGTGTATTCGACACCTCGCACTTTTCTCGCTGTCTATGCCGGCGATTTCTATGAACCATTGCACCTGTGGTCCGACGCGATTGAAAAAGAGGGGCTCTCGCGCCCGGCCAACAATGACGAAAACTACGCCGTGAGCTGGTGCGGTTGGGGCTACGAATTTGCGGTCACACCAAAACAGATGCTCGACACAATTCCCAAGCTCAAGGAGTTGGGAATTCACTGGGCCACCCTAGACGATGGCTGGTTCAATAACTACGGTGATTGGCAGCCGCGCCAGCCGTCGTTTGCCGGAAACGCCATCGAGGACATGGTCAAGAAGTTCCACGAGCAGGGCATCAAGGTCCAACTCTGGTGGTTACCTCTCGGGGTTGAAGACGGGCATTATGGCTACGGCGGGCGCAGGTTTGTCGTGTCCGAGGTGGCGAAGGACCATCCGGACTGGCTGATTTTGGATGAAAGCGGCAAGCCTGCAAGGATGGCGCGGAATTTGGCCGCCTTGTGTCCCGCGTTGACGGAAGTGCGGACTTACTACAAGCAATTGACCGAACGATTCATCAGAGATTGGGACTTCGACGGTCACAAACTCGACAATATCTATTCAACGCCGCTCTGTTACAACCCAAGCCATCACCATAAATCGCCTTACGATTCCGTGAATGCCATGGGCGAAGTTTACAAGACCATCTTCGAGGCCACGCGCGCGTTGAAGCCCGGCAGCGTCACCCAGAGTTGCCCGTGCGGCACACCACCGAGCCTCGCTTGGTTCCGCTACATGGATCAGGCGGTCACGGCCGATCCCGTTGGTTCTGTCCAGGTTCGCCGGCGGATCAAGATGTACAAAGCGCTGCTTGGGCAGCGAGCGGCCGTGTACGGCGACCATGTGGAATTAACGCGCATTGCCGGCGCCTCGACCAACAATGAGCAGGACCTCGGCACCGACTTTGCTTCCACACTTGGCACTGGGGGTGTTCTTGGCACGAAGTTCACCTGGCCCGATTACGGCCCAAAATTCAAGAGCGTCTACCTGAACGCGGAAAAAGAAGCCCACTGGAGAGAATGGATCAGCCTTTACAATGAAAAAATGCTTTCGAAGGGCACCTTCCTCGATCTATACGTCTATGGCTTCGATATTCCCGAAGCTTATGCCATCGAAAAAGGCGGCAAAATGTACTACGCCTTCTATGCCCCGCCGACTGCGGGGGATTCAACAAAAGGGATGAACGCGGCAAGGCATTGGGAAGGAGAAATTGAGTTGCGCGGGCTGCCTGCAAAGCAATACCGTGTTTCCGATTACGTTCATGGCAACGATCTCGGGACCGTTGACGGCCCCAATGCAAAACTAAAAGTAGAGTTCACGGACAGTCTGCTGTTAGAAGCAATCGCCCAGTAGCCGAGCGAAGAGATATTTCAGCAGTTCGTGGGTGTTGCCCGCTGGGCACCGCCAGTGGAATGAGTTCTTAGGAATGCCTCCCGGTGCGGTGCGTCGCGGAATGCCTCGGTGCCACCCGCACGTGTCACGGACAAAGCCCCTGCAATGTTCCCGAATTTCAAGCAGTCCTCTGTCTTCGATCCCCGGATAAACTCGTGAATAAAGCCCGCGTCAAAGCTGTCTCCCGCTCCGACGGGATCGGCCACGTCCACCACCGGCGGAAACGCCACATACTTCTCTTTGGCGACGCGTGCCATCGCGCCTTGCGATCCGCGCTTGATGACTAGGATGGGCACTTTTTGCGATAGCGCTTCGGCCGCGCGTTCCACCTCATTTACTTGCGCCAGCTTGCAGGCCTCCCGCTCGTTGGGAAGCAGAATATCTGTGTATTTCAGCAACAGCTGGATCTCCGAGGACCAACGGTCCTCGGGATCATCGTTGGTATCGAGGGACGTGGTTAACCCAGCTTCCTTTGCCTTGCGGAAGATGTCGATGAGCTCAGGCCGCAAAGCCTTGTGCAGGAAGTAGGACGACACGTGCAGGTGTTTGGCGCTGAAGACATAGGCCAGGTCCAGATCGCGCTCGCTCATCTCAAACATCGTTCCGGGATACGTGAGAATATAGCGCTGTTTCTGTTGCGCCAGAATCACGCTGAGGCCCGTCGTTTTTCCGCTCAGCTGTCGAACATGCGAGAGGTCCACGCCGCATTCCGCGAGTCGCTTCATGCATAGATGAGCAAACGGATCGCTTCCAGTGGTCGAACTGAACCCCACCTTGTTCCCGAGGCAAGCAAGATTGTGCGCGAAAATTGCCGAGGAACTGCCCAAGGTAATGCTTAGATCCTTGGCCAGAAGCTCGCGCTCCAGAACCAATTCCTGAGGCAGGCCATAGAAGATAATATCGAGATTCAACTCGCCAATTACGCTCACATCAAAGGCAGCCAATTCCGATTCTCCGTTTCCACTCAATCAAGAATGACGACCCGCGTCAGATTTTTCGGTTCGTCGGGATTCAAACCTTTTCGCAGGCCCGTAAAGAACCCCATCAACTGGCACGGAACGGTGTAGGGAGCGAGCAATGCCAATTCGTCGCTTTCGAAATTCATTTCAACCACAAAGTCCGAAGCCCGTCGGATCCCCTCTCCCGCGCGGTTGCAGATCGCGATCGTTGCCCCGCCCAGCTCTTTCATTTCGGACAGAACTTCTGCCTCGTCTTTCTGCGCTGTTTCGCTGAGAAAAAAGGTCAGGCACGTTGCCGGGGTTACGATGGCTTTAGGGCCGTGTCGGAATTCGAGAGTGTGAAAAGCCTGGCTATACGAGCACGACATTTCCATGACCTTGAGAGCCGCCTCGCGTGCAATTCCGTGGAATGGGCCTTGCCCAAGGAACACATAGTCCTCGAACGTTTTCCTCCGAACGAAAGCCTCAATCTCCTCAGCGATCGTTTGAATCCGCGGCGCGAAATCCTCAGCCACGGTTTCCAGGCGCTCAATGAATTGCAGCCTTCCCGCGCGCTTAGCCGCCAGAAACTGCAGGCACAAAAGCATGCTTGTGAAGGAGCGCGTCATAACCGTGCTGTTCTCATCCGCCGCGGATAGCACAATCGACTCCGAGCACAGCTGTTCGAGCTCCGAATTCCTGGCACAGGTTATGCCGAGCGTTGCGATCTGCAGTTCCTCTCCTAGGACTCTGGCGGCGCGCACGGCTTCCGAGGTCCGTCCCGAGCGTGAGATAACCACAGCCTGCATTTGATTGCTGGCGGTGGTCAGCAATCCCGGGAATAGCAGGATATCCGAGGCGGGAATTGCTCGCGCGCGGAGGCCGGTCAGAAGAGTCCACGAAAGCGCAGCCGCCTCAGCCAGATAAAAACTGGTGCCGCAACCGATGAATAGCCATTCCCGCTGATCGGGACTCCCGTTGATGATTCGCTCTGCGGGCGCGCTCTGGCGCAGCATTTTCAGCACCCTTTTCCATACCTCGGCCTGTGACAGAATTTCATTCCATGTGTGCAGCTGAGCCCACTTACTGTGATTGGTCTTCATGAGTCTTCTTTCCAATACCGCAATCGAATTACCTCTTCCTAAACAAGCTTCACCTCGACGTCCGCATCCCTTAGTGCCTTCAGATCATGTTTAGGAATGTTTTTATCCGTGATTGTTTCATGCACGGCGGATGTGGGCAGAATTAGAGAAAGGCTTCTCCGTCCGAATTTGCTTGAGTCGCATACCACCACTGTCCGGCGAGCGGATTCTGCCATCGCGCGATTCACGCGTGCTTCCTGCAAGTTCGGCGTTGTCAGTCCATGCCGCACGTCAAAACCATCCACGGCGAGAAAAAGAAGATCAGCGCTGAGCTTGCGCAGCGATTCTTCCGCCAAAGGCCCCACGAGCGAGAAGGAGTTTCTGCGCAGGACTCCGCCGGTCAGAATTACCTCGACCGCCGTGTTGGCGAGTTCCGCTGCAATATTGGTGGCATTCGTAATGATCGTCAAATTCTGGAAGTGCCTGCAGGCCCTGGCAATCGCCGTTGTCGTTGTGCCGGAGTCCAGAATAATGACCTGTCCCTTCCCGATCATCTGCACCGCCGCGGCCGCGATCCGCAATTTTTCCTGCCGGTGCAATCGCTCTTTCTCCTGCAGGGAACTGTCCTTCAGGGCTCCGGTTTTCATCGGCAACGCGCCGCCGTGAGTCCGCTCGAGGTGCCCTTCGTGGTGAAGAAACTCGAGATCCTTTCGGATCGTGATCAGAGAGGTGCGAAACTTTCTAGACAGGTCGCGCACAAGCACGCGGCCATCTTGCTGCAGCAGTTCCACGATCGCCCGGCGCCGCTCCTCACTGAGCATTTCGGCTCCCAGTTTGGGGCATGGCCTTATTCCCGCACCCGCAGGCGTACGCATACCGGTCGATGACTTCCAGGATTTTGTGCCGGATCAAGTCTGCAGGCCGGTTGGCTAACGAACCGTTGCGGACGGCTTCGGCCTGATTCGACAGGTACTGGCTCAGCAAGGAAATCGGTGGCTCGTTCCGATCCAGATTCATGATCAGTTGAAGCAGTGCCTCTGCCACGCGGGGTGCCGGCCAGTAGTAACGCGCTCTATCGCTATAACTGTATTTTCTGGCGAACCGCAATTCCGTTTCGCTCCCCTGGTAGTAGCGCTTCCAATGAACCGGATCGTCCAGCATCGCGCGCTCGAGAGCTTCCCGTACACCGGAGAGTTGCACGTCACTTCGCGAAGACAACCATTCTCGTTCAATCTCTTCCAGCGCGAAGACCGCCTCGCGAAATGCAAAAGTCAGCCACGGTCCGACTTTGAGAATCGCAAAGTGGTCGTCAACCATTCTTTTCAGCGCATCCTTTCCTTGGTAGTCAGTCGAATGCGCTTCATAGACACCACTCCAGTGGTTTACTACATATTCCGAGAGCGCCCGTACGCTCTCGGCCTCATACTGCAGGACCGCTGTGTCGCCGAATTCGACGCCGGGTTGTACAACGACGGCAATCACTCGCTCCCATGCGTCTTCGAGACTGTGCCGCCGGAATACCTCTCTGCTTACTTGAAGCGTTCGGGCCAAGTCATCCGTTTTTGTGACTGTGGAGGCGTGCGAGTCGATCAGCCCTCCTCCTGGCGTGGGCACTTCCGTGCCGATGACGTATAACGGCGGAGGGGCGTCCGATTGCAGCTCCTGGTAGGCGCGTTCCCCTGCTGCACAAAGCTGCGCGGCACGAGCGCTTACCAGTTCATCCGGAAGCGGTTCGTGACGATCACCCTCATCGTCCGCGCAGCGCATGCTGGCATCGAGGTGAATCTTAGTGAATCCTGCTCGAACGTATTCGCTCACTAAGGTGCAAGCCTTTTGCATGGCCTCACTCGAGGGTTCGTTGCGCCAAACATGAGGTCCAAGGTGGTCACCGCCTAGCACCATTCGATCAACAGGGAACTCGTTCTCGCGAGCCATCTCATGAATATGCCTGACAAAATCAGCAGGAGCTTGGCCCGTGTAGCCCCCAAACTGGTTCACCTGGTTCGATGTCGACTCGATCACCAGAATGCTCTTGTCGCGCTGCGCCTGGAGCATTCCTGCCTCGAGAACAAAGCGGTTCGCCGAGCAGATCGAGTAAATGCCCAAAGGCCGTCCCTGGCGGTTCTGTTCGAGGATCGACCGCAGTCTGTCACTCGCATTGCGGGTTCGCGGACCCAGCGTTTGCCGTGCCATCTTACTCGGCCTCTCCGATCCACAAGACCGCACCGCGTTCTAGTGCGGGCAACGAGAATTCGACCGCATCGCTCTTTTTCTGTCCCTGTAAGCGCTGAGCTTCGCCAAGGAAGGGAAGGTACGTGGCACTGTTTCCCATTGCCGTCGGTATTGTCACATGAATTCCACTTGCCGGGACGGGAATGGCTATTTTGCTCGGCATCAGGCCGCCAAAATTGGCCAGAAAAACATGTGGTTTTCCGTTTACGAGCCCGAAATTCGCCACTACGGTTGGTGGCGCGTCGACTTCCATATCACTCGGCACCGTGGCTGCCTTTAGAAAATCAGTCGGCGGCCTCGAGGACGCGGCGGTAAAGTCGTCTTGCAACGCGAGGAAAAACTGCCGAGGCGCTTCGGATGGTAAAGCAACCACGCTTGAAGAGTGAGATGCGCCCGTGGCGTCCGTTCCCAGGACAACGAGGCGGCCGCCCCGCCGTGCGAAGGAGCTCAAGGCGGCTTTTTCGCCTTCCGTTAGTACGGTGACGTTTGGCAGCACCAGCGCTCGGCCCTGAAATTCCGCGAGCGTTCTTGGCGTGAGCACCTGGAATTCGCGGTGGGCTTGCAAGAGAGCTACCAGTGCTCCCCGGTAAGAAGGCAGAAATCCGTTTGCATCGTAGTCTCGGCTCTTCGGCGAAAAATATACGCCAACGGGGTGCATCGGCTTTCGCGGCTGATAGAGAGTCTTTTCATTCTTTTGGATCCATTCGAAGATTTGTTTACGCGTGGATTCATCATTGGATCCGGCCATCACATGTCCGGGAGCGTCCCAGAAGTTTGCACCGGCCATTACGACGGACATTGCCAGGTTCTTCATCGCGTCGCGTCGATCCACTCCTTTATCGCCATCCCAGGAGTAATTCAGAATCCAGGTGGCCTTACCCTGAGCGAAAGCGCGAAATGTCAGCATCCCGGCTTGATACAAGAACCAGTCGAGTTGCGTTCGCGACGCCGCCAGATGTTCCCCGCTGCCAAACTCGTATTCATGGGCAATGGCGTCCACGACGTCATACATCTCGTAGACGTCGGCACCCACGACGGTAGCCTCCTTTTCAATGCCGGGATAGATCTCTGGAATGACTTTAATGCTCGGCTTTACGCCGCGTGCGTTGTCTCGAATGTCGCGCATGAACTCTGTTAGCGTTTCGATTCGAAAGTCCACCCACTTCCGGAAATTAGTGTCGTTGAAGTTTCCCAGCTTTACAGCTTTTTTTGCGTCCAGTCCGGTCTTCTCGCGAAAAGCGGCGACCGTGGAATCGTCGAAGCTTGCCCAGGTATCCTCCCAGCCATCGAAATGCGTCATCCAGTACGGAATATCGACATAAATGCCGTCAATTCCCGTTGCGGCAATTTGTCGCACGCGTTCCATGTATGTTTTGCGCCACTCCTTCGCGTAAGGGCTGATCCACACGTCTTCATCGCCGGGACTGATCCAAAACGCTGCACCGGAACTGAACACCGCGGGTTCGCCGGTGATTTTCCGTTGCAACCAGTCGGGATGGTCTTTCATGACAGAGTGTGCCGCCTTATCGGCGTTGGCTGTGATGCACTCTGTCCCGGCGATGTATACAAACGCCTTGTTGTTGGCGCGATGCGCCTTCTCGGCCAATTCGCGAATAGCGTTGAGTTTTGCCGACGGATCGAGGAAACTCTCGTAGCGGCCCGGAATGTCGTTGTCGACTTCGATGCCATAAACATGAGTTTCCTGCGCGTTCCGGACGATCGCCTCTGCATTGTCTCCACGCAGTCCGTACGCCCCGATTCGAACGATGTTCGTCCAATCCTGTTCAGGTTCCAGGCCCGTCCCCACGGCAAACGGGCCGCTGATGAACGCGATCGCACCAAGAATGACCCCGAGCTTCATGCTCAAAGTCCTCCGGTTTCGTCTGAAACATTCAGCCCATTGGTGGCGCGCAGAGTCAGCGAGCCGTCTGCATTCACCTTCTGTCGGCAAGCCCACCGCACAGGGTGCATCTGACCCTTCACCTCGATCTCTGCTTTCAGGCGCAGACCCTGCCATGCGCTACCCTTCGGAAGGGGAAACTGCGCCTGTCTGACATGTCCTGGCAACGGGTAACCTGCATCAAGAGAGCCGGCGAACAGCGTCTGCCCGAACTCGGTGCCGACACTTACGCGGAGCGCGCCGGGCACACCGGCGATACCATCGTTCGTAAAACCGATGATCAGGCCAGGTTCGCCTCGCTCTTCATAGGTCCAAACCCACGAAGGCCTCACACGATAGCCTATCGAACGGGCCAGGCCATCCAATGCGCCGGGATAGGCGGCGTAATATCTCTCGAGGCCTTCTGCCGAGATCCGGTGCCAGTTCCACAGCGAAAAATAGTGCGCTCCCACGTCATGAGCGTGCCAGACGACGCTGTCGGAATATGTAACTCCTTCGTCGAGGCGCAAGCTATTCGGCGAGCCGTCGGAAATTCCCACCTCCACCGCGGCTCCCGTCCAGGGTGGCCGGTTGCTCAGCGCCTCGATCTGCTCGTTCTCGATGAAAATCGTGTCGGTTCGCAGCCAGTTTCCGCCGCGAATCGTACGGTCGACGAGTTCAGAGTTGCCCACCTTGCTGAAGTCCGGTTGCGTATTTGTCGTGAGCGGCGTTTTCTCCCAACGCGCCGCCTGGTACTCGTACATGCTCACGAAGGTGTGTTCCGCCGCGCTGTAATCCGGATAAGGATTCTTTTCGAGCGGCCATGTATGCCCCTCGCCCCAGAATCCATACATACAGGTATCCACGTATTCGACGTCCGTGTGACCGTCGTACTCTGTAGCCAGCAGCTCGATAAGCTCACGAAACGCCGACTGGAAGAAATTATCGTCGCAGCGCGGCTCTTCCCGCTCGCGCTTTTGCCATTCACCTAATTTCACCATCGGCACCTTTTCGCGCACGAAATCCGGCAAGGCGTAACCGGAGATGTCGGGGTTGCTGATCATCACCCGGAAGCCGATACGTTTCCCATATTGCTTGGCAAGTGCAAACGAAATCTTCCAGATTTCATTGGGTTCCAATCGGCCGGGACGCTGCTGCACATCCTTCCAGTTCACCCGGGCATACAATTTGTTGCCGAGCGGAAACTTCACCAACTCTTCCAGCGCGGTCTCAACTTTCTTGGTGGGACTTGTCTGCAAGCCGATTTCATCGCAAAGATAGGTCACAAGGCCCATTCCGTAGTTCGGCACGACTTCGTCCGATGGCGTCAATGCCATGACCACCGTCCAGCTTGGATATAGGTCCGCAGGAAATGGGCCCTGGTTTAAGCGATCATGGATGGCGGGGCCGGAGCCAAAGTCGTATTTGTCGAAGTTGTGCGGCGGCACATACGCCGCCGCCGCACCCAGCACACCCGTTTTCATGAAGTCGCGGCGTTTCAAGGTTTCTGCTCGTTCTCTAGAACTGGAACCGCAGACCAAACTGCGTACGGCGAGGTGTGCTCCCGGGTGCTGTCGAGGTGACGTCGCCAAACGTCGCGCTGCCGACGCCCACGTCCGGGAATGCGAATCTCGGTGTATTGGTGAAGTTGAAGAACTCTCCGCGCACTTGCAAGGTCATGCCCTCATGGACCGCGAATTCCTTCGTGAATGAGAGGTCCATGTTGTGGATCCCGTCGCCGCGTAGGTTGGGAAAATAGCGAGGACTGTTTCCCGGCATCTGGTCGCCTGGATCGCCGAAACAAGAAGCATTGAAGATTGATTCACCGGTCGCTGCGGCCGTGTGGGAGCTGATGCCGCTCGAAAGGGCACCGCAAATCACGTTCGGCCGCTGATTCCCGTCGGCCAAGCGCGGCACAGCCATTGCAATCGGAAGTGGTTGCCCGCTTTGCAGCGTGATGAGGGTCGAGATCTGCCAGCCCCCGATAAACCCGTCGAGCACACGATTCATATCCGGGCCGATCCAGCGGCCTCGTCCGATAGGAAGTTCCCCGATTGCGGCCAGGACGAACCGGTGCGTCGCATCGTTCGCGCTCACGCCCCACTCGGGTTTCAAATGGTCCAACTGCTGGGGGTTCCCGACCGTGTAGCTGCCGTAAACCGTATTCAAGTTGCCGACGAATGCGTTGAATCCGATCGAAGAGTCATCCTCTGACTTCGAGTAGGTGTAGTTACCTTCGAAGCTGAAGTAATGGTTCATGCGCTTCTGAAAACGAACCTGCAGCGCGTTGTACCAGGAATTTGCGCCGAAGATCGGCAAGCCCTGAAAGGTGCCGTTGAATTGAGGATAAGGCCGCAGCAAGTTGAGCAGCGGCACGGTCGGCAAGGTGTAAGCCGAGGCCGGTTCGTTGAACATTGCGTTTGGTCCCACGAAAAATGGCTGAAAGGGATTCGCCACCGGAGTCGCAAGATAATTGCTTACGCAACTGTCCGCGTCGCATGTCGGGTCCAGCGCGTGCTGTTGCGCCGAAATCTGCGCGAGGACATTCGAAGGAATGAAATTTCGGTTTCGCGTGCTCGAGTACCCGCCCCAGGGAAGATGGTTGCTGCGATTCGCCGAGTAGTCGATTCCAATCGTGACCTCCCACGGGAACAGGTGCTGTATGCCCAGGTTCCACTGATAGATGTTCGCGTTTTGCGCCTGTTGTGTCCCCAAATTGTTCGAGTTGTCATAGCCCCACATGGCGAGCTTTCCGTATAGCGTTCCCTGCGGCGACGAGATGCCCAAGGGAAACGGTTTTTCGAGCGTGGCGAACTGGGTTTGATAGTTGTCCGTCGTGAACAGAACCGGATCCGAGGTACTGAATGCGGTTCCCGGATACTGAAAGTTCGTCGCTGGACTCAGCCCATAATAAATTCCGGCGCCCCCGCGCAGGACCGTGTATGGATCAATCGACCAAGCAAATCCAAGACGGGGTGCGAGATTGTTCCGGTCGGTCGGCACACTGCGTCCCAAACCACCCTGATTGACAAAGAGCGTCGTGCCCAGCAGTTCTGTAGGGGTCGTTAGCGTGGGATTCAGCGGATTAGGCAAGTCGACGGAGATGCCCGTGCCTCCTGTAAAGTCGCTGAATTGCTGGTGATTGTGCCTCTCTGTATAAGGAGAGCTCCATTCGTAACGCAGACCGAGGTTGACCGTCAGCTGTGGGGTGACTTTCCAGTTGTCCTGCACATAGAACGCGGTCTCCAGTGACTTGTCGGCGACGGACGGAAGGATGTTGATGAGACTCGCTCCGCCCGCCGCACCGAATCCAACGAGCAGGCTCGCAAATGAATTTCCCTGAGTCGTGTCGGAACTTGCGGGCGTCGAAGCGGTGATGTTCTGCGGGAAATCGAAGAAGCCCGTCGGATAGTTTGGCTGCCAAAAATTGTTGAAGAACTGGCGCTGTTCGAACCCAAACTTGAACGTGTGCGCATGCCTCACCCACGACAGGGAAGAGGAGTAGCTGTACAGGGTATGCGCGAACTTTGTATCGGTGCAGCACTGCGTGTACATCGACAGCCAGTTGTTGGTACTGTCGAGTTGGATGCTGGGCATGCGCGCAACGCCATTCGCGTCGGCTAGGCTTGCGGGGAAGCCCACTGTCGAGAGACTCGGAAACGCGGAATTTACCGGCGCCGAAACTCGATCCACGGCGAATCGACTGGTCCAAACGCTCGTGGGCGTAATGGTCCAGTTGTATTCGATACCGATGTTGTGAACGGACGTCGAGGATGTGAATCCGTCGTTGAAATTCGCATTCGCCAGCACGAACGGAACGTCAAACTCACCGTAGGCCTGGCTGTACCGCACGCCCAGGCGTTGCTTGTCGTTGAAGTAGTGATCTATCTTAACGTCAAATTGGTGCGACGGCGCGTTTGTCAGCACGGAATCTCGAAAATTATTCAAACCAAACTGGTCCGGAGTTACATTCGGCTCCGGGTAAGCCTTCAACAAAGCCTGTCCAATCGGGTCGATGTACTGCTGCGAAATCATGTTGTTGGGAAACTGAGGGCGCACGCACGCGGAACCGCCCGAAGGCATGGTACAAAGAAAAGGGTTGTAGATCGTTTGCTGCACCGGGTTTCCGTTTGTATCCGCCGTGAGCGTCGAGGAGAAATCTCCGTTTCGCTCCGCGTCGGTCGGCACGGTTCCGTTCATGTTCACGGGGTCATGCTCGCGCGTGAATTCCAGGTCCACAAAGAAAAATGTTTTCTGTTTGCGGATTGGCCCGCCTAGCGAAAAACCATACTGATCCCGCACATGATCCGGCTTCGGGATGCCCTGTGCGTTGTTGAAGAAGTCGTTCGCATCCAGGGCGGAACGTTGCCCGAACCACCAACCGCTTCCATGAAACTCGTTGCCTCCTTGCTTCAGAACCATGTTCACGACGGTCCCGCCGTTGTTCCCATACTCGGCGGAAAAGCTGTTGTTCTCTACCTTGAACTCCTGAACGATCTCGACCGACGGCTGGTAGTAGACGTTCGTGGTTCCACCCTCGCCCTGTTCCGGGGCGCTCGTCAGCGCCCCGTCCAAACGCACTTCCGCGGTCGCGTTTCTCTGGCCGTTCGACACAAAGTTGGTTCCGGAGGGATATGAGTCCTGCGTGCCTGATCCGGTCGTCTCGGTGACGCCCCCTGCGAGAAAGACCAGCCCAAACATGCTGCGATTAATCAGCGGAATGTCCTTTACATATTCGTTGGTCACGTCGGTGCCAAGCGAAGCGTCGCCCGTGTCGAGTAGCGGCGCCTGCTCCGTGACGGTTACACTTTCTGACACTTTGCCTGGCGACAAGCTGAAATCGAGTGTCGCTTGCTGGCTGACCGCCAGTGTCAAACCTTTTCGCTCTTGCGGCGTCATGCCGGGCGCTTCCACGCGGATCATATAGTTCGCCGGCCGAATTCCCGTGAACACATAGATTCCTCGGCTATCGGTCGAGTACGTCATGCCTACGCCCGTTGTCTCATCCGTTAGAGTCACCTTTGCCCCGGGGATCACGCCGCCCGAGGAGTCCTTCACGACCCCGCTGAGCTGCGCCGTGTAGGTGGATTGTGCCGCGGCATGCGGCCCGAGTCCCAGGTTTGCGGCGAAATAAATGGTGAAGGAAACGAGGAAAGGTCCCAACCACATTCGGGAGAAACGCGAATCAAAGTGCATGCAACACCCCCTGCGTTGTCGGCAAGAACGAAGCGCCAACAAGACGCTCCCTTTCGTTTTGTTTCTTTTACTTTCTTTTTCCTTCTCTGTCAACCTTCCCCTCATCTCGTCTTCGACCGGCTGTTTGCTTTTCCGTGATTTCACTTGGCAAGTGCAGGACGTCTGTCGTTTACTAGGGCTGCTGTCTTCGAATCCGCCCACCCTAACCGCGGATTACCACGCAAGTCCGCGGTTCATCCGGTTCGCAGTCGCCCAAAGGAGGGCTTCAATGAGACTCGGATTTTTGTTGAAGGTACTCTCGCCCGGCTTGGTATTCGCCACTCTGTTACCGGCATGCGCCTTCGGCCAGAAAGCTCCTCATTGGACGTATGAAGGAGCGGAAGGGCCGAGTGACTGGGGCAAACTCGATCCCGCCTTTGGTACCTGTTCGATCGGCCACACGCAGTCGCCTATCGACATCAAGAACGCCAAGAAATCAGACCTGCTTCCTCTGAAGTTCGATTACAAGGCGGTTCCGCTGAACATCATCGACAACGGACACACGATTCAGGTCAACTATGCTCCGGGTAGCACGCTCACGGTTGGCGACAAGTCGTACGTACTCAAGCAATTCCATTTTCATCATCCGAGCGAAGAGCACATCAACGGCCACGGCTACGACCTGGTGGCTCACTTGGTTCATGCTGATGCGGACGGTCATCTGGCCGTCGTTGCCATTCTCCTGAAAAAGGGCTCGTCAAATCCCTTCTTGAATACCGTCTGGACGAATATTCCCAAAGAGAAAGAGAAGGCCGTCGACGTATCGAGTGTGGCGCTCAATGTGAGCGACCTCCTTCCCGCTGACCAGGGCTATTTTACTTTCGCGGGTTCGCTGACCACTCCACCTTGTTCTGAAGGAGTGACCTGGTACGTTCTGAAAAACCAGTCATCGCTGTCGGCCGAGCAGCTTGCGACCTTTGCAAAAATCTATCCTTCGAACGCGAGGCCCATTCAGCCTTCGAATAACCGCGAAATCCTGGAAACCAAGTAAGCCGCCCCGCGTGATCGCTGTTTGTTTGGCTGGGACGTGGTTTGTCGAGTCTTCGTCGTGCCTTCGCGCCCGCGGGTATTCCTGGGCCTGATTTAGCAAAGATGTCCCATGCGCATTCTTCTCGCGGACGACCAGAATGAAATCCGCGCCCTGGTGGCCCGGCAGCTCGAGCTTGTTGGGCACCATGTAATCTCCGTTGCAAATGGGCGCGAAGCCGTAGAAACACTGGCGCGCGAGAAATTTGATGTCGTCCTGCTGGATGAAGAAATGCCGGTTCTGGGCGGCGTTCAGGTTGCTCGCGCCATTCGCGATCGTGAGCCGAGACCTGCAACTCGCACCTTCCTGGTTGCCCTTACGGGAAACTGTACCGACCAGGACGTACAGCGCTTGCTGGCTGCGGGATTTGACGCCGTGCTCGGAAAGCCATTCAGCATGGCAAGCCTGAAGGCAGTGTTAAGCCGGCAAGCCACGTCTCCCCAACTTGCGAAGCTGGCGTCGAAGCCCCCACCAAAGGATGAGCCCGCCTCATATCTGCTCGACGCTGTTGGCGGAGATAGCAAGCTCGCTAGCCAAATGATCCGCGCATTCTTGCGGGACACACCGAAGCGCTTGGCCGCGATCAGAGAGAGTCTGAAGCGTAAGGATTCACAGGCTGTTGCTTCACTAGCCCACTCCATCAAAGGCTCCGTCGGCTTCTTTGGCGCAGACACGGCACGCTATCAGGCTGAAGAGCTTCAGGAACTTGCCCATCGAGCCGATTTCCAGGGTGCCGAACGCATCCTCTTGCTTCTCGAGGAGGAGATTGCGAAATTGCTCGCAAATTTGAGAGGATACGCGAACAAAAGGTCCCCGTCGGCCTGAGCACGATGAACAAAGGATGCAATTGATGCGCTGCGACTCCACCAACCCTGCGGGAGCCGCCTGATGGCCAGTATCCTGGTCACCGATGACGACGCCACAACCCGGCTGATGGTCCGCGGCCTCCTCAAAAAAGCGGGCTATTCCGTCGCTACCGCCTCGGACGGAATCAAAGCGTTACAAGCTCTTCAGAAAAGAAGGTTTGATCTCGTGCTTCTAGATATCTGGATGCCCAAGTTGAATGGCCTTGGGTTGCTCGGCCGCTTGCATGAAGAAAAATACGTCCCGAAAATCGTCGTGATGACTTCAGACCGCACAT
>Ga0207826_1000071_pt1 | contig 24644 bp, 24 predicted proteins | sample LuqExpMetageno80_FD_187837 | JGI IMG/M metagenome (GOLD analysis project Ga0207826, IMG submission 187837) | Tropical forest soil microbial communities from Luquillo Experimental Forest, Puerto Rico - Sample 80 (SPAdes) | ecosystem: Environmental > Terrestrial > Soil > Tropical forest ... | reverse complement strand
AGGGTGAAAAGCAAACCGCCGGGGGACCTTGGCGCACATCCGGCCATGGACCCAAGGCCCTCGTAATTAAGAAATAATAAAGAGAGCCGGCGTCCTCGCCGGCGAAATTCACCCGGACCCGGCTATTCCCCCTGAGGTTCGCAGAGGTTCCGCCGGAGCACTGCAACTGTCTAACGATGGCAGGATAACAAGCAGGTGGCCTGGACGCGTTGCAGCATCCTTTGGCCTAAGGGGACATAGGGGCATGGTCCGGAGACGTCAGGCTCCTATAATGAACTTCCCAGAGAATGACCTGCTAATGATAGACCCGGGATTTCCTCTGGACAATGGTGGCCAGGGACTCAAGTTCCTGCTGGGAGAGATCCACCCTGCCCTTTTCTTCCTGGGCCTGAGCCAGGTTCTGCTGAAAATTCAGAAGAGATTCCCTGAGGTTATTGAGCACGGTCTGAAGGGCGTCTAAAGCCAAGACCAGGGCTTCCTGGTGCTGGCCTTCGGCCAACAATTCCCGGGCCCGCTCCAACTGGGTGTTAGCGTGATTGACATTCGTTTGATGATCCATGGCAGACTCCACTCAGAGACTTGCCATATTGCAGAGCAAGTATCGTACCAGGGCCGACAATATTATAACAGGCATTAAAATCAGATAGTTGTATTGAAAGGAACCAGGCTCCATGTTTAATAAATTTAACACGGGGTTTCAATTATTGGCTAGCGGGGACATTCTTCCGGAGGGCGGATGGTATCGGCGGGAGATATGAAGCTTCTGGCTTCCTGAAGGAGCCGTTTGTAGCGCTCTACCAGGTCGAGGAGTTGCTGCTGCTGGCGTTGCAGAGTCGTGAGGGTCTCCTGCAGGGTGGCCAACTCTTGTCTGAGCTGGAGGTTTTCCCGGTGTAGGGACAGGTTCTCCCGGTCGAGGCGCATGACTTCCTCTTCCAGGCCGCCCCGCTCGGTTTGCAGTTCCTCCTCCCAGCGCCGCAACTCTTCCGTCCGTTGGGCGTAGGCCTCTTCCAGGCGGTCGTTGAGGAAGGCCTGGGTTTCCTGCACCACCAATTCCCGGTACAGACGGCTCCAACTTTCGAACCCCAGGCAGACGTTGGCCACGTAATGGGAAGCGGCGGCGGTCGCCGCTTAAGGCCCGGTGGAAGGATTGGAGCTTCTCGGTGGACAGAGAGGCCAGGGCTGTCCGGAAGCTCACGGCATCCCGGTCCGGGTCGATGATCAGGGGAGTTTGGCCGATGAGCTGTTTGATGGCCTTGAGGGCTGCGCCTGCTATCCACAGCTCTTTTAGAACTCCACCACGGTGTCGTCCCCCAGGAGAAGCTGCAGGGAGCGGTGGCGATTGTGCTTGGCCACCCGGGCGTTCCTGCCCAGCAGGCTGTCTTCCAGGCGGTCCACCTGGGAGATGGTGACCCCGGCCAGGAGCACTGAGTGCTCGATGACGGAGTTTTCCACCCGGGAATGGTCCCCGATGCTGGTAAAGGGGCCGATAAAGCTGTCCTCCACGAGACAGCCCTCGCCGATCACCGCCGGCCCCCGGATGGTGGAGCGGATCACCCGGGTGCCCGCCCCCAGGGCCACCCGGCCGCTGATCTGGCTGTGACCATCCACGTCCCCCAGGATCTCACGCTGGCACCACTCATCCAGCACCTGGGTGTTGGCGGTGAGGAGGTCGTCTTTCTTGCCAGTGTCCAGCCACCAACCCTCGAGCCGGCGCCAATCCACCTTTTTGCCCGTGGTCAGGAGCCCCTGGATGGCGTCGGTGATCTCCAGTTCCCCCCGCCAGGAGGGCTGCAGGGTGTCGATGGCCGGGTGCACGGCCGTGCTGAAAAAATACACCCCCACCAGGGCCAGGTTGGTGGGCGGTTCCTGGGGCTTTTCCACCAGGCGCACCAGGCCGCCTTTGCCGTTCAGCTCGGCAATTCCGAACTGGCTGGGGTTTTCCACTTCCTTCAAGAGGACTAGGGCGTCCAGGTCCTGCTCCTCAAAGGTCCTGAGGAAAGAGGTGATGTCGCTGCTGATGAGGTTATCCCCCAGGTACATGACAAAGGGGGAATCCTTGAGAAACCCTCGGGCCGTTTTGACGGCGTGAGCCAAGCCCGCGGGCTCCTCCTGGGGAATATAGGTGATGGTCACGCCAAAGCGGCTGCCGTCACCCCCTGCTTCCCTGATCATGTCCCCGGTTTCCGGGCTGATGATGATGCCCAGGTCCGAGACTCCCGCCCTGGCCAGGTTTTCGATGACGTAAAACAAGATGGGTTTGTTGGCCACCGGCACCAGTTGCTTGGCGGCGGTGTGGGTCAGGGGCCTAAGCCGGGTTCCCTTGCCACCGCTTAAAATCAAGCCTTTCAAGGCTCTCTCCCTCCATTGCACATATCTTGGCTTATTATCCACTAATTTTTCCAAAATATTAAGTATCTGTTCCGAAAAGTTCGCCTGATGTAGGGCAGGCGCCCTCGCCTGCCCTCAGAGGACAGCCGGGGGCGGCTGTCCCTACACAAGAAAACGCTACATTTGGGGCAAGGCTTGTGGGAAACGCCTCCGTAACCGGTCCCCGATTGCATTTCGCCCGGAGATATGTTACCGTCAGCCATCTTTTTGAGGTTATATCCACCCCTTATCCCGAGACACCATGGATCTGAACTCCGAAGAATTGTCCGAACGCGTCCGCGCCGTGGCCAACAGCATCCTCCTACGCTTCAACGAGGAGCAGGTCACACCCGAGGAGGCGGGCTGGGTCATTCTGGCCCTGACCCACCGCTTGCTGACGGTTCTGGGAGAAGACCCGGAAAAACGCCAGGCTTTCGTCCTGCAATTTATCAGTCTGGTCAACCAGTATCTGGCCGGAGACCTACAAGGAAATTGAGGTGCGGCCAGGCCCCCTGGGTCAAGGGCTGGGTCTGAAGATGCCGTCCCTGGTGAGGGCCCCTTTGCTACCATGACACGGCGAGCTGATTCCATCCTGGAGTTGATGGGAGAGACTCCCATCGTGCGCTTAAACAAGCTCACCACCAACCCCCGGGTGGAAGTCTTTGTCAAGCTTGAATATTTTAACCCGGGGGGTTCGGTCAAAGACCGGCCTGCCCTGACCATGATCGAGGCCGCCGAGGCATCGGGGGAGCTCACCCTCGGGAAGACGGTCATCGAGGCCACCAGCGGCAACACCGGCATCGGCCTGGCCGTGGTGTGCGCCGTCAAGGGTTATCGGCTGCTTCTGGCCATGTCCGAGTCCGCCTCCGAGGAGCGCAAGCGGATCTTGCGAGCCCTGGGGGCCGAACTTCTGCTCACGCCGCCCCACCTGGGCACCGACGGCGCCATCGAGGAAGTGTACCGGATGGCCCGGGAAAACCCGCAAGACTACTTTCTGGTGGACCAGTTCAACAACCCTCACAACCCCGCGTCCCATCAGAGCACCGCCAGGGAAATCTGGGAGCAGACCGAGGGTAAGGTCACCCATGTGGTGGCCACCATGGGGACCACCGGCACCCTCATGGGGCTGTCCCGGTATCTGAAGGGGTACCGTGCCGATATCCGGGTGGTAGGGGTGGAGCCTTATCTGGGGCACGGCATTCAGGGGCTGAAGAACTTAAAAGAGTCTTATGTGCCGGGGGTCTTCGCCAAGGGCGTGGCTGACGACATCGTCAACATCGAGGATGAAGAGGCCTTCGAGACGGCCCGGCGGTTGGCCCGGGAAGAAGGGCTGTTTTTGGGGATGAGTTCCGGGGCCGCGGTGGCGGTGGCCCTGCGCCTGGCCCGGGACCTCGACCACGGCCTTATCGTGGCCATTGCCCCGGATGGCGGCGAGCGCTATCTCTCCACCCCGCTTTTCACCGAAAAGGAAATCCCCACCCTCCAGGTGTATAACAGCCTCAGCCGGACCAAGGAGGCCTTCGAGCCCCTGCGGGCCGGCGAAGCCACGCTTTTTGTGGATGGCCCGGCCCTGAACGCCCACCTCTCCCTGGAGGTGGCCCGGCGCCTGGTGCTGGCCGACCTGCTGCAGCGCTACCTGAGGTTCCGGGGCTTCAAGGTACAAAAGCTCGTGAGCCTCATCGACCTGGACGACCGGGCCATCGCCGGGGCCGAAGCCGCGGGCCAGGATCTGGCCGCCTTCACCGGGCATTTCCGGGAGGAGTTTTTCCGTGATCTCAAGGCCCTGCGCATCGACGAGGAAGGTCTTTTCCCGTTGGCCTCGGAGCATGTGGACGACATGACCGCCCTCACCCGGCGGCTCCTGGAGCGAGGCTACGCTTACGAAAAACTGCGCTCGGTCTATTTTGACATCTCCCGGTTCAAAGACTACGGCCGGCTCTCCGGGGTGGACCTGAGCAAGATCCGGGTGGGCAAGACCGTTGACCTGGATGACTATGCCAAGGAGAACCCCAGGGATTTCACCCTTCTCAAGCGGGCCAAACTGGGGGAGTTGAAAAAAGGCCTGTGCTTCAACACGCCCTGGGGCAAGGTGCGGCCCAGCTGGCACCTGGAATGCGCCGCCATGGCGATGAAACTCTTGGGAACCCCCGCCGACTTTCACGTGGGCTCCATTGCCTCCCTTTTCCCCCACGAAGAAAATGAAAACGCCCTGTTCGCCGCGGCCACTGGCAAGCCCCTGGCCCGCCTCTGGCTCCACGGGGAGCGGGTGCTGCGGGAAGGCCGGCCTCTCAAGGAGACGGGAGAAGTTAAGGTGCGGGACCTTCTGGAACAGGGCTACAGGGGCGAGGAGGTGCGGTTTTTCCTGCTGGCCACGCACTACCGCAAGCCCCTGTCCATAAGCGACGACAGCCTCAAGGCCGCCGCCCGGGCCCGGGCCAGGCTGGACCATTTTCTGACACGCTTAAGTACGGTGACCACCGGGGACGACGCCGGCCTCAAAAAAGTGGAGGAAAAGCTCTTTCAGCTCAAAAGGGACGTGGCCCAGGCCCTGGATGACGACCTGAATATCTCCCGGGCTCTGTCGGCGCTTTTTAGTCTGGTGGGAGACATCCATGCCGAGTTAGACCGCGGGAACCTGGGCCAAAAGAGCACCCACGCAGTTTTGACGAGGCTCGCCGAAGTTGACGAGCTCCTGGGGGTCATGAACCCCCCGGAGGCCGCCCAGGACGCCTATATCGAGAAGCGCCTGGCGGCGCGGGAAGCGGCGCGGCAACGCCGGGACTGGGGCGCCGCGGACAGCATCCGGGCCGAACTGGAGGACGCGGGGATCGAAGTCGTCGACACCTCCTCCGGCCCCCGTTGGCGCCGGCGCTAAGATGAAATAAAGGGGGAAAATGTGGAATACGGAGGCAGTATCATGAAGAAGATGGCAATTTTCGCTTTTCTCTTGAGTTGGCTGGTCAGCAGCTGGGCCTGGGCGGCCTCTCCCGAGAGCTATTTGCCTTTAAAAGAAGGAATGGTTTGGGAATACCAGAACAAGTTCATTGATCTTAAATCTAATGAACCAGTGGGCGGCGGCAAAGCCATCAAGAAAAATCTGGCTTCCATCGATTTACAGGGAACCAGGGTCGTCCCCCAGATCTTTTCTTTTTACCAACCTGACGAAACCTTAAAACAAGAAACCGGGTCATTTATTGCCCAGGATACCGCCGGGTTTTACGTTTTTGCCAGGCAGGGGCCCAACGACAAGGGACCGAGGATTATCGCAGAAAAATACTATATCTTGAAGTTTCCCCTCACCAAGGGCGCTTCGTGGAAACAGACCTCAGAAGGGTTTGTTCTGCAAGATATCGTTGAATCCACTGATGCCAGCGTCCAGGTGCCGGCCGGCACCTTTAATAATTGCCTGATGATTAAGAAACTTTATTTCAGCCCTAAAGATCCGAATACCCCTTTGCAAGAAGCACAGTTCTGGTTTGCCCCAGGCGTGGGCAACGTCAAAGTGATCATTAAACATCTTCAGGAAAATAAAGAACTGGTGCAAGAACTGGTGTCTTTTAAGAAGTAACTTAAATTTGATCATGTCCTTTGCTCCGCAAAAGGGTGTGGGGGGAGGGCAGGGACCCCAGGTCCCTGGCCCTCCCCCCACTTAGAAAAATTGTCCGGGAAGGAAAAGGTTAGCTCATGAGTGACAAGCCTTGGGGCGTGCGTTTTGAAGGGGCCACGGAGAAGTCGGTGGAGGAGTTCACCAGTTCCCTCCATTTTGACCGGCGGCTGTATCACCAGGACATTTTCGGGTCCATGGCCCACGCCCGGATGCTGGCCAAGCAGGGCATCCTCAGCGTGCCGGAAGCCGAAGCCATCATTGAGGGACTGGCGGAGATCCAGAAAGAGATCGATGCCGGGGAATTTGTCTTCGACCCGGCCCTGGAGGACATCCACATGGCCGTGGAGGCCCGCCTAACCGCCAAAATCGGCGAAGTGGGGCGCAAGCTCCACACCGCCAGGAGCAGGAACGACCAGGTGGCCCTGGACGTGCGCCTTTATTTGGCCGATGAGGTGGAAGCCTTGACCGAGGGCCTCGCTGAACTGCGCCGGGCGGGGGCTCGCCTGGCCCGACGTTATCTGGGGGTCATTCTGCCGGGCTATACACATATGCAGCGGGCCCAACCCGTGCTTTTCGCCCACCACCTGTTGGCCTATGACGAAATGTGGCGCCGGGATCAGATGCGCCTGACGGAATCCCTGGCCCGCATCAAGGTTTCCCCCCTGGGGGCGGCGGCCCTGGCGGGCACTACCTTTCCCATCGATCCGGCCTATACTGCTGATCAAGTGGGCTTTCCGGAAATTTTCCGCAACAGCCTGGACGCGGTGAGCGATCGGGACTTCAGCCTGGAATTTCTGTCCCACGCGGCTATCATCATGGTGCATTTGAGCCGCCTCTCAGAGGAACTCATCTTGTGGGCCAGCGCCGAGTTCGGCTTTGTGGCCCTTCCCGACTCTTATGCCACCGGCTCCTCGATTATGCCCCAGAAAAAAAATCCCGACGTGGCGGAACTCATCCGGGGAAAATGCGGGCGGGTGGTAGGGCACCTGATGAGTCTCTTGGTCACCGTAAAGGGGCTGCCCCTGGCTTACAACCGGGACCTCCAGGAGGACAAGGAACCCCTGTTCGACACCGTGGACACGGTCAAGGCTTCGGTCAGCCTCATGGCGGGGATGCTGGGCAGCCTGGACATCAGGGAGGACCGCGTCTCCCAGGCCCTCCGGGGGGGTTACCTCTCGGCCACGGACCTGGCCGATTACCTGGTGCAGCAAGGCGTGCCTTTCCGCACGGCCCATGAACAGGTGGGGAGGCTGGTGCGCTACGCCGAGTTCCAGGGGAAGGAACTCCTGGAGCTGTCCCTCGAGGAGATTCAGCGCTTTGCCTCCCAGGCCGGGCCCGATGTCTTTGAGTGGCTGGCCATCGACAACGTCGTGGCCCGGCGGGCCTCGCCCGGGGGCACGGCCCCGGAGCGGGTGGCCGCGGCCCTGGCCCGGGTGGAGGAGGAACTGGGTCTGTGTCCCCCGGAGGGCCCGGGAGAGGGACCGGAAGGCGCCCCGTCGTGAAGGAACCCGCCGGGAGCAGTACCGGGCTGACCTTGCCGTTGGTTGAAAAACCTGGCAGCAGGCTTCCTACTGCCTGGCAACTGGTGGGGTTTTGTCTTTCTCTTGTGGCCTTGGGGCTTGCCGGTGCCTGCGGCCGGCGGGAGACACCCATCTCTCCCGACCTGATACTCCCCGGGCCGGTGAAAAATTTCCGCCTCTCCCAGGAAGGGGAGAGTCTGGTGGCAAGTTGGGTCTTCCCGCCGGTAAACCAGTTGGGGCAGCCCCTCACCCAACTCGAAGGCTTCCGCCTGTATCGCTGCGCGGCGCCGGGGGTTTCCCCCGCCGCCGGCTGCGCTCCTGAATTTGTCCTTTTGGCTGACATTGACCTCACCTATCCCAAAGTCGGCAAGATCCAAGGGGACCGGGTAATCTACCAGGACAGGAACCTGGTGCCGGGGAAATGCTACTCTTACCGGGTGGCGGCTTACGGCCATGGCGGGGGGCTCGGTTCCTGGTCACCGGTTTTGAGTTACGCCTGGGGTGTCCTGCCCCGGGCCCCGGGGGCTCTCACAGTCGAGGCCAAAGACCGCGAAGTGCGGCTTGCCTGGCCGGAAGTGAAGTTGCTGCTGGACGGCACCCCCGCCCGGGATCTGGCCGGGTATGCGGTGTACCGGCAGACCGGCCACGAGGACTGGCAGCGCCTCAATCCCACCCCGGTCGCCACCAACCAATATCAAGATGTGGCAGTGAAAAACGAAGTTGAATATACTTACAAGATTCGCGCCGTGCGCCAACTGGGTCAGTATGAGCTGGAAGGCCCGGACTCCGTAAGCCGCACCGTCATGCCTCAGAAGTTTACCCCGCCGCCGCCGCTCCTCAACCTGGTGGCGGTGCCTACGGCGAAGGGGGTGGAACTGCGCTGGCAGCCGAGTCCGGCCACTGACATTGCGGGCTACCGGGTTTACCGTCTTAAGGCCGGGGAGGCAGGGCCCGTGCGCCTGACCCCGGAATTGCTGAAAGAGCCTTACTTTGTGGACACTCAGGTCACCCGGGGCGAGACTTACGCGTACACGGTCACCGCGGTGGACGACTCCCGCCAGGCCAACGAAAGCGCGCCGTCGGAGGAGGCGGTGGTTACGATTAGATAGTGAAAGCCCAGGGATTTAGCAACAGGGGTCTTTGCCCCTGTTTTTCTGGATTTTTTTGACAGGTTAGGTGCATGCATCATTTCCACTACATCAACGGTGAGCTTCATTGTGAAAGCGTGCCGGTGGCGAAAATCGCCGAGGCGGTGGGCACCCCTTTTTACCTGTACAGCCACGCGACCCTGACCCACCACTTCCGGACCTTTGATGCGGCGTTTGCGGGCTATCCCCACATCATCTGCTTTGCCGTCAAGGCCAACGCCAACCTGGCCATCCTGCGGCTGTTCGCGGGGCTGGGGGCCGGGGCGGATATTGTCAGCGGCGGCGAACTCTTCCGGGCCCTCAAGGCCGGGGTCTCCCCGCAAAGAATCGTCTATTCCGGGGTAGGGAAGAGCTTCAAGGAAATCCGCCGGGCCCTCAAAACCGGCATCCTCATGTTCAATATCGAATCCTCCCAGGAGTTGGGGGAGATCTCCCGGCTGGCCACCCGCCTCAAGGTTCACGCCCCGGTAGCCCTGCGCATCAACCCGGACATCGACCCCCAGACTCATCCCTATATTTCCACCGGCCTCAAGAAGAACAAGTTCGGCATCAACCTGGACCGGGCCCTCCTGGACTATGAACGGGCCCGGCAGCTCCCCCACGTCGAGGTGGTGGGGGTGGCCTGCCACATCGGTTCCCAGATTACCGAGCTTTCCCCCTTCCTGGAAGCAGTGCAGCGCCTGCGTGAGCTGGTGCAGGAGCTGACCCGGCGGGGGATCCCCATCCGCTACCTGGACCTGGGCGGAGGTCTCGGCATCACCTATGACCAGGAAACCCCGCCGCATCCCCGGGACTATGGGCAAGCCCTGATCAATGAGCTCAAGGGCCTGGACGTCACCCTGATCCTGGAGCCCGGGCGCGTGATCGTGGGGAACGCCGGTATTTTGGTAACCCGGGTGTATTACACCAAGGACAGTGAGGCCAAGCACTTTATCGTGGTGGATGCGGGCATGAACGATCTGGCCCGTCCCAGCCTTTACGGCTCCTACCATGCCCTGTGGCCGGTGCTGCAGGCGCCCCGGCGGGAAGTGACCGCGTCGCTCGTCGGTCCCATCTGCGAGTCCGGGGATTTTCTGGCCAAGGACCGCCCCATGAACGACTTTCAGCCCGGCGAGCTGGTGGCGGTGATGAGCGCCGGGGCTTACGGCTTTTCCATGAGTTCCAACTACAACGCCAGGCCAAGGGTGGCGGAAATCTTGGTGAAAGATGATGAGTTTTATGTTATCAGAAAGCGGGAGAGCTATGCCCAACTCATCCGGGGAGAGGCCATCCCCGAGTTTCTGTGGAGCTCTACCCCGTGAATGAGCAGGCAGCCTCCCCTCGTCTCCCCTTCTTCAAGATGCACGGCGGGGGTAATGACTTTGTCCTGATCGACCACCGGGAGCCTCAGATCCCGGAGCAGGAGTTCAGCCGGTTCGCCCAGCGCGTGTGTGCCCCCAAGGTTGGGGTGGGGGCCGACGGCCTCATCCTCATCGAGGCCTCCGAGCGAGCCGACTTTCGCTGGCGGTTTTTTAACGCCGACGGCTCCGAAGCCGAAATGTGCGGCAACGGCGCCCGCTGTGCCGCCCGTTTTGCGGTGCTACACGGCCTGGCGGGGCCCCGCCTCACCTTTGAGACCCTGGCCGGGCTGATTTCGGCCGAAGTCCAGAACCATCAGGTACAGGTTACCATGGTGGGCGTGGGGGATTTGCGCCTGAACCTGGCCATCCCCCTGGAGAGCGGTCTGCTGTCCGGCCATTTCCTGAGGGTGGGCGTGCCCCACGTCGTGGTGCCGGTGGAAAATCTGGAAGAGGTGCCCATCAGGCACTGGGGCCGGGAGGTCCGGCTGCACGGGATGTTTCAGCCCGCGGGGACCAACGTCAATTTTGTCAGAATTAAAGATCCCCATGCCTTGGAGGTACGCACCTATGAGCGGGGGGTGGAGGACGAGACCCTGGCCTGCGGCACCGGCGCGGTGGCCTCAGCCCTCATCAGCGCCAGCCTGGACAAGGTGGCTTCCCCGGTGTCGGTCCACACCCGGGGCGGCGAGATTCTCACCGTGTCTTTTGAGCTGAACGGGGATCAGATCACGCAGGTCTTCTTGAAGGGTGACGCCCTGGTGGTCTACCAGGGTGAGTTGTGGTTGGATGAACTTAAGTAAGGAGGGAGGCCCATGTTACAAGGAGCAATAACGGCCATCGTCACTCCCTTCAAGGACGGTAAGCTGGACGAAACCGCTTACCGGGAACTCATTGAGTTCCAGCTCAAGGGAGGTATCAACGGCATCGTGCCTTGCGGCACCACCGGCGAATCCGCCACTCTGTCCCATGAGGAGCACAAACGGGTGGTGGAAGCCTGCGTGGACCAAGTCAAAAAGCGGGTGCCGGTGGTGGCCGGCACGGGCTCCAACAACACCGCGGAAGCGCTGGAACTGACCAGGCACGCCCAGATCGCAGGGGCGGATTATGCCCTGTTGATCACCCCTTACTACAATAAGCCGACTCAGGAAGGCCTGTACCAGCACTTCAAGACCATTGCCGACAACACCAGCATTCCTATGGTGGTCTATAACGTCCCCACCCGTACCAGCGTCAACCTGCTGCCGGAAACGGTGGCCCGGCTGGCGGAATTCCCCAATATCGTGGCCATCAAGGAGGCCACCGGCGACCTCAAGCAGTGCGCCAAGATCGTGGAGTTGTGTGGCGACAAGATTACCCTGATCTCTGGTGACGACTTCACCGTCCTGCCCCTGCTGGCCATCGGCGGCATGGGCGTCATCTCTGTGGTCAGCAACGTCGCGCCCCAGGATATGGCCGGCATGTGCGCCGCCTTCTTCAAGGGGGATCTGAAGACCGCCCAACAACTCCATTACAAGATGTGGCCGCTGATGGAGGCCATGTTCTATGAAACCAACCCCACGCCCGCCAAAACCGCCCTCAAAATGATGGGCAAAATCACCGGCGAGGTGCGCCAACCCCTCTGCCCCATGAGCCCGGCCAACGAAGACAAACTCCGGCAGGTGCTGAAGAAGTATGGGTTGATTTGAGGTTACGTGAGGGGAGGGCCAGGGAGCGCGGTTCCCTGCCCTCCCCCATATCACCTTCACGGAGACTTTATGGTTCGAGCAATTGTGTCCGGGGCCGCGGGGCGCATGGGGGGGCGGATTATTCACATGATCGAGGCCGCCGAGAGCATCACACTGGCGGCCGCGCTGGAGCAGGCTGACAACCCCCAGGTAGGCAAGGATGTGGGTGAGGTTGTGGGTCTGCCCAGGAAAGGGGTTCTGGTAAGCGGCTCCCTGGCGGAGGTGTTGCCCCAAGGGGATGTGTTGATTGAGTTTACCCATCCCGAGGCCACCCTGGAGCACCTGAGAGAGGTGGCAGCGGCCGGCAAGGCCATGGTCATCGGCACCACGGGCTTAAGCCCCCAGCAGTTAGAGGAGCTCAAGGGCCTGGCCAGGAAAACCCGGGTGGTTTTTGCCCCCAACATGAGTGTGGGGGTTAACCTGATGTTCAAGGCGGTGGAAAACATCGCCCAGGTGCTCACCGAAGGGTATGACGTGGAGATCGTGGAGGCCCACCACCGCTTGAAGAAGGACGCGCCCAGCGGCACCGCCTTGAAGCTGGCCCAGGTCATCGCCCAGGCCCTGGGAAGAGACCTCGAGAAGGTTGGGGTTTACGGCCGCCATGGTATTACCGGGGAGCGCACCAAAGACGAAATCGGCATCATGACGGTGAGGGCCGGGGACATCGTCGGGGAGCACACCGTGATTTTTGGCGGCACCGGGGAACGGCTGGAAGTCATTCACCGGGCCCACAACCGGGACAACTTCGCCCGGGGCGCGGTGCGAGCGGCCCAGTGGATCGTGACTCAGCCCCCCGGCCTCTACGACATGCAGGATGTCCTGGGACTGAAATAGCTGTAAGCTTTAAGCTCTAAGCTTAATGGAGCCTGTGCCAGCACCAATGGCACCTTATGTTTGTAATTTGCATTCGCAATGATGACTATCCAGCCTCTTTGGAGAAGCGCAAGATCTACGTTCAGATTTCGGACACGGAGGCAGAAACGCATCATCATATAAGGGTAATCGACGAATCAGGCGAGGATTATCTTTATCCTGAAGCCTATTCAAGACCATTGAATTACCCGATGAGATCAAGCGAGCGGTTATTGAAGCGGCTTAGGTGCGTTAAGCTGAGGGTTTCGGATGAAAATAGTGCGGTTTGATCAGGAAGGCCGGTCGGGGTATGGGGTTCTCGACGGGGAAAAAATCCTTCCCATCTGGGAAAATCCCTTTGCCGGGATAACGGAAACCGGGGAAACTCTTGTCCTGTCTGACGTCACGCTGCTGGCCCCGTGCGAGCCCAGCAAGATTGTGGCCCTGGGGCTCAACTACCGGGATCACGCCGCAGAATTCGGCCATCAGGTCCCCGAGGAACCATTGATTTTCCTCAAACCCAGCACCGCGGTGATCGGGCCGGAAGCGGCCATCATCTACCCCAAGATGTCCCGGCGGGTGGACTACGAGGCGGAGCTGGCGGTGGTCATCGGCAAGACCGCGCACCGGGTGCGGGAGGACGACGCCCTGGAATACGTCCTGGGATACACCTGTTTTAACGACGTCACCGCCCGGGATTTGCAGAAAAAAGACGGCCTCTTCACCCGGGCCAAGGGCTTTGACACGTTCGCAGCCATGGGCCCCTGGATCGAAACCGCGATCGGCGATCCCGACAACGTGATGGTGGAGGCCTATCTCAACGGCGAACCGCGGCAACATGCCAGCACCAGTAATATGGTCTTTGGGGTGCGGCGTTTGATCGCTTTCATATCAGAGGTGATGACGCTTTTGCCCGGGGATGTGATCAGCACCGGCACCCCCTCAGGTATAGGCCCCATGCGCCCAGGAGACGTGGTGGAGGTCCGGGTGGAAGGGATCGGCACCCTGCGTAACCAAGTCCTGGCAGAGGAAGGTATGTGAATCATGGCCTTGTCTTTTTTCCGGCCGGCAGCACGCCTGCAATTGATTCCCCCGTATCTTTTTAAGGAAATCGACGAGAAAAAGGAGCAGGTGCGGGCCCGGGGGGTGGACATCATCGACCTGGGGGTGGGAGACCCGGATCTTCCCACCCCGAAATTTATCGTGGACCGGATGAAAGAGGCGGTGGCTGACCCGAGTACCCACCGCTACCCCCTTTATTCCGGTATGAACGACTTTCGAGAAGCGGTAGCCCGCTGGTATAAGCGCCGCTTCGGCGTGGAGCTGGACCCGGAAACCGAGGTCCTCACCCTCATCGGCTGCAAAGAAGGCATTGCCCATCTGCCGCTCGGGGTGAACGATCCGGAGGATGTGAACCTCATGACCACGCCGGCCTACCCGGTGTACCGCATGGGCACCCTCTTCGCCGGGGCCGCGCCGTTTATGGTGCCCCTTTACCGGGAGAACAACTTCCTGCCGGACTTCAAGGAGATCCCCCCCATCGAGGCTCGGGACGCCAAGCTGTTTTTTTTCAATTATCCCAACAATCCCACCTCCGCGGTGGCCGATTTGGGATTTTTCCAGAAAATGCTGGAGTTCTGCCGGGAATACCACATCGTGCCGGTGCACGACGCCTCTTATACGGAACTGGCCTTCGACGGCTACCGGCCCCCCAGCTTCCTCGAGATTCCAGGGGCCAAGGACATGGCCATCGAGTTCCACTCCCTTTCCAAAACCTATAACATGACGGGCTGGCGCCTGGGAATGGTGGTGGGCAACCGGGAAGTGCTCTCGGCTCTTGGCAAGATCAAAAGCAATATTGATTCCGGGGCCTTTAATGCCATCCAGATGGCGGGCATTGCCGCCCTGGATTCGGACCAGAGCTGCGTAGCCGACAATTGCCGCATCTACCAGGAGCGGCGAAATGTGGTGGTCTCCGGTTTAAAGAAACTGGGCTACGAAGTGACGGCGCCCAAGGCCACATTCTACATCTGGCTGCCGGTGCCCCCGGGGTTTGACTCGGTGAAGTTCACCACCCATCTTTTGGAGCAGGCCGGCATTGTCACGGTGCCAGGCATTGGTTTTGGCGATCCCGGCGAGGGTTACGTCCGCCTCGCCCTCACGGTGCCCAAAGAACGTCTGGAAGAGGCCCTGGCCCGAGTGGCCAAACTTTGACAAGAGGTTGGGAGGGCTGGTGTTCATGACCCCGGACCCTTTCGCCCCGGACCGGTAAAGCATCATGCCCCTGGGACCTGCGGCCATCACAGAACTAAAACCGGTTGTGGCCTACCTGGGGCTGGGAGCTAACCAGGGGGATCCCCGGCGGCAATTGCAGGAGGCCATGACCCGGCTGGCCGCGACCGAGGAAGTGGAAGTGCTTAAGTCTTCCTCCTTTTACCGGACCCCGCCCCTGGGACCGCCGGACCAACCCTGGTATGTCAACGCGGTCGTTCAGGTGCGCACTCGTCTGGCCCCCGAGGAACTGCTGCGGGTGCTGCACCGGGTGGAAGAGGATCTGGGCCGGGTCCGTCGGGAGCGCTGGGGGCCCCGTCTCATAGATATTGATCTGTTGCTGTATAACGGCATAATACTCTCAGGTCCGGACTTGTGCCTGCCCCACCCGGAAATGCACAAGCGGTCCTTTGTCCTGGTACCATTGGCGGAAATCGCCCCCCAGGCCTGGCATCCGGTTCTTGAGCAAACTGCCTCTGAACTCCTGGCCAAGTTGAACCTCAAGGACCTGGAAAGCGTGGAGAAATTGGCGTAATGGGAGTCCTCGCTCAACCAAACCGGCGCGTGATGGTGCCCTGGCCTGAGCGAAGTGGCGGCGGCTTCCTGGCTGGAAGCGCTCGGGCGATCTCTTTCTTGAGACAGGGAGCATCTTCAAATCAGGACTTAAGGATATGCTGTTTCGGTTAATCTTGGGCTTGGCCCTGGGATATATGGCCTACCGGGTGGTAAGCCGGATAAAAGAAATGTTTACCCTGCCGGGACAACCTCAGGCTCCCAAAGTGCCTCAGCCTGACGTCCTGGTCCAGGACCCGGTGTGCCAAACCTTTATTCCCCGCCAGGAGGCCTTGAAGTTCACCAAGGATGGCCAGGAATATTTTTTCTGTTCGGAGGGGTGCCTGAAACGCTTCCAGCGGGGGGGCGGCACCAAGTCTATTAAGTAGCGAGAAGCCTGGTGAAATTTATTCTTAATACCGCAATCTCCAAGAAATTGCCGGCGCCAACGGTCTCGGATCGGCGGCCCAGCCGCACCCAAGTACATGACAACTGAGCGGAACTCTTACAAAAACCTGCCAAATCTCCTCACTGTGACCCGGATTCTGGCCATTCCGGTGGTTATGGTGCTCTTGTGCTTTTCGAGCCCCTGGGCCAGTTTTCTGGGAGCGCTGTGTTTTGCCATTGCCGGAGCCACTGACATTCTGGACGGTTTTCTGGCCAGGCGCCAGCGAGCCGTGACCCCCTTCGGCAAATTCATGGACCCTCTGGCCGACAAGCTTCTGGTCTCAGCGGCCCTCATCATGCTTATTCCTTTGGGCCGGGTGCAGGCCTGGATGGTCGTGGTTATAATCGGCCGGGAACTGATGGTTACTGGACTTAGGGGCCTGGCTGCCGCCGAAGGCACTATCCTCGCCCCCGACCGTTGGGGGAAAACCAAGACCATCTTGCAGATGGTGGCCATAACCGCCCTGATTTTACATTACCCTTATCAGGCCCTGGATTTCCAGCGGGTTGGCAGTGCCCTCCTCTGGTTGGCCATGATCGTGACGGTGTCCTCAGGTGTGGGATATTTCACCTTTTTTTTCCGGCAAACCTTGGGAACACAAAAAGCTTGAAAAATTTTTCCGAATACGACATAATGAAACATTCCACTACGGAGGATATGACTTGGCAAGACATCTTTCCGCGATGAAGCGAGCCCGGCAGAACAAAAAGCGTCGGACCCGCAACCAGGCAAGAAAAACCAGGGTTAAGAATGTGGTGCGGGACGTGCGCCAGGCTGTGGCCGAGAAAAATCTGGAAGGAGCGGCCGCGGCGCTGGAAAAAGCGACACCCGTTATCGCCCAGGTAGCCAGCAAGGGCGCCTTGCACTGGCGCACCGCAGCCCGGAAAATCTCCCGCCTGACCAGACAGGTAAACACCCTTAAGGCTGCCCAGTAATATTACCATGGGAGGGACGAATCCCATCTCTCCCATCCCGCCGCGCTCTTCCCCAGAAAGGTTTTTTTGAACCACTTGGAAGTGGACCAAGAGGGATTTGCCCTCTTGCGCTTGGCTGGGTCAATCCTCGCCAAAAAGAGAGACCACCCGGAAACGGTTGACGTCTACCAATCCCAGGTCCGTGAGCTTTAAGGCCGGGATCACCTCCAGGGAAAGAAACGACAGGGTCATAAAGGGATCGGCCAGCACGCCCCCCAGAGACCGGCAGGCCTCGCGCAGACGGGCGTGGGTTTGGGCCACCTCTTCCAGAGGCCCAGGGCTCAAAAGCCCGGCCACGGGGAGAGGCAAATCCGCCAGAACCCGCCCCTCGGAGACCACCGTCAGTCCCCCTCCCAGCTTTACCAGATGGCGGGCCGCAACCATCATGTCATTCTCGCTTACGCCCATAAGCACCAGGTTGTGGGAGTCATGGGCCACGGTGGAGGCCAGGGCCCCCTTCTTGAGGCCAAAACCCTTCACTAAACCCAGGCCTACTCGGCCGCTCCCGTGGTGGCGCTCCACTACCGCCAATTTAAGGAGATCCCGTTCTACGTCGGTCCCCAGACATCCATCCCGGACCGGGGCTGGCAGGACCAATTTCTCGGTGAGCAACTGGCCGGGAACCAGTCCTATGACCTTGGCCAGTTCCCCCGTCACTTGGGGCGACAGGACACAGGGATCGAAGTCGCCCACCTGCAGGGGGGCGCAGGGGGCAGGGTAATCAGGAAGATCCACATCCGCCAGAAGCTGACCTTCCTCCGCCACCAGCCGGCCCCTCTTCCACACCTTCTCCGCCCTGAACTCCCGGAGATCCTGTAAGGCCACCAGGTCCGCCGCCAACCCCGGCGCAATAGCTCCCCGATCCCTGATGGCGAAATAGCACGCCGGGTTCAGAGTAACCATGGCGAGGGCGGCCAGGGGGTCCAAACCTTGAGATACGGCCAAACACAGCAAATGATTGAGGTGGCCCCGCCGCACCAGATCCTCCGGATGGCAGTCATCCGTCACCAAAAGGCAGCGGCGCAGAGTGGCGGGAGTCACCGCTGGCAGGAGTTCGGTCAGATTCCTGGCAAGGCTGCCCTCGCGAATCATCAACCGAAAACCCAGGCGCAGTTTCTCCAAAGCTTCGGACAATTGGGTGCACTCATGGTCGGAACCCACTCCGGTCAGACGATAAGCATTCAGGGCTTTACCGGCCAGGAGCGGGGCGTGGCCGTCCACCGGCCCCCGGGGATACAAGGCGATTTTCTTCAGGACGTGGGAGTCTCCAGTCACTGTGCCGGGAAAGTTCATGACTTCCGCCAGCCCCAAAACCCTGGGGTGGCGACGGTAAGGCGACAAATCGGCCGCCTCCAGGGAAGCCCCTGAGGTTCCCAATGAAGAGGCCGGAACGCATGAGGGCAGCATGAAAAAGATGTCCAGGGGCAGGCCCTCGCTGGCCGCGAGGAGGTAGTCCAGGCCGGGGGTTCCCCAGACGTTGGCGATTTCATGAGGATCAGCCACAATAGTCGTGGTTCCCAGGGGCACCAGAGCCCGGGCCAGTTCCCGGGGGGTGAGCATGCTGCTTTCCAGGTGCAGGTGGCCATCAATGAACCCCGGCACGAGATAACGGCCTGGCACCTCCATCCTGGGACCGGGATAGTCCCCCAGGCCCACAATTACCCCGTCGTAGAAGGCAACATCCTGTTTTAGCCATTCACCGGTGTAAACGTTGCCTACTAAACCACCCGCAATGACAAGGTCTGCTTCGATTTCTCCCCGGGCAGCCCGGAGTCGTTTCTCCATCCTCTTAAGATCAGGTATCAGCATGGCACCTTACAACCCTCCCTCCATTCTGGGGGTGTTCGACTTTTGGGAGTTTAGCGAAAATCCGGGTGCCGGGCAATGAGCACCAGAGAGAACTGGCTGAAGGAAGGTTAAGGCGCCGGTATGCGTTGGATAAATTTGAGTTTCTTTGATGCATGGAGCATCATCATTATGGCATTAAGAAAAGTGAATCCGGCACCATCCTTTCAGGGAACCGCTTCCCCTTAGTCTGATAGGTCACAGGCCTTCAAAGAAAGTTTACTCCGCTTTTAGTCTGGCCAGGTCTAAGGCCATTTTCACCTCGGTGGGGTGCAGCCCTAAGCGATGGGCAATCTCTGCCGAGGAAAAACCCTGGAGGTGCAGGTCTTCCACTTGCAACCTGAGGGAAGTGCCCCTCGATTGAGGAGAAAAGGAATTATAAGATTCCGAGGCCGCCAGGCGCATGGAGGAGTTTTGTTCCTTCAAGGTGGAAGCCTTCCCACTCAGGAGCCCGAGGGTTTCCTCCAAAGCGGCCCTTTTGGTCTCCAGCAAGTTTAGTTGCTCGGACAACCTTTCCACATTGACGGCAGCCGATCTTTCTTCTTCCTGAGAGTCTTTTAGTAATCTGCTCATGGACCTCATTTTTAACAGGAAGAAGGTCAGGAGCAGGACGAAAACGACTTCCAGTCCCACCTGGGCCAGCACCCAGTATTCCAGGTTATTGAGAGTCACTAGTTCCTCCGCCTCAGTTAGACAATGATGTCTATGGCATGGTCTTCTGTCCGGGTTTCCTCGTCCTCTTTTTCCGGGAGTGGGACTGAGGCAACTTTCTTTGGGGGTTGATACCGCGGACCCTGTCCCTGGCCATCTTTATTCGTGATGTTTTTACTCACGATACCCTGATCAGCAGCCCCTATCGGTAATATCCCCCCCGGAGAATCAAAGGTCTCCATAGATAACCCCTAGTTAACGGACAATGATAACTGAGCGACTTATCTGAACGGTAGCATCAACATTCATTCCTAGCTGGCGATTCAAAGCATTCATAGCTTGAGACTCGATAGCGCGTCCCAGTTCCTCAGATTGCAGCAAGTCATATATCGCCTTCCGAAAAGCCGGATTGTTAAGGTCATATTTGAGACAATCCAACGGCCGCGCCATCAAAAAAGTGACAAGAATCCGTTCGATCCAGACCTTGGAGTCTCTTTTTTGGAGCCTGAAAAACGGGGACAGAACGATCTTCTGCGCTTGATTCGAGGGAACACCGTGGGCGATTTCCTTCTGTCCCTGAGCCGACTCAGGCGCTCCTGGCGTTGCGTTGGCACTGACGGAAAAACCCCAAAAAGCCCCCAAGAAAATCAGAAAAACGAATATGATGTTGTTTAATCTCATATCACCTCCAGTCGACTGTTATTCCTCCTTGGGCTGGAAATAATCCCGGAGTCTACCCTTCAGGCGAAACATGGCTTGGGTGTGTAATTGAGAGATTCGTGATTCGGTATAACCCATGATTTGGCCGATTTCTTTCATGGTGAGCTCTTCGTAGTAATAAAGAGAAGTCAAGAGCTTCTCTTTGTCAGGCAGAGCATCGATGGCCTTGACCATGATATCTTGGAGTTCGGCGAAATGGAGGGCCAGGAAGGGATCCCGAACCTTTTCATCCAAGAGGATTTCAGGAAGTTCGTTATCCGGCAGATCAGGACCCTTGCGCACCGCCTTCCAGACGCCTTCGAGGTCCACCAGGGAGACGGATTTGGTTTCGTCCAACAACTGATAGAACTCCTCCATCTCTATACCCAGGGCATCGCAGACTTCCTCCGGTTCCGCCGGCCGACCCAGATTTTTCTCAAGTTCAGCATAGGTTTTTTCCAGGACGTGGGATTTTTTGCGCACCGACCGGGGAATCCAGTCCAAGCTCCGCAATTCATCCAGGATGGCTCCTTTGATGCGGAATTCAGCATAGGTTTTGAAGCTGATACTCTTACCGGGGTCGAACTTGTGGATGGCATCAATCAGGCCAATAATGCCGCTGCTGATGAGATCATCCAGAGAAATGTGGGAAGGCAGGCGCAAGGCCAGACGGCTGGCGATATACTTGATCAACGGAGCATATTGCATCACCATTTGTTCCTGCCAAAGAGAATCCACTCTTTCCGGCCAATGTTCCTGAACCGGTGTTAACTGAGCCTGAGCTAAAGCTTGCTTTTTCATCATCACCATTCTCCCCTGACTCTTAAAACTGATATTGCAAAAGGCGACGCCAAAAAAATTTGATATTGCTCCCCATCTCGGTTGGGGCAGACGAATCCCAGAGCCTTTTAGCCAAGCTGGTGAAGCACTGGCTGACTTTAGCCCGGGGGAAAAGGGACAAGGCCGGTTGTTGTTTCAGAACCGCCCTAGGGATGGCCTCGTCATAAGGAATTACCCCCAAGTATTCCAGCGAAATTCCTTTCCCCAGGAAGCGCTCGGTCACCCTTAACATAGTCCGGTAAACCATCTCGCCTTCTTGAGGCTTTGATAGGCCATTGACTAGCAGCTTGTAATGATTCTCGCCATGCTTGCTGGCCAATATTTTTATGAGGGCATAGGCATCGGTAGTGGAAGTAGGCTCATTATTGGCCACTACGATGCGCTCCATGGCCGCTATGTTAAAAAACAGGACGTTGCGAGAGATGCCCGCACCAGTGTCGATCAGGACCACATCGATGTTCTCCGAGTATTCATCCAACTCATTGAGGAGAAACATCTTCTGATGCTTGTCCAGATCCGCCAATTCAGGAATGCCGGAGGAAGCAGGCAGGATCTTGATGCCCTCAGGTCCTTCCAGCAAGACCTCGGAGAGAGTGCGGCGCAGGGACAGAAGGTCATGGATGGTGAAGCGTGGGCTCAATCCCAGAAGTATATCCAGGTTAGCCAAACCGAGATCGGCATCGATCAAGAGGACCTTTTGACCCATCCTGGCAAAGGCCATTCCCAGGTTGACGACAATATTCGACTTGCCTACGCCACCTTTGCCGGAAGTCACCGTAATGACCCTCAAGTTACGAGGACCCATTGACCCGAGAGAAGGACCGGCATGGGTCAAATCATCAATTTTTTCTAAACCGCATTGGTTCATCCCGCGTTACCTCTGAAACCTTTGGCGATAATGGGGCTTGAGTAAGAGTCCGGCAAGAAGCTTCTGGTTGGCCAGTTCAAGATCTTCCGGGACCCTCTGCCCGGTGGTGTAGTAAGAAATGGCTATCCGACTTTTACAAAGCTGGTTGAATACTCCTACGATATCCCGACCTTCATCCACTTTAGTGACGATGCAAGAGGTTAGTGGCATCACACTGAACCCTTGGAAGGCATCGGTGAGATTGCCTTCTGCCGCAGTGGTGCTCACCACGAGATGGTGCTCTAATCCCGGCAGGTCCCCGAAAAGCTGACGCATTTCCAGGAGCAGCCCCGGATCGCAAGGGTTGCACCCAGGGGTGTCTATCAGGATGAGATCCAGGTCGACCATTTTTGTGAGAGCCTCAGCCAGTTCACTCCGAGTTTGAGCGGTGGCCAGAGGCAATCCACTAATGCGGGCATAGGCGGCCAAATGCTCTTGTCCTCCCAGGCGCACGTTGTCCAGAGAAATCAGCCCAACGCGGTTTTTTCTCATGAAGGCCGCTTGAATGGCAAGCTTGGCAATGGTGATGGTTTTCCCTACGCCGGTGGAACCGAGGAAGGTCCACTTGCGGGGCCCCTTGATCGGAAGCTTCCAAGGGTCAACCACTGAGACTTCTTGCATGAGCTGCCGCAAGGACCATTCCTTGAGGTTTTTGTTGGATCCATTGTTTTCGTCCGTAAGCGAAGTCCTGACCTTCTCAAGCCACCGGCGCATAATCTGATCATGGATGCCGGCACGCGTCAGGGCATGAAATAGCATGGTGAGATCCTGGTAGGGAGCAAGCCAGGAGGGAGGACCGTATTCACCCAACCACTGCTTTAAGAGTGCTTTCATCTCTTCCAGTTCTTCTTTGAGGTCTGTGGAAGGTAGCCTGGAGCCAACAGGGCCCGGGGACCAGGGCTGGAAGTCGTCGAGGGAATCAAGGGCGACGGCTTGATGCGCGGCTGCAGTAACCTCCACTCGCCGGTGTTCGGGCCGCCTCGCCCCCGACGTGGGATAACGGCGAGATTGGGTGGATAAAATGACGGCCTCCGGCCCCAGGTCTTTTTTTACCTGAGCCAGGGCCTCTTGCGGGTCACGGGCTACATAAGTTTTAAGCTTCATGGTCTAAACTCACCACTCCCAGAGATTGGATCTGGGCTTCAGTTACCAGTTCATGGGGTGACAAGACCCAAAGACTGGGAAGATGCCGCTCCACCAGACGCCGCAGGTGACGCCGAACAGTGGGGGAACAAACTACGGCAGGTTGAAGGTTCTGGGCCCCAGACTTATCTACAGCTACCTTGAGAGCCTGGACAATTTCCTCAGCAGTTTCAGGAGCCATGGCCAGGTATACCCCATATTCAGTTTTCTGCAGGCTGTCCTTAATAAGGTCCTCGATAAAGGGATCCAGGGAGTAAACCAGAATTTTATGATCGGGAGATTCCAGGCTCTTGCTCAGGGCCCTTCCCAGGCGTTGGCGCACATATTCCGTCAGAACATCCGGGTCCTTGGTGTAAGTCCCGTAGTCCGCCAGGGTTTCCATGACGGTGAGTAAGTCGCGGATGGAAACCCGCTCCCGTAATAGATTTTGGAGGACTTTCTGGATTACTCCCAATGACAGGGTGCCTGGAACCAACTCCTCCACCACCTTGGGATGGGTTCTGGTCAGGCGATCCAGGAGTTTTTGCACCTCCTGCCGGCCCAAGAGTTCATCGCAATTGCTTCTCATGACCTCGGAGAGGTGGGTGGCGATGACACTGGCCAGGTTAACCACGGTGTAGCCCAGATGTTGAGCTTCCTCTTTGCGTAAAGTAGGTATCCACATGGCCGGGAGGTTGAAGGTGGGCTCCCGTGTGGGAATGCCTTCTATTTGCCGGAGGGTTTCCCCTGGGTGGAGAGCGAGGAGATAGCTCACCATCAGGTCGCCCCGGGTTATCTCCACCCCTTTGACGAGGATGGCGTAACCCCCTGGTTTCAGCCGCAGATTGTCCCGGATATGGATGGGGGGAATCACCACGCCCATTTCCTGAGCAAATTGACGACGGAGGGCCCGGATGCGCTCTAAAAGCTCCCCGTCCTGCTCTTCGTCGACCAACGGTATGAGCCCATAACCAACCTCCAGTTCCAGGAGGTCAAGGGAGGGCAAGCTTTCCATGGGGTCAGCTTCTCGAGGCCGGGAAGGAAGCTCCTTGGCCTTGGCCTGTTCTAGAAGTTCTTTTTCCCGGGCCCGGTGAACTGCATAGGCCAAGCCTCCCGTAAGGATCGAGAGGGCGAAAAACGGCAGGTGCGGCAGTCCCGGCACCATACCCAGCAAGAAGATAATGGCAGCTGCCACGCTCACCGCTTGCGGTTTCAGAGTGAACTGGGCAGCGTATTCCTCTCCCAGGCTGGCCTCGGAAGCAGCCTTGCTGACGACTAAGCCGGCGGAAGTGGAGACAAAGAGACTTGGGATCTGGTTTACCAGGCCTTCCCCGATGGTAAGCAAGGTAAAATTTTGGGCCGCCTCGGCAAGTGAGAGGCCATGCTGTAGCACACCGATAATGAGCCCGCCCACGATGTTGATGGCCATGATCAGGATTCCCGCCATGGCTTCGCCACGGACGAATTTGCTGGCCCCGTCCATGGCCCCATAGAACTCACCCTCCCGGGCCAGATTGGCACGCCGCCGCCGAGCTTCCTGATCGTCGATATAACTGGCGTTGAGGTCGGCATCGATGCTCATCTGCTTTCCCGGCATGGCGTCCAAGGTGAAGCGGGCGGCCACTTCGGCAATACGGGTAGAACCTTTAATGATGACGACAAAATTGATGATGACCAGGATGACAAAGATGATACCGCCTACTACGAAGTTCCCGCCCACCACGAAGTTACCGAAGGACTGGATTACCCGGCCGGCAGCTTCCAATCCTTCCCATCC
>Ga0207826_1000068_pt1 | contig 24850 bp, 20 predicted proteins | sample LuqExpMetageno80_FD_187837 | JGI IMG/M metagenome (GOLD analysis project Ga0207826, IMG submission 187837) | Tropical forest soil microbial communities from Luquillo Experimental Forest, Puerto Rico - Sample 80 (SPAdes) | ecosystem: Environmental > Terrestrial > Soil > Tropical forest ... | reverse complement strand
GCCCTGCCAATACGGTACGTCATTCGCTTGTCGTGCGGCCTTCTAGGCCGACGTCATCGCATACGGAGAAACATTCAGTGCGATGCGCTCCAGCGGGGACTCCCCGTTCCGTGGAGGTGATGACCCGACGAGCAGCCGGTAGATCTCCATGTATCTCGAATACTGCTCCTCAATCAGAGCATCCGGTATGTTGGGTAGCGGGTCCTTATAGGGATCACAGCGCTCCGCGATGTAGCGGCGTAGCAATTCTTTGTCGAAGTTGTCCGGCTCGAGCGCGTGAGCGAACAGGTTGGCGTAGGTCGACGATCTCCAATAACGTGACGAATCGGGGGTATGGACCTCGTCGATCAACACGAGCCTGCCACGTTCATCCAAGCCGAACTCATACTTCGTGTCGACAAGGATCAGGCCGGCTTCCTGGGCGAGCGCGGTTCCCCGAGCGAACAGACGGCGGGATACGTGCTCGACCTCGTCCAGCAGGTCGGCGGCAATCAGGCCAGCGTCGACGAGGTACTTCTTATCGACTGTTTTGTCGTGAGTCGCTTCCTTCGTCGATGGCGTGAACACCGGCTCCGGGAGGACCTCGTTCTTGCGCATAGCCTCCGGCAGGACGAAGTCTCCGAAGTCACGTCGACCTTGTGAGTAGTGTGTCCACAGCGAGGTCGAGGTGACACCGGTGAGAAAGCCGCGCATGACAGCTTCAATCGATAGCGGCGTGCAACGTGTCGCGACGGTGACGTTCGGATCCGGAACGGCGATGACGTGGTTCTGTATGATCTCAGCCGTGCGTTCGAACCAGAAGGCACTCAGCAGATTGAGGATCGCTCCCTTCCCGGGGATCATCGCAATATTGCGGTCGAACGAAGAATGCCGGTCCGTCGCCACAAGCAGGAGCCTATCCGGCTGTACATAGACGTCGCGGACCTTGCCCTGCGTCTTAGCGCCCAGCCAAGGAAAATCGGTCGAGGCGATCGTGATGTCGTGGTGCTGCATGGCGGCTCCTGAACTTTCCACCGTGGACGAGCCGCGACAGGTGGTCAATCGAGTGAGAATGGGGCGCGGCTAGGCGGCTTCGCGAGTCCGTTTTCGGAAAAAGCCTGACCTGAAGCGCCCCCTCTCTCGTTCCAAGAAGTCGTCCGCACGTTCAGGCGGTGCCGATTTGCGCGTCGGGCGCGCTAACCTCGGCACCAGTCTTGGTCGCGGGCACCTGAGGAAGCGGATTGCGGTAGGCGACCGTCCATTCGATGGTAAGGCCGGACCAAGGCTGCAAGAACGTTCCGAAAACGATCGGAGATCTGCCATAGTGTATGCCAGATCTCCGGAGCAACAGCGTCGCCCCAAGATTAGTCTGCTTATCCAAACGTTTCGGATGAATTCGATCACGAAGCATCAAGAGAAAATCACAACAAATCAATCGTTTGCAAAAACGTTTTCCTGCTGCAGGCGCATTGGCTTAGGTCTTTTGCTTCCGTAACTCCGGGGTAAACACGGTGTGGTTTATCCACATCGTTCTGACTTACATTTAAAGATTCGCCTTTTCGACACGGCTCGATTGCATCAGAACTAGGCGATTAAGAAATTCAAAGCCTGGGGGCTGGGGAAATGTCCAAGATGTCATGGCGCGCCCGACTTTTGTCGGGCACCATTCTGAGCGCGTGCATTGCGTTCGGAACGAACGCCGCACGGGCCGATGCTTCTACGGATGCGCAGATCAAGGCTCTGCAAGGCCAGGTCGAAGCGCTGATGAAGACCGTGAAAGAACTGAAGGACGCCCAAGCGCATACCGCTGCCGAAGCCAAGAGTGCCAAGTAGCAAGCTAAGCAGGCAGAAACGACATCGGCGCAAGCGAAGGCGACCGCCACCGAAGCGCAGGCCAAAGCGCCGCCTAAGGCAGCGCCGATCCTGGGGAACGTCGACAGCGAAGGCCATTATTTCCTGCAGCGGATGCCCGGCAAGACGCTCACCTTCTACACGTTCGACGGCGAGATCACGGCCTATGGCCAGTTCGACGTTTCGTTCGACGGCGCGACTAAGAACGCCAAGTCTGGACCCTTTGTCCCCGAGAACTCATTCCTCGGTACACCAGGTGCGGGACCAACCGGAAATTTCGGCTGGATGCCCAACATTTCGACGAATATTTCCTATCTGGGCGTGCGCGGTTTCCAACGGCTTCCGTACCAGGCCTGGAATTCGAACTGGAATTTCGTCTACCAGTTCGAGGCCGGCATCGACATTTCGGCCGCGCCATCGACCCGGCAGTCGAACAGCAATCTCAGCAATCAAGTGAACGGAGCCCTGTTCAGCCGAAACAGCTATATCGGGCTCGAGTCCAAGGACTGGGGAGCGGTCAAGATCGGCAAGACGGACGCGCCGTACAAGAACTCGACGGCGCAATTCAATCCGTTCTCCGGCATGTGGGGCGACTATGCCGTCGTGATGGGCAATACGGGAGGCGACAACCGCGTCGAATTCGGCACGCGCCTGAGCCATGCGATCTGGTACGAGTCTCCGAAACTCGCCGGATGGCAATTTAACTTCCTGTTCGCGCCTGGACAAAATCGCGCGGACAACAACGACAACCTCCCGTCCGGCGAAGGCGATTGCGCCGGCGGCAACGATCCCACCAGCGGTGGCAATCTTCTCATAACTTGCAGCGACGGATCGTTCGGCAACGCCTACAGCGCGAACATCAGTTACACCAATGGTCCGTTCTACATCACGGCCGCATGGGAACAGCACGACGGGGTCAACCGACAGAGCGATCTTGCCAGCGCTTACGGAGTCCCCTTTTCCGGGCTGCCAGTGACACTGCCAAGTTCACAAAACTGCGCGGCGTTCCTCACGGCGCCGGGAGGAACCGGGACCGGCATCCCGAACGGAGCTTTAGCGCAGCAACAATGTCTGGATGATGTGGCCAATGAAGACGCCTATAAAGTTGGTGCTCTCTACACCTTCCCGACTAAAACGACGATTGGCGGGATCGTGGAGTACATGCACCGGGCCGTGCCGGCCGAAATCTCCTTCCAAAACGAGCGAACCCGCTGGGGCACCTGGCTGTTCTTGAGCCAGGAGTTAAACCCGCTAGACAGCATCCACTTCGGCTGGGCGCACGCCTTCCACACACCTGGCGATCCGGGTCAGCACAACTCCACCACGCTGGTCACCGACAACAACGCTGTCTATGGCTCGAACCAAAATCAGGCTGACATGGTGACCGCAGCCTGGAAACATAAGTTCTCGGACAACCTCATCTGGTACACGAACGTTGCCGCCACGTTCAACGGCCCCTCCGCTCACTATGATCTCGGCGCCGGCGGGCGTTCGGTCACAACCGACTGTCACGACGCGGGCTCCACACCCGGGGGGCTCACCTCCACTGCGGAGTGCTGGACTGGAACGACGCTCGTGGGCGTATCCACTGGGCTGCAGTGGAAGTTCTGACCTTTTAGATGTGTGGCCAGTAAAGAGCCGCGGCAATGCCGCGGCTCTTTTTCCTTGGCAGATCAGCCTGCCTCGGAGACAGCAATTCAGCACGATTGATACGGGCAACCCGGTGCGTTTCGATCAAGTAAGCCACGCGTCCGCGGCCATAAATCGCCCGCTTTCCAATACCGATACGGATCGGGCTGCTGGCGGCGAATGACGATCATCCGCCGGTCGGGGGCTTCATAGGCGTAAGGGACCGGGCCGTAGCTGTAGGCGATATCGGATTGCGCAATTGCCGGCGTAGTCAGCACTAGTGCGGCGAGAGCAAGTGCGAACTGTCTCATCGGACACTCCTGCTTGAACCTTCGCCACGATAACGGAGGAGACGCCGGAACGTTCTATCGCTGTCTGCACTCAATTTGATTGGAACTTGGTCATCCTTCACTCGAAAGCCGCGTAGGGTTCCAAAATCTGAGCATGAGGGCGAGCTTTCGTCATATCCGCTAAGGGGCAGGCAAGCTGACGTGAGCTAAGTGGTCCAGTTTGGGCCAAACATATCGTCACGCGCGCTCACGTCCGCTGAACGCGAAAGAAGGCATTGCTACCCTCTGGCCAGACTGGCTGCTGCGAGTTAGGCGAAGACAACCTCCCGGTGGCACTCAAGAGAATGCCTTGGCAGGGCAAGCAGCCAGCCTCAACTCGGAATGATTCGCCACAACACCACTTAAGTTCGTCTCGCTTGGGCGTCGCGCTAGTGAGCTTGCATTAAATTAATTCGCCGTCTTTTCCGATGATGTTTCCTCGGTGAGAGGTAACGTCAAAATACACGTTGAAAAAGAATATAATTTTGGCAAACTGTCACCCCGTTTATGGCGCTGATTGATGGTCATTAGCTAGGCACTTGTAGCTGGAGCTAGCCACTATGAAGCTGACACTCGCGGTGGAGCCTGAAAATAACGCGCCCATTCGCGCGCTGATCGTGATCTCTCTTATTTCGGCAATTTTTTCATTAGACCTCACTACCGATTCGGAGATCGCAATCTCAGCATTGTATGTGGTCGTCATACTAGCTAGTGCGCGATTCTATGAACGCAGCGGCGTCATTCTCGCATCCATCACGTGCATTGCCCTCACCGCACTCAGCTGCGGCCTGAATTGGCGAGGCGAGTCACATGCAGGACTGATCAACAGCGGGATTGGTGCTCTTGTGATAGGCCTTACGAGCTATCTGATTCTCAAAATCGAAGCAGCCCGACGCGCTGCTCGTCACCTAGCAGAAGCAAAGTTGCTTCGTGATGCATTGATCGGATCAGTCTCGCATGAGTTGCGAACCCCCCTCGCCAGCATCCTAGGCGGAGCATCCGTACTGACAGATGCCTCAGTTATCGTCGAAGATTCGCGCCTTAGGCTAGTTGCCCATGGCATACGCGATGAAGCCGAACGGCTCAACAACGACATACAGAACCTCTTGGATGCAGCACGAATTACAAGCGACGGACTGCAGGCACGTCGGGATTGGACTGACGTAACTGATCTTATCGACGCAGCGCTTAAACGGATTCATAAGAGCCCAGCTGATCATCGGCTGAAGGTATCTTGCGATCGCAACCTTCCACTTTTGTATATCGATCCTGGTCTGATCGAACAGGCTCTCAGTCAAATCATCGCTAACGCTATAAAATTCTCGCCCTGCTCGTCCACGATTCAGATCAATGCTGCAATTGATGATCAGCTGGTAATAATATCGGTGAGCGACGAGGGCGTCGGACTCACAGCTGAAGAGCAATTGCGGCTCACTGAACGCTTCTATCGGGGCCCGAGACACATCGGAAAAATATCTGGATCGGGACTTGGCTTGTGGATTGCGAGCACCTTCATCGCAAACAACGGCGGGACGTTTGAAGCTTCAAGTCAGGGCGAGGGTCGTGGTACGATGATAAAAATCGCGTTTGCGAGGCAAGCTCATCAACGAACTCCAGAGAGGCTCCTGCGTCGAACGCTCAAGCTGGCAGCGGAATCGAGCCTGTCCTAATCTCCAAAATCGTTTAATGTCTAAAAACAGGCTGTAATTAAGTCTGTCCACTTTTTGAAATGCCGTTACACTAAGTTGTCGGCTCTTCCTCTGTGACAGCCTCCTCGCGATCAGGTTTCTCAAGCTGCCAAGGAACAGAGCAAACGACCACGTGTGTTCCTCGGTCTGCAACAGTCGTCTACGAAGCCATCTAAGCACAGCAAGCACCGCTCCGATTGTGACGTAATAGACGGACCCGCGCCCCCACATGGCGCTAATGATCTGAGACAAGGTGCGTCAATAACCTGCTTTGGTCTGGTCCATTGCCATGATCCCAAAGCCGTTGGACACGCTGGCTATGCCGGCAAGCAGAATCGCAAGGATGATGACGATAACGGCCAGGTTGCCGTGCGCGCGGCGAACCCTCGGCTCGACAAAGGCATCGATCCCGTTACTGACAGCTTCCACACCTGCGGCTCAAGTCGAGGCGCGTGAGCAATGAGAGGCGTTCGCTATCGCGGACCGGAATGCCTCAGGGTGAGGAGCCCACACCATTAAGCGAGGTCAAGCGTTGGCAAACGCGATTTCTATAGGGGCGCGTCATGTTCGGATCTAAGCTCGTGACGCGCCCGAAGATATTCAGCACCCTGCGCTCCCCGATCTGTGGGAACGCGGGAAAGGCAGAGTGGGATGATGACGAGCGGTCGCCTGGGTCGCGATACGTTCTCAGCCGGGTGGTCTCTGTGTCCCACGGCTTGTCCATTGATCTTACTGACCAAGGTCTGACCGAGCCGCGCATCCGCTGCCGATTACATCGTCCCGGCGTAGGTCGGGGCCCGACAATTTCCGCATTAAAGTTCGAGCAAGGTGCAATTGCAGTCGTTTTTTGTTGACAGCCTAAGATGGACGGGCGTATGGCCGAAAATGTTCAAGCATCCGCTTGGACCTTAACGTCAGATCAAGATGGACAGCTACCCTAGTCGCTCCCCGGCAGTCACAGCTTCGGCTCGCCGGGCCTCTATTACCACTGATCAGATCGCTCCCGGCGCCCGGCCGGTGAGGTCGGCGTAGGCCTTAGGCCTCGCTCTCTCACCTCCACGGTCAACTGGGACCGATAAGGAGGTGAACCATGAAGCTCGCTCGCACAGCCACTCACGCGCTCCGCTACATCGGTCGCGATGCTATTTCGTTCCAGTCAGCGACCCGCGCCGCGGGCGCATCATTCCCGCAGAAATTCGCGGCCGGCACGCCTGTACGCCGACTCACGGCCCGTTGGCACGTCTCGGCGCGAACGGGGCGGCTCGAATGTTCATGGTCACAGGACGCGGCCGCTGCGAACGATCCGCAATTAAGTCGCCGGGGCAGGAATGGACGCGTTCTCGCCCGGCTACTGTCACACCGTCGTAATCGACGCCACTGACCGTGGAGCGCGACCGCGCGCTCTTTAGTCCAGTCACACTGTGGCCCGTGAAGTCCGGATGCGATCCATGAACAAGCAATTCACAACAACAAGCCAGATCCCCGGTAACGGACCACAAGCCAAGTCGAGCTTGCTGCCTCAGCTGTGCTCCTGCTCGCCTGAGGATGCGCTCGCGCTCTTGCAGTCCAGCAAGGAAGGCTTGACGGAGGAGCAAGCCGAAACCCGGCGCGAGCAGTATGGTCTCAATGAGGTCAGCCACGAGAAGCCACCGACCTGGTACGCGCAGCTCTTCCATGCGTTCATCACGCCATTCAATGGCGTCTTATTCGCGGTCAGCGTGGTCTCGCTGTTTTCGGATGTGATCTTCGCCGCACCCGAAGACCGTTCGTTCAGGACCATCATCGTGCTGCTTACGATGGTCCTGCTGAGCACCCTTCTCAGGTTCTGGCAGGAATATCGGTCAAACAAAGCGGCCGAAGAACTCAAGGCTCTCGTCACATCGACAACGGCGGTGCTGCGAGCCGGAATGGAGCGGTCGCAGGAATTGCCGATCGCCAGCTTAGTCCCAGGCGACATCGTGCATCTCTCGGCGGGCGACATGATCCCGGCGGATGTGCGAGTGCTCTCTGCCAAGGACCTGTTCGTCAGCCAGGCCATGCTGACCGGCGAGTCGATCCCACTCGAAAAGCACGCTATGCCCCCAAAGGGCTCGGCGGGAGAGCAAGCCAAGAGTGTCTTGGAGCGCGAGACCGCCTGTTTCATGGGAACGAACGTCGTCAGCGGCACCGCAACGGCAGTTGTTGCGGCGACGGGCGATGCCACGCATTTCGGCGCAATGGCCAAGGACATCGTCGGAGCGCGGCCGCTCACCAGTTTCGACAAGGGCATCAGCAAAGTGAGCTGGATGCTGGTCCGCTTTCTGATGGTAATGACGCCGCTGGTGTTTTTGATCAACGGCATCAGCAAAGGCGACTGGCTGCAATCGCTACTCTTTGCCGTTTCCGTCGCGGTCGGACTAACGCCGGAAATGCTGCCGATGATCGTGACGACAAATCTTGCCAAGGGTGCCGTGACGATGGCGCGCCGCAAGACGATCGTGAAGCGCCTTAACGCCATCCAGAATTTCGGCGCGATGGATATCCTTTGCACCGATAAGACGGGAACACTGACTCAGAACAAGATCATTCTGGAACGACATCTCGACATACACGGCCATGACGATTTGGCCGTACTGGAATTTGCCTGGCTCAATAGCTCCAACCAAACAGGCTTGAAGAACCTTCTCGATGTCGCTGTGCTCGATTATGCGCTTCAGAACGAGATCATCGACAAGCTGAAGCATTTCAAAAAGGTCGACGAGATACCGTTCGATTTCATGCGCCGGCGCATGTCGGTGATCGTTAGGAATGGCGACAATCGGAACCTGCTCATTTGCAAAGGTGCTATCGAAGAAGTGCTGCCGCTTTGCACCTGCGCTCACGACCAGAACGTAATCCAAAATGACGGGGTCGTACCTTTCACGAAGGATATGGGCAAGAACGTCCGCCGGATCACCCGCAAACTGAATCAGGACGGCCTGCGAGCGATCGCCGTCGCGTACAAATGGCTACCGCCCGAAGATCGCACTTATTCGGTAGAAGACGAAAAGGATCTCGTTCTCTCCGGGTATCTCGCCTTCCTGGACCCCCCGAAAGAGTCAGCGCGAGAGGCCATTGCCGCCCTGCGCGATCATGGGGTAGCGGTCAAGATCATCACCGGCGACAACGAAGTCGTTACTCGGAAGATTTGTAAAGAGGTAGGACTCCCGATCGACCATGCCATCGTTGGGCAGGACCTCGAGAAGCTTTCGGATGACGCGCTTCAAGAGGTTGCGGAACGAGCAACGATTTTCGCCAAGATGGCACCCGTCCAAAAGTCTCGTGTAATCCGGGCTCTGCAGAAGAACGGTCACACGGTCGGGTATCTCGGCGACGGCATTAACGATGCCGCGGCATTGAAGGATGCAGACGTCGGCATCTCTGTCGATACGGCGGTCGACATTGCTAAGGAGTCAGCTGACATCATCCTGCTGGAGAAAAGCCTGCTCGTCCTCGAAGAAGCTGTCGTCGAAGGCCGCAGAACCTTTGCGAACATCATCAAGTACATCAAGATGACTGCCAGCTCGAACTTCGGCAACGTCTTCAGCGTGCTGATTGCGAGCATATTCCTGCCGTTTTTGCCGATGCTGCCGATCCAGTTGCTGGTTCAGAACCTGCTGTACGATATCTCGCAGGTATCGATCCCATGGGACGACGTGGACCAGGACTATTTGAAGCAGCCGCGGAAATGGGATGCGGGAGGTATCGCGCGCTTCATGCTGTTCATCGGTCCTATCAGCTCGATCTTCGACGTGATCACTTACCTCGTGATGTGGCACGTGTTTGGGGCAAATTCGGTTGAACATCAGGCGCTGTTCCAATCGGCCTGGTTTATCGAGGGCCTGCTCACGCAAACGCTCATCGTTCACATGATCCGCACGCAACACGTTCCTTTCATTGAAAGCCGTGCGGCGATGCCGGTCATTCTGCTGACCGCAAGCATCATGGCCTTCGGGATATTTTTGCCGTTTTCGGCATTTGGCGCGCACCTTGGAATGGTCGCGCTGCCGCCAAGCTACTTCGCATGGCTCGCCGCTATTCTGTTGAGCTACTGCTTGCTCACACAGGTCGTGAAGGTCGCGTACATCCGGCGATTCAAGCAATGGCTTTAAGCATCGAAGAAAAACACGAATGGCCGGGGGAGCGAATGCTCTATCGAGTGAACCAGTGGCACTGACAGGACCTCGCATCCGACTCTATTGCACGAGTTTCGTCATTACTCTGGCACGTTCAGTGCTGTGGTTCGCACTAGAGCTTAGCCCTGGCTCACCAGATGTTTGACACCTTCGAGAAAGGCCTTTTGCGCTCCAATAGATAGGGTTAGGCAGGTTTGACAGTCTAAGCTGTTGAACCGCTGTGGTTCTGGCATTTCCAGCGCGCTCAAATCAAAAACCCAACGTCCTGGACCAGGCCGCGCCTATCTCATTCCGCCCCAGGGGTCGCCCTTCGGTTTATTCGGTATGGCCTGGATCGTCGCGTGATATGCATCGTCAATTTCCTTGGCCTTCTTAGCTTTTTCAGCAGTTTTGCTCTGATCAGCCGATGATTGATGCTTTCCCCGCGTTTGTTGAGCGAGCGCGTGAGGCCCGGCACCGATCGCCGTCAAAAGCGCCAGGGCACAGCAACCGCATCTTAACAGCCTGGCAAGGCTTTTTCCTTTCCGGTGCTCCTCATCTGAACCTTGAACGCACCTACTCAGTATCGCCGATACGGTCATCGTCATACAAACACGTTAACCGATCCATGTACTTTGGCGCGACGTCATCCACATGCTTGATGCAAAGGGATGGAGCGTCTTCGAAATTGCGTCTCCGAATAAATTGCGGATGATCCGGATGCTCGCTTGTGATGCAGGGCGAGTTCTCTCGACAACTGATCGGCAGGCCAAAGATCGGCACACGTTCAGGCTGCCAGATTGCGTTTGCAATGGGTGCGAAATCGACCCAGGCACCAGCGAGAAGATAGAGCATCAAGACATACAGGGCCAAAGCCAGGCCGGCGGCAACATCCAGCTTCCACAGCGAAATTGCCGCTCGACCCATGTCAGACTTTTCCCTCTGCCGATGGACACCCACCGTCATCTAACGGTTGATCCGGCCTTGTCCTGTGTAATCGCCGCGTAACTTTTTGACGTCAGGGCGCCGTCCTGCCCACACGGAGACCCTTGCGCAAAAGGCGCACTCCAAGTCACGGTCCCTAGACCAGAAAATGGGCGACGGCTCGTCGTTGGCAATTTGCCGAGAAAGATCAATTTAAGAGATCAATCACGTCCAAGGCGCCTTCTGCGGATTGCAAGAAACAGCCCGAAACTAAACCTAGTTGGCTCACCTTGGATCTCGGTCTATCCTGAGGCCCTTCCTCCTTCCTGGGAGAGCACGATGAAGCGAAGCATCGCCGCAATCATTTTCTTCTCTTCAATAACGACTGGTATCGCCGGCAACGCGACGTCAATTGTCGCGCAGAACCAGTCGTGCGCCACCAAATGTCAGGTTTTCTTTTCCCAGTGCCTGCAACTTTGTGGAGCGAATTGCACGACTGCCGGCATCAGCGCCGCTATAACGGCAGCCGCCACCGCCAACGCCGCCAACCCCAACCCCACGTCGGGAAGCGCCGCCACAGGGCCGACGGTGTTCCGCAACTGCGACTCCGAACAGACATTATGCCTGATCGGTTGCCAGGCATCCCCGAACGGCTGACGCCCCGCCGGCGCGCCTTACGCGCCCGCGCGGCGACTTCGTCAGCGCAGTCCGGAGTGCCATGTTCGAGACTGCACAGGAGAAATTGGTTTCTCTTGCTGCGTGTTACATTTATTTAGAACAACCTACCCGATGGCGTTGTTCGAGATGCGAAAAGATCGACGCAATCCGACCTCTCCGCCGCGATACTCAGTGCCGGCGGATCGCTCCGGATGCTGGAATATTTTTCAGAGATCAAGAACGTGCAGACGCGCTTGAAATACCGGCGACGCTGTACCTTGCAAATCCGCCGATAGCCGCCGTCCGCTAACTCGCGCGCCGTTGCAGCCCAGGAACTTAGCCACACCATCGTCGTTAGGCGCCTCAATAGGAGGATCGTCATGAGGCAACCAACATTGCTTGTTTTCTCATTGGTCGCGGCTCTGCTGGGCGCGTCGTCGGCCTTCGCGCAAAGCCTGCCCAATTATGGCCCGAATGCGCCAACCGGCCGCGACACATTCGGCGCGCCCCCAAGCGGAACCCACCCGCCCCCGAGCGGAGCCCAAGCCTATGCGTACCGCTCACATAGCGAGTATTGGTACCGGCATCATCACTACAGGCACTATCACCACTGGTATTAGGTCCATTCCAATCCGGACCAAAAAAGGCCGCTCCCTGGAGAGACCTTTTGCCTGTTTGATGCAACCATGAGCGCGGCTGGTGCATTATTCATGCGCCCGCTGCGCCGCAAACTCACATCTACGCACGTTTCTGGTTGATCGAGTTGAATGGGCCTAGGCGGGCTTCAGGGCCGCACTCGGTAAGAGGCGGCCCTCCTGTTTTTTTGCGCTGCATTCTTTCTTTTCGCGCTGCCTTTCTTTTTGCGCTGCACTCTACGCGAAGGAAGTTTCACGAGACGCAGACGCAAGCTCTCCACAATGAAAATCCGGCCCGAATCTGCGGGCGATGTGAGCCATGTCACAAAAGCATTTTGCCGTCGCCACCATTGTTTCACCCGCTGGTCTCGGCTCCGCCACGAAGGACCGTTACGTCCGAGTCGAGGTTGGCGCGACAAGCGTTAGGTAATCTTTCAGCATCAGACGAGAACGAGGAGAAGCCTGTGACTCCAGCGTTTCATCAGTTCAAGCTTGCTCATGCCATTACTGCTCCGGCACGCTGCCCGCGTTGCGGCGATTGGATGATTGCACCGTTATCGTCTGAATTCGTCGTCGGCGGAGAGATCCGGCATCACTGGGAGTGCGACGGGTGCGGCCAAAGCACCTCGTCCGTAATCGACATCACGCAGCACGATGACGAGCGCCGGGAGTGCACAGCCTAAGCGTCACTCGGAAGGTCGAGGCTTTCAGCCCGGATCGGCCATTGCGGCACACAGCAGCAAATAAAGCACGCACGCATTCAGGCAATGCCACAGGAAGTGCGTGCCCAGCGGCAGGACGGGGCAGACTGCATTGTCGATGCTGCGAAAGGCGATCGAAACCAGGAAAACTGCGGCGCCCGTCAGCACCGGCGGTCCTGATGGGCGCCGCCGGACCGCCAGGCCAACCACCGCCATGGCCGCGAGCGCCGGCAGATACTGGTGCGAGCCGTTGAGCGTCTCCGGCGCGGTCAGCGCTGCGTCGGCGTAACTCACTCCCGCAAAGACCGCGAGCGTGCCGACGATAACCGGCCATGATGCGCCGAGAAAGCGTCGGAGTGCGAGCACCAGATACGCGTAAATGAAGAGCGCGATCGGCACGACGTCGAACAGTTCGGCACCGAGCGTCGCGACCGTATGAAAGATGAACGATCCGATGCCGATGGCAGCAACGAGCAGGATGAGCAGCAGCGCCGGCATATTGCATTGACCGGCTCGGCCCAGAAGGCGGTGTCGGTCCGCTCGCAATAGAGATCGATCGACCGCGACCAATCCATCCTCGCCTTTCAGGACAGCGACGCGCCGGGCGCGTCCCCGCCTCTTCTATTTCCGCGGAATGCCCGCCGTGTCGATCACCGCATTCCACTTCTTGATGTCGGACTTCAACTTCGCCATCAGTTCATCGGGCGTGCTCGCTTTCGCCACGACGCCGACCTTCAGAAACTTGGCCTTCAGGTCGGGATCGGCGAGCACTTCGCGCATCGCCTTGTTCATCGCCTCCACGATCGGCATCGGCGTGCCCTTGGGCGCGAACACCCCGTTCCACGAGGTCACTTCGTAGCCCTTCACGCCTGCCTCATCGACGGTCGGGATCGTCGGCCGGTCCTCCGCACGCACCTGAGATGAGGTCGCCAGGATACTTAGCTTGCCGTCGTTCACCTGCCCCTGGATCGCCGGCGGAAATTCGACCAGCATCTGCGCGTCGTTGCGTAGGACGGCAACCACCACGTCTGGTGAGTTCTTGTACGGGACGATGACGACGTTCAGGTCCGCCATCGACTTGAACAATTCGGCGCCGAGATTTTGCGTACCGCCGACCGAAATGGTGGCGATGTTGAGCTTGCCTGGATTGTCCCTCGCCGACTGGATGAAATCCTTCAGTGTCTTGTAAGGGCCGTCCGACTTCACCGCGAAGACGAGATCGAATTCGCCGAGCGTCGACACCATCTGGAATTGCGTCGGGTCGAACGGCAGCTTCTCGAAGGCGGCGACGCTGATGGCGGTCCCGTTGGTGACGAGGCCCATGGTGTAGCCGTCGGGCGGCGCATTGACCACGGCGCGCGCGGCGTTGATGCCGCCCGGTCCCGGCATGTTCTCGATGAAAACCTGCTGGCCGAATCTCTGGCTGAGCTTGTCCGCCATGATGCGCGAGGTGACGTCGGCAACGCCCCCCGGCCCGAACGGCAGCACGAGTCTGATCGGCTTTTCCGGCCAGGCCGCCTGTGCGGCCGCAGGCGCAAGCGCTAGCATCGCCAAAACGAACATTGCTCCTACGCGTGTGCGCGCCCCGATCGCGTTCATCAGAACCTCCTCCAACCTTTTTTGTGAGCGGCGAGAATAGGGCCCGCTTCCCACGCTGCCAACCGGCGCGGCTCGTACGGCTATAGAAAAAGGCCGGGCGCATTGTCGCGACCGGCCTCATCCTAAACTTCCATCAATCCGGCATACGCATCAGGCGCGCTCCGGGCTTTACCTCAATGCAGCGGGATGCCCGCCTTGTTGATGACGGCCGCCCACTTGTCGATGTCGTTCTTCAGCCGCTGCCTCAATTCATCCGGCGAACTTGCTTCGGCGCGTACGCCGAGCTTGGCAAATTTTTCCTTCACGTCCGGCTCGGCAACGGCGTCACGCACCGCCTTGTTGAGCGTGTCGACGATCGCCTGTGGCGTGCCAGCGGGTGCGAAGATGCCATTCCATGACGTGACATTGTAACCGGCCACGCCCGCTTCGTTTACGGTCGGTACGTCCGGGATGAAGGGCGAGCGCTGCTCTCCGGAGGTCGCCAGGATGCGCAGCTTGCCGTCCCGCACCTGCCCTTCGATGGCGGGCGGAAACTCGAGCAGCATATCGACGTCATTGCGCAGCAGCGCGACCACGATGTCCGGTGAATTCTTGTACGGCACGATCACCAGATCCGCCCCCGACATCGACTTGAACAGCTCCGCGCCGAGGTTCTGCGTCGAGCCGACGGCGATGGTGCCGAGATTGAGCTTGCCGGGCTTGGCCTTTGCCGCATCGATCACGTCCTGCAGCGTCTTGTAGTTCGACCCCGCATTCACCGCGAAGACGAGATCGAATGCGCCGATCTCGGAGACCGTCTGGAACTGCTTCATCGGATCGAACGGCAGTTTGCGGAACATGTCGACGCTGATGGCGGTGCCGTTGCTGCACAGGCCCAAAGTGTAACCGTCGGGCGTCGCATTGATCACGGAGCGCGCGGCGGTGATGCCGCCGGCGCCCGGCATGTTCTCGATCACGAACTGCTCGCCGAGCTTGTTCGACAGCTTGTCCGCAACGATGCGCGCGGTGACGTCTGCCACGCCACCCGGCCCGAACGGGAGCACGACCTTGACCGGCTTGTCGGGATATTTCGCCTGCGCCTGCGCGCGCGCGAGCGGCGACAAAGCGACAGCAGAAGCCGACAATGCAAGCAACGCCGCGCGCCGCGATATCGGCGCGGCATTCTTCTTCTTACTCATCTCAGTCGTTCCTTTTTGTTGCTTCTCACTCGAAACCGTAGAGACGCGCCGGATTGTCAACCAGCAGCGCCTGCTGCCGTTTCGCATCCGGCGCGAATTTCGACACCAGATCGACCAGATCGGCCTCGTCCGCCTCGTGGCTCGGGTTTGGATGCGGAAAATCGGTTCCCCACAACACGCGGTCGGGGGCCGTCTCGATGATCGCGCGCGCGATCGGCACGGCCTTGTCGTAGGGCGCGAAGTCGATGCGCTCGGATCCGCACACTTTGATCCACGCATTGTCCCGCCTGGCGAGCTCGAGCAATGCTTTCAATGGCGCCTGCTGTACGCCGTCCTTCGCCGGCACGCGCCCCATGTGGTCGATCACGAACGGCAGCGGCAGCTTTTTGATCATGTCGGATAGCGGGATGATATCCGGTGCATCCACATGCAGCACCACGTGCCAGCCGCGGCGCTTGATGCGGTCGATGACGCGGTCGAACACGGCCATGTCCGGCGCGCTGCCGAGATGCTTGACGAAATTGAAACGCACGCCGCGTACGCCGCCCGCGTGCAGTTCGTCGTAGTCCTTTTCGGTGAAGCTGTCGTTGACGATCGCGACTCCACGATACCGCTTCGGATCCGACGCGATGCAGTCGAGCATCGCGCGGTTGTCCGGCCCGTGGCAACTCGCCTGCACGATGACTGAGCGCGAGACACCGAGGAAATCGTGCAGCTTGCGCAACATCTCCTTCGGCGCGTCTTCGGGCGTGTAACGGCGGCTCGGAGCATACGGGAACACCGCGCCCGGGCCGAACACATGGCAATGCGCGTCGGTCGTTCCCGGCGGCAATTTAAAATTCGGCTTGCGCCGGCCTTTCGGGAAATCGAGCGGGAGAGTTGCCATAGGGGGGCCTTTCGTCAGCGATTTTGCTGCTGGCCTAGCGCAAGGCCCCCGCGCGCGACAACCCCGGTTCTCACAGGGCTGGAATGTCGCCCCGCTGCCAGCGTTCGAACGTCTGCGCGCGGAAATCGGCGAAGCTGCCGGCTTCGATGGCCGCACGCGATTCCGCCATCAGCGCCTGGTAATAAGCGATGTTGATGGTCGACAGCAGCACGGCGCCGAGGATCTCGTTCGCCTTCATCAGGTGATGCAGATAGGCGCGCGAATAGGTGCGTGCGACCGGATGCGGGCTTTCGTCGTCGAGCGGACGCGGGTCGTTCGCATGCCGCGCATTGGCGAGATTGATCGAGCCGAAGCGCGTGAACGCCATGCCGTGCCGCCCATTGCGGGTCGGCATCACGCAATCGAACATGTCAATGCCGCGCGCGACCGCTTCCAGGATGTCGTGCGGCGTGCCGACACCCATGAGATAGCGCGGACGGTCCGCCGGAAGCTGCGGCGCGGTTTCGGCGACGACGTTGAGCATCACGTCCTGTGGTTCGCCGACGGCGAGCCCGCCGACGGCATAGCCCTCGAAGCCGATCTCTCGCAGCGCGCGCGCGCTCTCGGCCCGCAGTTGCAGATCGTCGCCGCCTTGCACGATCCCGAACAGCGCGTAGCCTTCCTTCGCGCGTGGCTCGAAGGCGCGACGCGAGCGCTCCGCCCAGCGTAAGGATAGCCGCATCGCGCGTTCGCTCTCGTCACGCGCGGCCGGCAGCTTGAGGCATTCGTCGAGTTGCATCGAGATGTCCGCGCCGAGTAGCGCTTGGATCTCGATCGCACGCTCCGGCGAGAGCTCGAACAGCGTGCCGTCGAGATGCGAGCGGAACTTCACCGCCTGCTCGGTGATCTTCCGCAACGAGGCGAGCGACATCACCTGGAAACCACCGGAATCGGTGAGGATTGGCTTCTGCCAATTCATGAACTTGTGCAGCCCGCCGAGCGCGGCGACGCGCTCCGGCCCCGGCCGCAACATTAGGTGATAGGTGTTCCCGAGCACGATCTCCGCGCCGGTCGCGGCCACGTCTTCGGGCTTGAGCCCCTTCACCGTTCCCTGCGTGCCGACGGGCATGAACGCCGGCGTCTGCACCGTTCCGTGCGGCGTCATGAAGGAGCCGCGCCGCGCGGAGCCGTCGGTCGTGTGCAATTTGAAGGAGAACGCGTTGCTCATTTTGCCGGAAATAGCAAACACGCATCGCCGTAGGAATAGAACCGATAGCCCGCCCCGGTGGCATGCCGGTAGGCGCGCTGCATCGTGTCGAGCCCGCTGAACGCCGAGACCAGCATGAACAGGGTCGAGCGCGGCAGGTGGAAGTTGGTGAGCATCACGTCGACCGCCTTGAAGCGGTAGCCCGGCGTGATGAACAGCGTGGTCTCGCCCGAATAGGCACGCAATGTGCTGTCCTCGCCGGCCGCCGTCTCCAGCGTGCGCAGCGCAGTCGAGCCGACCGCGACGATGCGCCCGCCCTTCGCGCGCGTCGCATCCAGCGCGTCCGCCGTTTCGGACGATAAGGTGGCAAACTCGGCGTGCATCTCGTGCTCGGCTGTGTCGTCCGCCTTCACCGGCAGGAACGTGCCGGCGCCGACATGCAGCGTCACCTTGTGCACGGCGATGCCGCGGTCGGCGAGCTTCGTTAAGAGCCGGTCGGTGAAATGCAGCCCCGCCGTCGGCGCGGCCACCGAGCCGTTCTCGCGAGCAAACACGGTCTGGTAGTCCGCCTTGTCCTGCTCGTCAGGCTCCCGTTTGGAGGCGATGTAGGGAGGCAAAGGCGTCTCGCCGCGCTCGGCAATGGCGTCGTCCAGCACCGCACCATGGAAGGCAAACGAAAGGGTTATCTCCCCGCCCTCATCTTTATGTGAAACTTGAGCATCGAGCTGGCCGAGGAAGCAGACCTTGCCTTCGTCGCCGAAGCGCAGGGTATCGCCCACCTGCACCTTCTTGGCGCCGAGGATGAAGGCCTTCCAGGTCGAGCCGTCGATGCGCTTGTGCAGCGTCGCCTCAATCGTGGGCTCCGCGTGCCCTCGCCCGATGCGCCGGCCCTTGAGCCGCGCCGAGATCACCTTCGAGTCGTTGACGACGAGGCAGTCGCCGGGCGCGAGCAGTTCCGGCAGGTCGAGCACGCGTCGGTCTTCCGCCTCGGGCATCCCGCCCGGCCGCACGACCATGAGCCGCGCCGCATCGCGCGGATGCACCGGCCGGAGAGCGATACGCTCAGCCGGCAAGTCGAAATCGAAGAGGTCGGTGCGCATGCCTATCCTTCGTCATGCCCGGCCATAGCCGTCCGAAAGGACGGCGTGCTTCGCACACCTATGTGCCAAGCATCCACGTCTTGCGACTCGCCCAATGTCAAAGACTTGGATGGCCGGGACATAGGCGCTATGGAAGAACACCGTTCTTTCGAACGGCTATGCCCGACGATGACGGAACGTTTGAAGCCCGGCGCTTGAGGATCGTCCTAAGCCCCCATCGTCGCCTTCACGATCTTGTCCGGATTCTGCACCGGTTCGCCGCGTTTGATCTTGTCCACGTTCTCCATGCCTTCGACCACCTTGCCCCAGGCCGTGTACTGCCGGTCGAGGAAGCGCGCGTCGTCGAAGCAGATGAAGAACTGGCTGTCGCCGGAATCCGGATTCTGCGCGCGCGCCATCGAGACGGTGCCGCGCACGTGCGGCTCGTTGTTGAACTCGGCTTTGAGCTTCTTGCCCGAGCCGCCCATGCCGGTGCCCTGCGGGCAGCCGGTCTGCGCCATGAAACCGTCGATCACGCGGTGGAACACGATGCCGTCGTAGAAGCCCTGCTTCACCAGTTCCTTGATGCGCGCGACGTGGCCAGGCGCGAGATCGGGACGCATCTCGATCACGACGTTGCCTTTGGTGGTCTCGAGCGTGAGCGTGTTTTCCGGGGAAGCCATTTTGCCAACTCCTTCAATGCGATTGGACGATCAATTTGTCGCGGCCAATCTCGTTCCGGCCGCTCACTTCATATCGGCTGCGACTTGCACCTTCAGCATCTTGTCAGGATTGCTTACGACCCCGCTCTGCGAACCGGACGGCGCCTTCTTGATCTTATCCACCACATCCATGCCCGAGACGACTTCGCCGATCACGGTATACTGCCCGTTCAGAAACGGAGCGTCGGCGAGGCAGATGAACCACTGCGAGTTGGCAGAGTTCGGCGCGGAGGCGCGCGCCATGCCGACGACGCCGCGCTTGAACGGCGTGGACGTGAATTCCGGCGGCAGATTCGGATATTTCGAATGGCCGGTGCCGTCGAAATTCTGACCGTCGCCGGTCTGCGCCATGAAGTTTTCCATCACGCGGTGGAACGGCACGTTGTTGTAGAAGCCGTCGCGCGCGAGCTGCTTCAGCCGCTCCGCGTGCTGCGGCGCCAGGTCGGGGCGTAATTTGATAATGATTCGCCCCTTGGTCGTATCGACCACGAGTGTGTTCTGCGGATCGACGCCCGCCGGAAGCTTCAGCGGCTGCGCAAACGCGGGTGCAGCGCAGACGAGCGCAAGGACGACAGCCAGAATACGGATCATACGTTCTCCCGACGAATGACGCGCTCAGCGCGCAAATTTCTTTTTCAGCCGCGCGACGACCGAAGCCGGTACGAAAGCCGAAACGTCGCCGCCCATGCCGGCGATCTGGCGAACCAATGTGGCGGTGATCGGGCGCACGTCCGGAGAGGCCGGCAGGAACACCGTCTGCACCTCCGGCACCATGCTTGCGTTCATGCCCGCCATCTGCATCTCGTAATTGAAGTCGGTACCATCGCGCAGGCCGCGGATCAGCACGTTCGCGCCGGTCCGCCGCGCGCATTGCACGACCAGATCAGCGAAGGTGATTGCCTCAATCGCGCAGCCTGCTTCCTTGGCGAGCGGCGCGAAGCATTCGCGCAGCATCTCCAGTCGCTCCTCGGCCGAAAACAGCGGCGCTTTGCCGGGATGGATGCCGACCGCGAGCACGAGTTTGTCGGCCAGACGAACGGCATTGCGTACCACGTCGAGATGGCCGTTGGTCACCGGGTCGAACGAGCCGGCGTATAGGGCGGTCCGCTGCATGCCAAAAGCCCTAACCTGCCCGTCCGCCGCCCGCAAGGCGGCTCGAAAGCGCTGGCGCAGCCGCTTCGGGCCGCTAAGCTGTCGTCAAAACGGGAATCGAAGCGAGGATAAGATGGGCCGGCTCGCCGTTGCGGCATTCGCCGTACTGACGTTTGCGGCGGCGGCCGCTGCCGAGACCTACCCCAGCCGCCCGATCAAGATCATCGTGCCGACGCCGCCGGGCGGACCGGTCGACGTCATGGCGCGGTTGCTCACCAACGCGATCGGCCCCGAACTCGGCCAGAGCGTCGTGGTCGAGAACAAACCGGGCGCCGGCAACATCATCGGGTCGAAGATCGCCGCCGACGCGCCGCCGGACGGCTACACGCTGCACGTCTCTTCCGTGAGCGGCCTGATTCTGAGCCCGCTGATCCACAAGAACCCCGGCTACAACGCCGAGAGCTTTGCGCCGATCGCGCTGGTCACCGAGACCCCGCAGGTGCTCGTGGCCACTCCGAATGCGCCGTTCAAGGACGTCAAGGAACTCGTCGCCTATGCGAAGGAGCATCCAGCTAAATTGAATTATTCGAGCGGCGGGATCGGCACGTTTCCGAATCTCGCCGCCGAATTGTTCAAGAAAGTCACTGGAACGAACATCGTGCATGTTCCTTACAAAGGCGGCGGGCTGGCGCTCAACGCTGTGATCGCCGGCGAAGTGCAAATGACGTTCGATACGATGGGCACCTCGCTGCCTTTGGTGCGTTCCGAAAAAGTGCGTGCGCTCGCGATCAGCGGGAAAACACGCGCGCCGGAATTGCCCAACGTGCCGACGATGCGGGAGCTCGGCTATCCGGAGCTCGTTACCGGCGCATGGACCGCCTTTGTCGCACCAAAGGGCACGCCGGAGAACATCATCGCCAAGCTCAACGCCGCGACCAACAAGGCTCTGCATTCGGAGCAAGTCGAAGGCACTTTGAAAAAGCTCGGTTCGCAGGCCGTCGGCGGCACGCCGCAGGATCTCACCAGCTACCTTTCCGCGGAGACGGCGAAATGGAAGCCCGTGCTAGAAGAATTGCACATCCAGGCGGATTGAGTGGACAACTCAGCCCTCCTCCTCCTCCGACAGCAGCCGCTCCACCGAGACCACGCGCTCGTCCTCGTGCGTATCGAGCACGATCACGCCCTGCGTCGAGCGCCCGGCGATGCGGATGCCGGAGACGGTGGTACGGATCAGCTTGCCCTGGTCGGTAACCAGCATGATCTGATCCGACTCCTCGACCGGGAACGAGCCCACGAGTCGGCCGGTCTTCGCGGTGACGTTCATCGCAACGATGCCTTTGCCGCCACGGCCGGTCGTCCGGTACTCGAAAGACGATGAGCGCTTGCCGAAGCCGCGCTCCGATACGGTGAGCACGAGTTGCTCCGCCGCCGACAGCTCGACATAGCGCTCCTCGCCAAGCTCGATACCGGTCCCGGCATCACCATTCTCGCCATTGCCGTTTTCGGAAATCTCTTCCGGCGCGGGCTCCTCTTCGCCGAGCCCGCGGCGCACCGCGCTCGCTCGCTTGAGATACGCGACGCGCTCCTCCGAGGTGACGTCGATGTGGCGCAGGATCGACAGCGAGATCACCTTGTCGTCGTCGGCGAGATTGATGCCGCGCACGCCCATCGACGTACGGCCGGAGAACACGCGCACTTCCGGCACCGGAAAGCGGATGCATTGTCCGCCGGCGCTGGTCAGCAGCACATCGTCCTTCTCCGTGCAGATCGCGACATCGACGATCGCCTCGCCCTGCTCGATCTTCATCGCGATGATGCCGGAGCGGCGCACCTCGACGAAGTCGGACAGCTTGTTGCGGCGGACGGTGCCCTTAGTCGTCGCGAACATCACGTCGAGCTGGCTCCAGGACTTCTCGTCCTCGGGCAGCGGCATGATCGACGTGATCGTCTCGCCCACTTCGAGCGGCAGGATGTTGATTAGCGCCTTGCCCTTCGCCTGCGGCGCCGCCAATGGCAGCCGCCAGACCTTCTCCTTGTAGACCTTTCCGCGCGAGGAGAAGAACAGCACCGGCGTATGCGTCGATGCGACGAACAGGCGCGAGACGAAATCCTCGTCGCGCACCTGCATTCCGCCGCGGCCTTTGCCGCCGCGCTTCTGCGCGCGGTAGGTCGAGAGCGGCACGCGCTTGATGTAGCCGAGATGCGACACGGTGACGACCATGTCCTCGCGCTGGATCAGGTCCTCGTCCTCGACCTCGGCCTCTTCCTCATTGATCACCGTGCGCCGCGGCGTGGCGAACTGCTTCTTCACCGCCGCGAGCTCGTCCTTGATGATGCCCTGGATGCGCACGCGCGAACGCAGGATGTCCAGATAATCGGCGATCTCGGCAGCGAGCTTATCCAATTCCGCCTTGATCTCGTCGCGGCCGAGCGCGGTGAGGCGCTGCAGGCGCAGATCGAGGATGGCTTTGGCCTGCTCGGCGGAGAGCTTGGTCGCGCCTTCCGGCGTCACGCGATGGCGCGGGTCGTCGATCAGCATCACCATCGTCGCGACGTCCTTCGCCGGCCAGTCGCGCCCCATCAAGGCCTCACGCGCCTCGTTCGCGTCGCGCGAAGCGCGGATCAGTCGGATCACCTCGTCGATATTGGCGACTGCGATGGCCAGGCCGACCAGGATGTGCGCGCGGTCGCGCGCTTTCGCCAGCAGGAACTTGGTGCGTCGTGATACCACCTCTTCGCGGAAGGCGATGAAGGCATTCAGCATGTCCTTCAGCGTCATCAGCAGCGGGCGGCCGCCGTCGAGCGCCACCATGTTGGCGCCGAACGAGGTCTGCAGCGGCGTGAAGCGGTAGAGCTGGTTCAGCACGACGTCGCGCTCGGCGTCGCGCTTGAGCTCGACGACGACGCGGTAACCATCACGGTCCGACTCGTCTCGCAGGTCGGCCACGCCGTCGATCTTCTTGTCGCGCACCAGGTCAGCGATGCGCTCGACCATGTTGGCCTTGTTCACCTGATACGGGATCTCGGTGATGATGATCGCCTCGCGCTCCTTGCGGATCGTCTCAAAGGCGACCTTGCCGCGCATCACGATCGAGCCGCGGCCGGTCTCGTAGGCGCTGCGGATGCCCCCCCGACCAAGAATGATGCCGCCGGTCGGGAAATCCGGTCCCGGCACGATATTGATGAGATCGGCGGTCGTGAGCGCGGGCTCGTCGATCAGCGCGCTGCAGGCGTCGATCAATTCGCCTAGATTGTGCGGCGGGATGTTGGTCGCCATGCCGACCGCGATGCCACCCGCGCCGTTGACGAGCAGATTTGGAAAACGCGCCGGCAGAACGGCCGGCTCTTTCTCGTTGCCGTCGTAGTTCGGCTGGAAATCGACGGTGTCCTTGTCGATGTCGTCGAGCAGTGCCATCGCCGCCTTGTCGAGGCGGCATTCCGTGTAACGCATCGCCGCCGGCGGATCGCCGTCGACCGAGCCGAAATTGCCCTGCCCGTCGATGAGCGGCAGGCGCATGGAAAAATCCTGCGCCATGCGCACGAGCGCGTCGTAGATCGCCTGGTCGCCGTGCGGGTGATACTTACCCATCACGTCGCCAACGACGCGCGCCGATTTGACGTATTTCTTGTCGGGCGTGTGACCCTGCTCGTGCATCGAATAGAGGATGCGCCGGTGCACCGGCTTCAGGCCGTCGCGCACATCTGGCAGTGCACGCGAGACGATCACGCTCATCGCGTAATCGAGATACGAGCGCTTCATCTCATCGGTAATCGAGACAGGGCGTACGTCGGAGGGACTGCCGTCCCCCGATTTCGGAATGTCATTGTCAGCCAAGACGGGATCCTAAAAGACGTTCTGAATGCGTCCGGGTTTCTAACCGATTCAGCGGGCTTTGACCACCTGAAACGGCGCGAAATACATGGTCATTTTGCACGATTTTTCAATACGTTAGCAGCCGATTTCGAAGGCGAAGAGTGATCCACCGGGGTAGCGCCCGACTCGCAGCGCCGGAACCCGGCGTATTGCGCTACGTTCGCGACGCATGCCGGTCGATTTTCTCGTCTCCGCATTGGTGACGCTGCTGGTCGTGGTCGACCCTGTCGGCCTCGCGCCGACCTTCCTCGGCATCACGCAGGGCATGCCGCGCGCCGCGCGCGCGCAAGTCGCCCTGCGCGCCTCCTGCATCGCCGCGCTCATTCTCGCCGGTACCGCACTCGTCGGTGACTGGCTGTTGACCACGTTGTCGATCACCCTGCCCGCCTTCCGCATTGCCGGCGGACTGCTGCTGTTCTCGATCGCATCCGAAATGGTGTTCGGCGTTCGCGCGGAGCGGCTGGCGCGGCAGGCAGAGGAAGCGCTGGAAGAGCGTGTGCGCAACGTCGCCGCCTTCCCGCTCGCCATTCCGCTGATGGCCGGCCCGGGTGCAATCACGGCGACCGTGCTACTCGCTGGCCGCAGCGACCATGATCCGATCCGCATCGGTATTCTGCTCGGCGCGATCGTGCTGGTGGCTGCGAGCTGTTACGTCTGTTTCAACGCGGCCACGCGCATCGCGCGCTTGCTGGGCAATACCGGCAACGT
>Ga0207826_1000066_pt1 | contig 24936 bp, 27 predicted proteins | sample LuqExpMetageno80_FD_187837 | JGI IMG/M metagenome (GOLD analysis project Ga0207826, IMG submission 187837) | Tropical forest soil microbial communities from Luquillo Experimental Forest, Puerto Rico - Sample 80 (SPAdes) | ecosystem: Environmental > Terrestrial > Soil > Tropical forest ... | reverse complement strand
GCTTGGCATTGTCCTCCTCCCCGTCCAGCGGGGCGGTATGCAGGCGTTCGGCTAGTTCGGACATTGCAGCGCTCCTTCGGCGCGATTCCCGCGTCTTCTAACGATAACCCCGAATTTGGGCCATCGCTTCAGCGGCCTGCCAGCCACAGCCCCGGGGTGGTAACTTAAGACTTTCGGCGGATGACCGAACCGTTCGGTCAAAAAAGGGTTGACTTTGCCTGCTGCCAATCTATGTTGACCGAACCGTTCGGTCAATGGTCTGCAAGCGGTCGGAGTGAACGATGCAACCGGATCGTGAAGATCAAGTTACTGAAATCCCGTCCATTTCCAACCATCTGGTCGGCGTCAGGGGCCCCCGGGCGGCGCAGCGGGCACGCGCGCTACGCTTGGCGACCGTGGCGGCCGACGATCTTCCCTCTCCTGCCGACGAGGTCCGAACCGAACCGCTGGCCCAGCCCGCGGCTCGCGGAACGCCCGCCGCTGCGCCTCACGCCCCCGAGGTCGAGGCGGCGGGTGGGCCGGCCAACCCGCGCAAAGCGAGGCGGCTCCTGCTCGGCGCGGCGGCCGCCGTCGTGCTGGCGGTCGGCGGCTGGTACGGCGAGCACTATGTCACGGTCGGCCGCTACATCGTGTCGACTGACGACGCCTACGTGCATGCCGACACTACGACGCTCGCGGCCAAGGTGTCCGGCTACGTCTCCTCTGTCGACGCGCCCGACAACAGCGTGGTGCACGCGGGCGACGTGATCGCGCGCATCGATGACGGCGACTACCGGATCGCGCTCGACGCCGCGCGCGACAAGGTCGAGACGCAGCGCGCCACCATCGTGCGCATCGGCGAGCAGATCCGGGCGGCTCAGGCGCAGATCGAACAGGCCAAGGCCCAACTCGTCTCGGCGCAGGCGGCCGAGACGCGCGCCGATTCAGAATATGCCCGCCAGGTCGCGCTGGCGCAGCGCGATTTCGCGAGCCGCCAGACGCTCGAACAGGCGCAGGCCAACCGCGATCAGGCGGCCGCCGGCGTGCAAAGCGCGCGGGCGGCGGTCGACGCCGCGCTCGCCAATGTTCAGGTGCTGCGCGCGCAGCAGCAGGAAGCGCAACGCGGCCTGAAGGAGTTGCAGACGGCTGAAGCGAAGGCCGAGCGCGACCTGTCGTTCACCGTCGTGCGCGCGCCGATTGACGGCGTCGTCGGCAATCGCGCGGTACAGGCTGGCGATTTCGTGCAGACCGGCACGCGGCTCGTGAGCGTCGTGCCGCTCGAGGACGTCTATGTCGACGCCAATTTCAAGGAAACGCAGCTTGCGCGGCTGCGGCCAGGACAACCGGTCGCGGTGAGCGTCGATGCGCTGCCGGACCATGACATCAAAGCCACCGTCGCGAGCGTCTCGCCCGCCTCCGGCTCGATGTTCTCGCTGCTGCCACCCGACAACGCGACCGGCAATTTCACCAAGATCGTGCAGCGGCTGCCGGTGCGCATCCGTCTGCCGGACGACGTCAAGTCCAAAAGCCTGCTGCGGCCGGGAATGTCGGTCGTGGTCAATGTCGATACGCGATCCAAGCAAACGGTCGCCGACGGCGGCGGGTTGTCGCTCGCCGCGCAGGCCGTCCCTCTCGATACGGCACGCTGATTGGCGGGGGACTGTCATGCGTCAGTCCGTCGCCGCGCCTCCGGTCTCCGTCCGGTCCCCGTCGAGCGGAACCGGGGGCGCCGATGTTCTGCCGTTGAACCGGCTGCTTGCCTTCGTCGTAATGTGCTTCGGCATGTTCATGGCGATCCTCGACATCCAGATCGTCTCCGCGTCGCTGACCGAAATCCAGGCAGGACTGTCCGCCTCCGGCGACGAGATTCCCTGGGTCCAGACCGCCTATTTGATCGCCGAGGTGATCGCTATCCCGCTCTCCGGCTTTCTTTCGCGCGCGCTCGGCACGCGAGTTTTGTTCACCGTCTCGGCAGCGGGTTTCACGCTGTCCAGCTTCATGTGCGGCTTCGCGTCGTCCATCGACAGCATGATCCTCTGGCGCGCCGTGCAGGGTTTCATCGGCGGCGGCATGGTGCCGACCGTGTTCGCGAGCGCCTACATTCTGTTTCCCGGACGGCGCCAGGCAATGGTCGCGCCGATCATCGGCCTGATCGCGACACTGGCGCCCACCGTCGGGCCGACCATCGGCGGTTACGTCACGGATGCGCTGTCCTGGCACTGGCTCTTCTTCATCAACATCGCACCGGGCGTAGTCGTCACCCTCGCCTCCTATCTGCTGATCGACTTCGACAAGCCCGATTATTCGCTGCTCGAGAACTTCGACTGGTGGGGTCTCATCAGCATGGGGGGGTTCCTCGGCGCCCTCGAATACATTCTCGAGGAAGGCCCGCGCTACGGGTGGTTCGACGATGGCACCATCACGCTCTTTGCCGTCATCTCCGCCGTTTCGGCCGTCGCGTTCTTCATCCGCGTATTCACCGCGCGGGTGCCGATCGTCGATCTGCGCGCTTTTGCGAACCGCAATTTCGCGCTCGGCAGCCTGTTCTCTTTCGTGCTCGGCATTGGCCTCTACGGGCTCACTTATGTCTATCCGGTCTATCTCGCGCAGATCCGCGGTTATGACGCGCTGATGATCGGCAACACGATGTTCGTTTCGGGGCTTGCGATGTTCGCGACCGCTCCTATCGCGGGTCAGCTCAGCCAGCGCTTCGATCCGCGCTATGTGCTCATGGCCGGCTTCCTCATCTTCGCGGTCGGCACCTGGCAGATGACCTTCGTCACCAAGGACTGGGACTTCTGGGAGCTGTTGTGGCCGCAGATCTTTCGCGGGATCGGCCTGATGTTCGCGATCGTGCCGGTCACTAACACCGCGCTCGGCACATTGCCGCCCGACCGCGTGAAGAACGCCTCCGGCCTGTTCAATCTGATGCGCAATCTGGGCGGCGCGATCGGACTGGCCGCGATCAACACGCTGCTCAACAACCGCATGGACCTGCATCTTGCCCGCCTGCACGAGGCGGTGACCTGGTCGCGGGTACCTGCGGTCGAGACGCTGAATGATCTTGCCCATCGCTTTCCAGGCTCCGACGCGCAGCTGATGGCACTGAAGCAGATGATGGGCATCGTCCGGCAACAGGCCAGCGTGATGAGCTTCGCTGACGTGTTCTTGATCTTGACGCTGCTCTTCGTCGCGCTTGCTGCTCTTGGCGTGATGATGAAGCGGCCCGCCGCAGTGGCTGCAGGCGCAGCCGGGCATTAGCGGGTCGATTGTTCGCAGCTAAGCCGCAAAAATCCGCTTCGGGTCGCGCGAAGCGCGCCAGATCAGCCATTGACGTTTGAGAGGCGAGAGCACCTCCGGCGCGAACGGCTCGTAGCCGCGCCGCTCCATACGCCGCAAATGCGGGCCTACGGTCGCGAGTGGCAAGAGCGCCGGGCTGATCGCGATCGACACCTCGCCCGCTTCGAGTGTCGCCGCCTGCAACTGTCGCCGCGCGTGCCGCCGCATCTCGGACAGCACCGCCATCAGCGCCGGGCTCTCCTGATGCGCTGGGATGCTTTCCGGAATGAGCGCGTGCCGGTCCATCACCTCGCGCGGAATATAGATTTGCCGCCGAGACGCGTAGTGCGGCAGCACCGTCAGGCTGTGCGCGATCGTGGCGGCGATCCCGGCGTGACGCACGAGCGTGTTCGCCGCCATTCCCTCGACGCCCAAGATCGCGGCCGCCGTGCCGAGTACAATGCCTTCCGATAGCGCCGCGTAGTTGTCGAAATCGTCGAGCGTCGCGAACGGCTCGTCGTAGAGATCGAACGTGTGCGCATCGACGAGCGCGATCAGCCGGTCGCGATCGAGCCGATACCGCCCGGCCGTCTCGCATAATGCCGCCGCAACCGGATTAGCAGCAGCCTCGCTCTCGCGCCCGCCGAGCAAGACCTCGCGCCACCATTGCAGGCGGATTTCGCCCGGCATTGGTTCGCGCGCAGCCTCGTGCACGCGCACGATCTCGTGGTTGAACGCGTACAACGCATAGAGCGCGTCACGCAGGTCCGCCGGCGCGAACAACGTCGCGAGATAGCGATCGCGATCATGCGCACGGACGAGCGCGGAGCAGTGATCGAAATTCGCTTGCATGCTCATGCTGGCGGCAGCGTCACATGACTTCTATCGTACGTGCCGGCGCGGTCACCGCGGACTCTTGCCCGGCGGCGAGTTGCAATCGACCTCGCTCGTGTCGATCGCCGATATGTTAAAAAATATTTTCGTCGGGCGCCTTCTGAATGGATTCGAACAACTCTGCAGCCGGCCCCTGTTGACTGAAAGAGTATAGGACGCGGAACGGAAGGCAGCACGAGCGCAGTCGCGAGGTAAATTTCCCGACTGCTGAGCAAACTCCTCGGCGCCGTTCCGGCGCGATCTTGAACCCGCATGGGAGTATGAACGATTGGACGCCGCACGCCACGCCCTAATCGAGCGCGATCAGTCCCGCGCCGACGCGGCGGCCTTCGGCCAGCAGGATGTTCCAGGTGCGCACGGCGGCGCCCGTCGGCATCGGGTCGACCGAAAGCGAGACCTCTTGGAAGCGTACGCGCAATGACGAAGGCAGCGCGAACGGGTCACGGCCGCCGCCGAGCAGAAAGAAATCGAGTCTGTCGGCGCGATCGAACACCGGCTGCAGCAATTCGGGCGTCAGGTCGCGGACTTGCGTAACCGGCCAGGCCCAAATGCCGTCGGGAAAGCACAACAGCGAGCCGCGATGCGACATCCCGCCGAAGCGGAAGCCGCCGTCGCCATACGCCTCGATCTGAGCCGGCGTCGGCAGATGCGGCGCATCCGCGGCCAGCCGGTCGGTCATGGCCTGTCCTTGGCCTTGCCGCTCTGCGGGCCCGTCAATGCATCGGTGCCGCGGCCGACGCCAAGATAGATCAGGATCGGCGAGGCGATGAACACTGACGTGTAGGTGCCGACCAACACGACGCCGAACATCATCGTCGCGGTGAAGCTGTGGATCGCCTGCCCCCCGAAAAGGAGCAGCGAGAGCAACGCGAGCGACACAGTCAAGTGCGTGATGACCGAGCGCGACAGCGTCTGGTTGACCGACGCGTTCAGCAGATCCGGCATCGGCATCTTCTTATAGCGCCGCAGCATCTCGCGGATACGGTCGTAGATGACGACAGTGTCGTTGAGTGAATAGCCGAGGATCGTGAGCAGCGCGGCGATCGAGGTGAGGTCGAAGTCGATGCCCGTGATCGACATGAAGCCGACGGTGAGCACAAGATCGTGCACGTTCGCGATCATGGCGCCAAGCGCGAACTGCCATTCAAATCGGAACCAGAGATAAATCAGGATGCAGAGGATCGCGAGCATCAGGCCGATGACGCCGTAGGACAGCAACTCGCCCGAGACGCGTGGACCGACTACTTCGACGCGCCGATAGTCGACTTCGCTGCCGAGCGCGCCGCGCACCTTGTTTACGGCCGCCTGCTGCGCCTCGTCGCCGCCCGGCTGCTCTCCGATGCGGATCAGGACGTCGTTCGGCGCGCCGAATTGCTGCAATTGCACCTCGCCGAGGCCCAAGCCCCCGAGCGCCGAGCGCATATGCGCGAGATCGGCCTCTCCCGCCTTGGTCTGCACCTCGATTAGCATCCCGCCCTTGAAGTCGATGCCGAAGTTCAGCCCATGCGTGAAGTAGAGCGTGATCGCGATGATCGACATCAGCGCCGACAAAGGAAAGCTGATGCGCCGGAAGCGCATGAAGTCGAATTTGGTATCGTCGGGGACGATGCGGAGCAGACGCACGATCGATCAGTCTTTCATTTTGCGGGCAGAACCGCGCTCAGATTGGCACGCGTTGCGGACGCTGCCAGCGCACCCAGTAGGCGACAATCAGGCGGGTCAGGGTGAAGGCGGTGAACACCGTGGTGATGATGCCGATTCCGAGCGTCACCGCGAAACCGCGCACCGGCCCAGTGCCGATGTAGAACAACACGGCGGCTGCGATGAAGGTGGTGATGTTGGAGTCGAGAATGGTGGCAAGAGCGCGGGCGAAACCGGCGTCGATCGCGTTGATCGGCGTGCGGCCGCCGCGCACCTCTTCGCGGATGCGCTCGTAGATCAGCACGTTGGAATCGACGGCGATGCCGACGGTGAGCACGATGCCGGCTATACCGGGAAGCGTCAGCGTCGCACCGAGCATCGACAGCACGCCGAAGATCATCGCGACGTTCACGGCCACCGCGATGTTCGCGAAAAGCCCGAACAGGCCGTAGGTTGCCAGCATGAACAGGATAACCATCGCCGCGCCGACGTATGCCGACATCTTGCCGGCCGCAATCGAGTCGGCGCCGAGACCCGGGCCGACCGTGCGCTCTTCGATGATCGTGAGGGGCGCCGGCAGCGCGCCCGCGCGCAGGAGGATCGCGAGATCGTTCGCGCTCTGGACGGTGAAACTGCCGGAGATCTGCCCCGAGCCGCCGAGGATCGGCTCGCGGATCACGGGCGCCGAGATCACCTGGTTGTCGAGCACGATGGCGAAGGGCTTGCCGACGTTCTGCTGCGTCACCTCGGCGAATTTGCGCGCGCCGGACGTGTTGAAACGGAAGGAGACGATCGGCTCGTTGGTGCGCTGGTCGAAGCCCGGCTGCGCGTCGGTCAGATCGCCACCCGAGACGAGCACACGCTTCTCGACCACGTAAGGCTGCTTGTCGCTCGCGCCGTAGAGAATTTCGGATTCCGGCGGCACGCTGCCCTGCTGGGCCTGCTCAGGCGAAACGCTCGTATCGACCATGCGGAAGTCGAGTTTGGCGGTCTTGCCGAGCAATTCCTTCAGACGGGTCGGGTCCTGCAGACCGGGCACCTGGACGAGAATACGGTCGGTGCCTTCACGCGCGATCAAAGGCTCGACCGTGCCGAGCTCGTTGATGCGACGCTCGACGATCTGGATCGACTGGTCGACCGACTGCCGCACGCGCTCGACGATCGCCGGCTCGGACGGCGCAAGGCGCACGACGTTGCCGTCCTGCGTCACGTCCAGATTGCGGCTGCCGCTCGCGCCAAGAATGCCGCCGAGTGGCTGCGAGAGGGCCTGCAGTTTCTGGTACGCGTCGGTGAGGTTCGATCCTTCGCGAATACGCACCTCGACCGTGTTGCCGCGTACCGCCAGACCCGTGTAGCCGACACGCGCGTCACGCAGGACGCGGCGGACGTCGTCGCGCAGGGTCTCAAGCATCTCCTTGCGCACAGCCTTGGTATCAACCTCGAGCAAGAGATGTGAGCCGCCCTGCAGGTCGAGGCCGAGGACGATGTGGCGTTGCGCCCATTTCGGCCACGCCTCGAGCACGCTCGCAGGCAGGAAGTTGGGCACGGCGAACAGGCAGACGACAAGCGCCGTCAGTAGAACCGCCGCCGCCTTCCACCGCGTGAAGTAAAGCATGAGGACCTTGAGCTAAGTTGGGCTCGCCGCGGGCTTAGCTCGCAGCAGCCTCGTCTTTCACGGGCTCGCCCTTCGCCCGCACGTCAGAGAGCATGGAGCGCATATGGCGGATGCGCACGCCCTCCGCAATCTCGATCTCGACCTGGTCGTCGTCGACCACTTTGGTCACCCGACCGATCAGGCCACCATTGGTGACGACGGTATCCCCGCGCCGCACGTTCTTGACCATCTCGGCATGCGCCTTCACCCGCTTCTGCTGGGGGCGCAGGATCAGGAAATACATGATCACGAAAATCAGGACGAACGGGAGAAGCGACATCAGCATGCCGCCGTCGCCGCCCAATAGCGAAGTGCCCTGGGCCAAGGCGGGCGTGATGAACATTGGAAACTCTCCGGTTAGCAGGCGGGGAGCGGTCGCAAACCCCTGCCGCCCCTGCCAATTTGGCGCGGGACTATAGCGAGAGCGGCCCCAATTGCAATGATTGGGCCGAGACGGCTTGGGGCGTCGGCGCTTGCCGCAACACCACCGCCCCGGTAAAGCAGCGGCGCATTTCGTTCCTCGTGAAACTACCACCGATGGCCAAACTGACCTCCTCGACCGAGTTCACACCCGATCTGCTGCAGCGGATCACCGACGCCCTGGAGCGGATCGCGCCGCGTCCCAGGGTTCTGCCAGACCTGGATACGGCCGACGCCTTCGTCTGGCATCCGGACGGGACGCTCGCGCCCGTGCCACGGGTGAACCGCGTCGAGATGTCGCTCTTGAAGGGCGTCGACCGGATGCGCGACGTGCTGGTCGAGAATACCGAGCGCTTCGCCAAGGGCTTGCCTGCGAACAACGCCCTGCTCTGGGGCGCACGTGGGATGGGCAAATCCTCCCTGGTGAAGGCGGCGCATGCCGCCGTCAACGCGGAGTTTGCCGCCGCGAGCAAGCGCGGCCCGCTGAAGCTCGTCGAAATCCATCGCGAGGACATCGAGACCCTGCCCGCGCTGATGGCGCTCACGCGCAATTCCGAATACCGCTTCATCGTCTTCTGCGACGACCTCTCCTTCGACACCGACGACACCACCTACAAATCGCTGAAGGCGGTGCTGGAAGGTGGCATCGAGGGCCGGCCGGAGAACGTCATTTTCTACGCGACGTCAAACCGGCGCCACCTGATGTCGCGCGACATGATGGAAAACGAGCGCTCGACCGCGATCAATCCGGGCGAGACGGTGGAAGAAAAAGTCTCGCTATCCGACCGCTTCGGCCTATGGCTGGGCTTTCACCGGTGTAGCCAGGACGAATATCTCGCAATGGTCGACGGCTACGTCGCGCATTATAAAATTCCGATCCGCGCGGACGAACTTCGCCGCGAGGCGCTGGAATGGGCGACGACACGCGGCTCGCGCTCGGGCCGCGTTGCCTGGCAGTTCATTCAGGATCTCGCCGGTCGCCTTCGTGTCCCGCTGAAGGACTAGCGTTCGCGCAGGCGCGTCGCTTTCCGAGTGTACAGCATCGGCACCCCGCCCCATCGCGTCATACTCCGGCGAGAAGAAGCCGCACACCACCACGGTCCTCACGCCACGTGAGCGCACGGCGGCGAGCAAAGCGCGAAGGTTCTCGATAATTTGCGTCGGCGCCAGTCCCGACTGCAAATCGTTGTAGCCGCCCTGCACGATAACGACATTGGTGCCGGGCAGGACATGCAGAACCTACCCTGTACATCATGAGATGGCTTTTTCGAAATATTACGAAAACGCAAATGCCCGGCGCGAGGCCAGGCATTTCACGTTGCAATGCCGGGAGTCTATTTCGATGCCAGCAGCTTGCGTGGATCGACCGGGGTCGAGTTCTTGCGGATCTCGAAGTGCAATTGTGGCGAGGAGGCGTTTCCGGTCTGACCGGAATGCGCGATAATCTGGCCGCGGCGGATGGTGTCGCCCTTCTTCACCAGGATCTCGCTCGCATTGGCATAGGCCGACACGTAGTTATCGGCATGACGGATGAGCACGAGATTGCCGAATGCTTTCAATTCATTTCCGGCATAAGCCACGACCCCGTCTTCGGCGGCGCGGATTGGCGTACCCTCGGGCACAGCGAAATTGATGCCGTCGTTCGTGCTGCCGTTCGCACGCGGACCGAAGCCGTCGACAATGTGCCCGGTCACTGGCCAGCGAAAGGACGGCACGGCGGCGACCGGCTCCTTCTTCGCGGCGGGGTCCGGCGCCGGTACCGGCTCAGGCGTCGCGACCTGCACGTTTTCCGTATGCACCGGATCGACCGGCGCAGTGTGGGGCGCGGCGACCTGCGGCGGGACGGTCTTCGGCGGCTCGGCGCGAACGGGCGCCATCGTCGTGCGTTCGGCGACCTGCGTGCGGCCGCGACCAGGAATGGTGAGGCGGTCGCCCATCGCCACCTTGGCGTAGGGCTCGATGTGGTTGGCGCGGGCAAGCTCCGCGACCGAGAGCCCATTCGCGCGCGCGATCCCGATTAGATTCTCGCCAGGCTGGACGACATGGACATTGCCGGACCCCGGTTCGACATGCGGTTCCGGCCGGATCGGCGCGACGGACGCTGTCCGCGCCGGCTCGGGCTGCGCGGCTGCATGTGTTGCGCGAACCTCGCCGACGACATAACGGGGGATCACTAGCCGCTGACCCGCATGCACCGGGCCGCGGATACCGTTCGTCTCCAGGATCGCCGCGGCCGGGACACCGTATCTATGCGCGATGCTCTCAAGCGTATCGCCTGCCCCGACAACGACCGGCGCTCCGCCGTCCCAGGTCCAGTGCCCTTGCGGCTGAACTGGTGCGGCCGCCGGGGCGGGCCACTGCGCGACCGAACCGGTGTACTCAGGTTGCCGTGGGGCGGGCCGATAGGCGCCGAGTCCCTGCGCTCCGGCGGCGACGCCCGAAGGCTGAACCGGAGGGGGCAGCGGCTGTGCTTCCACCCGTGGTGCCGGGCGACTGGCAATCGACCCGGTCACATTGGACGGAGGCGTGTTGGATTCGGATTCGGTGGTGAAGCGCGCGGAGTCGGCACAACCCGCAGCGGTCAATCCGAAGGCCGCGAGGACTGCAAAGCGCGGCCAGTTACGCGAGCGGGACGGCACGGCGAAACGCGACATGGAGTTACTCGCTCTGACGCATGGAGACGTAGAAGCGAGATAAACATGCCGTCGGTAAAAAAGCGTTTAAGACTACCGGAAGGTTAGCGACGCTGCCAAAAATAAGAGCCTCTTACAATTCCTTGGCCTGTCCTGGCAAAAGCGGCACGAAACGCACCGGCAGCAGCTCTTCTCGTTCAAGGCCCGTTGACGTTTTGGTAACCTTGACGATGTGTTGAGTGCCCTCGTGCGGTCCGAGCGGCAGCAGCATCACGCCGCCCTCCCCGAGTTGGTCGACCAAGGCCTGCGGCAATTTCTCCGCTGCGGCGGTGACAACGATTCGATCGTAGGGCGCTTTCTCCGGCACGCCCGCGAATCCGTCGCCGACGACCACCTCGACATTGTTGTAGCCGAGCCGGCGCAGCCGCTCGCGTGCGGTGTCTGCCAATGTGCGAAATCGCTCAATGCTCACCACCTCGCGCGCAAGGCTCGACAGGACGGCCGCCTGATACCCCGAGCCGGTGCCGACCTCGAGTATCCGGTGTTCCCGCTTCAACCCGAGTTGCTCGGTCATGTAGGCGACGACATAAGGCTGGCTGATCGTCTGCCCGCACGCGATCGGCAGCGCGTGGTCCGAATAGGCGAGATTGGTGTAATCCGGCTGCACGAACTCACTGCGCGGAACTTCCTCCATCGCGCGCAGTACCGCTTGGTCGGTTATTCCGCGCTTGCGCAGCGTCAGGAGGAATTCCATACGTCCAACGTCCTGAATCCCGGCCCGCATTCGCTGTTGCTCCCTCGCCGCATTTTTAGCATGGTCGGCGCGCAGCCACCTATCGGCCATCCACAGCCGGCGGAACAAGAAAAGGATGGAGCGGACGATGATTTCTGCGACGCCCGGCATCCTCGTCGTCGAGGATGAATACTTGATCCGCATGCTGCTCGAAGACATGCTCGACGAACTCGGTTTCAGCGTCGCCGCGGCGGTCGGCTCGATCGCCGAGGCGACGCAGCAGGCGCAGGGCGGCGCGTTCAAGGCCGCGATCCTCGACGTCAACGTCGATGGCGAAGAAATTTTCCCGGTCGCCGACGTGCTCGCCGAACGCGGGCTGCCGTTCGTCTTCGTCACCGGTTATGACGAGAACAGCCTGCCGGAGCGCTTCCGCGGCCGCCCCGCGCTGCAGAAGCCGTTCCAGGCGGATCGGCTCAAAGCCACGCTGGAAGGTTTGCTCGGCGCGTAAGTTGTCCACCTCTCCACCGGTAATGCCCGAGTACAATACTCGCGCGCGACGGCCCTCAATGAAACATCTGCACGAGTCGCGTCATGAACGGCTCGTCGGTCAAATCGAGTCTGAGCGGCGTCACCGCGATGCGCTTTTGCCCGAGCGCGTGCAGGTCCGATCCCGGCGGGGCTTCGGCCATTGCGCGCGCGAACGCGATCCAAAAATACGGATTGCCGCGGCCATCGTGCCGTGCCTCGATGCGCAGCAATTCCTGATCGCGCTTGCCTTGGCATGACACCGCGATGCCGGCGACCTCGTCCGGTGGGCAATCGGGAAAATTGATATTCACCAGCACGTCGCGCGGCATGCCCTCGTCCAGCACGCGGCGGATGATGTCCGGCGCAAAGCGGACGGAGGTCTCCCACGGCGGCAGCTTCTTGGTCGCGAAGGAATAGCCCTGCGACAGCGCGAAAGACGGGATGCCGAGCACCGTGCCTTCCATCGCGCCGGCGACCGTGCCCGAATAGGTCACGTCCTCGGCCGCGTTGCGCCCGCGATTCACGCCCGACAACACAAGGTCGGGTTTCTTTGGCATAATGTGTCGTGCGGCCATGATCACGCAGTCGGTGGGCGTGCCCTTTACCGCGTAGGTGCGCTCTTCAATTTCGCGCAGGCGCAAGGGATCGTTGAGCGACAGCGAATGCGAGACGCCCGACTGGTCGATCTCCGGCGCGACCACCCAGATCTCGCTGCCGAGCGAGCGCGCGATCTCCTTGCACGCCTCAAGTCCGGGCGAATGAATGCCGTCGTCGTTGGTAATCAAAATACGCATCAGACTTTCTCGACCAACTTCGCGCGACCCATATACGGCTGCAGCACGTCCGGCACCGCGATCGCCCCGTTCTCCTGCTGGTAATTCTCCATCACCGCGATCAGCGCGCGGCCGACGGCGACGCCGGAGCCATTGAGCGTGTGCACGAACTGCGGCTTGCCGTCCTTGCCGCGGAAGCGCGCGTTCATCCGCCGCGCCTGGAAGTCGCCGCAGACGGAGCACGAGGAAATCTCGCGGTACATGTTCTGCCCCGGCAGCCAGACCTCGATGTCGTATGTCTTCTGCGAGGCGAAACCCATGTCGCCGGTGCAGAGCGTGACGACGCGATACGGAAGCTCGAGCTTCTTCAGCACAGCCTCGGCGCATGACAGCATGCGCTCGTGCTCGTCGCGCGATTTCTCCGGCGTGGTGATGGAGACGAGCTCGACCTTGGTGAACTGGTGCTGGCGGATCATCCCGCGGGTGTCCTTACCCGCCGCGCCGGCTTCCGCACGGAAGCATGGCGTGCAGGCGGTCAGCCGAATCGGCAGTTCGTCTTCGGCGACGATGGATTCGCGCACGAGATTGGTGAGCGGGACTTCGGCGGTAGGGATGAGCCAATAGCCTTCATCCTCTCCGGTCGCGATCTGTTTCTTGCCTCCCGCGAAAAACTGATCGTCTTCAAATTTCGGCAACTGGGCTGTGCCGAACATCGTGCTGTCCCGAACGAGCAAGGGCGGATTCACCTCCGTGTACCCATGCTCGCTGGTGTGAAGGTCGAGAAAGAACTGCCCGATTGCGCGTTCGAGCCGCGCCAATCCCTTTTGCAGAACGACAAACCGCGCGCCGGACAGCTTGGCCGCAAGCTCGAAATCCATCATCCCCAGGGCTTCGCCCAGCTCAAAATGCTGCCTGGGCGTGAAATTGTAAGTCCGCTTTGCGCCGCTCTTCGAACGCTCGACATTGCCGTGCTCGTCCTTGCCGTCGGGCACGTCGTCGAGCGGCGTGTTGGGGATCTGCGCGAGCTCGCGGCTGAGTTCGTCATCGATCTGCTTCGCTTCCGCCTCGCGCTGCGGCAGTGTCGTCTTCAGCTCCGCGACTTCCGCCATCAGCGCGTTCGCGTGTGTATCGTCCTTCGCCTTCTTCGCCTCGCCGATCTCCTTCGAGGCTGCGTTGCGCCTCGCTTGACCCTGCTCGAAGGCGGTGATCGCCGCGCGCCGTTTCTCGTCGAGCGCCAGGAGCTTGCCCGACAGCGGCTCGAGCCCGCGCCGCCTCAGGCCCCGGTCGAAGGCCTCCGGGTTCTCGCGAATCCATTTGATGTCGTACATGGCGGGGCGGGTCCTATCCCGTCATGGCCGGGCAAAAAGGCGTGTAACGCCGTCTTAGCGTACAAGTCCCAGCCATCCACGTCTTACTTGAGGAGGGGCTCAAAGACGTGGATGCCCGGCATAAAGCCGGGCATGACGGAGTCAATAGCTGCTCCGCGCGTCTACTCCGCAGCCCTCGGCGCGGTCCCGGCGCTCGAAGCCGCCGCCTTCTCCGCCGCCTCGCGCGCGGCGCGTTTCTCGACCATGCGCACCGACCAGATCGAGCCCTCGAACAGCAACAGCAGCGGCACCGCGAGTGACATCTGGCTGATCACGTCTGGCGGCGTGAGCACAGCCGCTAACACGAAAGCACCGACTATGAAGTAGCGCCGCTTCGCCTTGAGTTGCTCCGAGGTGATGATGCCGACGCGGCCGAGCAACGTCAGTATCACTGGAAGCTGGAACGCCGCGCCGAAGGCAAGCACGAGCGTCATCGTCAGCGAGAGATACTCGCCGACCTTCGGCATCAGCGCGATGCGCGCTTCATCCGCCGCGCCAGGCTGCTGCATGTGGATTGAGAAGCGCACCAGCATCGGCAGCACGATGAAATAGACGACCAGCGCGCCGAGCGTGAAGAAGATCGGCGTCGCGATGAGATAGGGCAGGAACGCCTTGCGCTCGTGGCGGTAGAGGCCCGGCGCGACGAACATGTAGAGCTGCGACGCGATGACCGGGAAGGCCAAGAAAGCTGCGCCGAACATAGCGAGCTTGAGCTGGGTAATGAAGTATTCGAGCAGCGCGGTGTAGATGAAGGTCGAATTCTCGGCGCCCGCGACCCAGACATAGGGCATTACGAGGATGTTGTAGATCTGCTTCGCGAACACGAAGCAGAGCGCAAATGCGATCGCGAACGCAATCAGCGCCTTGATCAGCCGCCCGCGCAGCTCGATCAGGTGCTCGATCAGGGGCGCCTTCGTGGCGTCGATGTCTTCCTGCGTCATGCCTGCTTCTGCGCCGGATGGGCCGGCGCCTCCGGCATAGGATCGGCGGCGGGCTCAGCGACCGGTACGTCGATCGGCGGCAGCGGGACGGAGGACTCGGCCGCGGCAGTTTCGGTCGGCACTGGTTGCGGCACGACGGAGTCCGTAGTAGCCGGCGCGCCGAAGGCGTGGCCGACGTCCTTTTCCGCATTCGCCATCGGATCGTATTTGCTAAAATCGGTGACCGCGCTTTGGATGTCTTGGGCGTGCTGCTTCAGGTCGGACAGCTCGGCCTCGCGCAAGGCCTCTTGAAACTGACTCTGAAATTCCGCCGACATGCGCTTGATCTTGCCCATGTATTGGCCAAGCGTGCGCAGCACGGTGGGGAGCTCCTTCGGGCCAATCGCGATCAGCGCGACGACGCCGATGACGACGAGCTCGCCCCATCCGATGTCGAAGATGAAAAGCCCAATACCCGCGGGGGCCATATCACTCCGCGGCCGTTCACCGCGCTCCTGCCGCCACTTCGATTAGGAGCGGACGCCCTCGGCGTGATGCTCCTCCGCCTTCGGTGCGGCGGTGGCGGTCTTCTGGTCGATGCTCTTGACCGGTTCGTTCTTCGGCGTGTCGTCCTCGGCCATGCCCTTCTTGAAGGCTTTGATCCCGCCGGCGACGTCGCTCATCAGGTCAGAGATTTTGCCGCGTCCGAACAGCAACATCACGACCACGATGACGATCAGCCAGTGCCAAATGCTCAACGACCCCATCGGCAAATCCTCCGCAGCGACGGGTCTCGTCCCGCCTATGTTACCCGCAAGCTAGGCTGCGGAAACGGCAAAAACAAGGAGTTTGGCCCGCGACGCAAGCACGCCGAGGCCGGCAACGGCGGCCAAAACACAAGTCGGGCGTGAGACTTAACTTTCGTCCTCAGACGGCTTGTCGGCACCGCTCATCTCCGGCTCGACCGGTGCTCCGCTGCCCTGGTCCGGCGCGGCTTCCGCCGCGGGCGCGAGCGCCAGATCGAGGTCGCCCGGATCGAGTGGATCCTCGTCGTCGCGCAGCGTCGTGTCGTCCGACGGGATCGGAACGGCGAACCCGCTCGGCAGGCTGCCTTCGATCAGGCCCGATCCTTTGAGTTCCTCTAGCCCCGGCAAATCGCCGATCTCCTCCAGCCCGAAGTTCGACAGGAACCCTTCTGTTGTCCCGTAGGTGATCGGACGGCCGGGCGTCTTACGGCGCCCGCGCGGTCTGATCCAGCCGGTCTTGAGCAATACGTCGAGCGTGCCTGCAGCCGCCTGCACGCCGCGGATTTCCTCGATCTCGGCGCGAGTGACCGGCTGGTGATAGGCGACTATCGCCAAGGTTTCGACAGCGGCGCGCGAGAGCTTGCGCGTCTCGGTCGTTTCCTTGGTAAGCAGCCAGGACAGGTCCGCGGCGGTGCGGAACGTCCACTTGCGGCCGATGCGCACGAGATTGACGCCGCGCGGCGCGTACTCGGCCTGCAGGAGATGCAGCATCTCCTTGATGTCCACGCCTTCGGGCAATTGGTTCGCGAGCGCAGCCTCGTCGAGCGGCTCGCTCGCGGCGAATAGCAGAGCCTCGAGCAAACGCAAGGATTCCGGGCGCGTCACGGGCTCTCCCACGGAATCCAAGATCGACGTCTCGCTCGAGACGATCTCCAGCTTGGCCAGGCTCGGCATCGACGGGATCTCCTTATCCGTTTTCTTACACGTCGTACGTTAAGCCCCTCGCCCGACATCGCCGGCGGATATCCGCTTGCGCATGTAGATGGGCGAGAACGAACTCTTCTGATGGATTTCCGCGACACCCTCGCGCACCAACTCCAACGCGGAGGCGAAGGATGACGCGAAGACGGTCGGCGCGAGCGACGGTTCGACAACATAGCTGATTAGGAACTGGTCTACGCGTGACCAGTCGCTCGACTGGCCGATCAGCCGCTCCAGGGTGGCGCGCGCTTCGGCCAGCGACCACACGTTCCGTTTCTTGAAACGCACGCGCGCGAGCGCCGTCCGCTGCCGCTGCTGCGCATAGGCGGTGAGCAGGTCGTAGAGTGTCGCCGTAAATTCGGGGCGCTTGATCTCGGCAATCTCTTCCGGCGCGCCGCGCGCGAACACGTCGCGGCCGAGCTGCGGACGGTCCATGAGCTTGGTCGCGGCCTCGCGGATCGCTTCCAGCCGGCGCAGGCGATTGGCGAGCGCCAGCGCCATGTCTTCCGCGCTCGGGCCTTCGCCGGCCGGCGGTTCGGGCAGCAGCAGACGCGATTTGAGATAGGCGAGCCACGCCGCCATTACGAGGTAATCGGCCGCGAGCTCGAGCCGGAGTTTGCGCGCTTCCTCGATGAACTGCAGATACTGGTCGGCAAGCGCGAGAATTGAAATCTTGGCGAGGTCCACCTTCTGTTGGCGCGCGAGCGCGAGCAGGAGATCGAGCGGCCCTTCGAAGCCTTCGACGTCGACGATCATCGCCGGCTCGGTCGAGGCGCGATCGGATTCGATGCCGTTGTCGAATTCCACGCTCATACGGTCTGTCCTTCGCCGACCAGCTTTTCGAACAGGCGCCGCGCCGCGGCCACCTCGAACTCCTCCGGCGCGGAGCGCATCGCGAGCGCCGCATCCGCCCGCCGCGCGGCTTCACCCGCGAGCACGGGCACCGCCAACGCGACCTCTTCCATTTCCGCGAGCTTGCCGTTGCAGTGCAGGACGACATCGCAGCCCGCGGAAATCGCCGCACGGCTGCGCTCGGCGAGCGAGCCGGATAACGCGCCCATGGAAATATCGTCGCTCATCAGCAGCCCTTCAAAGCCGATCGAGTCGCGAATCACTTTGCCTACCATTGTGGCCGATGTGGTCGCCGGTGCGGAGGGGTCGATGGCGCTAAACACAACATGTGCGGTCATGCCGAGCGGCAGGTTGGCGACCGGACGGAACGCGGCAAAATCGGTCAGCTCCAACGTCGCACGCTCCGTGTCGACGACCGGCAGCTTGAGGTGGCTGTCCGCGGCCGCCCGGCCGTGGCCAGGAATGTGCTTGAGCACGGGCAGCACGCCGCCTTTCAATAGGCCTTCGGCGACGGCGCCGGCGATCGCCGCCACCTTCTCAGGCGTCGTGCCATAGGCCCTATCGCCGATGATCGCGTCGCCGCCCGGAGCGGGCACGTCGGCCAGTGGCAGGCAGTCGACGTCGATGCCGAGTGCGTAGAGATCGGACGCGATCAGTTGCGCGCTCAGGCGCGCAGCCGAAAGGCCGACGGCCGGTTCGCGGTCGTACAGTACTCCGTATCGCGCGCCCGGCGGATAGGCCGGCCAATGCGGCGGTCCGAGCCGCTGCACACGGCCGCCTTCCTGGTCAATAAGGACGGGGGCGTGCCACCCGAGGACGTCGCGGAATGACTGAACAAGCCCAGCGACTTGCTGAGGGGCACTGATGTTTCGCTTGAAGAGGATCAGGCCCCAAGGCTCGGCAGAGCGCAGGAAGGCGCGCTCATCAGCCGAAAGTGTCAGTCCGGACAGCCCGGTAATGAATGCGCGCACCGCCATCCGCGCGGATTAGACCGCGTCGGAGACAGGGGTCAAGGCAACGGCCTCTAATTCCTCTGGATGATGCAGGTCGCCCCGGCGGCCTTCAGACTGGAACAGAGTTCCGTCGCTTCCGACGCGTTCGCGTACGGGCCGACCATCGTTCGATAGTAGATGCCCTTCGCGCCGAGATCGACCCTATAGACGAACATCTGTTTGCCGCTGAGCTGGCTCGCATATTTGTTTTCCAGTCCCTTGTAGGCGGCCTTCGCCTCTGCCTCGGTCTTCTGCGAGGACACCTGAACGGCATAGGCAACTGTATGTCCCGTCGGCGCAGCGGCGGGAGACGACGCCGCCGGCGGAACTGCGGTGGGCGCCGCGTTGGCGGTCCGCACTGGACGCGAAGCCGGTTCCGCGGCGTTCGGATTGAGCGACAACGGGGAGTTGACCGCGGGTTGCGCACGCACCTCGGCGGCGGGCTTGGGCGGCGCAGCTGATGTTGCTGGGGCCTGACGCGGCGATGGCGCACTGGTCGGAGCGGGCGCCTGCTGAGCCTGAGGTTGCGGGGCGGCCGGCGCGTTCGACATCGGAGGCATGGGCGACGCCATTGCCACCTGCTGCGCTTCCGTGCCGTCCGGGCGGATCACGATCGTGTGGACTTTCTTAGGCTCCCCAGCAATCACCCCATTCCCTGTCGAACTCTGTTCCGTGGGTGGAGTGGTCTCGGCAACCTTCTGCGCGATGTCGATCGGCTTTTCCTCGCGCGGCAGGACCTTTTCCATCGGATCGTTCGTCACGCGATCGGCGATCGCCTTCTTGCCCTCGCCACCGGCGTTGTTGGGCACCACCTTCAGTGGCGATTTGTCAGCGGCGATGATGGGCGTTACGCGTGGACCGGCACCACCGCCGAACAACGAGCGATAGCCGAACGCGCCTGCCGAGCCGATAACGGCGAGGCCGAAAATAGCCGCAACGGCCAGCACACCGATGCGGCGCCGGGACGGCGGAACGTCGTCATAGAACTCGTGCTTCTCGCCCGCGAACTCACCTTCGGTGGGCTGATAGAAATCGGCGTCCTGAGGCTTGGCGTAGGTTTCGCCCAGATAGCCTTCCTGCGCATATCCTTGAGCGGGCTGCGCGTAATTCTGCGCCGGCGCATGACGCTGCTCGGCTGGCCCATATGAATAATGGCTTGGCGCGAAGGACTGCTCCTGATGCGGCTGTGTGCTCGCCTCCGTCCAATCGGCATCAGGCGGCGTGCCTGCGGATTCCGCCAGCCGAGCGGAGCTATTCACGACATCGCCGAACGGATCGTGCTGACCGATCAGACGGGCGAGTTCAGCCAGCGGATCGCTTCCCGCTGAAGAAGCCCTCGTCTGCCCTGTCCGTGCGACGGATTCGCTCGAGCGATACAGTTGGTTGTGATCTTCGGCCATGCGGATCCCCCTCGCGCCGCGCCCCCGGCCGTGCGGCAGCAAACCCGCCAGTTTCTGGCGCAACTCAGGCGGGGCTATCGCATTTCGTCCGGAGCCCCCACCCCCAGCAGCGCGAGCCCGGATGCGAGGACGGTCACGATCCCTTGCACAAGGGCAAGCCGCGCCGTAGTTATTTGTGGATCATCCTGGATAATGAAGCGTAAATGAGGCAGGTCCTTACCGCGGGTCCATTGCGCATGGAACTCGCTGGCTAAATCATACAAATAAAACGCGATTCGGTGCGGCTCATGCGCCTGCGCCGCCGCCTCCACCGTGCGCGGATAGAGCGCGATCCGGCGCAGAATTGACAGCTCACCCGCGTCCGTCAGCTTGTCGACCTGCGCCTGCGAAAGCCAGGATCGGCGCGCGGCCGCGTCCTCGGGCAGCTTCGGAACGTCCGCGCGCGCGTTGCGGAAAATGCTGGCCCCGCGCGCGTGCCCATACTGCACGTAGAACACGGGATTATCGCGCGACTGCTCGATCACTTTCGCGAGGTCGAAGTCGAGCACGGCGTCGTTCTTGCGGAACAGCATGTCGAAGCGCACCGCATCGCGCCCGACCTCGTCGACCACCTCCCGCAGCGTGACAAACTCTCCCGCGCGCTTGGACATCTTCACCGGTTCGCCCGCGCGCAACAGCCGCACGAGTTGCACGAGCTTCACGTCAAGCTGCGCCTGAGCGTTGCTGATGGCCTTCACCGCCGCCTGCATGCGCTTGATGTAACCGCCGTGATCGGCACCCCAGACGTCGATCAAATTGCGGAAGCCGCGCTCCACTTTTGATTTGTGGTAGGCGATGTCGCTGGCGAAATAGGTGTAGCTGCCGTCGGATTTCTTCAACGGGCGGTCGACGTCGTCGCCGAAGGCGGTCGAGCGGAATAGCGTCTGCTCGCGGTCCTCCCAGTCCTCGGTCGCGCCGCTCTTCGGCGGCGGCAAGCGGCCCTCATAGACCTCGCCGGCTTGGCGCAGGGACTCGATTGTCGCGCCGACCTGGTCGTTGCCTTCGATCAGTGAGCGCTCGGAGAAGAATACGTCATGCCTGACGTTAAGAGCGGCGAGATCGTCGCGGATGACGTCGATCATCATCGCAATTGCGCGCGAACGCGCGAGCGGCAGCCATTCGCTTTCCGGTTTGTCTTTCAGCTTGGCATCGAACTCGGCCGCAAGCTTGTCGCCAACCGGCTTGAGATAGTCGCCTGGGTAAAGCCCTTCCGGAATCTCGCCGATGTTTTCACCCAGCGCCTGGCGGTAGCGCAAGTAGGCTGATCGCGCGAGCACGTCGACCTGCGCGCCGGCGTCGTTGATGTAGTATTCGCGCGTCACGTCGTAGCCGGCAAAGGCGAGCAGATTGGCGAGCGCATCGCCGAACACCGCGCCTCGCCCATGTCCGACGTGCATCGGCCCGGTCGGATTGGCGGAAACGTATTCGACGTTGACCTTCTCCCGCTGCCCGATGTCGCTGCGGCCGTAATCCGTTCCGGCGGCGAGTACGGTCTTGAGCTCCTCGCCCCAGACCTGCGGCTTCAGGCTGAGATTGATGAAGCCGGGACCGGCGATCGCAATCGTTTCGATCGTGTCGTCGCCGCGCAGCGCGTTCGCGATCTGCTCGGCGAGTTCGCGAGGCTTCTTGCCTGCGTCCTTCGCCAGCACCATGGCCGCATTGGTCGCCATGTCGCCGTGCGTCGGATCCTTCGGTGGCTCGACCACAATGCGCGAGAGATCCGCGCCGGGCGCAAGCGGACGCGCCGCCTCGCGCACGCGCGCGAGCATGTCGGCGAACAGATGCTGATTGGAAGTCGTCATGGCGGGCTGCGGGTAGAGGATTTTCCGCGAGGTGTCAAAACGGCGTCCGCGCGTACTCAGCGGCTCGCCGTGCGCACGACAATGCAGGCGGCCCCGGCCGTGCGTATCTGCCCGCAGAGCTGGTCGGCCGCTTGCCGCGTCTCCGTACCGATGCGCGCCTGATAGAACGGCTGCGTGCCGCGGCTGCGCAGCACCGAACTCGCCACGACGGGATCATGCGGCCCGATCAGGTTGGCGAGCTTCTGCATCAGATGGGCATACAGATTGAGCACATGCTCGCGGGAAAATCCGGCCGCCAATGCGACGCCCCACGGCTTTGCCAGCGCCGTCTCCACGCGTTTCTGCAATTCGTAGAAGAAGCCGCGCTCGCCACCTTGCAGTGAAGCGACGAGCTCGACGCAGTTCTCTTGCGGCGCGACCATCTCGACCGATCCCGCCTTCGCCCATTCGTCAACGCTGCGGCCGGTTATCGCCTGCACATAGGCGCGTGTCTCGGATGGCATCGTGCGCGCACCGTTAAGCCAGCCTTGTACACGCGCGGGTCCCGCGTTGTACGCAGCGGCGGCGAGTCCCAGATTGCCGAACTCGTCGCGCAACTGGCGAAGAAACCTTGCCGCCTGTGGCAGCGCCTCAACCGGATTGAACGGATCGATGAGACCGCGTTCGGCAGCGGTATAGGGCATGAACTGCGCGATGCCTTGCGCGCGCGTCCCGCTGCGCGTCACCGGTCCGACCGCGCTCGGATCAAAGCGGCTTTCGCGCCAGATTACGCGTGCCAGAAACGGCAGCGGCAGATCATTTGCATTCGCCGCCGACTCCAGCATCAGACAGAGTGACTGTCGGCTGTCCTCGGCCTGCGCACCTTCAGCATGCGGCAACACCGCGCCGAGTGCGAGAAGCGCCGGAGCGAGGCACTGGCGGATGCTGCGCATGGGCAACCGTAGCGCTGAAATTTACTCGGAGGTAGCAGATCCGTTCTTTGCGAACTTCTTGGGAGCGGTATTTGCGACAGGTGTGGCGGCCAGCTGCTGTGCCGGCACCGCCGAGATGTGTTCATAACCGGACGCGAACAACGGCGCGGACGGAGGCAGCGTCGCCGCCTCGTAGAACAGCCACCCCAGCAGCAATGGCGTGGCCACCGCAAAATAGATGAGATACTGCATGGCTGTGCAACCAAAAAAATACGCGGCCGTTCCGTGCATTTCTGCCGGCTAGAGCGGGCAATCGCGCAGGACATTGTCCAGTGCCTGCTCGTCGAATTGTTCGTCTTGCTTCTTCGGCTGCGGCTCTTGTTTGCGCGCGGACTGCTGCTGTGCCTCGGCTGAGCGACGATTCTCATCGTTGCGCTTATCGTTCATGCCGACTTTGCCTGTGAAAGCTTCTCCTGCGCAGCCGCCGCACAAGCGTGAAAGATGATCTTGCGCGCGAGCCGCCACACGTCGCGCTCGCCGCGTAATGCCAGATCAATCACATGTTGCGCAGTCAATTTTTGCATAGGGCGCAAATTGTGCGCAGCAACCACGCCGGTCAGCAGGAGCCGCGCCCAAGCCAATTCGTGCGCTTTTCGCATGACGGCAAGAGTTTCGGCTTCGAATGATTCTGCAGCAGATCGCATCATCGCCCGGCTCGTTGTTCTTGCCACACAAACCCGCAGACAGCGCGCCGGTTCCGCCCCTATTCAGCACAGATCTGGCGTATTGCCGATCCAGCGCGCATGCTCGGTAAGCGCGTAACGGTCTGTCATGCCCGCGATATAATCGACGATGCGGCGCCCACGCGTTGCCGAATCGGTCAAGTCTTCACCCCAATCGTCGGGAAGCGTGTCCGGCTGCGTGGTGAAATGTGCATAAAGATCACGCACAATTCTCTCCGCGTCGCTCATCACAGTCATTACACGCTCGTGTCTGTACATGCGCGGATACAGAAAGCCCTTGATGGCTGCATCGGCAGCCTGCATCGCGGGCGAAAACGCGATGACCGGTGCCTTCGCCACGCGCACATCCGTCGATGAATGCGGCGCGAGCATCGCCAGCCGACGTAGACTTTCGGCTGTGACGTCCTCGATCATCCGCGTGATAACCCGGCGTACCGTTTCATGCGCGCGCCGTGATAGTTCGAGATCCGGATACTTACGTTCGATCTCCACGAGGATGTCGCCGACCAGCGGCAATCCGCGGAGATCGTCGAGCGCGAACAAATCAGCGCGCAGGCCGTCGTCGATGTCGTGCGCGTCGTAGGCGACGTCGTCGGCAACCGCCGCGACCTGCGCCTCCGCGCTCGCATGCGCCCACAATTGCAAATCGTGAGCGCGCGAATACGACACGATGGGACCCGGCACGCCCCCCTCCGTGTAACGGCCGATTGGCTTGCCCGTTCGGTCGGTGAGCGGGCCGTTGTGCTTCACCAAACCTTCCAGCGTCTCCCAGGTGAGATTGAGCCCGTCGAAGTCGGCGTAGCGGCGCTCGAGCCTGGTCACAATGCGCAGCGCCTGCGCATTGTGATCGAACCCCCCGAATTCCTGCACGCAGGAGTCGAGCGCGCGTTCGCCGGCGTGACCGAACGGCGAATGACCGAGATCGTGCGCGAGCGCCAAAGCTTCCGACAGGTCCTCGTCGAGCCCAAGCGCACGAGAAAGCGAGCGCGCGATCTGCACGACCTCGAGCGTGTGCGTCAGCCGCGTCCGGTAATGATCACCTTCGTGATAGACGAACACTTGCGTCTTGTGCGCGAGGCGGCGAAACGCCGCCGAATGGATGATGCGGTCGCAGTCGCGCCGGAAATCGTTGCGCGAAGGGCTCGCCGGCTCGGCAAAGCGGCGTCCGCGGCTTAACACCGGATCGACGGCGAAGACGGCCCGTGGAACGGACGTTGCGATTGCCATGGCTTCGACTCGCGATTGACCTCGCCGGGAACCGCACTTAACTAGTCGGTAGAGGCCCTGCCAATAGGACAATCATGACGGAAAGCGTCACGGTCAGCGAAAGAGCGCTGCGTCGGATCGGCGAGATTCTCATGGCCGAGCCCGTCGGCACGATGCTGCGCGTTTCCGTCGAGGGTGGCGGCTGTTCCGGCTTCCAGTACAAATTCGACATGGAGCGCAAGAAAGCGGACGATGACCTCGTCATTGCGCGCGACGGCGCCGTGGTGCTGATCGATCCCGTGTCGGCTCAGTACATGGCCGGTTCCGAGATCGACTTCGTCGACGACCTGATCGGCGCCTCGTTCAAGGTGAACAATCCTAACGCCACCGCCTCCTGCGGCTGCGGCACCAGCTTCGCGCTCTAGGCCTACGCGTCCCTGCCC
>Ga0207826_1000065_pt1 | contig 25010 bp, 26 predicted proteins | sample LuqExpMetageno80_FD_187837 | JGI IMG/M metagenome (GOLD analysis project Ga0207826, IMG submission 187837) | Tropical forest soil microbial communities from Luquillo Experimental Forest, Puerto Rico - Sample 80 (SPAdes) | ecosystem: Environmental > Terrestrial > Soil > Tropical forest ... | reverse complement strand
CCCCAACCCTCTCCCCCCGCAAGCGGGTGGAGCGGGGGGTTTTAAGGATTCCCGATGAACTTTCGGGCCGGACGAGGATCACATGGGATTGAAAGATTACTTTGGCAGGTGGTTTGCGCCGCAGCTTAAGCCCGAAACAAGGGAGATAGCGGCGGTGAGTCTCCAGGACCGCTGGAGCTCCTACCCCAGCGTGGGGCTCACTCCCGGGGGGTTGGGAGCCATTTTCCAGGAGGCGGACCAAGGGGCGGTGCGTTCCCAGATGGAGCTTTTTGAGGAGATGGAAGAGAAAGACGCTCACCTAGCGTCGCTCCTCCAGACCCGCAAGCTGTCGGTACTGAGCCTGGACTACGAGGTGCTGCCTTACGCCAATACTCCGGAGGATGAACAGATCTCCGAGGCGCTGGGGGAAATCATCTTTGGAATCCCGGATCTGGAGAACGCTTGCCTCGATTTGCTGGACGCCATCGGCAAGGGCTTCGCCCTCGTGGAGATTATCTGGGGAGTGGATCGGAGGCGGGTCCGGGTGGAAGAGCTCAAGTGGGTGCCCCAGAAGAAGCTGACCTTCGTGGAGGACCTGGAGCCGCGACTGCTCACTACGGACGGACCCTGGCAAGGGGTGTCTTTCCCCCCCTGGAAGGTCATCTACCACCGCTACAAGGCCAAGAGCGGCTACGACAGCCGGTCCGGGATGCTCCGGGTGGTGGGCTACATGTACCTCCTCAAGAACTACAGCCTGAAGGATTGGGCGGCCTTCAACGAGGTCTTCGGGATGCCGCTGCGCCTGGGGAAATTTGATCCGACCTCGACGCCATCGGACCGGGAGGCCCTGATTCAGGCGGTGAGGAACCTTGGAACCGACGCGGCGGGGATTATCAGCAAGAACACAGAGATCGAGTTCGTGGAGGCCACCAACCGGTTGTCCGGCAATGCCAACCCGTTCCAGAACCTGGCGGATTTTTGCAACCGGGAGATGTCCAAGGCCATCCTGGGGCAGACCCTGACCACGGACACCTCCGGGGGGACGGGAACCTATGGAGCAGCCAAGGTGCATAACCAGGTGCGGAGTGACCTTACGGTGGCGGATGCCCAGTCCCTGGCGCAAACCTTGCGGGAGCAACTGCTGCGGCCGCTGGTGGGGTTCAATTTCGGCTGGGACAAGCCGGTGCCCTGGTTTCGTTTCCGCTTCGAGGAGAGCGAGGACCTTCTGACCTTATCTGAAGTGTATCGCAACCTGGCGAACCTGGGGGTGCCGCTCAGCCTGGAACACGTGGCGGAGCGCTTCGGCATCCCCGTGGCCAAAGAGGGCCAGGCCATCGTGGAACAAGGGAAAAAGAGCTGAACGTGCAACGATACTTGTCCCAAAAGTTTTTTCTTAATCCCCCCCACCCTAACCCTCTCCCACCGCTGGGGGAGAAGGAATGAAAGGAAAGAACTTTTGGCAAACGCAAAATTTTCACTCTGGGAGGCGGGAATACGGCAATGACAGGAAAGAGCACCATGGACAGAGAAGTGCGGTTGACCTTGGAGATGGCGGAGCTGCCCGGGTGGCTGAGGCTCCTGCCCCTGGGCCAGGTGAACCTGGTGGACGGCCGGCCACCGTTCGAAGTGGACCCGGAATCCCTGACGGCTCTGGTGAGGGCCTTCGGGGCCCGGGGGACTGACCTGGTCATCGACTACGAACACCAGTCCTTAAAGGGAGGGCAAGCCCCGGCGGCGGGTTGGATCAAAGACCTGGAAGCCCGGGAGGATGGCCTCTGGGCCCAGGTGGAATGGACCGGCAAGGCAGGGGAGTACCTGAAACGGCGGGAGTACCGCTATTTCTCTCCGGTGCTGCGCATTGACCCGGAAAGCCGGCGGCCCCAGGAGCTCATGAACATGGCCTTGACCAACGTCCCGGCCATCCAGGGCTTAAGTCCCCTGGTGGCCAAGTGGGGCGGGGAGGCCCTGACCGCGGGAAATCCCCGGGAAGAGCAGGCGGCCGCATTGCCGGACGGATCCCCTTCTCAAGAGACCTCGATCCGGGAAGCCTGTAAGGAAGAGGTCGAACTGGCAGAGGGGCTCAAGGCTCGACTGGGGCTTGCTCCTGAGTCTCCGGAGGGGGAGTTGTGGCAGAAGTCAGTGGAGCTCTTCCGGGATCTGGCCCAGGACCTGGGTCTGCCGGATGAGGCCACGGCCTCTCAGCTGAAGGGCGGTATTGCAGCCCTCCTGGCTGGGGGGGAGCAGGTTCAGACCCTGCAGGAGGAGTTGGCGGCTTTAAAGGCCCAGTTAAGCGAGGAAACTACGGCCCGGGTGGTGGAAGAGGCCATGCTGGCCGGGAAGATCAGCCCGGCTCAGAAGGACTGGGCCCTGTCTTACTGCCGCCAGGATCCGGAGAGCTTCAAGATTTACGTGGACAAGGCCCCCCGGGTGGTGCCCGTGGGCGAACGGCTGAACCTGGGGGAAGAGAGACACCAGCAGGATCAGGGTTTAACCCCGGAGGAACTGGCGGTGTGCCGGACCATGAACCTTACCCCGGAAGCATATTCACAGGCCAAGGCCAGCATGGCCCAGGCCAAATAAGGCGGAGGTGACACAAGATGGCAGCATTAACCAAGGATCGGGCCACGCCATACCGGGACGGCATTGAGATCGATTTTCCGGTGGCAGCCAACATCAAAATCTACGCCGGCAGCCTGGTGTGCGCCAATACCACAGGCTATGCCGTACCAGCGGCGGATACCGCGGGGCTGAAGTTCGCGGGGGTGGCCCTGGAACAGGCGGACAACACAGGCGGCGCCAATGGGGCCAAGACGGTGCGTCTGAGAAGAAGCGGGGTTTTCGAGTTTGACGCCGCCAGCATCACCCAGGCCATGGTGGGCACCGCCATGTACATCGTGGACGACCACACCATGGATGACGCCACCGGCCCCACCAACGACATCCGCATCGGGATTTTGGTGAAGTATGTGGCCGACACCATCGGCTGGGTCGACATCACGGCATAACTAAGGAGGCATGAAAAAATGATCATCAACGCAAGCGCCCTGGCCAACGTCTACACGGCTTTCAGTGCGGTGTTCAACAACGCTTTTCAGAGAACGGAGACCTGGCATGAACAGGTAGCCATGACCGTGCCGGCCACAACCAGGATCATGGACTACAAGTTCCTCCTGGATTTTCCCACGGTGCAGGAATGGATCGGGGACCGGCAGATCAATTCCCTGGAACCCAAGTCCTTCCAGGTGGAGACCAAGGACTGGGAAGCCACCATTGAAATCGAGCGCAACGACCTGGAAGACGAGCAGCTGGGGCTTTACAACCCCATCATTGCGGCCATGGCCGAGGAAGCCAAGCGGCATCCGGAAAGGCTCATCGCCAACCTGTTGAAGAACGGGGCCACGTCGTTGTGTTACGACGGGCAGGATTTCTTTGCCGCCAGCCACCCGGTGGGCAGCAAGACCGTTTCCAACTTCGACAACGGCGGCAGCACCCCCTGGTACATCATCGACAAAACCCGGGCCATCAAGCCGTTCATCTTTCAGATGCGGCGCGGCGTGCAGCTGGTGCGCATGGACCGGCCAGACACTGAGCAAGTCTTCATTCACAAGAAATTCCGTTACGGGGTGGATTACCGGGGAGCGGCGGCTTACGGCCTCTGGCAACTGGCTTACTGCTCCACCCAGGAACTGAATTCCACCAACTACGCCTCGGCCCGGGCCGCCATGATGTCCCTGACCAACTCCGCCGGCAATCCCCTGGGCATCAAGCCGTCCCTCCTCATCGTCCCGCCGGCCCTGGAAGGCAAGGCCCGGGAAATCCTCAACGCGCAGTTCCTTATCGGCTCTGACACGGCGGGGGGCTCCAAATCCAACATCTGGCAGGGCTCGGCGGACCTCCTGGTGGTGCCTGAACTGGTGTAGATTTGAAAAAAAAGGGGGGCGGTCAACCAGAGCGCCCCTTACCAAATTAAGGAGTTAGCCATGGGTTGGTTCGGCGGTCTCGTCATTCAAACCAACAACAGCGTGCCGGGAAACTTCGAGGCTCTCACGATAAGTGACAGCTCCATGTACTTCAGCCGGGGCAAAATCAAGCCAACGAGCGGCACTTACAGGGGCATGACTGCCCAGGCGGCCTTACTTTCCCTGGAGGGCGGAGATATCCGTTTCCGTATTGACGGCGTGAGTCCCCCCACCACCACCAGCGGGCACTACATGGTCAGCGGGGATACGTTCCTGCTGGTAGGGGCCCAGGCCGTAAATCAGTTTCTGGCCATCAAAGCGGGAGCTACGGACGGCACCTTGATGGCGACCTATTTCTTTTAGGCGCAGGGCGGGGACACGGAGAAAAAGATGCTCAACGGCAAGAAAACCTACATCATGGCCGCGGTCATGGCCCTGGGAACCTTTGCCCGGGCCATGGGCTGGTTGGACCAGAACCAGTTCGAGCTTCTCCTCAGCCTGGGCGGTTCCCTGGGTCTGGCGGCACTCCGGTCTGGAGTATCCAAGACCAGCGAATAACATGCAGTACAAAGACCTGGCAGAGCATTTAGGGACAGTTCTGGCCCTCCTGGGAATCTTCGCCAGCCTGAGCGGCTTCCTGCTCTGGCGGATGCTGGTGCGCATGGAAAAGAAACTGGATCAGCTCCATGACGCCACGTTCCACTGCCAGGCAGGGTTGGCGGAGCGCTTTATGGGACGGGCGGAGTTCCACAAGGAAAAGGAAGACCTCTGGGGAGCGGTGAATGCCCACTCCCACAGTTCTGAGGGCCGGGTCGTGAGATAACCGCAGTTAAACCAAGGAAAGGGGAGAATTCCTTGGCGGCAACCAGGCCAGCGAACATGAAATGATTGCCGAACACATCTCCTTTGACTACGCCATTGCCTCGCGGATGCCCAAGAATTGGGAGGGCTGATGGATGCTTGATGGCTACAAAACTTACCTCTGTGCGACGATCCACTTTTGCCGGAGTTGCTTGGGCTTGAGGATGGATAACCAAGGAACAATTTGAAGCTATTGCAGCTACTTTTGATGATGTTGCCTTTGCTGATCTCAGGTCTGAGAGTTAGCAAAGTTCCGAGACAATAAGTAGCTAAAAAGGAGAAGAAAAATGTCCGAAAGGAATTGGAACGGATATCATCCCTCACCGTTTGATGCCAGGGACTATGTCTATCATGAAATCAGCCCTATGATGGCTGCGCTGCCGATGGCAGTGGACCTGATTGATGCCCCGGTGCAGGATCAGGGAAAGTTGGGTAGTTGCTTCTTCAACGGTGAAACTACCCAGATGGAATACATGGAAATCAAGGACAAGCAACCGAAACTGCTTATGTTCTCCCGGTTATTTGCCTACTACATTTACCGGACGGCAGAGGGAGACGTGCCGGACGACACCGGGGCTTATCCTCGGGTGGGGCTCAGCCTTGCCAAGAAATATGGCGTTTGCCTTGAAAGCACCTGGCCCTATGATCTGAACAACTTTGTCGTGAAGCCCCCCCAGGCGGCTTATGACGAGGCCCTGAAGCACAAGATCACCAACTACTACGCCATCAACTCTTTGAACGACGGCCTCAACTGCATCGCCTCCGGCTACCCCTTTGGCATCGGCGTAGATGTGTATGCCTCCTTCGACACCGATGAGACCGCCAAGACCGGGATGATCCCCATGCCCAAGTCTGGGGAGAAGCTACTGGGTGGCCACTACATGGTGGTCGTAGGCTACAACCGCAGTAAAGTAGCTCACGATGGCACCAAGGGCATGTATAAAGTCCAGAACTCCTGGGGCACTGATTGGGGTCTAAATGGCTTCTGCTGGATGCCCTTTGCCTATATCCATGGCAGACTTTGCTCTGATCGGTGGACGGTCAGGGGCATTACGGAGTAACCCGACCCAGTGAGAGGGGACAAGGGTTGATATGTCTATTAAGAGAAGCAAGTCAGGTGAAATTCGAAGACTTGCATAAACCTATGACAATTTAATTTAAAGGAAAAAATGGCATGAAAAAGTTTGCGGCTTTGCTTTTGGTTCTGGCTATGTCCCTGACCTTCGGCATGGGGGCCAAGGGTTGCCTTTGCAAAGGCTATGATACCGCCATATCTACTTTGCAAGGCATCATTAACGATGCCAAGGCAGTCATTGATGTCATTAATGCTGAGTTCCCCAACATTCCGCTCCCAGCTGCTGAACAAGTGGTCTATAACGCTGCCGAACTGGCCATTACTATGGCGAACGCGGCCATGCAGAAAGCATGTCCAAACGAGTCTGACATAGCCGCTATCCAGAACGAGATGAGCCAGGCCAGCGAGAAGGCCACCGCTTTGGGGCTTGAGAAAGAAGCGAGTCCAGAACTTTTGACTAAGATGCTCTATCTCAAGTCTAAGTATGGACTGAAATAACTCAACCAACCGGGGCGGCGGTGCTCCTGGACGTGTTTCACAAGTATTGCGCTTTATGCCGGCGCCGCCGACCAGGACTTCAGCAGCGGCCTGGCCCAAGTGGACAGCCCCCAGCAGTAAAGGACAACGAAGATGGCTTACTGCACTCAAAACGATCTTCTTACCCTGATCCCCCAGCAGGAGTTAGCCGAACTGACGACTGACTCCGGGGATACGCCGGACAGCCAGGTGGTGGCCGAGGCTATCCAACGGGCGGACGCGGAGATTGATTCATACCTGGGGATGCGTTATGGACTTCCCCTCACCTCGGTGCCGGACCAGGTCAAGGGGCTGTCCATGGATATGGCCCTCTACCACCTCTATTCCCGGCGCAGTGTGGCCCCGACGGTGCGCCTGCAGAAGTACACAGCGGCCGTGGCTTTCCTCAAGCTGGTGGCGGCAGGGGAGGCGATGCTGGAGGAGGCCGGCGACCCTGCCTCGGGAGGCGACCAAGTCCAGGCCGGGGTGGAATTTTCCAGCGCCACCCGGATCTTTTCCCGGGATACCCAAGGGAACTGGTAGGAAGCCATGAGCGACCTTTCCTGGACCATGGTGGAGAATGCGGTGGTGGCGGCCCTGCAGACCCGGCTGGGGGCGCAGGCCAAGACCATCCGGAGTTACCAGGGAAACTGGCGGACGGATATCAGACAAGAGCCTTGGCGGATGCCGACAGTGCTGGTCATGCTGATGAGCAGCAACTCCCAGCAGGTGGGGGTGTCTTCCTTCGACCTCACCCTGGACCTCCAGGTGCTGGTGGTGGTGCGCAGTCTCAGGGGTGAGGAGGCCGGCCGCCGCGACGCCGGAGGGGCTTACGACCTCCTGTTGGGGGTGCAGGACGCCCTGTGGCAACAGGACCTGGGGCTGGATTTGCTCCCCTTCGCCCTGGTCCGGGAAGAGCCGCTCATGACCGACCGGGAATTTACGGTTTACGCAGCCCATTACCGCACCAGTGCGGTCCAGGACCGATAAACGGGGCAGTGCAGCTTTTGGAGGGATAAGAATGACCAGGTCCATAAGAAACTTTTTGGCCACCCACAACCTGCTGGCCGTATCGGCCAACCGGCAGGAGGCCGCCATCAACCAGGAGCAGGCGCTGGACACCAGCTTCCTGGTGGATTTAAATACGGTCCTCAATTACCGGCCCCTCAAGGCGGCCAACCGGGATGAGATCACCGGCAAGGAAGAGGCGGACCGGCTCTATGACCTGGGGGGGACGGTGGCGGGTACCCTGGCTTTTTCCCGGGCCCAGCCCCAGCATTTCGCCTTCCTGCTGACCTATGCCCTGGGAGCCGTGAACACTGTGCCAGCAGGGACAAGCGGCCATCGCCACGTAATTCAGCCCCGGTCCGGGGAGGTGGACGTGGCCCGCTCCAACCCTTCCTTCACGGCGGCCATGCGCTTCGGGCGCCAGGTGATGAAGCGGCGGTTTGCTTCCTGTTTCGTAGACCAAGTGCGGGTGGAGTTCGGCAAGGACGGCTGGGCCAAGGTCAACGGGGTGCTGAAAGGGACAGGCAAAATGACGGACAACACCCAGGTGGACGTAATCAGCGCGGCCTATAACGCCGGCAGCCTGACCCTGGCGACGAACGGGGTGGAGGGCGCCGGCGCCGCCGATTACCTGGCCAATGTACAGGCGGTGAAGGTGCTGAATCCCACCACCGGGGCCTGGGATGAAGTCAATTACACGGCGGTGTCCGGGGGGACGCCCGGGGTGGTGACCATCACCCCTCCCGGCGGCAGCGGGGCCAACACGACCTACAAGGTCTATTACCTGCCCCGGGAAAGCGGCTGGATGGCCTTTCCGGCGCGGGTAGAAGAGCCGCCCCTCAAGGTGAGCCAGCTCACGGTAAATTTCGGCGGACGCTGGAACGGCAGCAGCTTCACCGGCGGCTACACCCCGGCGGCGGAAATAAGACGGATCCTGTGGAACTTTCAGAACAACCTGACGCCGGAGCGCAGCCCCGGGGGCGGGGATTTTGCCAACCGGGCCTATCGCACCGGCCGGGAGCAAAAGCTTTCCTTTGACCGGGACTTTCGGGATTTCCTCATGGCCCAGAGCCTCAAGGACAACGATTATTTCGGCATTTACCTGAAGGCGGTGGGGCCGGAGTTCGAACCAGGAGTTCCCTACCAGGTGGAGATTATCTTCCCCCGGATAGCAGTGTCGGCGGCGCCGGTGCAGGTATCCCAGCGGCGGCTCGCCGAGGGCGTGGAGTTTGCGGTGCTGGAAGATGACACCTACGGCTCGGTTATCGTGCAGGTGCAGAATCTGGTGAGCAGCTACGCGGCCTAATCCTATGGCATTAATTTTACGGCTAATCATCAGGACATATTTTCAAATCCCCCCTAACCCCCCTTTACGAAAGGGGGGAATTAAAGGACTTCTTCAAGTACTTAACGTTGCAGTTTAAGGTGAGGAAGATGCCGAGAATATTAGGAGAAGAGCGCCACAAGATGGCCATCCAGGACCCGGTGAGCGGCTCGGTGATCACCCTTTATTTCCGCCGGCCCTCTTCGGAGGAGCGAGTGGCCTACCAGCTGTCGATCTTTCACCTGGATGGGGGGGAGCGGCGTCTGCGCCTGAGCGAGACCCGGCTCAGGTTCGGCCTGGAGATCCTGGCGGGCTTCGAGGCCGGGGATTTCGTGATCCAGGCAGACGGCAGGGTGCAGAGTCTGGACCCGGACCGGCACCCGGACTGGAAGGAACATCTGACTCAACACGCCCCGGACCTGGTGTCCTATCTCGGCCAACAGGTGTTTGAGGGCCTCAGGGTCCTGGGACGGGGAGGGGCCGAATGGGGCTGAAGGGGGACAAAGCTCAAGGCGGCCATCATCAGTGGCCGGGGACGCAGGCGCTCCTGCAGGAGTTTCGCAGCCTGGCTGGAGGGCGTCTGTGCAGGACGGAGCAGCGGCAGATCTGCCGGGCGGAACACGGCGCCTTCAGCGACTGGGCTTGCAACGCCTGCGCCGAGTATCTGAGACCCGAGGCCGTCTCACCCTGGACCTGGCATCTGATGTTTTTGCACCGGCTCAAAAAAGCCGGATATCCCTTCCGGCCCAACGACCTGAGCCTGGAGACCTGGCTGCTTCTTGGGCTGGTGGAAGAAGCCCTGGCCCAACCACGGGGAGGACGCAATGTCCAGCAACAGCTCTAAAAGCAGCGCCTACGACCAGAAACTGGCGAATTACCGCGCCTACCAGCAGGAGATGACCACCATCAGCCAGGAATACAGCCAGCAACGCCAGGCGATCTGGTCCCAGGAGATGGAGGGCATGGCCGCGGCCTGGAACAGCTTCCAGCAGGACTGGCAGGGGACTTTGGAGCAGATGGGTGGGGTGGCCTCCGCCAAATTCGACGAAATCAGCGCCAAGGGCATAGATGCCGGCAACCTCCTGGCCCAGAGCTGGCAGGAGACTCTGGCCGGCATCGGCAGCGAAGTGGAGGCCCTGGGAGAGCAGTTGACCCAGACCCTGGACCTGGCGAGCCAGGGGTCCCAGCTGGCCCTGGGAGGAGGCTCAGGCAGTTCGGGCAATGACCTAGTCTCCTGGGTGAGTACCGGCCTGGGGTTCGGGGGCATATTCCATGAGGGGGGGATCCTGGAGGCCCATAGCGGCCTGGCGGTGTCCCCGGAGTCGCTCTTGGCCGATGAACGCCTGATCAAGGTCCAAACCGGGGAAGGCATTCTCCCCCGGGACACCATGGCGCAACTGGGGGAAGAAAACTTCGAGGCTTTGCGTACCGGCCGGTTCCAGATGAACCAGGGTAACGCCAGCCCCCGCTACGACATCACCATCCAGGTGCAGAGCCTGGATGCAGCCAGTGTTGCCGGCATGGACTGGGGCAAGGTGGTGCAGCGGCACCTTTTGCCTGCCCTGCAGCGGGAAGCGAACCGCAGCTGGTAAGGAGGGGATATGGCCAACGCCAAACTGGAGTGGACCCCCACGGGGAGCGGCCTGCAGAATTACACCCTGCCGGTGAATTTCACCTGGGATTACCAGGAGGTGGGCACCGACGACAGCGACCGGGAGCGGGCCCTGGACGGCACCCTGAGGAGCTATGCCCGGAGCCTCAAGGCCCGGTGGGTACTGCGTTTCCAGTATATCGGGACGGACCAGAAAGAGCAGTTGGCGGCGCTCAAGCAGGCCCAGGTGGAAATCGACTTTTACCGGGAGGACGGGGGCCCCAGGACCTTCACGGGACTGTGGACCAACGACCTGGATTTTCGGGAGGTGTCGCCGGGCTTGTGGTCCGGGAGCATGATTTTAGACGAGATTTAATTCTCCCTAAATGGCGGGAAATAGATTTCCACCCTAACCCTAACCCTCTCCCTCAAGGGGGAGGGAATAAGAGGAAGTTTAAGGACAACGATGAGACAGGCGAGCGGGGCATTCCTCCAGGAAGAAACGAAGCTCAGAGGGGCCAGACCCCGGGTCAAGGCGGTGCTTTTCCCTTTTGACCTGGATGATGGCCTGGGACCTAATTCCGGGGACTTCGAGCACACGCAATACAGCGGTGAACCGGGCAAAGTGGAGCTCACGGCGGGTTCCCCGGCGGGATCCTGGACTTCTCCGGTCATGCAGGCCTTTTCCCCCGATTTGGAAACGGTGACCCCTGCCTGGGAGGACCACAGCGGTGCTCCGGGAGCCCTGGTTTATCTCAGGGGCGCCGCCACGCTGGATCAGGTGGCGGGGGCTTCCTATAGCCAACTTTCTCCCCAAGGAGAATTTCCCCTTTTTCCATTTTTCCAGGTGCGGGTGGAGCTTCAGGCAGGGGAAGGAGAGGGGCAGGCCTATCTCTCCGGGCTCAGTTTTGCAGGGCGTTTGACCATCCCGGCAAGCGAGCTCATAAACCCCGGCGCGGTGCGGGTGGATTTGGACCGGGACTTCAGCGGCCTCAGGAGCAGCAGCCACACCCTGGGGCTGGACAACAGGCAGACCCAGTGGCTGCCGGTGGGGGGAAATTTCTCCTTTTTGGGGCTCCCCTGGGAAGAAAAGTGCCTGGCTTTATATCACGGCTATGAGCTTCCCAATGGCCAGGTAGAGTGGCTGCTTCTTTACCAGGGGACGATGACGAACCTGGGGAAAATGTCAGACGGCTGGCAGGAGCGTCACCAGGCGGAGCTGGAGACCCAGGATTGGATTACCTATCGCCTGAACCGGCGCCTGGGTGCCCCCACCCCGGATGGGGAGCGGCGCCCCTTTATGCGCGGGTTTTACCGGGCCCGAGGCGAGCTCTGGCAGTCAACCTCCGCATCAGTGGACCCCCCGGCCAAGGCTGGCAGCGGCAGCGCCACTTTGGTGGTCCTCGGGGATTACCGGGGAAATGTACTCACGAATTATTACCTGCAAATTGCCACCGGCGGCGAAGTGAACACGGCCACCTTCCAGTGGTCCATCAACAACGGCCAGAGTTGGGAAAAGACCGGCCTGGTCTGTGGGGGGGCCGAGAACCCGGTGACGCTGTCGGAGGGGCTGTCGGTGTATTGGCAACCGGGCATCGGCAACGACCTGGCCTCGGGGGACGTCTTCACTTTCACGGCCCGGGCCCCGGTATATGACTACCGCCTGGCCGGGGCGCCTTTTGAGGCCATCTCCGTCATCTACCTTAATGACGAGGAAGTTTTTGAGGGTGTGACTGCGAACCTTGAAACCGGCGATATCCTGGTAACCGGCCAGACTGCCCAGGTAAGCGCCCGGGTGGTGAAGGACAGCACCACCCACCCGGTGGACATTATGTTGGATATTCTGGCCGAGGTCGGCCTTTCCGAGGCCGTCAACCAGGAATCCTTCGATCTGGCCAAAAGTCTTACCCCCGAGTATGCCGTGGGCGTCTGCTTTGAGAATATTCCCGCCAGTCAGGCCCTGCGGGAGATCTTGCAATGCTCGTTGTACGACCTGTGGGTGGACTTCGGGGAGATCAAAATCAGGGCTTACCTGGGGGAGGATTAGGCCGATGGCGCATATTCAATGGGCCCGGTCGTCCCAATTTAACTGGGTTTACGACAACCTGGGAGGAACCCCGCTCATGGCGGCGGTGGCCGGCCAGGCCGACAAGGCCACTGCCCAGGTTAACCCGGACGGTACGGTGCACCTCTCGAGTCCCAACCCGGGGGGCGGGCAGGTGGCTTATGTCCGGGGGGTCTGGCACCAGGAGACGAGCTTTGCCTGGGACGGCTTCTGGGCCGACCCCATGGACGGGGACCTGACCAACTACTACTCCGGGGGTGCCTTCAGTCAGCAGGGGGATGTTACTATTCTCACCCTGGGCACCGCGCTCTCCCCAGGGACGCCAGTGCAGCTTTTTTACCTTTACTATACCGGCGAGACCTCGAAAAAGTACGAAGCCCTCAATAACTACCCGTGCATCCGCCGGGCCTGCCGCAGCCGGGACGATTATACCTACGATTTTGCGGTGGACCGTATGGAAGACCTCATGGTCTACCTGGACCTGGCCGGCAGGGAGCGGGGAGAGGATTTCAGCCAGGCCTGCCAGTTTCTGTGGGAGGCGGTGCTGGCCCGGGAAGCGAGCGCCACCTCGCCTCTGGTGTACGACACCTTTGAACGGCAACTCTGGGAGCGGGGGTCCTATTTCCTTTACCGGGACGACACTCGGGAGGGCGGGACTTTTCAGATCTTTGACACCGAGATGGCCCAGGGCGCCAGCGGCCGGGTGCTGCATGTGCGGACGGACCTGCCCGCCCAGACGGACGGCGCCTGGTGGGGATATGGCCTGAACTGGTCTTTGGCAGAAGCTCCTTTTTCAGCCATTGACCGGGTTTCTTTTAAGCTCCAGGGCCAGGGGTATAAGTGGCGCCTGCACAACGTCACCAAATACGGCAGCGGCAGTGCCACCCTGATCCTCTCCGGAGACTACACCCGCCTGGAGAGAAGGTATTTTGTGATCCAGATTGATTCCGGGGGCGAGGTGGGGCAGGCCACCTTCCGCTGGTCCAGAGACGGCGGCGTGACCTGGGCGGGCACGGGGCTTGTCACCGGGGACCGGAACCATCCCCTGGCCCTCTGGGGGGGGGTGTCGGTGGCCTGGGAAGGCGGGAACGGCGCCGATTTTGTGGCCGGTGATTACTGGAGCTTTTTGGCGGGCGAACCCGAGGAATATCCCCGCCGGCTCCTGGTCACCCTCAACAACTCCATCCCCGGAGATACGGACCCCTTCAGCCCGAGCCACACCTTTGTCCACGCCATCCCGGACCGCTTCACCGAGCTGACCCCTTTTGTGATCCCCTTCAGCCAGTTCTGGCGGCGGGACAACATCATCGACGACCGGGACCGGGTGCGGGCTACCTGGGGGGCCTGGTACGCCGCCGAACAGCAGGGGGAGGACAACATCATCATCAGCGACCGGGAGGTCACCGAGGTCATCTTCGGGGAGACCTTTTACACCCAGTGCCAGGTGAGTTGGGACTTCGCCGCGGGGGTCACGGCTTTCGGCGCCTGGGTGGGCCTGGACGACAACCGCTGCCCCTCCCGGGGCCGCAGCAATCTCAACTTTCTCATCAAGCCGGTCATTTCCGGAGTTGGTTCCCTCACCATCCGGGTGAAGGTGAAGGACGCCCAGGGGAGCTATTTCTACCAGGACCAGAACGTCACCGTCAACGCCTGGCAGCGGGTGACCGTGAATCTGGGAGGCATGCAGGTGGAATCGGGGTCGAGCCCCATGACCTACCCCCTCCAGGTGGTGGATATCGGCATCGCCACTTCGCCCCCCACCAACGGCACCATGTATATCACCGACCTCAAGTTTGACGGGCATCTGACCTTCGCCGGGGCCTCGCAGCTCAGGCTCCTGGAATTCAAGGTGGAGCAGCAGGGACTCCAGACCCACGAGTGGTGGCTGGACGACGTGGGGCTTAATCTCGTGGCCGAGGACCCCTATCCCTTGGCGCCGCGGCTGGCCATCTCGCTCGGGCCTTACGGCCAGAACCCCTGGCGGGGGCCCACCCTGGTGCACTACGCCCACCCTCTGGCCCCCTACCTGGTGGATACCTCGAACCTGAGCCAGACGTATCTGGGCCTGCACCGGGACGCCCAGGAAGAATTCAACCGGCGTTACGGCGGGGTGAAAGGCCCGGTCCTGCCGGTACACACCCGCAATGACCTGGAAAATATTGCCCTGTGCGGCGAGGAAAACTTTGGGAAGTTCTGCTGGTGGCCCAAGTACCGGGACTATGGCAAGACCGTGGGGTTCTGGCATTTCAATGAGGCGCTCAGCGATGCTTCCGGGAAGGGCCACGCCCTGACCTATGGACCCGCCGGCACTCCGGCCTATACCACCGGCATCTGCCAGCCGGGAGACACCGCTCTCAGCCTGGACGGCAATCACTACGCGAACTTGGCCAGCCATGAAGACTTCAACATGGCAGGCGAAGACTTCACCATCAGCCTGGTTTTCAAGACCAGCAGGCCAGGCCGGCAGGTTCTGCTCAGCAAAATGAGCACCAACCTGGGATACCAGATTGAACTGACCGCAGATTCCTGTCTAAAGGCCAGCGTCGGTGATGGCGCCAATCAGCTCAGCATCACGGGGAACACTCTCTTAAACGACGGGTACGAACATCAGGTCACGCTCATTTTTCAGGCCAACAATGGCAACGGCTTCAGACTTCTTCAGGATGGAGAAGAAATTCTTTAGGAGGGACAACCATGGGCATGACAAACCGAGGTAAAAAACTCACTGGGTGGTTTGACGGTCCCTGGTTTGACCCCAATTTCGCCTCAGATGATCCTATTATCGTCGCTCCCGGACCGAGCCTCGGCAAGGGGCGAACTTTAGGCTCCACCATCGCCCTCAAAGAAAGAAGGATCCATTGTGTCCAATACTCATGACACCAGGTTATTAGGCAGCATCTCCAACTCGGCCGATCTTTACCTCGGGGCGGACGGCAGCGGCAACCTCAAGCTCACCGGCGCGGTAGATTACGTCCGCATCCTGAAAGGCAGGGCCATCAGTGTTGACGAGGCGAAGGCCCATCGGGACATCATCCTTGGCCGTGAAAATGGCAGCGCCTACCCGGAGGTGGGTCATGCTTTGGGGCAGTACTGGTCTTTTTACCGGCTGGCGCAATTTTACTTTATCAGCAATGACCCCGGGGCCCGGGACCTCCTGGAAAACTGGCTGACCTGGCTGGACGCCTTCGGGGCGCCGGACGGCAATGGCTGGAAATTCCCCATCTACTTTTCTGAATACGGCTTCACCTATGGCGACTATGACCCGGGGGCAGCCGCCTCCCTGGCCCTGGGCTGCCTCTATACCTATCTCCGGGGCGGGCAGCCACAGGCTTCCACCTGGGCCCGGCGCATTCTGGACGATCTGCGTCTTCACCGGCAAAGCCAGGAGTACGGGGGCGGCTACAAAAGCGACTACCATTATGCCTGGCTCAACGCTCTGGTGATCCAGGCCTTCGGCCTGGCGGCTTACGGCTTCAAGGGCTCGGCCTATCATTTTCCTAGTCTTCCCGAGGATGCCGCCCACTTTGAGACCCTCATGGGCTGGCTCTTCCAGCATGCCGGCGACGCCAAGCCGAACCTGTTGAATGCTGACCTTATTCCCTTCACTTATCTTGAGGCCACGGATATCTGGGAGTATGCCCCCAACTACGTCTTCGTGGAGCGGATGGGGTCGACGGAGGCTTTGGTTCTCATGTTGGGCGCGGCCCTGGCCCACGGCCAGGGAACGGGGGACTGGGCCTGGTTCGAGCAGTTGTGGCGCTTTATGTTGACGGACAACCTGGTCAGCCTGGACGCCAGCCGGATTCAGTCTCTCTCGGCCGGGTACCAGCTGGCCGGGGCGAAAAACCTGGTGCGGGTCTATTATGCCGACTACGACCAGGATAACAGCAGGTACTGTGAGGCCAGGGACAATGCCGCGGTCGCGGCCTGGGGGGAGACTTCCACGGATGTGGACTTAAGATATGGCTCCCCGGTGGTCCTGGAAGATCCGCATGTGGCCCAGCTTCTGGCCGCCCGCCTCTTGCAGCGCCTCTCCTCCCCCTGGGAAGTGGTGGACCTCACGACCTGGCTGGAAGGGGCGCGCCTCGAGATCGGCGATACCCTGGCGGTCACCTCGCCCTTCCACGGCTTCACCCAGGAGGAGTTTACCGTGTTTGGCAAGTCCGTGGACCTGGCGGCCCGGCGGGTCAGCCTGAACCTGGCCCGGCCCTTCACCAACACCTGCGCCTGGGCGGTGGACGCCGAGGGTACCAGCTACGATGCCGACGCCATCGACCAAGACAACAACCTGGATGCCAACTGGGCCAACCGGGCCTATGCCGGCTGAGGTTCGGGAACGTTTACGGAACACTTTTCATGATTCAGGGCCTTAGACAAACGGATAAAGAGTTATGGGATGCTATCCGCAAGGACAGGGAACGGAGGTAAGCCATGAACACAGGTATTGCCAAACAACCAGCAGATGTAATTAGAGACATAACCAGATCATTTTGGCGGTGCCCAATCTGCAAACTGCGGGATGCTATGAGAGAGGCTAAGATTATTAAGGGTGCTAAAATTCTTGCCATCATGACCCCGGTTGGGGTCTATCATGCCATCTTTATGACTTCCTCCAAGCAGCTTGGTATTATGATTCGCCATCCTGGAGGTATTCCTGGTTGGTTCTCCATAGAGATGAAAATTGAGGATTTGATGGCAGACGAAAATCAAGAAAAAGAAGTCTTGTCTATTGCTCACATGAGATGTGACTGGCAAAGGGATTATGCCTGCAATTAAAAAATGCTGCGGCACTTGTGATCAATTCCGTCCCGAGAATAAGGTTTGCATACTCAGGCTTATCGCTGACACAAATCCAGTAGTTATCTCTGGCGATTGTTGTGAGAACTACGTAGAAAAGCGGGAATATCCCTAGGGAGTAATGGATAAAATCATGGAGGTGTAGCATGGACCTAGCTACTTATCAGAAAAAAATAATTGCAGTGGCGGAGAGTCAGATAGCGAACTTTAAACTCCCCCTCCCCTGGCGGGTTCGGGGGAAGGGGAAAAAGGTAGGCATTTTGTGCACCTATTCCACTACCACCCCAACCCTCCCGCATCGAGGGGGAGGGAGTATATAAGTATTTAAAGAACCTGAGGATGCAAAAACTCATTCTTTTTGGAGAGAAAGTGAGGCGGCGTCATGGCTTTAATTGACCTTCCCCAGAGCAAGTGGAACAGCGGCACCGGCCGCCAGGTCATCCTAAAGGGGGACTTCGACAAGATTGAGCAGGCGGTGGTGGAGAGCTTCGAGTTGACCCAAAGCCCTGCCCTTGAATATTTAGGCGCTTCCCAGGTCCAGGTCAACGCCACTCCTGATTGCCAAGCCCGGGTTATGCTTTCCGGTTTTCCTTCGCCCCTGCACCGGGGGGTCCTGGTGGACGGAGGGCTCTCGGACGGACGCTACCGGGAAAATGCCACCCCTGCCCTCCTGGACCTGGCCGTGACCGGCAGCCTCTGGGGCACGGAGAAAGCCAGCCAATGGTACGCGGTCCTGGCGGTGGCGGGCTCGGCCGACACCACCTTTATGCTCAAGGGCATGCCGGTGATGCGGGTGTCGTCTCAGGCCACCCAGATCATCACCCTGAGGAACAATGCCAATACGGCCGATATCGGTTACGGCCTCACCGCCAACGAACTGGTGGACAGCAAGATCCTCGTCCTCACCGGGGCCTCCCGGGGGCTCATGCGGGCCATCACCGCCAACAACAGCGACAACAGTACCGGTGGCACCATCACTTACGGGGGAAGTGTGTTGACCCTGGCCCCGGGGGATTGGTTCGTGGTGCTCCCCAAGACCAACTTCCGCACGCTCGGGATGGTCTTGAACGACGCCGGCAGCAACCTAGTCCCCTTCTCCCAGGGGAAGGGCGCCTGCTCCTATTATACCCCCCGGGACCTGGCCCAGGGCGCCATCAATGGCTTTACCGCTTATGACCTGGCCTTGTCCGCGCCCCCTACGGCCCGGCGCCTGTTTGGCTATGCCGCGGCTACGGACGGCTTTGACGTTAAACTGGCGGTCTCCTATGACGGCAGCAACCCGGCTTTCATCCTCCATGCCGCGCCGCCGGCCATTCCCCTCTACGGGGTGCGGGGGGCCCTGGCTTTCAGCTGCGCGGTTTCCTCCAGCCACAAGATTTTCCTGGACAACAACAACACCGCCAGCCAGTTGGTGCGGATCACGGGGTGGGAGGAGTAGGTGGGCAATAGATGGAGAGCCGGGGAGGGCAAGCAGGGGCGGGTTTAAAACCCGTCCTTACGTCCCTGGCCCTCCTCCCCCCAAAAAAACATTTTAGCCAAGGCGGATGATAACCATGACCATTCCCATTTTCCCGATAGCCCTGTCCCTCTTTTTTCTGGTGGGCCTCGTGGTCGGGGTCTATGCCGTGTTTCTGTGGGGCAAGCTCAACCGCATGGAAGGAAAAATGGACAATCTCAGGTCAAACTGCGAAGTGCATCATAAGCAGGATGAGGCCCGTTTCCTTCCCCGGCTGGAGCACGAAGTGGAGCACCAGGGGCTCTGGGAAGCCTTGCACCACCATGAGCATGACTTCCAGGGGCGGGTGCGGCGCTAAAAGAGCCAGACTCAGAATGTCTCACTATCTTAGAACTGACAGTCCCGGGGAGACAACAAATCCCCCCTGCCCCCCTTTACAAAAGGGGGGTTCAGTAAATCGGCAACCCCAAGTCCCCCTTTGCTAAAGGGGGATTTAGGGGGATTTGGGTTGGCAGGACACAGGGTTAGACAACTTTTTCCAACGCAACTTGGGATCAGCGGTGGCGTGGGCAGTGTACTCGCGCCACTGTGCCCTCTCCAAACCCTGGTCTAGGAGGTAAGGTAAGCGCCATGTTCAAGTGCCCTTTTTGTGCTGCGGAAATTGTCCTGATGAACCGGTTTGAATTTTCCTGCCCGGCGTGCCGCCAGTTGGTGGGCGTGTTAGCAGACGGTCCCTCCCCCCGGCTGGTCCAGGCCGCGCCAGACTCACGCCGTCCCTGGTTTTCTCCCCTCTTCAGGATAAATTAAAAAAGCCGGCCGGGAAAGGACTCTAGAACTCTTTGTAAAACTAGATTTTGGTCATCCTGAACGAAGTGAAGGAATTCAACTTGAAAATTCGAGATTCTTCGCTTTGCTCAGAATGACATTTTGATGAGCTTGAATTCTTGCAATAGTTTCTGGTCAACGAGTCTTTTCCCGTCCTCCCCCCTAAATCCCTTCGCCTTTGGTAATCTCTATCTAACTGATTGACAGTTCCCCCAAAAATTCATTGCATACTTGAATAAGAGGATCAAAACGAACATTTGCTCTTTTAAAGATTTTCAGCCACGTCTCCCTCACCGGCACACTTCCTGGCTTTATCCATCACTGCGGGCCTGATCCTCTCAGTCCTTCCCCTCCAAAGATTCATGCTTGACTTGCTTACTTCCTTTTCGATATAGTGACTAGTGGTGTATTTCACAATACCTTAACATCAAGCATTCTAGAATCCAAAACACCAGTAAGGGAAGGATATATATGGCACCACAGGCCCCGGAAAAAACGGTAGGCAAAGTCATGGTCGTGGGCGCCGGCATCGCCGGGGTGCAGGCCGCCCTGGATCTGGCCAACGCCGGTTTCTACGTTCACCTGGTGGAAAAAAAGTCGGCCATCGGCGGCGTCATGGCGCAGTTGGACAAGACCTTTCCCACCAACGACTGCTCCATGTGCATCATCTCCCCGAAACTCGTGGAGTGCGGCCGCCACCTGAATGTCGAGATTCACACGTTAAGCGAGGTGACCGGGATTACGGGCGAGCCCGGGAACTTCACCGTGAGTCTCGAGCAGGAACCCCGCTTCATCGACCCGGCCAAGTGCACAGGCTGCGGCGCCTGCACCGAGGTCTGCCCGGTGGGGGTGCCCAACGAGTTCAACATTGCCCTGGATCAAGGCAAAGCCATTTACCGCCTCTATCCCCAGGCCATCCCCTCCACCTTCGCCATCAAAAAATTCGACCGGGCCCCCTGCACCCGGGCCTGCCCGGCTAATCTCAGCGCCCAGGGCTATGTCCAGCTCATCAAGGCGAAAAAGTTCCCGGAGGCCCTGGCCCTGATCATGGACCGGCTGCCTCTCCCCGGGGTCATCGGCCGCATCTGCCCCCATCCCTGCGAGACGGACTGCCGCCGCCAGCAGATGGATGAACCCATTGCCATCTGCAACTTGAAGCGCTTCGTGGCGGACGCGGTGGACTGGGACTCCCTGCCGGTGCCGGAAATCGACAAGCAAGAAGGTGCTGTGGCCATCGTGGGTTCCGGTCCCGGTGGCCTGTCCTGCGCCTATCACCTGGCCATGAAGGGCTATAAAGCAGTGATTTTTGAGGCCTCGCCCGAGCCCGGCGGCTGGCTGCGCTATGGCATCCCGGCCTACCGTTTGCCCCGAGAAGTGCTGGATAAGGAAATCAACTACATCAAAAAGCTGGGAGTGGAGATCCACTGCAACTCTCCCATCGGCCCCGGCCGCACCATCAACGATCTCCTCACCCGGGACGGCTTCCGGGCCGTCTATCTGGGGGTGGGTTGCCAGGGTTCCCTGCGCATCCCGGTGCCCGGCTCCGATGCCGACGGCGTCCTCTGGGGCGTTGAGTTCCTCAAGGACGCGGCCGCCAATAAGTCCCCGAATCTCAAGGGCAAGAAAGTCATCGTCGTGGGCGGCGGCAATGTGGCCATGGACGTGGCCCGCACCGCCAAGCGCCTGGGCCCGGCGGAAGTCACCATCGTCTGCCTCGAGAACCGGGAGGAAATGCCCGCCAACTCCTGGGAAGTGGAAGAGGCGGAAGCCGAAGGCATTCCCATCCTGCACCGCTGGGGCGTGAAACAGGTGGTGGCCCAGGGCGGCAAGGTGACAGGCCTCGAAATGAAGGCTGTGGAACGGGTCTTTGACGAGGAAGGGCGTTTTGCCCCCACCTACTTCGAAAATCAGACCAAAACGGAAAATGGCGACGTGGTGATCCTGGCCATCGGCCAGAAAGCGAATCTCTCCTTTATCACCGAGGCGGACGGCATCCAGCTGACCCCCCGGGGGCTCATCAGGGCCGATGCCACCACCAAGGCCACCAGCCGGGAGGGCGTGTTTGCCGGCGGCGACGTGGTCTCCGGCCCCTGGATCGCCATCGCCGCGGTGGCCGACGGGCGGGAAGCGGCCCTCTCCATCGACCGCTACCTCCATGGCCAGGATCTCCTGGAAGACCGGGAGGCGCCCCTGCGCCCCATCAAAGAGGGGGAATGGGCCCCCATTCCCAAGGAGTTCCCCGAACAAGCCCGGTCGCTCCTGCCGCACATCCCGGTGGAAGAGTGGATCAAGGGCTTCAAAGAAATCAACGTGGGCTATGATGAAGAAAAGGCCGTGGCCGAGGCGGCCCGCTGCATCAACTGTGGCGTCTGCTCCGAGTGCATGCAGTGCGCCATCGCCTGCCAGGCCAAAGCCGTGTCCCACGACCAGACCCCCAAGCGGCTGGACCTCAACGTGGGCGCGGTGGTGATGGCCCCCGGTTTTACCACTTATGATCCCAGCAAATATTCGGCGTATCACTATGCCAAGTACCCCGGGGTGGTCACCAGCCTTGAGTTTGAGCGGATACTCTCGGCCTCCGGCCCCTACGCCGGCCACCTCATCCGGCCCAGCGACCACAAGGAGCCCAAGAAAATCGCCTGGCTCCAGTGCGTGGGCTCCCGGGATCTCAATCACTGCGACAACAGCTACTGCTCGTCGGTGTGCTGCATGTACGCTATCAAGCAGGCGGTGATCGCCAAAGAGCACGCCAAGACTTACGAACTGGAAGCCTCCATCTTCTTCATGGACATGCGCACCATGGGGAAGGAATTTGAGAAATACTACTGGCGGGCCGAGGATGAACACGGCATCCGCTTCGTCCGCTCCCGCATCCACACCATCGACCGGGTGCCGGACTCCGACGACGTCAGCATCCGTTACATCGCCGAAGATGGCACTGTTAAAGATGAAATCTTCGACATGGTGGTCCTCTCCGTGGGTTTGGAGGCCTCCAAGGACGCCCTGAAACTGGCCGAGACCCTGAACGTGGAAGTGGTCCCCCAGACCCGCTTCGCCAAGTCATCGCCCTTCACCCCGGTCAGCACCAACCAGCCGGGCGTTTACGTGTGCGGCGTCTTCCAGAACCCCAAGGACATCCCCCAGTCGGTGATGGAGGCCTCCGCCGCCGCCGCGGCAGCAGGCGAACTCCTCTCTCCCGCCCGGGGCACGGAGCTCAAGAAACCGGAGCTGCCGCCGGAACGGGACGTCAGCGGCGAAGAGCCCAGAATCGGCGTGTTCGTCTGCAACTGCGGCATCAATATCGGCGGGGTCATCGACGTGCCTTCGCTGGCGGAATATGCTGCCACCCTGCCCAACGTGGTGCTGGCCGATGAAAACCTCTTCACCTGCTCGGCCGACACCCAGGGGAAGATTCTGGATGCCATCGAGGAGCACAAGCTGAACCGGGTGCTGGTGGCCTCCTGCAGCCCCCGGACCCACGCCCCCATGTTCATGGAGACCATCCAGCAGGCCGGGCTCAACCCCTATCTCTTTGAAATGGCCAATATCCGGGACCAGGACTCCTGGGTACACATGCACGAACCCGAAAAGGCCCTGGAAAAGGCCAAGGACCTCATCCGGGGGGTGGCGGCCCGCCTCACCAACCTTGAGCCCCTGCACAAGATGGCCTTCCCGGTGAACAAGTCGGCCCTGGTTATCGGCGGCGGCGTGGCCGGCATGGAATCGGCTCTATCCATCGCCAACATGGGTTTTACGTCCACGCTCGTGGAACAGGGCGACAAGCTGGGCGGCAACGCCTGGAACCTGGTGACCAGCCACCGGGGCTACGACTACCGGGGTTACCTGGAAGGGCTCATCGAGAAGGTGACCAAGCATCCCGAAATCGAAGTGATGTTCAACTCCCAGGTGACCGAGACCAGCGGCTTTGTCGGCAACTTTAAGTCCACCGTGAAAACCCAGGACGGCGACAAGGAACTGGAACACGGGGTGACCGTCATGGCCACCGGCGGCAAGCCCTTCAGTCCGGAGGAATATCTCTACGGCCAGCACGACAATGTCTTCCTGGCCTTCGACCTGGATAAGGCCATAGTAGGCAAAGACCCGCGGGTGACCGGCGCCAAGCAGGCCGTCTTCATCCAGTGCGTGGGCTCCCGGGAGCCCCAGCGGCCTTACTGCAGCCGTTTGTGCTGCACCCATTCGGTGGAAAGCGCCCTGGAACTCAAGACCCTCAACCCCGACCTGGACGTCTTTATTCTCTACCGCGACCTGCGCACTTACGGGGACAAGGAACTCCTCTATAAGGAGGCCCGGGAAAAAGGCGTCATCTTCATCCGCTTCGACCTGGAGCACAAGCCGGTGGTGGAGAAGACCCCCGAAGGCGGCATTCAGGTCACCATCAAAGACCCCATTCTGGGGCTCCCCATGGTCATCCGGCCCGATATTCTGACCCTGGCCAGCGCCGTGCTCCCCAACCCCACCGAGGAACTGGGCGAGCTCTTTAAGGTCTCCCGCAATGCCGAGGGTTTCTTCAACGAGGCCCACGCCAAGCTCAGGCCCGTGGATTTCCCCTCCGACGGCATCTTCCTGGCTGGGTTGGCCCACTATCCCAAGCCCATCGACGAGACCATCGCCCAGGCCAAGGCCGCCGCAGGCCGGGCCGCCACCTTCCTGGGTATGGACCTGGTCAAGGTGGGCGGCATCGTGGCGGAAGTGGATCCCGACAAGTGCGCCGTTTGCCTCACCTGCGTGCGCACCTGTCCCTTCAATGTGCCGGTCATCAACTATGACATCGACGCCGCCTACATCGACCCGGCCAAGTGCCAGGGCTGCGGCGTCTGCGTCTCGGAATGCCCGGCTAAAGCCATAGTCATGAAGCACTACACCGACACCCAGATCATCGCCCAGGAACTGGCCCTGGCCGCCGGTTAAGGAAAGGAGCAGAGGATGATGAGCGAAGCCTATATTCCCAAGATCATCGGTTTTTGCTGCCGTTACTGAGCTTACAGCGCCGCGGACCTGGCAGGTTCGATGCGGTTGCAGTATCCTCCGGAGATCAAAATCATCATGATGCCCTGCACCGGCCGGGTGGACATCCTGCACTTGCTCAAGGCCTTCGAGGGTGGAGCTGATGTGGTGTTTGTGGCCGGCTGCCTCGAGGGCGAATGCCACTACCTGGCCGGGAATATCCAGGCCAGGAAAAGAGTGGCCAAGCTCAAGAAGGACTTCGAGCAGATGGGCTTCGACCCTGAGCGCCTGGAGATGTTCAACCTCTCCTCTTCCGAGGGGCCGAGGTTTGCGGCCATCGCCAACGAAATGGCCGAGCGGGCCTTCAAACTGGGGCCCAGCCCGGTGCGCCAAAAGGCCCGGGAGGCCTGGCTGGCCGCCCATCCCGAAGCCAAGAGCGCTTAGCCTGACCGAAAGGGGCCAGGGGTTCTCCTGGCCCTTTTTTGTTTATCGATTATGCCTTTAGCTCTGCAAAAGACATAATCGAAGCTAAGCGGGGGAGGGGGCTAAGGGCCGGTGGTCCCTGGCCCTCCTCCCAGAATGAATTCTT
>Ga0207826_1000064_pt1 | contig 25031 bp, 30 predicted proteins | sample LuqExpMetageno80_FD_187837 | JGI IMG/M metagenome (GOLD analysis project Ga0207826, IMG submission 187837) | Tropical forest soil microbial communities from Luquillo Experimental Forest, Puerto Rico - Sample 80 (SPAdes) | ecosystem: Environmental > Terrestrial > Soil > Tropical forest ... | reverse complement strand
GGCCAGCCGGCAGCGCAGCCGGCGACCAGAAGCGCATCATGACGCCGGCGCGCGCGATCGAAGCGGGGGCGGATTATCTCGTCGTCGGCCGCCCGATCGTGGAGGCACACGAACCGAGAGCGGCGGCCGAGGCGATCGTCTCGGAAATCGCGCGGGCCAGCACGGGGGTCACGAATGGCTAAAGGCTATTGGATCGGGCGCGTCGACGTGCACAACGAGGATGGCTACAAGCCCTATGCCATGGCGAACTTGGCGATCTTCAAGAAATTCGGCGGCAGGTTCGTCGTGCGCGCGGGCAGGTTCGAAGCGCCGGAAGGTAGCGCGCGCTCGCGCAACGTGGTGATCGAGTTTCCCGACTACGCCACCGCGCTCGCCTGCTACAATTCGCCGGAGTATCAGGCCAACATCAAAGTGCGACAGCCGAACGCGACTGCCGACATTCTCATCATCGAGGGCTACGACGGCCCACAGCCGTAAGCAGGAGTAAAGCATGTCCGACATGCGGCTGATTGTGGCCGGCGCCAGCGGGCGCATGGGCCGCACCCTGGTGAAGGCGATCGCGCAGACACCGGGTCTCGTGCTTGCGGGAGCGACAGAAAGCGCGAACTCGTCCTTGCTCGGCAAGGACGCGGGCGAACTGGCCGGCCTCGGCGCGAACGGCGTCGCGCTGACCGCCGATGCCGCGCCGTTGATTGCCAGGGCTGATGGCATCATCGATTTCACGACTCCGGCTGCGACCGTCGCGTTTGCGGCGCTCGCGGCGCAGAGCGGCAAGGTGCACATTGTCGGCACCACCGGCCTGAGCCCGGCGGATGACGAGAAGATCGCGCAAGCCGCGCAGCGCGCGGTCATCGTGAAGTCCGGCAATATGAGCCTCGGCGTCAATCTGCTCGCCGCGCTCACGCGCCGGGTCGCCAGGACGCTCGATGCATCTTTCGACGTCGAAATTCTGGAGATGCATCATAATCAGAAGGTCGATGCGCCATCCGGCACGGCGCTGCTGCTCGGTCACGCGGCCGCGCAGGGACGCGGCGTCGATCTCAAGACGCACGCGGCGAAAGCGCGCGAGGGCTATACCGGCGCGCGCAAGGCGGGCGATATTGGTTTCGTCAGCCTGCGCGGCGGCAGCGTGGTCGGGGAGCACACGGTGATGTTCGCAGGTCCTGCCGAGCGCATCGAGCTGACGCACAAAGCAGAGGACCGCATTATCTTCGCGCGCGGCGCACTGCATGCGGCCCTGTGGGCACGCGGCCGCTCGCCCGGGCTCTATTCAATGATGGATGTGCTGGGGCTGAGCGACTTTTAGGTGCCCGGCCCGAACGATTTCGGCGCAGGACTCACCACCTGCCCGCCGCCAGGCGCAATGCGCAGCACTGCAAGCCCGCGCTCGTTCGTGCCGTCCGGACGGAAGCGGAAGACACCGTCTATTCCCGCGAAGCCTGACGAATTGGTCAGCACCTCATCGGTGAAACGCTGCGCGCCTTGCGTTTTCACGAGCGCCGCGACGAGCGCCACCGCGTCATAGGCGAGCGTCGCCGTGCGCACCGGCTCCTGCCCGAAACGCTTGCGATACCGCGCAACAAAATCACGATAGCCGGGCTGCTCGGGCGCAGCGAACCAGCCGCCTTCCAGCTGCGCGTCCGAGAACACGCGCGGATTGTCCCACAAACCGCTGCCGAGGAGCTGCACGCGTTTCAAATTCACGCCGGCGGATGCGATCTGCTGGGCGACCTGCGGAAGCACGTCGGCGCCGTCCGGAATGAACAAGGCGTCGGCGCCACTGACCGAAGTTGCCACCCGACGCGCGGCTTCTGCCATGCCGGCCCCATTCGACGCGTATTTTTCGAGCGCGACGACGCGCGCACCGCGCCGCGCCGCTTCCTGCTGAAGCGCGGCCTCGACTACGCTGCCGTAAGCATTGCTTGGCAGCAGTGCCGCGAATGAGCGTTTGCCCTGCGAGACAGCGTACTCGACGATGCGCCGGACGTCGCTCTCCGGCAGGAAGCTCAGGAGATAGACGCCACGGGCCGCGACGCTCGCGTCAGTCGAGAACGCGATCACCGGAATGGCACGCGGCCTCGCGATGCTCGCCACCGCGCTGACCGACTGCGCGAACAGCGGCCCGACGATGATCTCCGCGCCTTCCGCGACCGCCTGCTGCGCGGCGGCCTGCGCGGTCCGCGGATTGCCGGCATCGTCTTTCACCAGCAACTGCACGTTCGGCTGCTTGAACTCGGCGAGCGCCATCTCGGCTGCGTTCTTCATCGACTGCGCGGCAACACCGGCATTGCCCTGTGCCGACAACGGCAGGATGAGCGCGACGCGAACTTGGCCGTTCCCCGGAGGCGGCGGCGCCGGCTGTTCGGCAAGCTGCGGCGGCGGGGTGGTCGTCGTGAACTGATTGATCGTGCTGCTCGCGCAGGAGGCAAGCGCGAGCGCCGCACCGGTCAGACCGAAGCCCAAGCGCAAACGACGCCATGCACGTGCCCAAAGCTCGCCGTGCCCTGCCGTTCTCGCCATGGCTCCCCCGCGAATCCCCCTTCGCTTAGTCCTAGCGGTGATTAAAGATTTTGTCGCGGAAAAGTTAACGCAATGAAAATACGAGGAAATCCGTCTTATCCGGGGAGAGCGGCGCAGGGTTGGGCCTGCTAGAGTGGGGGCATGCAAGACAGCGCCAATCCCCGCACCTATGCCCCTTTCGGCATCGCGATGCCTGCTCCGGCGGACAAGCCCGGGCTTTATCTGGTCGCGACCCCGATCGGAAACCTGGGTGACATCACCCTGCGCGCGCTCGAAGTGCTAGCGGGCGCCGACGTGATCGCCTGCGAGGACACCCGCGTCACCCGCAAGCTGCTCGACCGCTACGGCATCGCCACCCCGCTCACGCCCTACCATGAGCACAACGCAACTGAGGCGCGGCCGAAGCTGCTCGCGCGGCTCGCTGACGACCAGGCGGTCGCGCTGGTGTCCGATGCCGGCACGCCGCTGATCTCCGATCCGGGGTATCGGCTGGTGCGCGACGCGGTCGCGTCGGGCCATAGTGTCACGGCATTGCCGGGCGCATCGTCAGTGCTGACCGCGCTTCCCTTGTCCGGCCTGCCGACCGACCGCTTCTTCTTCGAAGGCTTCCTGCCGCCGAAGCGGGCGGCGCGGCAAAAACGCATCGCCGCGCTTGCGTCAATCCCGGCAACGCTCGTGCTGTTCGAAACCGGGCCGCGCATCGCGGACTCGCTTGCCGACCTCGCGTCAGCACTGGGTTACCGCGAAGCCGCGATCTGTCGCGAACTCACAAAATTGCACGAGGAAATACGGCGCGGTCCGCTCGGCGAACTCGCCAGCGCGTATATCTCCGGCGCGGAGACACGCGGCGAATTTGTCATTGTGATCGCGCCTCCGTCAGAGCAGGAGGTGCAGGCGGGCGAATTGGACGAGCTCTTGCGCCAGGCGCTTGCGCGCGTGTCGACGAAGGAAGCGGTCGCCGAAGTCGCGCTTGCCACGGGAAAGCCGCGGCGGGAGGTCTATCGCCGCGCGCTCGAACTGACGAAGGATGAGCATGACGGAGCGTAATTCCCGCGCGCCGGGCTTGCGATCGAAGCCGGCGAAAGAAGCCGATCCCGAACGACAGGCCACGTTCCGAACCGGGCTTTCCGCCGAAAGCCGCGCTGCGACGCTGCTCGTCGCGAAAGGATTCCGCATCGTCGCCCGGACTCTGGAAGAGTCCGGTGGGCGAAATTGATATTGTTACGCGCCGCTGCACGCTGCTCGTCTTCGTGGAAGTGAGAGCACGCAATATCTCGACGATGCCGACGCGATCCTAGTCGCGACGCGCAAGTTCCCGAGGCACATCCCGGCGGCATTCGAGACATGATTGCGTCTAAGCGCTAAGGCGCTCAAAAAATTCGTCGACCTGCGCGCGCATGCGGCCGGCTACCTGGCCGAGATCGTCGGCGACCTGCTTGACGGTCCCTGCGCCGGTGCGCGTGTCCTGAGTAGCCTGTCCGACCAGCCCAATTTCGCTCGCCGTTTCCGCGGTTCGCCGCGCCGCAACGTCGACGGTACGCGCGATCTCGTGCGTCGCCGCGCCCTGCTGGCCGACCGCCGCGGCGATCGCGGCCGAGATATTGCCGATCTCTCGGATCGTGCGCTCGATCGCGCCGATCGCCTCGATCGAGCGCGAGGTCGCGCGCTGCATGCCGGCAATCTGCGCGCTGATCTCTTCCGTCGCGCGGCTGGTCTGTCCCGCGAGCGCCTTCACCTCGCCGGCGACCACCGCAAAGCCACGCCCCGCTTCGCCGGCGCGGGCCGCCTCGATCGTTGCGTTCAGCGCAAGCAAATTCGTCTGTTCGGCGATGTCGGTGATGAGCTTGACGACATCCCCGATGCGGGATGCAGCCTCCCCCAGTTCCTTCACGGCGGCGTTCGTCGCTTCCGCCTCGCTCACCGCCTTACCGGCGATGCCGTTCGATTGCGCGACCTGCCGGTCGATTTCGTTCACCGATGCGGTAAGCTCATCGGCCGCAGAGGCGATGTCGCGCACGTTCTCGGAGGCTTCCGAAGACGCGGCTTCGGCGCAGGCCATTTTCGTGCTGGCCTCGTCCGCCACGGTCGCAAGCTTGCTGGATGCCTGCAGCATGTGCTCGGAGATACGGCCGAGCTCCGCCAGACTTGCCTCAACATGGGCGGAGAAGCGGGCGATCTCGTTCGTCGTCTGCGACTGGCAGCGTGTGCGCGTTTCGGTCTCGCCGGAGACTGTCTGGTTCAACTCTGTGTTCCTGCGCATCGCGTCCTGGAACAGTGCCATCGAGCGGGCAACGGCGCCGATTTCATCCTGGCGATCCGTGTGGGGTATCGCGACCTGTGCTTCGCCGCGCGCGATCCGTTCGGTCATTGCGGCCAACTCGGCCAGCGGCCGGGTGATGCCGCGCACGCCTACGACGGCAAACCCGACGGCACCGAGAACGACGACCCCCGCAATGGCCGATATCCATACTGGACCATGCGCGTGGGCGGCCATCTCCAATCCGAGTGCCGCGATAGCCATTAACGCAAAGATGGCATAGAGCTTCAATGCGATAGACAGTCTCGGAACTTTCACTGTAAGCCCCACCCGTCGCTTTTGGCCTATACTGGCGAGAATGAGTTAACGCTCTGTTTTCCTTAAATGACCGTTGACCCGCCGAGTGCCTTATGACCCTGAACGTCGCTGTGCAGATGGACCCGATCGCCCGCATCAATGTGCAGGGCGACTCGACTTTCGCGCTGCTCCTGGAAGCGCAGACGCGCGGACACCGGCTTTCCTATTACACGCCGGACCGGCTGGCACTGCTGAACGGCAAAGTGTTCGCCTCCCTTGAACCGCTTCAGGTGCGCGACGAGCCAGGCGATCATTTCACTTTGGGTCCCTCGCGGCGCGCGGAACTGCGCGAATTCGATGTCGTACTGCTGCGGCAGGATCCGCCGTTCGATCTCGCTTACGTCACGACGACGCATCTGCTGGAGCGAATCCAGCCGGACACTCTGGTCGTCAACGATCCGGCCAATGTCCGCAATGCGCCGGAGAAAGTGTTCGTCACCAAATTCCCCGACTTGATGCCGCCGACACTCGTCACGCGCGACCTCGGCGAGATCAGGGCATTCCGCGCCGAGCATGACGACATCGTCATGAAGCCGCTCTACGGCCACGGCGGCGGCGCCGTGTTCCGCATCACGCGCGACGATCTCAATTTCGGATCGCTCTATGACATGTTCGCGGTGACCTTCCGCGAGCAATGGGTGGTGCAGAAATTTTTGCCGGCGGTAAAGGTTGGCGACAAGCGCATCATCCTGGTCGACGGCGAATTCGCCGGCGCGGTGAACCGGGTTCCGGCCGCAGACGATCTGCGCTCGAACATGGTGCGCGGCGGCGCGGCAACCGCGACGCAGTCGACCGAACGCGAACGGCACATATGCGAGCGGCTTGGACCTGCGCTGCGCGAACGCGGCCTCCTGTTCGTCGGCATCGACGTAATCGGAGACTTCATCACCGAGATCAACGTGACGTCGCCGACCGGCATCCGCGCGATCAGGAAGCTCGGCGGCCCGGATATCGCAAAGCTGATCTGGGACAAGATCGAAGGGAAGCGAAAATAATCAATGCCTGTGAAACTGACGATCGCCACTACCGACTACGACCACTTCCGAGATTTCCGCCTCGGGCTCGTCCGTGCGGAGGGCATCGACGCAACCTGGCTCACACTCGGGCATCACGAGATCTTTTCGCGCTTCACCTTCAACCGCGAGTGGGATGTCTCAGAGCTCTCGTTTGCAAAATTTTCCGCGCAGGTGACGCGGCAGGACAGCGACGTCATCGGCCTGCCCGTCTATGCCTCGCGCCTGTTCCGTTTCGCGTCGTTCTACGTGAACAAAAAGGCCGGCATCAAAAGCGCGGCTGACCTGAAAGGCAAGCGCATCGGGGTGCCGGAATGGGCGCACACGGCAGCCGTCTGGATGCGCGGCTGGCTGATGCACGAAGGCGGCGTGCCGCTCGCCGGGATCGAATGGGTGCAGGCCGGCACCAATGAGGCCGGCCGCATCGAGAAAGTGGAATTGTCGCTGCCGAAAGGCGTGACGCTGCGGCGCGAGCCGGAAAAGACGCTGAGCGGCATGATCGCCTCAGGCGAACTCGATTGCGCGATCATCGCACGCCCGCCGGACTGCTTTCGTCAGAAGCATCCCGACGTCGTCCGGCTTTTTCCCGATTTCGAGGAGATCGAGCGCCGCTATTATCGCGACACGCGTGTCTATCCGATCATGCACATCATCGCGTTGCGCAAGGCGTTGCTCGCGGACAATCCGTGGATAGCGCGCAATCTGCTCAATGCCTTCGAGGAGTCGAAGCGTCGCAGCCTTGAGCGCCTGCTAGACCCGGCCGTGTCGCGTTATCCCATTCCGTGGCTAACCAACTACGCGCGGCAGACAACCGAACAGTTCGGAGGCGATCCGTTCCCGTACGGCATCGAGGCAAACGGGCCGACGCTCGAGCTCTTCCTGCGCTACTGCCACGAGCAAGGCATCGCGCACCGACTAGCGGCACCGGAGGAGATTTTCCCACCCGGCATCATGGCCTCGGTACGCGTCTGAATTAGTGCCCCGTTGCTAACTTCGCCGCCGCGTCGCGCACGTCAGGCGCGGTGATTTTCGCCAAATCGATCGGCGTCTTCAGATTGCCGGCCTTGATCAGTTCCTGCTGCATCCATTCGAGCTTGGCGAGCGGAAGCGTCACGTCCGGATCGACCCAGCCGCCCTTCAGTGTTGCGTCGAAGGCAAAGGCCGGCCGCGGATCGTCCGCGTTGGCATGAATCGCTTCGCGCGTGACGCGGATCGTATCGTCGCGATGCGCCATCGCGAAATGCAGCGCGTCGATTTCCGCGGCGATGAACTGTTCGGCATCGTGCCGGCGCGAGGTAATCGTCTTGCCGGTCATCGTCAGACAAAGGCGCACGTAGTTCGGCAGCGCCTCATGCCCAGCGACCAACATTTTAAGATTGGGCGGCGCGACAGCCATGAACTCCGCCGCGACGACGCCGGCGTCAGCCACCCCAGCGACCACGGCCTTGTAGCGATCGAGATCGCCGCCGAGGTTGGCGAAACGCACGTCCGACGCGGGCAGCTTGTCGCGTTCCAGTATCGCGCCGATCAGCAGATTGGGCAGCGAGCCCGGCGCGGCGACAGCCACGGTCTTTCCCTTCAGGTCCGCCACGGTCTTGATCGTGTCGCGCACCATCAGCCCGTGCGGCACGCCGGGCCAGTCGCAGCCGACGATCTTGATGTCGGCGCCGTGCGCGCCGGCGAGGATCGCGGCGCCCGGGCTTGATTCGATGCTGTCGAGTTCGCCTGCGAGCAGCGCCTTGTGCGCGGTCGCGCCATTCTTGATCTTCACGATCTCGATCTTCAGGCCGTGCTTGGCGCCGAAATCGTGCTCGCCGACCATCAGGCTGATGCCGCCGTCGCCTTTCGGCTCGATGATGCCGTGCTTCCAGGTCTTCACGTCCTGGGCCATGGCCGGCAAAGTCATCCCCGCGCACGCAAGCGCGGCGAAAATCGTGCGCATCCGCATGTCTTTTTCTCCCCTTTTTAGCGGCTTTCTTGGGCCTAGCGAGCCCGCTGTCAATGCGCCTGCCTGTCCGTTTCAGCGCGCCTGAAAAAGGCAAAGGGCGACAGCACCACTAAGCAGACCTTAGCGGCCCAAGCATAGGCCGAGAGGCATAGCGTCGAACTCGACGCCGCGTTGACGTTTCGCGACACAACAGTTTCCGCGTTCGACGGAAGCAACGTGGAGCGTGGGGCACTCAAAGCCTTCAGGAGGGCCGTGCAGGACGGGTTGGCGGCCCGGACGAGCCGGCGAGCACTCCTGCGGTCAAAAAAGCCTCTCCGTGCTCGTGGTGGAATACAACGAGATCAACGCCTTGCTGAGCCGAGCCTTGCTCACCCGGCTCGGCCACCGGCCGACCGTCGCGACCGACGGCGCCGCTGCGCTCGAAACGTGGCAGCCGGCCCGCGCGGCCGGCAGGATTTGGTAGACCGCGCCGCTGCGACGCTTGCCGCTTGAGCGCGCTTCCCGCATTGTCATAAAGTCGTGTCCCAAGCGTGTTGGATGTGGGACAGGGAAGCCCGCCCGATTCGCGACAGCGCTGCGAGGGCCGGAGCGTCTTCCGCAAGGAGCGCACAATGTCCCATCTGCTTCATATGCCGCGTAAAGAGCTTGGGTCGTTCCGCGCGCCGCGGACAGGTCTGCCCCTGCCGAAGCTCATTCCCGCGCTGCAGGCCTATGGCGGCCTACAAGCTTTCGCCGCTCGCACCCGCGGACCGGCGCAAAGCCTCGGCCGCTGCGGCTCGTTGGAAGTCCGGCTGGCGCAGGCCCCTGTGGAAGTACGTCAGGCGCAGAAATTGCGCTACCGCGTGTTTTACGAAGAGGGCTCGGCAACGCCGAATCCGGCGCAACTTCTCTCGCGCCGCGACTTCGATACTTACGACGCCATCTGCGACCACCTGTTGGTCATCGATCACGCAACCCGCGAGCGGGGCGCGCCCGCCGTCGTCGGGACGTACCGGCTGCTGCGGCAGTCGCTCGCAGAGAACTACGGCGGCTTCTATACGGCCGGCGAATTCGAGATCGGGCCGCTAATCGCGCGCCACAGAGAATTGAAATTCCTCGAGCTCGGTCGCTCCTGCGTGATGGCGCCATACCGCAACAAGCGCACGGTCGAATTGCTCTGGCACGGCATCCACGCTTACGTGTCGCAGAATCATTGCGATGTGCTGATCGGCTGCGCCAGCATCGAAGGCACTGATCCCCGACGTCTCGCGCTGCCGCTGTCCTTCCTGCATCACTATTCGCACACGCCCGAAGCGTGGCACGCACGCGCTTTGCCGCAGCGCTATGTCGAGATGAACCTGCTGTCGAAAGAAGCGATCGATCCGAAGGAAGCGCTGCGCGCCCTACCACCGCTGTTGAAAGGTTATTTGCGACTCGGCGCCTATATCGGAGCCGGGGCGGTGATCGACAAGGAGTTCGGCACCACCGACGTGTTGGTGGTGCTGCCATTCTCGGTCATTCAGAAACGCTACTTCGAGTACTTCGATCTGACGCGGCGGGCCGCGTAGCACCGTACCTCTTTTCCGTCATCGTCCGCGAAAGCGGGCGATTCAGCACGCACGGTGTCGCGACCGTCATTTGCTGCGGTTGCTGGGTCCCCGCTTTCGCGGGGACGACGGCTTTTACAGCCGCCTGAGCGACACCTGCTCGATCGCGTGCGTTTCGCTCTTTTTCAAAATCAGATCGGAGCGCTGGCGTGTCGGCACGATATTCTCGTGCAGGTTCACGAGATTGATCCGCTCCCAGATCGAGGCCGCGGTCTCCATCGCCTCCTCGTCGGACAGGCTCGAATATCGGTGGAAGTAGGATTTCGGATCGCGGAAGGCCGTGCCGCGCAATGTTAAAAAGCGATCGACGTACCACGACTTCAGCACGTCGTCGTCCGCGTCGATATAGACCGAGAAGTCGAAGAAATCGGAGACGAACGGAATTGCGCGGCCGTCCTTCGGCAGACTTCCCGTCTGTAGCACATTCAATCCTTCGACGATGAGAATGTCGGGCCGGTCCACCTCGACCCACTGGTTGGGCACGACGTCGTAGATCAAATGCGAATAGATCGGCGCGCGCGCCGGACGGCGGCCTGCCTTCACGTCGGTGAGGAAGCGCAACAGCGCCGGCAGATCGTAGCTTTCCGGAAAGCCCTTCTTCTCCATCAGGCCTTCCTGCGCGAGGATCGAATTTGGATAAAGGAAACCGTCGGTCGTGATGAGATCGACCTTCGGCACATTCGGCCAGCGCGCGAGCAGGGCCTGCAGCACACGCGCCGTGGTCGACTTGCCGACCGCCACCGAGCCGGCGACTCCGATCACGAACGGCATCTTCACGTCGCGCGTCGCTAGAAAGCGCTCCTGCGCGCGGAAAAGCTGCTGCGTCGCGTCGACATACATCGACAACAGGCGCGTCAGCGACAGGTAGATGTCCTCCACCTCCTGCAGATCGAGTCGGTCGTGCAGCGAGCGCAGCCGCGTCACCTCGTCCGAGGTGAGCGTCATCGGCGTATCTTCGCGCAGCGCCGCCCATTCCGCGCGCGAGAACGTACGGTAGGGGGAGAGGTTGTCCTGCGCGCGTTGTTCCATGCGACTGACCGGCGCCTTCAGGCTTGGCGCGACGCCTTCTCCTGGTGACCCGATTGGGCGGTGCGCCGGGCAAGTTCCGCCTCGACCTCGGACAGCGGCACCCCGCGCGCCTTGAGCAGCACCAGAAGGTGGTAGAGCAGGTCGGCCGATTCCGAGACCAGCCGGCCTTTGTCCTCCTGCACGGCGGCAATCGCTGTCTCGACCGCCTCCTCGCCCAGCTTTTTGGCGCAATGGGCGACGCCTTTATCGATCAACGCCCGGGTATAAGATTCGGACGCACTGGCCCGTGCGCGCTCGGCGACGCGGCGTTCCAGTTCGGCCAGGGTAAATTGGCTCATCCGAACGGTCCTTTTCGGGCGAGGATCTAGCAGGTCTGCCGGGGTTCGTCATTCCGGGTAAGCCCGGAGCGCGTCATTACGGATCGAGCCGCATCGGCAAGCCGGCGGCCGCCATGAAGTCCTTGGCTTCCCGCACCGAATGCTGGCCGAAATGGAAAATCGAGGCCGCAAGCACGGCTGTCGCATGCCCGTCCCGGATGCCCTCGACCATATGCTGCAGGGTTCCGACGCCGCCCGAGGCGATCACCGGCACCCGCACCGCGTCCGCGACGGCACGGGTGAGGGCTATGTCATAGCCGGACTTGGTACCGTCGCGATCCATGGAGGTGAGCAGGATCTCGCCCGCGCCGTGCGAGACCACCTCGCGCGCGTAGGCGATCGCGTCGATGCCGGTTGGCTTGCGGCCGCCATGCGTGAAGATCTCCCAGCGGCCGGGCGCGACCTGCTTCGCATCGATCGCCACCACGATGCACTGATCGCCGAATTTCTCCGCCGCCTCGTGCACGAATTCACGCCGCGCGACAGCCGCCGTATTGATCGAGACTTTGTCCGCCCCGCAGGTGAGCAATTTGCGGATGTCGTCCACCGTGCGCACGCCGCCGCCGACCGTCAGCGGCATGAAGCAGGCTTCCGCCGTGCGCGTGACCACGTCGAAGATCGTGTTGCGGTTCTCGTGGCTGGCCGTGATGTCAAGGAAGCAGAGTTCGTCCGCGCCTGCTGCGTCGTAGGCGATTGCCGCCTCCACCGGGTCGCCGGCATCGCGCAAATCGACGAAGTTGACGCCCTTGACGACTCGGCCGTCTTTCACGTCGAGGCAGGGGATGACGCGAACCTTGAACATCAGCGCCTTGCCTCGCGGATGAGCCTCAGCGCCTCGGCCGGATCGAGACGGCCGTCGTACAGCGCGCGGCCGGCGATGGCGCCTTCGAGTTTTTTGGCACGTGGCTCGAGCAGCGCCTCGATGTCGCCAAGCGAGGCGAGCCCGCCCGATGCGATCACTGGAATCGAAACTGCATCGGCCAGTGCGATCGTCGCGTTGAGGTTGAGGCCTTTCAACAGGCCGTCGCGCGAGATGTCCGTGTAGATGATGGCTGCGACGCCTGCATCTTCGAAGCGGCGCGCGATGTCGAGCGCAGTGAGTTCCGACGTCTCCGCCCAGCCTTCCACCGCGACCTTGCCGTCGCGCGCATCGAGCCCGACCGCGATGCGGCGCGGATGGCGCTTCGCCGCCTCGCGCACCAATCCAGGATTACGCACCGCCGCAGTGCCGATGATGACCCGGGTCACGCCTTTGGCGAGCCAAGCCTCGATCGTCGCCATGTCACGCACGCCGCCGCCGAGTTGCACCGGTATGGAGATCGTCTCCAGGATGCGCTCGACCGCGTGCGCATTGACCGGCTTGCCGGCGAAGGCGCCATCGAGATCGACGATGTGCAGGCATTCAAAGCCCTGCTGTTCGAATGCATGCGCCTGCGCCGCGGGATCGCGATGAAACACGGTCGCGCGAGCCATGTCGCCCTGCTCGAGGCGAACGGCGAGCCCTTCTTTCAAATCGATGGCGGGAAAGAGAATCACGGCGTCCACCGCAGAAAATTGGCGATCAGCGCGAGTCCAAGCCGCTGACTCTTTTCGGGGTGGAATTGCGTGCCGAAGATGTTGTCGCGGCCGACGACCGCCGTGAGCGGGCCGCCATAGTCGGCCTGCGCAACGAGATCGGCGCGATGCGCCGTTTTCAATTCATAAGAATGCACGAAATAGGCGTGCAGGCCGGACGGCCCGAGCGGTAGTCCGTCCAGCACGGCGTGCGGACGCAGCGCATTCAGCGTATTCCAACCCATGTGTGGGATTTTCAGATTCGTATCGTCGGGCGCGATCTTGTCAACCTCGCCTGCAATCCAGCCCAGCCCCGGCGTCACTTCGTATTCGCGGCCGCGCTCCGCTATCAACTGCATGCCGACGCAGATGCCGAAGAACGGCCGGCCACGCTTCGTCACGGTCTCGTTCAGAGCGTCGATCATGCCCGGAATGGCATCGAGCCCGCGGCGGCAATCTGCAAAGGCACCGACGCCCGGGAGCACGACGCGCTCCGCGCGCGCCACCTCGTCCGGTCGGCTGGTAACGACGATCGGCTGCACATGTCCGCTCTCGCGCGCGGCGCGTTCAAACGCTTTCGCGGCGGAGTGCAAATTCCCCGAGCCGTAATCGACGACAGCGACGCTCATCGCGCACCGCCCGGTTCGGGGAAGAGGCCGATGACCGGGCGTCCGGCGTTCGGCGCCATACGGGGCGGCAGCATGCTCGCGGTCGGCAGTTCGGCGGTCGGCGCCTGCGCGCGCTCCGCCCACTGCGCGAAGAAGCGCCGCTCCGCAGCATCCTCGTCTTCGCCGACGACGAAGCCCAGAGTCGTCCAGCCGCGCCGGCGCAACGTCCAGCGGCGGATGCTCGCCGCTTCGAAGCCGATCAACAGAGAGATGCAAAACCCGATAGCGATGAGAGCGCCGGCGCCAATCCCGAGCCAAACAAAGCCGCCGATCACAATTGTGGCGAGCACGATGTAGATCAGCAGCGCAAGCCACTGCCGATAGACCAGCAGCCACAGCGACGGCGCGATAAAGGCCCAGAAATGGAAACCGTCGCGCAAAAACACGAAGCGCTCCGGCGCGCTGTCGCCCTGTCTCGCCGGCGGGGCATGTACGGTGTAGGTCGGCACGAAACAGCCTCAACTGCGCCGAATGCACCGGCGCCTAGCAGATATATGGGTCGCGTCTAGCCGCCGAGCGAGCCCTTGGTCGAGGGCACTTCGTTGGCGGCGCGCGGATCGATGCTCACCGCTTCGCGTAGCGCCCGCGCCAGGCCCTTGAAACAGGACTCGGCGATGTGATGGTCGTTGCTGCCGTAGAGCAAAGCCACGTGCAGCGTCACGCCCGCATTGATCGCGAAGGCGCGGAACCACTCCTCAACCAGCTCGGTATCGAAGGAGCCGACCTTGTCGCGCGAAAACTCCGCCTTGAAGACGAGATATGGCCGGCCGGAAATGTCGATCGCGACGCGGGTGAGCGCCTCGTCCATCGGCATGTGCACGTCCGCGTAACGGGTGATGCCTTTCATATCGCCGAGCGCCTGCTTCATCGCCTGGCCGAGCGCGATACCGACGTCCTCGGTCGTATGGTGCTGGTCAATGTGCAGGTCACCCTTCGCCTTGACGGTGATGTCGATCCGCGAATGCCGCGCGAGCAGGTCGAGCATATGATCGAGGAATCCGATCCCGGTCGCGACCTGCGAACGGCCCTGCCCGTCGAGGTTCAACTCAACCTCGACGTCGGTTTCCTTGGTCTTGCGGCTGACGGCGCCTTTCCGCATGGCAAAATCCTTTAAATGCGCCGCCTTTTAGCAGGGGTTTTGCGGGGCCGCCACTGCGCAGGATTGCGCCCCGAACGGGCTCGATTACAGGATAAACCGGCTCAAATCGGCGTTCTTCGCCAGGTCGCCGATATGCGACTGCACGAAGGCTGCGTCGATCCGGATCGTCTCGCCCGCCTTATCGGGGGCGGTGAACGAGATATCGTCGAGCACCCGCTCCATGACGGTCTGCAGCCGGCGGGCGCCGATGTTCTCCACGCTGGCATTCACCGAAACGGCGATATCGGCGATGGCGTCAATGGCGTCGTGGGTGAAATCGAGCGTCACACCCTCTGTCTCCATCAAGGCGACGTATTGCTTGATCAGCGACGCCTCCGGCTCAGTGAGGATGCGTCGGAAATCATCCCGCGTCAGCGCCCTCAACTCGACGCGGATCGGCAGACGGCCCTGCAGTTCGGGCAGCAGGTCCGACGGCTTCGACAGATGGAAAGCGCCCGAGGCGATGAACAGGATATGGTCCGTCTTCACCGGCCCATGCTTGGTCGCAACCGTCGTGCCCTCGATCAGCGGCAGCAGATCGCGCTGCACGCCTTCGCGCGACACGTCGGCGCCGGTGCGGCCCTCACGGCCGGCGATCTTGTCGATCTCGTCGAGAAAGACGATGCCGTTCTGCTCGACCGCGCGGATCGCTTCCTGCGTGAGCTGCTCCTGGTCCAAGAGCTTGTCGGATTCTTCGTTGACCAGAACGCCGTGCGAGTCGCGCACGGTGACGCGCCGCGTCTTCGTGCGTCCCCCGCCGAGCTTGCCGAAAATGTCGCCGATCGAGATTGCGCCCATCTGCGCCCCGGGCATGCCGGGAATCTCGAACATCGGCAGCCCAGCGCCGCCGGCCTGCACTTCGATCTCGATTTCCTTGTCGTCGAGCTCGCCGGTGCGCAACTTGCGCCGGAAGCTCTCGCGCGTGGCAGGACTCGAGCCGGGACCGACCAACGCATCCAGCACGCGTTCTTCCGCCGCGAGCTCGGCACGCGCCTGCACGTCCTTGCGCCTCTTCTCGCGCGTGAGCGCGATGCCGATCTCGACGAGATCGCGCACGATCTGCTCGACGTCGCGCCCGACATAGCCGACCTCAGTGAACTTGGTCGCCTCCACTTTGAGAAATGGCGCGCCGGCAAGCCGTGCCAGCCGTCGCGAAATCTCGGTCTTGCCGACGCCGGTCGGGCCGATCATCAGAATGTTCTTCGGCAGCACTTCCTCGCGCAATTTGTCGTCGAGCTGGAGTCTGCGCCAGCGATTGCGCAGTGCGATCGCGACGGCGCGTTTGGCGTCGCTTTGGCCGACGATGTAGCGGTCGAGTTCGGAAACGATTTCGCGGGGGGAGAAGTCGGTCACGCTTTCAAACTTTCAATCGTCACGTTTCTGTTCGTGTACACACAAATCTCGGCAGCAATGTCGAGCGAGCGGCGCACGATCTCTTCTGCGCTGCGCTCGGTATCGAGCAGAGCGCGCGCCGCGGCGAGCGCGTAATTACCGCCCGAGCCGATGCCCATCACGCTATTCTCGGGCTCAAGCACGTCGCCTGTGCCGGTCAGCACCAGCGAGACCTGGCCGTCTGCGACGATCATCATCGCCTCGAGTCGGCGCAGGAAGCGGTCGGTACGCCAGTCCTTCGCCAGCTCGACCGCCGCGCGGGTGAGCTGGCCGGGGTACTGCTCGAGCTTGGCCTCGAGCCGTTCGAACAAAGTGAAGGCGTCGGCGGTCGCGCCGGCGAAACCGCCGATCACGTCGCCTTTGCCGAGACGGCGCACCTTCTTGGCGTTCGCCTTGACGATTGTCTGGCCGATCGAAACCTGTCCGTCGCCGCCGATGACGACGGTACCGCCCTTGCGGACGGTCAGGATAGTGGTGCCGTGCCAGAGGTCGGAGGAGGATTGCATCGGCTTCATCTAGGCGCTACCGCGGCCGGGTGCAAATCGCTGGGTCCTTGGCCCTTTCGCGGTCGCGGGCCCGCAACCGACACCATCGCGCCGATCGCGCACGAGGCGGAGTGCGACTGGGCTGCGACCGGCATTTGCCCCGGCGGAGGTCGCGTCAAATGCTGCGGCGACAGCTCGCCGACCACGCAGTCGACAATTAAAATATCGGCTAAAACCGGCCCTCGCCCTCTTCGGGCACCAAGATCTCACGCTTGCCGGCGTGGTTGGCCTGGCCAACGATGCCTTCGTTCTCCATCCGCTCCATGAGCGTGGCCGCGCGGTTGTAACCGATCTGCAGCCGACGCTGGATGTAGGAAGTCGAAGCCTTTCGGTCTCGTTTCACGATCGCGACCGCTTGGCTATAAAGGTCGCCGCCTTCGGCCATCCCCATGCCGGTCGCGTCGAATACCGCGCCGTCCTCGCCCTCCTCCTCGTCGTCGCCCGCCGTGACCTCTTCCAGATAGTCCGGAATGCCCTGCGACTTAAGATGGCGCACGACCTTCTCGACCTCGTCGTCGGACACGAACGGTCCGTGCACGCGGCTTATGCGTCCGCCGCCGGCCATGTAGAGCATGTCGCCTTGGCCGAGCAGTTGCTCGGCGCCCTGCTCGCCCAGAATGGTGCGGCTGTCGATTTTGGATGTGACCTGGAAGGAGATGCGCGTCGGGAAGTTCGCCTTGATCGTGCCGGTGATGACGTCGACCGACGGACGCTGCGTCGCCAGGATGCAGTGGATACCGGCCGCGCGCGCCATCTGCGCGAGGCGCTGGATCGCACCCTCGATGTCCTTGCCCGCCACCATCATCAGGTCCGCCATTTCGTCCACGATGACCACAATGTAGGGCAGCGGCTCGAGATCGAGCTCCTCCTTCTCGTAGATTGCCTCGCCGGTCTCCTTGTCGTAACCGGTGTGCACGGTACGCGTAAGCTGCTCGCCCTTCGCTTTGGCCTCGGCGACACGCGCGTTGTAGCCGTCGATGTTGCGCACGCCGAGCTTGGACATCTTCTTGTAGCGGCCCTCCATCTCGCGCACGGCCCATTTGAGCGCGACGACCGCCTTCTTCGGATCGGTGACGACGGGCGTGAGCAGATGCGGGATGCCGTCGTAGACCGACAATTCTAGCATCTTGGGATCGACCATGATCAGCCGGCACTGGTCGGGACGCAATTTATACACCAGCGACAGGATCATCGTGTTGATGGCCACCGACTTGCCGGAGCCGGTGGTGCCCGCGATCAACAGATGCGGCATGCGCGCAAGATCGACGATCACCGGCTCGCCGCCAATCGTTTTGCCCAGGCAAAGCGGAAGCTTTGCGCCCGTGTCGGCGTAATCTTTTGCGGATAGCAGTTCGCGCAGGAAAACCTTTTCGCGCGTCGGATTGGGCAACTCGATGCCGATGGCGTTGCGGCCCGAGACGACCGCAACGCGCGCCGAGACGGCGCTCATCGAGCGCGCGATGTCGTCGGCGAGGTTGATCACGCGTGATGATTTGATGCCGGGCGCGGGCTCGAGTTCGTAGAGCGTGACAACGGGGCCGGGACGCTTGTTGACGATCTCGCCGCGCACGCCGAAGTCCTGCAGCACGCTTTCCAGGGCCGTGGCGTTCGCGTCTATGACGTCCTTCGGCATCGTCGGCTTGTCGGACGCTTTCTGCGCGGCGAGCAGATTGACGGACGGAAGCGCGAAGCCGCCGGACGACTTGCGCGCAAGGGCTTTCGGCGCAGTCGCCTTGGCACGTCGCGGCGCGGGCGCCTCTTCCTCTTCTTCCTCCTCGTCCTCGAGCTCCTCGTCTTCGACGTCGTCTTCTGGCGCCGGCGCCGGAGCGGCCACGCGGCCGAGCCGGTCGAAGCGCGGCTCCTGCCGCTCGCCCGAGCGCGTCTCGGAAGCGGCGGTTGCCGTGCGGCTGCGGAAGATCAGCATGAGCCGTGCCTTCCAACTCAAGAGCGCATGCACGATCATGCCGAGCCACGGATTGGCGCGGTCGGGCTCCTGCTCCTCTTCGTCGCCGGTCTCTTCCTCTTCGACCAAGGCGCGCGCCCGTGCTTTGGGCTTCACGCGTTCTTCGTTGGCGTCGCGCGGCAGCCAGGCCGCAACAAGCATCGTGACGAAGGTCGCAATTCCAAATGCGATCGCGGCAATCGCGGCGGAGAAGCCTTTCAGTGTGCCGCCTGCGATGATGGCCGGCACACGCAGCAGCGCATCGCCGAACACGCCGCCCATTCCGGTCGGCAGCGGCCACGAGCCGATCACCGGAAGCGTCGAAACAAATCCCGCCGCAAGCAGCGTGACCAGAATCCAGACAAGTCCGCGCCAGCTTTCGCCCAAGCGGCGGTGCGTGAACAGCCGCCAGCCGAGCAAGGCTTCCGGCGCGAGCAGCAACACGCTCGCAAGCCCGAGCAACTGCATGGCCAGATCGGAGAAGATCGCGCCAGGGTAGCCCAGAAGATTATGAATGTGCCGCTGCGTCGCGTGGCTGAGCGAGGGATCCTGCACCGACCACGTCGCCAGCGCGATTGCGCCGAACAATGCGAGCACCACGAGCGCAAGGCCCATCAGCTCACGCAGACGCCGCCGCAGAATGTCGCGGAAATGATCCGAGAGGAACGCGACGATATCGACGCTGCGATCCGCTGCCGGCATGAGCTAGTTTTTTCCCTTGCGCATGATCTGATCCGAAAACCGGTTCCCACTTTTCGGGACCATGCGCATCACCCCAGCAATCCCACGAGGCGATGCAGCGCTTCCGCCGTCGCCTCCTTGTCCTGCACCATCGCGACGCGGATGAAGTCCGCACCGGGATTGGAGCCGTCCACCTGTTCGCGCGCCAGATAGCGCCCCGGCACCACGCGCACGCCGGCTTCCGCCCAAAGCCTCCTGGTCACGACCTCGCTGCCGCCTTGGGCCGACACGTCGAGCCAGAGAAAGAAGCCGCCGGCCGGCCGGACGTAGCCGTAGCGGCCGCCGAGAATCTGATCGGCGAGATCGAATTTTGCGGCGTAAAGCTTGCGATTTTCTTCAACATGCGCCTCGTCGGAATAGGCGGCGACGGCGACGTGCTGCGCCGGCACCGGCACCTGCGGGGCGGCCACGTTGCGCAGCTCAAGGAAGGGGCCGAGGAAATTGCGGTCGCCGGCGGCAAAACCGACGCGCAGGCCGGGTAGGTTCGAACGCTTCGACAGCGAATGGAAGACGATCACGTTGGCAAAGTCTGGCCCCGAGGCTTCCAGCATTCCGGCCGGCGGATCGTCGCTGTAGAGTTCGCCGTAGCATTCGTCGGCGAACACCAGGAAACCGTACGTCTGCGCGAGCTTCGCCAGCCGCGCTAGATAGGCGCACGAAGCGACCGCGCCCTGTGGATTGGAGGGCGAGGCGAGATAGAAGGCGACCGTGCGCTTGAGCAGCGCATCGTCGAGCGCACCGAGATCGGGCAGGAATCCGCTCTCGCGCGTCGCCGGCATGTAGACTGGCTCGCAGCCGGCGGCGAGCGCGCCTGCGGCATAGGCCGCGTAGAACGGGTTCGGGATCAGCACCGCCGGGGTGCCTGCTCGCGGACCGACCCACCGGCGAGCCGAAATCGCGCCGAGAAACAAGCCCTCGCGGGTGCCGTTGAGCACCAGCACTTCCGATTCCGGATCGACCGGGCGCGGTAGCTTGAAGCGGCGGCCGAGCCAGGCGCCGACCGCTTTCCGGAACGGCTCGATGCCCTTGTTCGGCGGGTAGCGGCCGAAATCGGCGATGTGCGCGGCGAGCACCGGCGCGACGAAAGCCGGCACGGGATGCTGCGGCTCGCCGACGGAGAGATTGATCACGGGCTTACCGGGGGGAATGCCGGCGATCAGATCGGTCAACCGGACGAATGGCGAACGAGATTCGACCGCGTCCTTCGCGGTTTTAGACGGCTGGCGCGTAGCGGGGATGCTCGACATGGACGTACTCGAAACGGGCGATCCGGCCCGCACCATTGGGGGAAATGACCTTAAGGACAGCGAGGTTAAGGCGCGATTAACCATCGCCCGCCTGGCTTGTCACGCGCGCGCTGCGCCACAATCCAGGCGCGGAAGGCGGACAAGCCGAGCTCGTCCACAGCGTGAACGGCGCGATCAGGCGCCCCGCAGCGATGTCGACGTCGATATACGGCCTGATCCCCATCGCGACGCCGAGCCCGTCGGCGGACGCCTGCAGCGCCTGGCCGTAGAACTCGAAGCGCAGACCGCTCGACGCAGGCCACGTCACGCTCGCAGCTTCCAGCCAGCGCGGCCAGTCGTCCGGCGCGTGCGCGACCTGCAGCAGCGTTCCCTCGCGAAGAGTCGCGGGCTCGTGCAGCCCAGCTGCCAGTGGCTCGACGATGCCATCGTCCGCGACCGGGCCGCGAAGAGCGCCGCCGCGGACGTTAGGCGCGGCATGAGCCAACGGATCGCGAATGTCGAACCGGCGCTGGCAGTCAGCACGTAAGGATTCGCCAGCACCGCGATCTAGTTGGTGAGGTTCGCTGAGCGCGTCGAAGAATCTGCGTCAACCCGCCCTGATAGGCACGGACGGCGGGCATCAGCGCCAGCCGGTTCGCCTGCCGCTGAAACAGCGCGACGCCGAGCCGGTCTTCCAGCAGCTTCACCATGCGGCTGACGGCGGCCGGGGTAACATTTAGCTCGGCCGCAGCCGAGGCAAAACTGCCAGCTATTTCCGGCTATTATGTTCTCCAGGGCAGCTGCATGCTGCTCGCGTCAGAGCCGTGGAGGGCGATGTAGTTAGTCCGCATGCCGAGGAGACACACGATGCACACACAAACCGACGGTTTGGATAGCCTCGTCTTCGATCTCGTGGAATGGGTCGGCAAGGAGCCGCGCACCTACCGGCAAGTGATGGACGCGTGGCGCACGTCATGCCCGCGGCTGACGGTGTGGGAGGACGCGCTCGAGCGTTGTCTGCTCGCACGCAAAGGCGAGAGCGTGGTTGTCACCAGCGCGGGCTGGGCGTTTTTACAAAAGCGCGCGCCTGGAAAAAGCTGAGCGCCGGGAGCGGCTGTCGCGCGGCAAGTTCAAATCCAAATTCAATTCCGAAAATGGGTGAGGCCCCAATCTTGTGGTGCGGGCGACGTTCTGCCGCCCTGTCCCGTCCAGTGTCAAAAGGCCCAGAAAACCGGGCATTTTCGCTACCCCCGAGTGGGCTCAATGTCGTCCGGTGTCGTTTAATTATTAGCCGTTTGTGTCCAGAAATGTTTCCAGCCTAGTTCGGTGGCCGCACCGAATCGGAGAGAGGCAAAAACCCATCCGGTGCTCCCGGCGGCTATGGGCAGGTTCCTATGGAGCCTCCCCTGGCCGAGCAGAAAATCACCTACGGCTCGTCAACTCAGAGCGCAGCGTTCAACGCCAAGACGCGGCTGATTCGGATTTACACCGATAGCATCTGCTCGATTGAGTTAGGGACCAACCCAACGGCAACGACTTCAACCGGGCGAATGGTCGCCGGCCAGACCGAGTATCACGGTGTTACGTCGAACACCGGCATGATGGTGGCTGCCATCACCAACACCTGAGCCTTCGTACTGCGTGTCTATCGCCTGGATGTGACTAGCTGACGCATCGAGTGCCCCTTTTGTAATTTCTACTGCGACCTAGATGCCCAGAGAGGCCCAGGCGCCGGAACCCCTCATCTCCGAGAACCCCCGGAACCGGCGCCTGGAAACCGGGAGAGGCCGTTTCATCAGGGAGGGCGGCCTCTCTTTCATTTTACTTGTGTGTGAAGGCGCGCCAAACTCCAATGGGGACGTGCGTAGCCGCCTTTGGGTGGCTTGTTCCTCCCACTAACAAAGCCGCGTCCCACACGCTGCGGCACGCGACCGCGCCTCTCTTTCAGTCCTCGGAACGAAATCGAGTGTGCCGCTTTTGGCTAGCGCCAGCTTGGTTGGTTCAGCCCCCCTTCGAAAACCGGACCTAGCTGGCAGCACAGCAACTTCGAGGCCGCCGTAGGACGCGCGGCCTCTTTTTCGTTCTATAACCATGCCGGCATTCGCCCTCCGCAGCGGTCCTGCAGTCGTTTAGGATGCGCACACGTCCAGAACGGAGGATCAAGTGCGGAAGCTTATTTCAGTCGCGCTCGGAGTTGCCGCCGTAGCGGCGTTGTCGAGTGGTGCGGAGGCAAGGGACGGCTGCGGGCCCGGTTGGTATTTCGACGGCTATGGCTGCCAACAGATGGCCAGACGGTACTACGGGCCGCCGCCCGGAGAGTACTACGGGCCGCCGCGCTATGTGCCGGGCCCGCGTTACGCGGACCCCGGACACCCTTACGGCTACCGCTACAACTACGGCGACCCGAGATGTGGCCGGCCGAATTACACGATCCAGGATGGCGTCTGTAAGCCGTACGTTGGCCGGTGAATCGAATTGACCCACGAAGTCCTGATGAAAGAGGCCGCCTAGTTGGCGGCCCCGCGGGTGTCCCTGATGCGCTCCTACTACACGCTGTCCGACTACCCGCACGAGATGGTCGAGATCGAATGGGCCAAGTGCGGACGCCACGGTCGGCTGCGAACCGCGCAGCTGCTGGCGGAGCATGGCCCTGACATCAAGCTGCCGGACCTCCTGGGGGTAATCGCGCAATGCCCGAAGTGGGGCAGCATGAGCGATGCCTGCGAAGCCCAGTATTCACCCGCAAGTCAGATCGACGCCGCTTTACCCTTAGAAGCAGACATCAGCGCGACTGCTGATCGAGCCCATTTAAGCTCAACCGCAAGCCAGATAGGGCAGCCGACAGCTTAGCTGCGATACCTATTTCCCTTCCGTCTGCACTTTTCCCGGAGTGGTGGATTCCGAGCAATGCATCATCTCTGACCGCGATGATGACCGCGCCCGCCGAACCTGGTCCAGTCGAGCAGTTGTGTTCAAAGTCCTTGGGTGCGTTCCCAATCACCTCACACTGTCGTAATTCGATGGACTTCTTCTGGTACTCGGATAGCGCGAGGTAAATGCGTTCTCCCACTACAGGCTCACGCACGCGAGTCCAGTCAAGGAACTGATCCAATGCATCCTCAGATTGGACTTTAAGCAGGACCAACGTCGACTCGAACCCACTGACTAACTCCAGAGGATATTTCTTTCCTCCCACCTCGAATTGGATGCCTACGACCGCGTTCTTGCGGCCCTCGGGCCCACGAATACAGAAGCTGGCAGTGATGACATGATGCGGAGTCAGTGCCACTCCCGTGCACTGAAACACCCCGCCATTCGTGACCGTATGGATCACTCCGGTTGCACGCAAGGCACGGTTCGACGACTCTTGTGATGGCGCACTGATCGACGGGAGACTCTCATCTCGCAAACTTAGGATTTTGCCATCAGGATCGCTTACAAATCCTGCCGCAACGAAAAACTTCAGGTTTCGGATTGCATCGCTCCGTGATGGCGTCTTGATCGCCTCAAGGATGAGCTGAGTCTCAAATTTCTTTCGCTCAAGCGACTCGGTAGCTTGCTGCTTTGATTTTTCTAGATCGAGGTTTCCCTGCGCCTTCAGCTCCTCGATGCGCAACGAGGCTAAGGATTTCTCACTCTCGATACTCCTCGAAGACCAAGCCGTGATCGATGCCCCTGCGACGCCGCTGATCAAAGCGATGATCGCGCCCGCGATCGACACTTGAGCCGTGGTAAGGCCCTTGCGCGTAGATTTAGATTCGGTCTCCTTCAGAGCCATCTCGCGGATTCCGGAGCCTCGCCCCGAGCAATGGTAGCATAGCGCATTCGGCGCCTGCTATCGTCACGCGGAATAGCGAGCGTACATCACTGTAGTGCCGCTATCCGCTTCGCCAATTGCGTGTTCTGCGGGAAGTAGCCCACGTCATACATCGCCTGTAACAGTGCCCGCTCCTCAAAGAGCGCCCGTAGCCGTGCGACGACTTCTTCCGCCGTGTGCTTGCCGCATTCCATGTGGTCGTGAATAAGCGCCTGAGCTTCGGCCACGCGCTCACAGATTTCAAAAGCAATGCTTTGCATCGGCTCCCCCGAGAAGCTGCCGGACCTTAGCTGGGATGCTCCCACCCACGCAGACGCGTCCACTGCACCTTAAATTCCGCCATCGCAGCTTCGCGCGTTTCAGCCGTTCCGCTTTCAGCACCCACGGCCTGGACCGCCCAGAACCACTAATTGCCCGTCGGCGCGACCGATAGCTTGTAGATGCGGCCGATCAACGGCCCGTCCGATGCGCCCTCGCGCACGTCGTAATCGTCATTCGACCACTGCATGCCGGATCGGCGGCTCTTGTTCGCGCTGACTAGGAAAAGCTCGGCATGGCCCATGTGCTAGCTCCGGCCGCGATGGCCGCATCGATTCCGCCACGCTGCGACTAGCGAAGCCCGCTGATGCGTCGGCGCGGTCGCCGGATGCAGGGGATCGGAAAAACGCATGGGCGGGTCGGCCTGCCGACGGCGGAGACGATCTCCCGGCTATTCCGATTTCACGTTCAGCACGTCGCGCTGGGGCGACCTAGCCCTCTCGATTTCCGTTAGTCTTTTGGAGCGGCCCACCTGATGACGGCGACCCCAAACGATTACAAAATCGGGCATGGCGGCTCCACCACCATTTAGATGTTGCCCATGCGCACCGTGAGAAATCACCGGATGAAAACACCACGCCGAATTCGTTCGCGATTGGGGAA
>Ga0207826_1000061_pt1 | contig 26068 bp, 25 predicted proteins | sample LuqExpMetageno80_FD_187837 | JGI IMG/M metagenome (GOLD analysis project Ga0207826, IMG submission 187837) | Tropical forest soil microbial communities from Luquillo Experimental Forest, Puerto Rico - Sample 80 (SPAdes) | ecosystem: Environmental > Terrestrial > Soil > Tropical forest ... | reverse complement strand
CGGTGCGTTCGCCGGCGCGAAGCTTTGCGGAGCGTGCGCGCGGATTGCGCGCGACTTCCTCCTCGTCGGCGATAACGGGTCGCTTGGTCAAAACCGCAAAACTCGGCGCGGAGCGTTTCACCTCGGGCGCGTGCCGCGAGCCACCGCGCGTTTCGCTGCGCTCGGCGAGGAAGCTTTTGACAATGCGGTCTTCCAGCGAATGGAACGAAACCACGACCAGCCGGCCGCCGGGACGCAAAATGCGCTCGGCGGCGATCAGTGCCTGGGCCAGTTCGCCGAGTTCGTCGTTCACGTAGATGCGCAGCGCCTGGAACGTGCGCGTTGCGGGATGGATGTCGCCGGGCTTCGTGCGCACCGCGCGGGCAACGATCTCGGCGAGCCTCCCCGTCGTCGCGATCGGAGCCTCGCTGCGCGCGCGCAGGATCGCGCGGGCAATGCCGCGCGAGAAGCGCTCCTCACCCAGCACGTAGATGATCGAAGCAAGATCGCGCTCGCCTGCGGCGTTGACGACGTCGGCTGCGGTCGCGCCCTCGCCGCTCATTCGCATGTCGAGGGGACCGTCGAGCCGGAACGAGAAGCCGCGCTCGGCGCGGTCGAGCTGCATAGAGGACACGCCGACGTCGAGCACGACGCCGTCCACCTGCTCGTAGCCGCAGTCGCGTGCCACTATGTCGAGCCGCGAGAAGCGGTCCTCCACCAGGACCAGCCGGCCCTTGGCCCCTTCGATTAGACCGGCCCCGAGCGCGAGCGCGGTTTGATCGCGATCGATGCCAATCACTTCGCAGTCCGCCGCGGCGAGGATGGTGCGCGTGTACCCGCCGGCGCCGAAGGTGCCATCGACGTAAATCCCGCCGTCTTGGACGTTGAGGAAGTCGAGCGCAGGCCGCCCGAGCACCGGAACGTGAGGAGCCTCGTTTGCCGCAGACCCGTCGCGGCCCCTAGTCATGCCCGTGCTCCAGACGCGCTGTGCGTGGCGAGGCTCCGCGGTCCGTAGTGAGAACGGCTGGGATATCATGCGACATGAGGGCGTCAATAAAACGGCCCACTCCCGGCCAAACCGCCGGCGAAGCAGGCCGCCCCGCCTGGACTCATTAACGGTCTTTAGGCTTAAGGATTCCTTGCTGGCCGGGCGCTAAGCGCTTTAGCCGACATTGATTTTTGACTTTCGTGGTGGGACACGACTTTTCACGCCAAGTTGTTGCGTCTCAGGGAGCGAACGGCTTTACGAATCGCATATGACTGGACTGGAAATAAGCACGCCGATACCGCGCGCCTGCTCGGTCTCTATTTTCGCCGAGTGACGCACGATGACGCAGCCCGCGCCAGCGGCCGCCGTGCAGCCGTTCGATCCGGACTCCTTGATGGCTGCCGAGGTGGTGCCCTCACCGAACTTCGACGAGCGCGTCGGAGGGCCGCCCGATCTCATCCTGCTGCACTATACAGGCATGCAGACCGGGGCGGCCGCGCTCGAGCGGCTCACCTCCGCTGAGAGCAAAGTCTCGTCGCACTACGTCGTGTTCGAAGACGGCCGCATTGTACAATGCGTGGCAGAGGATAAGCGCGCCTGGCACGCCGGAGTGTCGCATTGGGGGGGCGAGACCGACATCAACTCGCGCTCGATTGGCATCGAGGTCGTCAATCCGGGACACGAATTCGGGTATCAGAACTTCCCGCTGCGGCAGATCGCGGCGGTGATCTCGCTGTGCAAGAGCATCATCGCGCGGCGGGGCCCGATCAGACCGGAGCGCGTGCTCGCACATTCCGACGTCGCGCCCGCTCGCAAGCAGGATCCGGGCGAGAAATTTCCCTGGGAGTTGTTGAGCGACTCCGGCGTGGGGCACTGGGTTCGCGCCGCGCCACTCGCGGTCGCCGGCCCGACGCTCGCGCCCAGCGAGACTGGCGATCAGGTCGCGCGGTTACAGCGCATGCTCAAGGACTACGGCTACGGCATCGATGAGACCGGCACCTACGACGATAGGACCCGCGACGTTGTCATCGCCTTTCAGCGGCATTTCCGCCCGGCGCGGATCGACGGTGTCGCCGATGCGTCGACCGTGCTCACATTGCGTGCGCTGATCGACGCAAGGCCGAAGCCCGAGTCGTCACCATCCGGCTCGAAGTGAGCGAACTCAGCCTCGCGACATCATCGAAGAACGCCGCGTTAACCGAACGCTAACGATGCACTGGGCAAATCTTGCCGGGTAGCGCGCGAAGCGCTGCCCGCGGGTGGGGCAACTGCTGGTGCAAGCTTTCCTGGATTTCGTGAAGTCGCAGCCGATGGCGCGGGTCGTGAAGCTCGCGCAGCAGATCGCGGGCTCGGAAGCGTCGGTGCTGATCACCGGTGAGAGCGGCACTGGCAAGGAAGTGCTTGCGCGCTTTGTGCACGCGCGTTCGCAGCGAGCGAAGAAGCCCTTCATCTGCGTCAATTGCGCCGCGACCCCTGAGAACCTGCTCGAATCCGAACTGTTTGGCCATGAGAAAGGCGCCTTCACCGGCGCGCTCGCCCGCCGCATCGGCAAGTTCGAGAAGGCGGACGGCGGCACATTGCTGCTCGACGAAATCTCCGAGATGGACGTCCGCCTGCAGTCGAAGTTTCTCCGCGCGATCCAGGAGCGCGTCATCGACCGCGTCGGCGGCTCCCGCCCGGTGCCGGTCGACATCCGCATCGTCGCGACGTCGAACCGTAATCTCGCCGAAGCCGTGCGCGAAGGCACGTTCCGGGAAGACCTGCTCTTCCGCCTCAACGTGGTGAATTTGAAAATCCCGCCGCTGCGCGAGCGCCCGGCGGACATCGCCGAGCTCGCGCAGTATTTCATCCAGAAATATTCCGCGGCGAACGGCGTGCCAGTCCGGCCGCTGTCGCCGCAAGCGCGCCGCGCGCTCAGCAGCAACCCCTGGCGCGGCAACGTACGCGAACTGGAAAACACCCTGCATCGTGCGGTGCTGCTCGCGAACGGGCCAGAGATCGATGCCGACGCGATCCTCTCGCCCGACAGCAATCGTCTCGATTCTGGCCATGGCTCGGCGGCTGTGGCGCATGCGGCGCTTGCCGCCGAGCAGGTCACGCGTCATCTCGTCGGCCGCACCGTCGCCGAGGTCGAGCGCGATCTCATCCTTGAGACGCTCAAGCACTGCCTCGGCAACCGCACGCATGCGGCCAACATCTTGGGCATCTCCATCCGCACTTTGCGCAACAAGCTCACCGAGTATGCTGCCGAAGGCGCCCGGATCGCGCCGCCGAACGGGGGCGCCCCCTTACGCGGGGCGGCGTAGCGCCGCCCGCATATCATCGAACACAGGCTATCGTCCCGCTTGCGCAGGCATGAGCCGGGTGTATGAAACTCCATGCCTTCCATTTATAAAATCGTCCCCGATGTGCTGTGGCGCGAGGCGGAGCGCGATGGCATGTTTCGCGGCGCGCCGGTCGATCTCGCCGATGGCTACATTCATTTCTCGACGGCAGCACAGGTCGAAGAAACCGCCGCCAAGCATTTCGCGGGGCAAAGTGGCCTGCTGCTGGTGCGCGTCGACTCCAAGCGGCTCGGCGATGCGCTCAAATGGGAGCCGTCCCGCGGCGGCGCCTTGTTCCCGCATCTCTATGCCGAGCTTTCGCTGGCGAACGTTGCGGAGACCGCTCCGCTACCGCTCGGTTCCGACGGGCGCCACCGCTTTCCACCTCTGCGCGAGTGACATAGCGACGGCGGAACGCGAACGCCCGTTATTTGTGGTATAGCGCATCTACGCAATATGAGTGACAGGCCGGGCTCGACCGCACGCACCATCTGCACGCTAGCCGCAGATTCGCATATGTTCCTGCGAGCGCCCGGCTGGCGCGGCCTGGTATCGCTCTCCCGAGAGCGGCGGTTACGTGCTGCTCACCGAGCCCACCGCGCTGAAGCGGCTGTCCACGGGCCCGGTGCACCGCGCCGGCTGCGGCGCCGCGCATCGCTTGCTCTGCTCAGCCGAAACGCTGGTCGGCACGGCGGCGTAAAACTCACCCTGCTTCGCGGCGATAGGGCAGATACCGAGGAGCCCACATTTTACTCCGCACGGCCTGCTCAACACCGTCGGCATTCACGCCACGGGTCAGTCCTTCGGCATGCGCCTGCTTGGCGACCGCCACCGCCACTACAATTGCAACGTCGCGCAAGGCCGTGACCGGCGGCAGCAGATTCGCATTCGGATCGGAGCGCGCCGGCGACATGTCGGCGAGCGCCCGGGCCGCCGCCATGAACATCGCGTCGCTGATCCGCCGCGCGCGCGTGGCGACCGCCGCAAGTCCTACGCCGGGGAAAATATAAGAATTGTTGGTCTGGTCGATGCTGAACGGCTTGCCGTTGCGTGTGAGTGGCGGGAACGGACTGCCGGCGCCGATCACCGCGCGACCCTGGCTCCACATGTCGACATCGGCGGGTCTCGCTTCCGCGCAGGACACCGGGTTCGACAATGGAAAGATGATGGGCCGTGTATGCTGCGCGCCCATCGCGCGCACCACCGCTTCGTTGAACGCACCGGTCTGCCCCGACACACCGATCAGCGCCGTCGGCCTCGCGGACTGGATCACGTCCATCAGTGTGCCCTCGCCGGTGCGCACCTCGCGCGCTTGCAGGAATGGCGCCTGGAACGGTGCAATGTCGCGCATCCCTTCGATCAACAAGCCGTCTTTGTCGATGAGATAAAACCGGCGCGCCGCCTCTTTCGGATCAAGCCCGTCCGCGACCATTGCCGCCAGCAACAGGCTGGCAATGCCGCAACCGGCCGAGCCAGCGCCGAAGATCGCGATGCGCTGCTCCTTAAGCGGCGTGCCGGTGACATTGATCGCGGCGAGCAGCGTGCCGGTCGCGACCGCCGCGGTGCCCTGGATGTCGTCGTTGAACGTGCACAGCCGGTCGCGGTAGCGCTCCAGCAGCCGGGTCGCATTGTGCTTGGCGAAGTCTTCCCACTGCAGCAGCACGTGCGGCCAGCGCTCGGTCACCGCTGAGACGAACTCCTCGATGAAGTCGTCGTATTCCTGCCCGCGCACGCGCTCGTGCCGCCAGCCAACGTAGAGCGGGTCTTTCAAATTGTCGATGTTGTCGGTGCCGACGTCCAGGATCACCGGCAGCCCGCGTCCCGGGTCGATGCCGCCGCATGCCGTGTAAAGCGCAAGCTTGCCTATTGGAATGCCCATGCCGCCAGCGCCCTGGTCGCCGAGACCGAGGATGCGTTCGCCGTCGGTGACGACGATGACCTCGGTGTTGTCAAATTGCGGGTTGGCGAGGATGTGCCGGATCGAGCCGCGGCGCGGCAGGCTCAGAAACAGACCGCGCGGCTTACGGAAGAGGCGGCTGAACGAGCGGCACCCGGCGCCGACTGTCGGCGTGTAGACGATCGGCAGGAGCTCCGCGAGATTCTGCGCAAGGAGCGCATAATAGAGCGTCTCGTTGGTGTCCTGCAGGTCGCGCAGGAAGGCGTAGCGCTCGAGGTCGGTGGCGAATTGCCGAAACCCGGCGAGCCGGCGCGAGACCTGCTCATCGATCGTGGCGACGCGTGGCGGCAGCAGCCCGTGCAGGCCAAAGATATCGCGCTCGTCCTCGCTGAAGGCGGTTCCCTTGTTCAGCCGGGAATCGGCGAGAAGGTGATAGCCGAAGATGTCGGCTGGAACGGTGACGGTAGGCTGGGTTTCGGTCGGCACGTAATGCTCCGCAACGTACGATCTTCGACCCTAACAAAGCTAAGCCGCAATTCGTATCGACGACAGTGCATGCGCGATATCGGTCCCGATATGGGCGCGATGGAGTATCTTCATCCCGGCGAGGCGACGGGGCAAGCAAATCGGGACATCGTTACCGCGTTTCGGAATATGATACCGCCAGCCTAAAGTATAAGAATAAGTACACACCAGATTACGCCACGGCGAAATCGTGGCACAACACCGACAGAATTGGGAATTTGTCAAAATCTACTGACGGTCATCTGTGTCCTTCCTGCACTAGACGCTCGCTTCATTCGGACTAGGTTGCGCGCCATCGAAATAGCGGGGTCGGAGGACCCTGTGCAGGAGGTTCTAGAATGAAGCGTATGTTTCTGGCGGGCGTGAGTGCGCTCGCGGTCGTGACCGCAGTTTCCACCGCGAATGCGGCTGACCTTGCCCGCCGTCAGATGCCGGTCAAGGCGCCGGTCTATACCGCGCCCGGTTTCAACTGGACCGGCTTTTACGTTGGTATCAACGGCGGCGGGGCCTTTGGCCACTCGAACTGGACGAACCCGCTCGCCTCGACCGGCGACTTCAACGTATCCGGCGGCATGGTCGGCGGCACCGTCGGCTACAACTGGCAGGCTGACCGCGTCGTGTACGGCGTCGAAGGCGACATCGACTGGAGCGGCGTGAAGGGCTCGACCACCACGAACTGCCCGACTGGTTGCGAGTTCAAGAACGACTGGTTCGGCACCGTCCGCGGCCGCGTCGGCTACTCGTTCGACCGCCTGCTGCCCTACGTCACCGGCGGTCTCGCTGTCGGCGATCTGAAGTCCTCGACCATACTCGGCAGCGCGACCGAGACGAAGGCCGGCTGGACCGTCGGCGCGGGTATCGAAGCCGCAATCACCGGTCCGCTCACCGCCAAGATCGAATACCTCTACGCCGATCTCGGCAAGTCGAGCTGCGGGGCCGGCGTCTGCGTGGCGGGCGTCGCGACCGACGTCAACTACCGCGCCAACATCGTCCGCGCCGGTCTGAACTATCACTTCTGATCGCGCGCCGGATTCGCAAACGAAGAAGCCCCGGATCGCCGATCCGGGGTTTTTTCTTTTCTCGGTCGACGAGTTAACACTTGCCGACGGGAATCCGCGTGAGAAAAGCGTGGTTAGCTGAAAAGAAGCTCTTCGGTCGGTGAACGAAGGCGCGAGAACCCGGGACCGCTCGCCTTCGCCGCATGGCAGGCCCTGAATACGAATAGAAAGGCCACGCTCGGCCGTCCGACGCGCGCTCAAGTATTTCAAATCAGCGCGCTCGCGGGAATATACGGGCGAGTCATGCGATATCCATACCCGCGAGTTGGCAAATTACGTTTGCATCAAAGAGATGCCCAGCGTGAATTTTGCATTTCGGCCGTAATTGGCATGCAAGCAGACGCTTAGACAACGAAACTGATTCGGGAGGGAAACCGGCAATGTGCGGGATTCCTACTCTGGCGCAACTGGAGCGGGAACACATTCTGAACACGTTGGCGCTTTGCGGCAGCAATCGCACCCATGCCGCGAAAGTTCTTGGTCTCTCAATTCGCTGCCTTCGGATCAAGCTACGTCAGTACGAGCAAGAGGGCTTCGATGTGCCCCCCGTGCGGCCGAGACGCAAGCCGCAAGACGAAGTTGAAAATTTTAGTCACAAAAGCCAGCGGCTTTAGCAGCGCGGTCTACGGGTTTACAACGCGTCCGGCCCTCTGCGGATCGCGGCGATGCCGGTGCGCGCGACTTCGACGAGGCCGAGCGGCAGCATGAGCGCGATAAACTGCTCGATTTTGTCGCTTGCGCCGGTGATCTCGAACACGAAGCTCTCGATGGTTGCGTCGATCACGCGCGCGCGAAACGCGTCGGCGAGCCGCAACGCCTCGACGCGGTGCTCGCCCTTGCCGCGGACCTTCACCATCGCCAATTCGCGCTCGATGCAGCTCCCCGCAAGCGTCATGTCGACGACGCGGTGCACGGGGACGAGCCGGTCGAGTTGGTTCTTGATCTGCTCGATCACCATCGGCGTGCCGGTCGTGACGATCGTGACGAGCGACAGATGCGCCTGATGCTCGGTCTCTGACACCGTCAGCGACTCGATGTTGTAGCCGCGGCCGGAGAACAGTCCGATCACGCGCGCGAGCACGCCGGGCTCGTTGTCGACGAGCACGGACAGCGTATGCGTCTCGATCTTCTGCGCGGCCGGCGCGGAGGGATAGTGTGAAATGGTGGGAGCGTTCATGTGTCTGATCCCGTAAGATTGGGGCGTGCGCGCGAGCGCATCACACCAGCATCTTGCCTTCTTCTGTGATCGCCTCTTCCAGACTCATCGCCGCGTCGCCGAGCAACATTTCGTTATGCGCACGGCCCGACGGAATCATCGGGAAGCAGTTCTCCATCGGATCGACGACGCAGTCGAACAGCACCGGCTTGTCGACGTCAATCATCTCCTTGATCGCGTGATCGAGGTCGCCCGGCTTCTCGCAGCGGATGCCGTGCGCGTGCATCGCCTCCGCCAGTTTCACGAAGTCCGGCAGCGCGGCCGAATAGCTTTCCGAATAGCGCCCGCCGTGCAGCAGCTCCTGCCACTGGCGGACCATGCCCATGTAGCTGTTGTTCAGGATGAAGATCTTGATCGGCAGCCGGTACTGCACCGCCGTCGACAATTCCTGCATGGTCATCAGCACGCTCGCCTCGCCGGCGATGTCGATGACCAGCGAGCCCGGATGCGCGAGCTGCACGCCGACCGAGGCCGGCAAGCCGTAGCCCATGGTGCCGAGACCGCCCGACGTCATCCAGCGATTCGGCTCGTTGAAACCGTAGAACTGCGCCGCCCACATCTGGTGCTGGCCGACTTCTGTCGTGATGTAGACGTCCTTGTCTTTGGTGAGTTCGTACAAGCGCTGGATCGCATATTGCGGCTTGATCACCTCGTTCGACGGCCGGTAGGCGAGTGATTTGCGCGCGCGCCATTTGCTGATCTGCGCCCACCAGGCTTCCAGAGCTTTCGCGTCGGCGCGCAAGGCCTGCGTGCGCCACAGCCGCACCATGTCTTCCAGCACGTGCGCGCAGTCGCCGATGATCGGGAGGTCGACCTTAACGTTCTTGTTGATGGACGACGGATCGATGTCGATGTGGATCTTCTTCGAATGCGGCGAGAACGCATCGAGCCGTCCGGTGATACGGTCGTCGAAGCGCGCGCCGATGCAGACCATCACGTCGCAGTCATGCATCGCCATATTGGCTTCGAGCGTGCCGTGCATGCCGAGCATGCCGAGCCATTGCGGATCGGCGGAGGGATAGGCGCCGAGGCCCATCAGCGTCGAGGTGATCGGGAAACCGGTCAGCTTGACCAATTCGCGCAGCAGGTCGCTCGCCGCGTTACCCGAATTGATGATTCCGCCTCCTGTGTAGAACACCGGCTTCTTGGCGTTCGCCATCAGGGCGATGGCGTGCTTGATGGCCTCCATCTCGCCTTTGACGCGCGGCTTGTAGCCGGTATGCGGGAAATCCTTCGGCTTGAAGTAGGCGCCCTTGGCGAATTGGATATCTTTCGGGATGTCGACGACGACGGGCCCCGGACGGCCGGTAGAGGCAATGTGGAAGGCCTCGTGCAAAATGCGCGGCAGGTCCTCGATCCGCTTCACGAGGTAATTGTGCTTGGTGCAGGGCCGCGTGATGCCGACGGTGTCGCACTCCTGGAAGGCGTCGTTGCCGATGAGATGCGTGGGCACCTGGCCGGTGATGCAGACGATCGGGATCGAGTCCATCAGCGCGTCGGTCAGGCCGGTGACCGCATTGGTCGCGCCGGGACCGGACGTCACCAGCACGCAGCCGACCTTGCCGGTCGAGCGCGCATAGCCTTCCGCCGCGTGCGCCGCGCCCTGCTCGTGGCGGACGAGGATGTGGCGCACCCGCTCCTGCGTGAACAGCGCGTCGTAGATCGGCAGCACCGCACCGCCCGGATAGCCGAACACGTGCTGCACGCCCTGATCCGCAAGCGCCTGGATCACCATCTCGGCGCCGGTCATTTCCTTTGTCATAGGCTCACCCTCACTCTGACCGCCTTCTGCGCCCGCCTCCGCTGCGACGCAATAAAAAAGGCCCGAAACGGGCCCATGGACGCGTCCGCTTAAACCGCCGTTAGGGCGATCCAGGGCGCGTCCTTCTTCCTACTACGGTAATTTTGTTTCGTGACATGGTTTCAGATCGAACTTTCGTTGCGCGCTTATAGTGAGAGCAGTTGTATCGTGTCAAGCCCGAAGTTTACCGCACTGCGAAAGTACTACCGCCTGCCCCTCCTCCGTCGGCACCCATGGCCAGTCGGGAAGCTGGTTGCGGAACCAGGTCACCTGCCGCTTGGCGTAGCGCCGGGTGTCCATTACGGCTCCCACCTCGGCCTCCTTCAGTGTGATCTCACCCTTAAAATACCGGATGAGCCAAGGCACGCCATGCGCCTTCATCGCGGGCAACGTCGGATCGAGATTGCGCGCGGCGAGCGCCCGCACTTCCTTCAGCGCTCCGGCGGTAAGCATCGCGGTAAAGCGTGCTGCTATGCGGCGTTTCAATTCTTCGCGCTCGCAGGTGATGAAGACTTTGGCCGCGCGAGTCGCATCGATCAGCGGAGGCAGTCCTTCACGGTGCCAATCTGTCAGCGAACGCCCGGTCGCGAGCACGACTTCCAGCGCGCGCGAAATGCGCGAGCGGTCGTTCGGCATCAAGCGATATGCGGTGGTGGAATCGCGCTGCAGGAGTTCTTCGTAAAGCGGCGCGACGCCCTCGGCCAGAAGCCGTCCGCGCACGCGCTCGCGGATGTCGGGGGGAATCGGAGGCACTGCGGCGAGGCCCTTCGTCAACGCCGTGAAATAAAGCCCGGTGCCGCCGACGAGGATCGGCAGGCGGGCGAGCCGTTGTGCTTCGCCGAGCACCGCGCGAACATCGCGGCACCAGGCGCCGACAGAATAGTTCACGCTCGCGTCCACGTTCCCGTACAGCCGGTGCGACACGCGCGCCTCTTCTTCCGGGGAAGGCCGAGCGGTGATGGTGCGCAGGTCGCGATAGACCTGCATCGAATCGGCGTTGATGACGATACCGCCGAGCCGCTCGGCCAAATCCAGCGCCAGCGCCGACTTGCCGCTGGCGGTTGGCCCTGCAATAAGCACCGCTGGTTTGGCCTTGCTCATCGATGACTCACGTCGCGACCTTCATCACTCCCGATCGGCTCGATCCTTTCGCGCTCAACACCGCACGCGCGTTACTGCCGCACGCGCAAGCGCCCGTCTGGCTTGCGCAGGGCATCGCGGCCGACATTCCGTTTAGCCCGGAATCCGAAATCGACCAACGAGCACTCGCCGCGCGCTTGCGCGCCGCGCTGGACGGCAAAATCGACGTCGTCGTGCAGCCTGCGTCGCACCGCCGCAAGAAGTTGTTCCTCGCCGACATGGATTCCACCGTCATCGAGCAGGAGTGCATCGACGAGCTCGCGGCCTATCTCGGACTGAAAGAGCACGTGGCAAAGATCACCGAGCGTGCGATGCGCGGCGAGATCGATTTCGAGCCGGCCCTGCGCGAGCGCGTGGCGCTCTTGAAAGGCCTGCCAGGCGCGGTCGCGGACGAGGTGATCGAGAAGCACATCACGCTCACGCCCGGCGCGCGCGCTCTGGTGATGACCATGCGCGCGCACGGCGCGCGTACGTGCCTCGTCTCCGGCGGCTTCACCTTGTTCACAACGCGGATCGCCACAATGGTTGGCTTCGACGAAACACACGCAAACGCGCTCGTGCTTGAGGGCGATAGGCTCGCCGGACGAGTCGAGGAGCCGGTTTTCGGCCGCGCGGCCAAGCTCGCCACCTTGCGCGAATTGCGCGCGCGGCTCGGGCTCTCGCGCGACGAAACGCTCGTTGTCGGCGATGGCGCCAACGATCTCGATATGATCCTGGAGGCGGGCCTGGGGGTCGCTTATCGCGCCAAACCCAAGGTCGCCGAAGCCGCCGCCGCGCGCATCGACCATGGCGACCTCACGGCGCTTCTGTATGCGCAGGGCTACCGGCGCGAGGAGTTTGCGGCCGGCTAAGCCAACCGCCGCTCGTTCCTGCGCAAGCGGAAATCCAGATCTGAATTTAAAATTGGCACCTCGCGCTGGATCCCCGCTTTCGCGGGGACGAACGGGGAGAGGGGCTCGGTCCGCTTCCCCTACTTCAAGCCCAGCACCACAATGGTGGAATCGCCGCTGGGCGAGACCACCATCAGCATCGCAGAGTTCTTGCCCTCTTTCTGCAGCGCCTCGAGCCGGCTCTGGAATTCGGCCGGCGTGTTGACCGGCTGCTGATCGATTTCCGCGATCACCATGCCGGGCGACAGACGCTTTTCCGCGGCGGGCGATGCCGGATCGATGGACGTTATGACCACGCCCTTCACCGAGTCGTCGATCTTGTGCTTCTTACGCAGCGCATCGGTCATTCCCGCTACGTCGAGACCAAGGGTTTTCTTCAGCGTGGGCTTCGCTTCGGGCGGATTATCCTTCGGCGTGAGCGAAGCCTGTTTCTCGTTGTCATCGAGCCGGCCGAGCTTCACACGCCGCGTTTCTTCCTTGCCCTTGTGAACAATGACGACCTCGACGTCCTTGCCGATGGGCGTCGACCCGACGATGCGCGGCAGATCGCGCATTTCCTTCACGTCCTTGCCGTCAAATTTGATGATCACGTCGCCGGCGGCGATGCCGGCCGGCTTCGCTGGTCCCTTGTCGTCGACGCCGGCAACCAGTGCGCCACGCGCCGGGCTGATGCTGAGCTTGTCCGCGACGTCGTCCGTCACCTTCTGAATACGCACACCGAGCCATCCGCGCCGCACTTCCTTGAATTCGCGCAATTGGTCGATCACAGGCATCACCGTGCGCGACGGCACCGCAAAGCCGATGCCGATCGAGCCGCCCGACGGCGAATAGATCGCGGTGTTCACGCCGATCACCTCGCCGCTGAGGTTAAACAGCGGGCCGCCCGAATTGCCGCGGTTAATCGCGGCGTCGGTCTGGATGTAATTGTCGTACGGTCCCGACTCGATGTCGCGATTGCGCGCGGACACGATGCCCGCGGTGACCGTACCGCCCAGGCTGAACGGATTGCCGATCGCGATCACCCATTCGCCCAGCCGCAGCCTGTCCGAGTCGCCGAATTTCACCGCCTTCAGCGGCTTCTCAGTCTTTACTTTCAACAGCGCGAGATCTGTCTTTGTATCGCGGCCGATGATCTCGGCCTTTAGCGTGCTGCCGTCGTTGAGGATGACGTCGACTTCGTCGGCGTCCGAGATAACGTGATTGTTGGTCACGATCAGGCCGGATGGATCGATGATGAAACCCGAGCCGAGCGAATTGACGCGATGCGGCGTCATCGGCTTGTCGCCCTTCTTGCGCGGCTTCAAAAGCTGGTTGAGCAAATCCTCAGGGCTCGCATCCGGCGGCAATTCCGGCATCTCGTTCGCGCTCATCTCGACGGTCTGCTTCGTCGAGACGTTCACGACGGCATCGATGACCTGCTCTGCGACGTCGGCAATGTTCTCAGGCCCGCGCGCTTGCGCCGGTGCCGAGAAGGCGAAGACGAATGCAGCCGCAAGCGCGGCGAGGCCCGTGCCAATGGCGGGTAACGCCGAACGAATAAGCGAGGCGCGCATGCGCGTCGGATCTCCTGGGGAACTCTTGCCCGCACAGTGCCGCCGCCTTCGCGGCGATTCAAGGGCACATTCTGCTTATACGCTCACCAGCGCGCGAGCGCGACCAGCAGCAGGCCCCCGAGCGCAGAGCCGAGCCCGATCATGCGCAGCGAGCCCTCCGGAGTCTCCAGCACGCTCGCCACAGCTTTCTTTGCGTGGCCGGGGAAAGCCGCAAAGATCAAGCCCTCGATAACGAAGACCAGTCCGAGCGCAGAGAGAAATTCCCACATCCCGCCGCGCCCGTTCTTTCTTATCGCTGAGCCGAGGCCGGAGCGCCAGTCGTCGAGGACGCCGCCGGCGCACCGGACGGCGTACCGGCATTAAGTGTCGACTGTTTCCCGGCAGGCCCCTGGAAGAAGCGGAAGAAACTCGAATCCGGCTTCAGCAGGAAACGTGTATCGTTCGACTTCAGCCCCGTCTCGTAAGCCTGCATCGACCGATAAAAGGCGAAGAAGTCCGGGTCTTTGTTGAAGGCGTCGGCGAAGATCTGGTTGCGGCGAGCGTCACCGTCGCCGCGGATCTGATCGCCCTGCGACTGCGCTTCCGCAACAAGCACCGTCACCTCACGGTCGGCTTTCGAACGGATCTCCTGCGCGCGCTGCTTGCCTTGCGCGCGGAATTCCGCCGCCTGCCGCTGCCGCTCGGTCTGCATGCGCTGGTAGACCGCCTGACTGTTCTGTTCCGGCAGATCGGCACGGCGGATACGCACGTCGACCACCTGCACGCCGTAGGCGCGGCCTTCTTGGTCCATCAGCTTCAGAATGCGCGCCATCAGGTCGGCACGCTCGTCGCGCACGACCTGGATGAAGCTCGCCTCACCCAGCACGCGGCGCAGGCCTGAATTGAGCAGAATCGACAATTGCGAGTTCGCGCTCTCGATCGATCCGAGCGTCTGATAGAACTGCAGCGGATTTTGAATCCGATAGCGCGCGAACGCATCCACCACGAGCCGCTTCTGGTCGGACGCGATCACTTCCTGCGGCGGCGCTTCCAGATCGAGGATGCGCCGATCAATCTTGATGACGCTGTCGATGAATGGCGCCTTCACGTGCAGCCCCGCATCGCTGACCACCCGCACCGGCTGGCCGAGACGAACGACGAGCGCCTGCTGCGTCTGATAGACGGCGAACAGCGAAGACCAGAGCGCGACCACGGCCGCAAGTACGACCACAGCAACGACGCCGCCGACAAAACCCAGTCTCATGGGCGGCCTCCCTGCGCGGGGGCACGCGGCGACTGCTGCGCGCCTTGCCTGCTCAGTTCGCTCAGCGGCAGATACGGCACGACGCCGGTCCCACCGGCGCCCTGATCGACGATCACCTTGTCGCTGCCACCGAGCACGCGCTCCATCGTTTCCAAATACATCCGCTCGCGGGTGACGTCCGGCGCTTTCTTATATTCGTCGTAGATCTTGCTGAACCGCGCGGCCTGACCGGTCGCCTCCGCAACGGTTTGCGATCGGTAGGCTTCCGCCGCCTGATGGATCTGCGCCGCTCGGCCCTTCGCTTCCGGGACCACCGTATTGGCGTAGGTCTGCGCTTCGTTGACCGAGCGCTCGAGGTCCGCGCGCGCGGCCTGCACGTCGCGGAAGGCGTCGATCACCTGCGCGGGCGGATCGACCTTCTGCAATTGAATCTGCTGCACTTCGATCCCGGCCCCGTACTGGTCGAGCGTCCTCTGCAAGAGGCCGTGCACGGCGGTCTCGATCGTCTGCCGGGCACCGGTGAGGATCGGTTCGATATCGGAACGGCCGATCACCTCGCGCATCGCGCTTTCCGCGACCGCTTTCACCGTGCCTTCCGGATTCTGGATGTTGAACAGGAAGTCGCCCACACCGGTCGGCTTCACCTTCCACAGCACGGCAAAGTCGACGTCGACGATGTTCTCGTCGCCGGTCAGCATCAGGCTCTCTTCCGGCACATCGCGCGTCATCGTGCCGCCGCGGCGAACGTCGTCGACGAGGCGCATGCCAATGTCGATCTTGTTGACGCGCAGCGCCTTCGGCGTGAGTGCGGTCTCGATCGGATACGGCAGGTGATAGTTCAGGCCAGGCTGGACTTCGCGCACTTCCTTGCCGAAGCGCAGCACGACGCCTAGCTCGTCCGGCTCGACGCGGAAGAAACCGGACAGACCCCACAACGCGACCGCGGCGAGCGCGATCAGCGCGAAGCCTTTGTTGCCCATGCTGCCGCCCGGCAGCACGCGCCGCAACCGATCTTGGCTGCGGCGCAGAATTTCCTCGAGGTCGGGCGGAGTCGGACCCGAGCCCGGCTGCGGTCCAGAGCCCCACGGGCCCTTACCGCCGCCTGATCCCCAGGGGCCGCCGCCCTGCGTATTCCATGGCATTGTCGCTGATCTCCCGGGCGTGCCGTCGCTTTTCCGGCCAGCAGGCCTCTGTCGGCACCGGTTATACGGGACGAAAAACATCCTTACAACGCAAGCGCCGAGGCTGTCGCGCGGTAGGATCCAACCGCCGTCTGGCTCTTGTCAGCCGGCATTATGTCGTTCCGGGGGCGCCGGCGGTGGCGCAGGGCCGCAGGAGTTCGGGTTACCGCACCCGCTCGTAGGTGCAGATCGTGTAATCGAACTCGTCATCCGGGCTGTGCGGATAGCGTTCGGAGTGCGTTCCGCGCCACTCGTTCTTGTCGAGGTCAGGAAACCAGACGTCACCTTCGGGCGACGCGTGCACGCGCGTGAGTTCCAGCCGATCGGCGATCGGCAGCGTTCGGGTGAACACGTCGCTGCCGCCGATCACCATGATCGCGCCGACGCCGCGCTGCTCCGCATCGGCCCGCGCGAGCGCGAGCGCCTCGTCGAGAGCGCTCGCATAGATCACGCCCGGCTGCGCCTTCCCTGCCCGGCGCGTCAGCACGATGTTCGTGCGCTGAGGCAGCGGACGCTTCAGCGACTCGAACGTCTTGCGCCCCATCACCACCGGATGGTTCAGCGTCACGCGCTTGAAATGCTGCAATTCGGATTTCAGTCGCCACGGCAGCGCGCCATTGCGGCCGATGACACCGTTCTCGCCGATCGCGACGACTAGCACGACCTGCTTGCCCCCGATCATGCCGCGTTCCTGCGGGCAAACTGCGTGAGCGCAGCGCCGGAGAGTCGGCACAATTTCCAATCGCTCATCACTTTGGCGCCGATCGATTCATAAAATCCGATCGATGACGCATTCCAGTCAAGCACGGCCCATTCGAAGCGGGCATAGCCGTTCTCGACGCAGTTTTGCGCGAGCCGTTGCAGAAGAGCCGTACCGATGCCGCGGCCGCGGAATTCCGGCCGCACGAACACGTCCTCGAGATAGACGCCGTGCCGGCCGCGAAAGGTGGAAAAATTGAGAAACCAGACGGAGAAGCCCGCCGGCTGTCCGTCCCATTCGGCGATGTCGCAGAACAGCCGCGGCTCGCGCGCAAACAGCGCGGCGGCAATGTCCTCCGGTTTCGCCGCGACCTCGTGCTGGAGGTTCTCGTAGTCGGCGAGTTCGCAGACGAGAGCGAAGACGAGTGCGGTGTCGCTCGGCCGCGCGGGACGGATAACGGGACTCACGGACGAGCCCCGATGCACTGCGTCATGCCCGGCCTTGTGCCGGGCATCCACGTCTTTTTCCGGACGGCTGTAGAATTAAGACGTGGCTGGCCGGGACATAGGTGTTCTGGAAGAACGCCGTTCTTCGAACGGATATGCCGGCCATGACGAGGATCGGATATGCCGCTCGACCGTTTCACACCGCCACCTCGGCCTTGATGTGCGGATGCGCGTCGTAACCTTCGAGCGCGAAATCCTCGTAGCGGAAGCCGAAGATGTCCTTCACTGCCGGATTGATACGCATGCGCGGCAGTGGGCGCGGCTCGCGGCGCAACTGCTCGCGCGCCTGCGCGAGGTGGTTCAAATACAAATGTGCGTCGCCGAAGGAGTGCACGAATTCCCCGGGCTGCAATCCGGTGACCTGCGCCACCATCAACATCAGCAGCGAATAGGAGGCGATGTTGAACGGCACGCCGAGGAACACGTCGGCCGAGCGCTGATAAAGCTGGCAGGAAAGCCGCCCCTCGGCGACGTAGAATTGAAAGAGACAGTGGCACGGCGGCAGCGCCATCTTGTCGACATCGGCCGGATTCCACGCGGTGACGATCAGTCGCCGCGAATCCGGATTGCGCCGGATCATGCCGACGACATTGGCAATCTGGTCGATGGTCGAACCGTCCCGCGCGGGCCATGAGCGCCACTGGTGCCCGTACACCGGCCCGAGATCGCCGCAGTCGTCGGCCCACTCGTCCCAGATACGGACGCCGTGATCCTTCAGATATTTGATGTTGGTGTCGCCGGCGAGAAACCAGAGCAGTTCGTGGACGATCGATTTCAGATGCAGCTTCTTGGTTGTCAGCATCGGGAAGCCGTCGGACAGGTCGAAGCGCATCTGATGTCCGAAGATCGACAGCGTGCCGGTGCCAGTCCGGTCGTGCTTCTCGACGCCGCGGTCGAGGATCGTCTGCATGAGATCAAGGTACTGTCGCATGGGCGGCCCTTTCCTGCGCCGAACATGGGGGAGTCTGATCGAGGCGGCAATGCCGCCCGCCGAGGCCTGTGAACATCGGCCGGTTCCGGCGGGAACCGGATCTCAGCCGCCGCTGCCGATGCGCTATACTGCCGAAAAACAAGCAAAACCTAGGGGAGACACCATGAGCTTCGACCACCTGCTGGTCGCCCGCATCCTGTTCACGGTGATGACGGCGGGCTACGCGATTGCGACGATTTTCGCCGACTTCCACGCCACGCACGCAACCAATCCGAAATGGACCGGTCACGCGCGTTTCCACGTCGTGTGGCAGATTTCAAGCTACGTCGGCTTCGGCCTCTTGGCGTTCGCGCTGATCTGGTGGCCGGGCCCGCTTGCGTTCGAACGGCTGTACCTCGTCGCGCTGATGGGCGCGATCGTCTATGTGGCTTTCTTCATCGCGCTGTTCACGATGCCGGTGTATGGCGGCAGGGCCTACGACGACAACGGCTACCAGCCTTTCCCCGCTCCGGTCCCGCTATTTGCCAAGGCGTGGGACGCCAACGTCACAGTTTTCAGCCTGCAGCTCGTCCTCCTCGCCGGCGGACTTGCTGCCACAGCCGCCTAAAAAGCTGCGGGCGGACGCAGATTTGAAAAAATCCGCAGCCCGCCCGGTCCCGGATCCGTCGCCCCCGGAATTCCTGGGTAAAGACCTAGTCGCCCCCGAATATCGGTAACACCTACCTTAGTTCTTACACTTTAGTAGTATAAGCGTTTCCTAAGCTCATTGCAGCATAGCAGAGATTTATGTCTGTATAAAAGAAATTTTGGACTGCCCGCAACCGCAATCCGTTTCGGCCCACTGCATTGGCATGAAATTGGGTGGCGGCTTGAGCGGGCGGCTAAACACAGACGCGCGGCGGCGGCAAGACTGCTCCGCGGACCAGCGTCGTTACCAGGCAAAATATTCTGTTCAGCGCCCGGTTCGATGCGGCGGCGAGGTCCGCATTCATCAAGCGGCGGTCGGAGTATCGTTCGACATCGAAGGTGGGACGTCCAACTGCGCCACGGCGACGATCGCCAGACGGCGCGTGTTGCGTTCGCCGTTTTCGTAGTTCGAGAGGATTGAGCGCGTCAGCGCCGCCTTGGTCGCGTCGATGTTGCGCCTGTCGAGTTCGCCCGAGTGCCGGAAGATGTCCCATGCCACATCGAGCGCCTGCGCGAGAACGTTGCACTCGTCGGACGAGTACGCGCCGGTCATAGCCATGATCCTTCGTGACAAGCGCCCTTGCGCGTTGTCCCCATAGTTTTTGACACGGTATTGCGACAGGAGTCTGTCGGCTGCCGTACCCGCCGTAAATTTCTTGATTTGCAATTGCGAAGGCTGTGGATAAGTCGCCTGTGCGGCTCGTTCTGCAGGGATTTGGTCCGATCTCCAGCCAAATTCCGCTGACGATTCAATCCGCGCCTGTCAGCGCAGCCATCGTCCGCTGCTGTGTAGAATGTGCGCTGCGGAAAACGCCGGCGGCCCAAACTCTTGCACCGCAGCATGCGGCCAACTGACCGGTTGGAGCGCGCACAATCGCACCCGCGAGCCGCCCGTTAAAACCACAGTTAAAAAACAGGGTTAAGGGGAGCTTAAGGTTTTCCTGCCACCGACGGTCGAAACGTCGCTCGGGGTCCGCGGCGTTCGGCAAGAGTTGTGGCATGCCCAATCCCCAATTGAAGTTCTTGCTGCTGTCGAGGAATTTGCCAAAGGCTGGTACCTGCGCGGCGACATCGGAATGAGCACGCAGAGCGTCGGCTCGCTCAGCAACGCGAATTACGCGAATTACAGTTCGGTCTCCAACGTCAACAAGGGCTTCGATTCCGCGCCTTTCTTCGGCGGCCGCATCGGCTACACGTTCAACAGCTGGCTGCGTGTCGACGGCACCGCCGAGTATCGCGGCAAGGCCAATTTCCACGGCTTCGACCAGGGCTATTCGACCTTCATCGGCGGCTATGCGGACGACCGCTACACCGCCAGCAAGTCCGAACTGACCTTCCTGCTCAACGCCTATATCGATTTCGGCACCTGCAGCGTCGCGATCGGCGCGAAATTTTAATTCGCTCGTATTTCCATCAACTTCCGTTTCGTTCGACGCTTGAGGCGAAAGGGCGGCATTGACGCCCTCTGCGGACTCCCGTATCTCCGGCCGTGGGACACCCCTCCCCACCGAGGGGCAGCTATCTGGAAGGATAGACCATGACGGCGACGAAGCCCGGCGTGCGGCCGGCTATCCCGCACTTCTCCTCCGGCCCCTGCGCCAAGCGCCCCGGCTGGAGCCTCCAAGCCCTCACAGACGCAGCGCTGGGCCGCTCCCATCGCGCCAAGATCGGCAAGGCGAAGCTTAAGCGCGCCATCGATCTCACACGCGAGATTTTACAAGTTCCCGAGGATTATCGCATCGGTATCGTACCGGCTTCCGACACTGGTGCGGTCGAGATGGCGCTCTGGTCGCTGCTTGGGCAGCGCGCCGTCACCATGCTCGCCTGGGAATCGTTCGGCGAAGGCTGGGTGACCGACGTCGAGAAGCAATTGAAGCTGAAGGACCTCACCGTCCTCAAGGCGGCCTACGGCGAACTACCCGACCTAACGAAAATCAATTTTGATACCGATGTCGTCTTCACCTGGAACGGCACCACCTCGGGTGTGCGTGTGCCGAACGGCGACTGGATCGCGGCCGACCGAAAAGGTCTGACCATCTGCGACGCGACCTCCGCCGCGTTCGCGCAGAGACTCGACTGGCCGAAGCTCGATGTCGTCACCTTCTCGTGGCAGAAGGCACTGGGGGGCGAGGCCGCGCACGGCATGCTGATCCTCTCCCCGCGCGCGGTCGAACGGCTGGAGACGTACAAGCCGGCCTGGCCGCTGCCGAAGATCTTCCGCATGACCAAAGGCGGCAAGCTCATCGAGGGCATTTTCGAAGGCGAGACGATCAACACGCCGTCGATGCTCTGTGTCGAGGACTATCTCGACACGCTCGATTGGGCGAAATCGATCGGCGGTCTCGATGCGCTGATCGCGCGCGCTGATGCGAATACCAAGGCGATCGCGGACTGGGTGAACGTCACGCCGTGGGTCGATTTCCTTGCGCGCGGTCCTGCCATCCGCTCCAACACGTCCGTGTGCCTGAAGGTCGCCGACACGGCGGTGACACGACTCTCATCCGACGAGCAGGCAAAATTTGCAAAAGCGCTCTCCGGCGCGGTGGAGAAGGAAGGCGCCGGCTACGATCTCGGCTCGTATCGAGATGCGCCGCCGGGCATCCGCCTCTGGTGCGGTGCGACGGTTGAGACGGCCGACGTCGAAGCGCTGCTGCCCTGGCTCGATTGGGCCTTCGCGCAAGCCAAAGCGGCCCTCCCGAAGGCGGCCTGAGCCTCTCCTTACCCTCCCCTGGAGGGCGAGGGTCGACGACGCGCGAGCGGCGGCGGGGTGGGGTGAGCGGCCAGCCAGCAAACGCTGGGTTCTCCCCTCCTCTTCGAATTTCACCCAACCCAGGCCTTTCGGGGCCGACCCTCCCCTCTAGGGGAGGGTGAAGGAAGCAAGCCCATGCCGAAAGTTCTCATTTCCGACGCTCTTTCCCCCGCCGCCGTGCAAATCTTCAAGGACCGCGGCATCGAGGTCGATTTCCAACCCGCGCTCGGCAAGGACAAGGAAAAGCTCGCCGAGCTGATCGGCCATTATGACGGTCTCGCCATTCGCTCGGCAACAAAGGTATCGCCGAAGATGCTGGAGAAGGCGAAGAATTTGAAAGTGATCGGGCGCGCCGGCATCGGTGTCGACAACGTCGACATTCCGGCGGCCACCGCACGCGGCATCATCGTGATGAACACGCCGTTCGGCAATTCGATCACCACGGCCGAGCACGCGATCACCTTGATGCTAGCGCTCGCGCGCGAGATCCCGCAGGCCGATGCGTCGACGCAAGCCGGCAAGTGGGAGAAGAACCGCTTTATGGGTGTCGAGATCACCGGCAAGACCTTGGGCGTGATCGGCTGCGGCAATATCGGCTCGATCGTCGCCGAGCGCGCGCTCGGGCTGAAGATGAAGGTGATCGCGTTCGATCCTTTTCTGTCGCCGGAACGCGCGGTCGACCTCGGGGTCGAGAAGATCGACCTCGACGAGCTGTTCAAGCGCTCCGACTTCATCACGCTGCACACGCCGCTCACCGAAAAGACGCGCAACATCATCGACGCGGCCGCGATCGCCAAGATGAGAAAGGGTGTGCGCATCATCAATTGCGCTCGCGGCGGCCTCGTCGACGAGCAGGCGCTGCGCGCGGCGTTGGAGTCCGGCCATGTCGCCGGCGCAGCCTTCGACGTGTTCGTGACCGAGCCGGCGACGGAGAACGTCCTGTTCGGCCATCCGAATGTGGTCTGCACGCCGCATCTCGGCGCGTCGACCAGCGAAGCACAGGAAAACGTGGCGCTGCAGGTCGCCGAGCAGATGTCGGACTATCTCCTGCGCGGAGCGATTACCAATGCGGTGAATTTCCCTTCGATCAGCGCGGAAGAAGCGCCGAAGCTGAAGCCGTTCATCGCGCTCGCCGAGAAGCTCGGCTCGTTCGCCGGCCAACTCACCGAAACGGGCCTTGCCAAAGTGCAAATCGCCTACGAAGGCGCGGTCGCGCAGATGAACACCAAGGCGCTCACCTCGTCGGCGCTCGCCGGGCTTCTCCGGCCGATGCTCGGTGACGTGAACACCGTCTCCGCGCCGGTCGTCGCGAAGGAGCGTGGCATCATTGTTGAGGAAGTCACACGCGAGATGCCGGAAGACTATGAGAGCCTGATCACTGTCAAAGTGACCACCGAGCGGCAGTCGCGTCACGTGTCCGGCACGGTGTTCGCCGACGGGCGTCCGCGCATCGTCAACATCAAGGGCATCCGCATGGACGCGGAGTTCGGCCCGTCGATGGTCTACATCACCAACCTCGACAAGCCCGGCTTCATCGGCAAGTTCTCGTCGACGATGGGCGAAGCGGGCATCAATATCGCAACCTTTCACGTCGGCCGCGACAAGCCGGGCGGCGACGCGGTGGCACTGATCGAGATCGACGGCGAAATGCCGCCGGCCGTGCTCGAGAAAGTCCGCGCTTTGCCGCAGGTGAAATTGGCCAAGCCGCTGAAGTTTTGATGAATCTTGCTCCGCTCGTCCCCGCGAATGCGGGGACCCGCCGCTGTCGTGCCAAACTGGAAATCAGAATCGGGTTCCCGCTTGCGCGGGAATAGGCGGAGCTATTGGCAGACGCTCGCCTAGCTCTCCCCCAGCTCGCCCATGTGCTTCTGCGAATAAAGCTCGACGCCGAGTGTGGCGACGAGATTAAGCTGCGTCTCGAGGAAATCGATGTGGTGCTCCTCGTCCTTCATCAACTGCTCGAACAGATCGCGGCTGACGTAATCCTTCACCGCGTGGCAGTGGGTCGCCGCCTCTTCGTACAGAGCGCGGGCGCTCATCTCGGCGGCGAGATCGCTGTCGAGCACTTCCTTCACGTTCTGACCGATGTGCAGCGGATCCAGCACCTGCATATTTGGAAAGCCATCGAGAAAAATGATGCGCTCGACGAACTTGTCGGCGTGCTCCATCTCCTCGATCGATTCCTTGCGCCACTGCTTGGCAAGATCGCGGAAGCCCCAGTTCTCCAAAAGACGATAATGCAGCCAGTATTGATTGACGGCCGTCATCTCGTGCCGCAGACCCTTGTTGAGATACTCGATGACCTTCGCGTCGCCCTTCATCGCTCGCTCCCGCCGACTGCTCGACCGCACAAACTATGTGCGGTGGGCATGAGCCGCGCAAGCGCAGCCCGCAGGGCAGCCCAACGCACCGAGCGCCTCGTCCATGATCTTGCGGATCGTGCGGGCGCAACGTCCGCATTGCACACTGCAGCCGAGACAGCCGTACACCTGGCCCGCGGTGCGCGGCGCGGTGCTCGCGACCGCATGGCGCACCTCGTGGTCGCTGAGCACGTTGCAGGAGCAGACGATCATGGAAAGTCCTGGGGCCCTAATTGCTTCTGCAACTCATTCTGATTGAGCAGATAACGTCGGCCTTGCACTAAGTCAAATATATTCGCAGTTTAAAATTGTTCTAAGTTATTGACATAGAACGCGAATCCAGGCCGAAGCCGAGGGAGTGGCTTAGTAACCCCCTGTTCGGCCCCGCTAAAGCCGGGGCTCGCAGCCAAAGTTGCCAATCGCAGAGGTTCAACTGGTTTCCGGCGTGCGCGGGTACGAGCGGAGTTTGCGGCCCGCCCGGAGTTAAGCAGCAACCTCGGTCAGCGCGCCGATTACGTCGTTGACGACCGCTTCGACCAGCGCCTTGTCGTCGCCCTCACCCATCACGCGGATTACGGGCTCGGTGCCCGACGGCCGCACCAGCAGCCGGCCGTGTCCGCCAAGGCGCGATTCCGCGCTCGCGATCGCCGAGCGCACCGACGCGTTTTCCAGCGGCTTGCCGTTGCGGTAGCGCACATTCTTCAGCACCTGCGGCAGCGCCTCGAAGCGATGGCACACTTCCGACACCGGTTTGTTGCTGCGCTTGACGACGGCAAGCACCTGCAGCGCAGCGACGAAGCCGTCGCCGGTAGTGGTGAAATCGGAGAGGATGATGTGGCCCGACTGCTCGCCGCCGACGTTGAAACCGTCCGCGCGCATGCGCTCGAGCACGTAGCGGTCGCCGACCGGCGTGCGGGCAAGCGTCAGTCCGATCGACGCAAGATGCCGCTCGAGTCCGAGGTTCGACATCACCGTCGAGACGATGCCGTTGCCCCGCAGTCGCCCATCGTCCTTCCAGCTCTCGGCAATCACCGCGAGAAGTTGGTCGCCGTCGATCACGTGCCCGCGCTCGTCGACGATGAGGACACGGTCGGCGTCGCCATCGAGCGCGATGCCTATATCGGCGCGCATTTCGCGCACCTTGTGCTTGAGTGCGGCAAGGTTGGTCGATCCGCAGTCCTTGTTGATGTTGAAGCCGTCCGGCTCGGTGCCGATCTCGATCACGTCGGCGCCCATTTCCCAGAGCGCGCCGGGCGCGACCTTATAGCTGGCGCCGTTCGCGCAGTCGATGACGACGCGCATGTCTTCGAGATTGAGTTGGCGCGGCAGCGTGCGCTTGGCGAATTCGATGTAGCGGTCCTGCACGCCGTCGATGCGCTTGGCGCGACCTAGATCGTTGCTGCCCGCAAGCTGCGACGTCAGATCGGATTCCAGCAACTCCTCGATACTGGCTTCCACCTCGTCGGACAGTTTGTAGCCGTCCGGCCCGAACAGCTTAATGCCGTTGTCGTCGAACGGATTATGCGACGCCGAGATCATCACGCCGAGATCGGCGCGCATCGTGTGCGTGAGCATGCCGACGGCGGGCGTCGGGATCGGGCCGGTCAGCAGCACGTCCATGCCGACCGAGGTGAAGCCCGCGACCATCGCATTCTCGATCATGTAGCCTGAAAGCCGGGTGTCCTTCCCGATCAGCACGCGATGACGGTGTTCGCCGTTGCGGAAGATGAGCCCTGCCGCCTGCCCGACCTTGAGCGCGAGCTCGGGCGTGATCACCCGGTTGGCCCGACCGCGAATGCCGTCGGTGCCGAAATAGCGACGAACCATGGATACGCCTCGCAAAGTTAACCCCGTACGCCCCGGCTGCCGCCGGAACCCCAAAATCTTGCTTGTTATGTCCGGCGATGCGCGCCGGCAGCCTTGTTGGCGGGTATTACCGTCCGTATCGGAACCCGCATGATCCTTTATACTACCTTCAAAGCCTTGCTAGATGTTCAAAATTTGTGCGTCAACGTTACAGACCCTTGCTTAACCACAAGCATTTCCGAGCGTTAAGGCCTGCCTTTTAGCCCTTTGCTGGCCTAAAGTGACCCGGAAATTGGGGGTGGGAGGGTGTCGTGTCCATGCAGCAGATGACGTGCATCGAGGATCTCCGGGACCTGGCGCGCCGGCGCGTCCCCCGCGCCTTTTTCGACTATGCGGACAGCGGCTCATATAGCGAGGGCACGTTGCGGGCGAACCGGACCGACCTTGAGAAGATCACGCTGCGCCAACGGGTGCTGGTAGACGTGTCTGCACGCAGCCAGGAAACGACCATCCTCGGCGAGAAGGTCTCGGTTC
>Ga0207826_1000059_pt1 | contig 26530 bp, 30 predicted proteins | sample LuqExpMetageno80_FD_187837 | JGI IMG/M metagenome (GOLD analysis project Ga0207826, IMG submission 187837) | Tropical forest soil microbial communities from Luquillo Experimental Forest, Puerto Rico - Sample 80 (SPAdes) | ecosystem: Environmental > Terrestrial > Soil > Tropical forest ... | reverse complement strand
TGTCCAGCCCAGGAGCGGAATGACATCCCGGTGTTAAATGCGATCACACGTGCGGTCGGATCGGTGTGCTTTACAGAATATCCTAGCGCTGCTGCAGTCTGCACTGCCGCCTTGAATAGCCTATCTGGCGACGCATCAAACCACTCAGTCTCCGTACCTTTCGCCATGGTGCCCCCCAGGAGTATGCACGGATCTAATTTCATACTTTCGTAAACGGCGCCGCAAGTGCAAACCGCATACCTCGCAGATACGGCCGTTGCTCGCGCTGTGCGCGTGGCAGGGCCGTTTCTAGCTGGACCCCTACGCTCCACGTCAGCTGCTTCCGAAAAACGGCTGTGTGCGCGTGCCGAGCATTCAACGGCACATCACCTATAGCATCACCTACAGAGAACGACGCTTTGGCGAAATCCCGCTAACCGTTTGATTTGATGGTGGGCGCACAAGGACTCGAACCTTGGACCCGCTGATTAAGAGTCAGCTGCTCTACCAACTGAGCTATGCGCCCGGAGCCGGAGCCCGGAAATGCCGTCCGCCGCATCAGGCGCCGAAGGCGCTGCCCTGTTAGCAAAGCGGCGCTGGACTGTCCAGCATGCGCAAACACGCGCACGCCGGCGGCACACGCTGACATGGCGAGCGCGTGCCGAAGGCGCAAGAGGCTCGCGGGCGCAACGGCAGCCCGCTAGCCGAACCGATCAGAGGCGCGAGGGACCTTCGTCCTGCGGCCCCATATGGCCGTGCGGCCCACGGTGCTGGCCACCTTCGCCGCCCCGCTCGCCCATCATCCCGAAGCGGCCGCCGTTCGGGCGCAGCATACGCGCGAGCAGCATGAATCGATGCTTCTGGCCGTCGTCGAGGCTCTTGTAGAGCGGACCGGCAGCCTCGGCGACCTTCTTCAGCGCGGCGCCGCGGGCCTGCATCACGTCGGCCATCGTGCTCAGCCGTTCCACGGGATCGCGCGGCTGATCGGCATTCGCGCGGGCGGCTAAGCGCTCTTGGCGTTGCTTGTTGAGATCGCGCAGTGCGGCCTCGAGTGCCGGCCAGTTCTTTTCCTGGTCCGCGGTCAGCTTCAGGCCCGCATGCAAAGCCGCGATGCGGGCATCGCCGAGAGCGCCGATGTCCTCCGCGCTCGGGCGCCAGTGCGGGCCGCGTTGCGCCTGCTCCTGCTGCGCGGGGCCCTGCTGCGCGTAAGCGAACGTGCCGCCGGCGATCGCAAGCGCGGTCGTGCCCGCCAGAACCGATTTCCACATGTGCCACCTCCAATGGCGAATGAAGATGCGCCAAGTAGAGGAAGCAGCGTTTGGGTTAGCAAGTTAAAGTTTCGACAGACATTAACGGCGTGCAATGTAGATGTACCAGCGTTCATCGAACGTCGGTACCGGAGGCAAAAAGTTGCCTTTCGTCAAATTTTACGGAATCACATCATTCCGAGCAGACGCGGCAAGAACAACGTCAGCTCCGGCCAATACGTGACGACAATCAAGAAGCACAGCATTGTCACCAGCCACGGCCACACCGCCACGGCAAGGTCGGTGATGCGCATGCCGGCGATCATCGATGCCACGTACAAATTCAAGCCGACAGGCGGATGGCAGAGGCCGACCTCCATGTTGACGTCGATGACGATGCCGAAATGCACGAGATCGATACCGAGCCGTTTCGCTGCCGGCGCGAGGATCGGCGCCATGATGAGGATGATCGAGTTCGGCTCCATGAAATTGCCGGCGACGAGCAGGAGCACGTTGACGAGCATCAGGAAGCCGAACCAGCCGAGATTCTGCGCCAAGATCCAGTCGGCCAGTGCCGACGGGATGTTCTCATTGGTCAACACGAACGAGAACAGCACCGCGTTGGTGATGATGTAGAGCAGCATCGCGCTCGTGTTCGCGGCGCGCAGCAGGACGCGTGGCACGTCCTTGAGTCCGATCGCCTTGTACACGAACACCGCGATGAAGAACGAATAGACCGCCGCCATCGCCGCCGCTTCGGTCGCGGTGAAGATGCCGCTGTAGATGCCGCCGATGATAATGACGACGAGCATCAAACCCCAGACGCTCTCGCGGAACGCGACCCAGGTCTCGGCCCACGTCGCTTTCGGCATGGCCGGATAATTGCGTTTCTTGGCGAGGTACCAGGTCACGAGGCAGAGCATGATCGTCAGTAGCGTGCCGGGCAGCAGGCCCGCGACGAACAGCGCGCCGATCGACGTGTTGGTCGAGACTGCGTAAACGATCTTCGGGATCGAGGGCAGCATCAGGATCCCGAGAGATCCGGCCACCGTGATGATGCCGGCGCCGAACCGCATCGGATAGCCGTGCCGCACCATCTCCGGCAGCACGATCGCGCCGATGGCGGCAACCGTCGCGACGCTCGAGCCACACACGAGCGCAAACATCGCGCATGACACAATGCCGGCGAGGCCGAGCCCGCCATGCCAGTGGCCGATTAGAGAGACGGCGAAATTGATCATACGTCGCGCGACGCCGCCGTGACTGAGAAAATTGCCGGCCAATATGAAAAATGGAATGGCCATGATTTCGAAGCTTTCGAGACCGGTGAACAGCTTCATCGACACCGACTCGATCGGAACGCCGGTGAGGATGAAGAGGAAGGTCAGCACGGTCAGGCCGAGCGCGATCGACACCGGCATGCCGGTGAGCATGAACGCGATCAGCAACACGAAAAGCATCAGCGCGCGCAGGGACTGCGGCAGGACGATCACGCCGCTCTTGTGCGCGAAGCAGAGCAGAAGAATAAAGATCGGAGCGAGAATGAGGCCCCACTGCAGCGGGTTTGCCCACTTGCTCGCCACGGTGCCGTGCGGGCTGTCGCTCGGATGCAGCGCGTCGGTGCCCTCGACGCCCTCGACGTGCGCTTCACTGTGATGTGGGAGCGTCCCGGTCCAATAGTACCACCACGCCACCTGCAGGAAGCGGAAGCACATCAGGCCGGAGCCGAGCGGGATAGCGAGATAGATCGCCCACATCGGCCATTCGAGGTCGTACGACTGCTGGCCGGTTTTGTACATCTGCGCGACGAAGGTGACGCCGAACGTCGCGATTGCGGCGGTGAAGAATGCGCCGCACGAGATGGCGAACAGGATGACGCTCTTGCGCTTTGCCGGCGGCAACAGATTAACCAGAACGTCGACGCCGACGTGGATGCCGGTCCTCACGCCGTAGGCGGCGCCGAACTTGGCCATCCAGATGAACATGAATATACAGAGTTCCTGAGCCCAGGAAACGTCGATGTCGGAGATACGTTCGTAGATTCCGCGCAGCACGACCGGGAAGCCCGGCACGTTATGCGCCTCGAGCCACTTCGCCCAGTTGATTGAGAGATGCGAGCCGTAGCGGTGTAGAACGGCGAAGAAGATGAGGGTGGTCGCGGCCGCGATCAGGGTAGCGATCAGCCACTCTTCCAAATGGTCGAGTATGCGTAACGGCAGCTTCTCCTTGCGGTAAGCCACGGTCCTCCCCCTTTAAAATAGCGACCGGGAGCGGCAGCTCCCGGCCCTATCCTGCGCCTGACGTTGGCCGTCAGTTCGTCTTGACGTTGAGTTCTTTCGAGATGAGATCGAGGATTTCGCCGCCCACGCGACCCTTCGCCCACTTATAGGTCGGGCGCATTGCCTCCTGCCACGCCGTTTTCTGCTCAGGCGTCAGATAGTGCAGCGTGGTCTTGCCCGACTTCTTAATCTCGGCGAGCGCGTCTTCGTTTTCCTTCTTGGCAATCGAATTGGTGTAGTCGGTGGCGTCGTCCATCGCCTTCTGCAACTGTCCGCGGACGTCCGCCGGCAGGCCATCCCAGAACTTAGAATTGACGATCACCGCGTACTGCAGATGGGCGTGATAAGACACCGTGATGTCCTTCTGCACCTCATAGAATTTCTGCGTCAGGTAGTTCGACGGCGTATTCTCGCAACTGTCCACCACGCCGGTCTGCAGCGCCTGATAGACTTCCGAGAACGCCATGATCTGCGGAATGGAGCCCATGTCGCGGAAGTAGCGGTCGGCGATCTTCGAGCCGGAGATACGCACCTTCACGCCTTGGAAGTCGGCCGGGTTGGTCAGCGGCCTGTTGGCCGAAACCATGTGGAAGCCGTTGTCCCAATAGGCGAGGCCGGTGATGCCCTTGGCTTCGAGCTTCTTGAACAGCCACTGGCCAACCGGGCCCTTCATCGCATTGGCATAGGCCTCGTCATCCTTGAACAGCCAGGGCAGATCGAGCGCCTCGAACTCCTTCACACCGAGCGGCGCGAACTTCGCGGTCGAGGGCGCGAGCATCTGCACCGAGCCGAGCTGCAGCGCTTCGATCTCTTCCTTGTCCTTGTACAAGGTCGAGTTCGGATAGACTTCGACCTTAACCTTGCCGTTGGTGTATTGCTCAGCAAGTTCTTTGAACTTCAGCGCGCCCTTCCCCTTGGGGGTGTCGTTGGCGACGACGTGGCTGAACTTGATCACGATGGGCGCCTGCGCCATGGCGGCGCCCGAGGCGAGCATCGCGGCCACGGCAGCGGCCGCCACAATCATGTACTTGCGCATCGATTTCCCTCCTGACGGCGCCCAAAACGAGACCGTTTTCACGTTTTTTGTGTGGGGGGAAAGTGACACTAAACGGCTCTCGCGGCAAGCCGCGGCGCTATCGACGATAGCCGAAGGCTAAGAAAAAACGGCGGCTAAGGGCCGCCGTTCCCATTCAAACAGGGCCGACCCAACTACCGCATCGCGGCGACGACGGAGCCGAGGCCCATTTCATTGGCCACCCCGTTCGCCGCCTGCAATTGCTGGAGATCGAGCGCCGAAATGAGCGGCCGCGCGGCCGAGGCGATGCGATGAATCGCGCTCGCGTCGAGCACAATCGACACCACGTGGCCCGACCGCTCGCTACCCTGCCGGCGAGCGACGTCGCGCACAGCGGCTTCGACGGCCGGCCAATAGGCGACCTGCTCGGGACGCAGATGGAGCCCGCTCTTGATCCGCATCATGTCGACGGTGGTAGTCGTTTCAGCGTGCGCAAAAACCGGCAAGCCGGCGATCGAAAGTGCGATCGCAACGGCGCAAAGTGCAGTCTTCATGCTGGAGAGTTCCCGCGTTTTCGTGAATGCGCGCGGAAATACCGGCACAATCCGCCGACAGCAGGGGCGAATTGCGGAAGAAATATGATTTTTGCGGTTGGCGGGGAACAAAACTAAGTTCAGGCGCCGCGACCGCCCTCGTTGCGAGGAACGAAGTGACGAAGCAATCCAGGCGCCGTGCCTAAAGCGCTGGATTGCTTCGCTTGGCTCGCAATGACGATTTAACCGACGTCCTGCGAGTGAATCCGCCGCTCAACCGCCGGCGTCTTCCCGCGCTTGGACAACAATTTGTTCAGCGCGCCGAGATAGGCCTTCGCCGAAGCGACCAATGTGTCCGGATCGGCGCCCTTCGCCGTGTAAGAGCGGCCGTTCTCCGACAGCCGAACCGACACTTCCGCCTGCGCGTCAGTTCCTTCGGTCACCGCATGCACCTGGTACAATTCGAGCTTCGCCTCGTGCGGCACCAGCGCGTGGATCGCGTTGAAGATCGCGTCCACCGGACCGTTGCCGGTCGACTGCTGCGTCACGTGCTTGCCCTCGATGTCGAGCGTCAGCGTCGCGGTCTGCGGACCCATCGTGCCCGCGATCACCGTCAGCGACAGCACCTTGATGCGGTCGTGCGCGGTCGCGATCTCCTCGTCGACCAAGGCTTCGATGTCTTCGTCGAAGATCTGTTTCTTGCGGTCGGCGAGCGCCTTGAAGCGCACGAAGGCGTCTTCCAACTGGTTTCCGGCCAGCTGGTAGCCCAGCTCTTCCAATTTGTGCACGAAGGCGTGACGGCCGGAGTGCTTGCCCATGACCAGCGAAGTCTGCTTCACGCCGACGGACTCCGGCGTCATGATCTCGTAGGTTTGTGCGTTCTTCAGCATGCCATCCTGATGGATGCCGCTCTCATGCGCGAACGCGTTCCGGCCGACGATCGCTTTGTTGAATTGCACCGGGAACGAGGTTGCCGCCGCGACGAGCTTCGAAGCGCGCGTCAGCATGCTCGCATCGATGCCCGTGATGTACGGCAGCACGTCATTGCGCGTCTTGATCGCCATCACGATCTCTTCTAGCGCGGCATTGCCGGCGCGCTCGCCGATGCCGTTGATGGTGCATTCGATCTGCCGCGCGCCCGCTTTCACACCGGAGAGCGAGTTCGCCACCGCCATGCCGAGATCGTTATGGCAATGGGTGGAGAACACGGCCTTGTCCGCGTTCGGCACGCGCGCGCGCAGCATCTCGATCAGCGCGAAATATTCCTCCGGCACGGAGTAGCCGACGGTGTCGGGGATGTTGATCGTGGTCGCGCCCGCCTTGATTGCGGCTTCGACGCAGCGGCAGAGGAAATCGTGCTCGGTGCGTGTGCCGTCCTCCGCCGACCATTCGACGTCGTCGGTGTGGCTGCGCGCGCGCGTCACCTGCGCGACCACCATCTCGTAGACCTCGTGCGGCTCCTTTTGCAGCTTCCACTTCATATGCACGGGCGAGGTGGAGATGAAGGTGTGGATGCGATTGCGCCTAGCCGGACGGATCGCTTCCGCGCAGCGGTCGATGTCCTTCGGCGCGGCGCGTGAAAGACCGCAGATCACAGCATTCTTGGAGCGCTGCGCGATCTCGCGCACGGCGGCGAAATCGCCGTCCGAGGCGATCGGGAAGCCGGCTTCGATGATGTCGACGCCCATGTCGTCGAGTAGTTCGGCGACCTCGAGCTTCTCCTCATGCGTCATGGTGGCGCCGGGGCATTGCTCGCCGTCGCGCAAAGTCGTGTCAAAGATGACGACGCGATCCTTTGCGGACTGGGTCTCATTGCTCATTGCAAAATTCCTTCTCTCGCATGCGCCGCTCAAAGGGCGCTCTATGGGGTTCCTTCGTCGCGTCCCCCGAGTGCCCAGGCATCACATGCCCTGCCGGCCCTCAGGGGCGGATAAGGAGAAGGAGCGAGCCCAGAATGAGGGAGGCCTCGGAGCCGGCGGTGCCCGCCGTCCGTACGATCGCGCTGGTGGTCTGGCGCGCCGACATGGCCTTTCTAAAACTCTCGTAACTTCGACGGTTAGAGTGGTAGAGCCCGGTAAAGCCCGCGTTAACCGCTTGGAGGACAGCTTCTAACGGATCGGCCCCGGAGAAATCAAGGCGGGAATGGGTCAAGGCTACTGTCCGTTCCGACAAAACGTGAGGGAGCATGGATCAGCGCGCGGCAGCACTTTTCCGTCAGGCATGGCCGCGCCAACTGGCCTTCCTGGTCTTTCTAATTTTGATTCTGTTCGGCGCCGCCGGCACGTTCCGCTTCTGGCAGGCCTGGCTTTTTCTTGCTGTCTTCCTTGGCTGTTCGGTTTCTCTCGGCCTCTATTTCGTCGTGCATGACCCGGCGCTGATCGAGCGGCGCATGCAAGCCGGCCCTGCCGCCGAGCGCGAGCCGTCGCAGCGAATCATCATCACGCTGCTGTTGGCGGGCCTGCTGCTGATGCTCGTGGTGGCGGCCTTCGACCACCGCTGGCACTGGTCGGACGTGCCGGGCTGGCTGTCGCTCCTCGCCGAGGTCGCGATGATCGCAAGCTTCGTGACCTTTTTCTTCGTGATGCAGCAGAACAGCTACGCGGCATCGACCGTGCGCGTCGAAGGCGAGCAGAAGGTGATCTCGACCGGCCTCTACGGCGTCGTCCGCCATCCGATGTATGCCGGCACCCTGCCGCTCATCGTCGCGATCCCGCTGGCGCTTGGCTCTTATTGGGCGCTGCTGCTCGTCATCCCATTGTTGCCGATATTGGCCTGGCGGCTGCTCGACGAAGAGCGCGTCTTGCGACGCGACCTGCCCGGATATGCCGACTATTGCCGGAGCGTGCGATATCGTCTTGTGCCCGGGGTCTGGTAACGCCGCAGCAGGGAGCGGCCTTGGCTCCGGGCAGGTGATTAAGCTGCAACGCTACAACGAGCGCCCGCGTTTCCCTAACAAAGCTCGGCGCGCGACCTCCAATTCTTTCAATTTCGTCGCTGCAATCTTCTCATCACGTGCTTGATTAGGCTGTCCTTGCCCGAGGCATCCATGCCCTGCAGCACGACCAGCACCGCCCATTGGTCCTGCGCGTAAAGACGCTGCTGCATGTCGGCAAGACGCTCGAGCCCTTGCGCCAGCAATGTCTCGGCTTCGGTTTTTTCGATGGACAAGCCACAGCATTCGGCCGGATTGTGTTTAGTGAGCCGGAAATGCTTTCTCTGGTCGATGCGGAAGCGCGCGGGGATGTCTTCGAGTTTCATGTCCGAAGTTCACGCGGCCGGGCATGAATTTGCAAGTCCCCGCCTACTGCCGCTCACGCGCTCGCGAAAAACGCGTCCAGCCACGCCGTGACAAACGGCAGCATCGCCGGCGTGTAGTCCTGCGGACTGCGCACGATGCGGATATCGGACAACTCCGGCTCCTCCTCGCCGGCGAGATACGCGAGCATGCGTGCGCGCAGGGCGTTCGCGGGTTCGGTGCTGCGCAGCGTCTTTACCTGGACGATCAACGGGCCGTCGATTATCGACAGCCAGCCGGGTTCGGCTGTCAATTCGGCGATGTCGATGCCCGTCTCTTCCTTCAATTCACGTTCGACGCTCCAGGCAAGGTCGACCTTGCCGTCGATGATGTCGCTCGGGTCGGGCGTGCCGCACGGGAAGTAAATCTTGCCCTCGTTGGCGGTATGCCGTCCCATCTCGCCGAGCAGCACCGCACCATCGCTCGACACGACCGCGGCGGCCGAAAAGCAATCGCGCACGCCGGCCGGCGGAGAACCCCAGCGCCGCCAGGCGATGAAGCTCGCATAATCGGTTTCCAGGTACTCGCCTTCGAACACGCCGCCGCTGACGCGTTGCCGATGCATCAGTAGCACGCGGCCATTCCACAGCGCCGGCTTCTCGCGCTGCAACCCGGCAAAGAAGGCGTTGATCTCGGCGCGTTTTTCGTCGGCGAAGGGCCAAGGCTTCGGCTCAAAGCGCAGATCGAGACGGTCGACGGGAAAAAGCTGGGGCTTCTGCATCGCGCGCAATCGATGCGAAGCTTTCGCCGCCGTCAAGCCTCAATGCGGCCTTCGCTCACGATCACCGCATCGCCGCCGACGGTGGCGGCAATGAGCCTGCCCGCGTCGACCCTCATGCCGAGCGTGATCAGGCTCGGACGGCCCATCTCGCAGCCCTGTTCGATGACGATGCTGTGGGTCCCGTCGACGAACCTCGACTGCGCCAGCAGACCGGCGAAGGCGGCGGCGGCCGAGCCGGTCGCGGGATCTTCGGGAACGCCGAAGTGCGGCGCGAACATGCGCGCGTGAAAAGCGTGCGCGCGATCGACCGTTTCCGCTGTGAAAACGAAAGCGGCCGCGCCGAACTCGGCAAGACGCGAAGCGTCCGCTTTTGCGCGCGCGACCGCATCGCGCGTCTTGACCGGCACGAAGACGAATGGATTGCCGGCCGACCAGCGACAAAGTGCGAAACGCCCGAATCCGATATCTTCGACGCGCAGACCGAGTGCGGCGGCGAGCGTCTCGGTCGGGGGTGCGTCGTCCAATTCTTCGGGCAGTTTGGGCAACGCGAACGAGGCCGTGCCGCCTCGCGCCTCTCCGCGCACGCGGCACGGCACCGCGCCGATCGCCTCTTCCAGCACCATCTCGCGTTCTTCGCCGCCGCCGTCGAGCAGCGCCAGCAGCACCGCCGTTCCGATTGTCGGATGGCCGGCGAAGGGCAATTCACGCTTCGGCGTGAAGATGCGGCAGGCGGCGCGATGCTTCGCGGTCGCCGGCGGCAACACGAACACCGTCTCCGACAAATTGAATTCGCCAGCGATCGCCTGCATCGCCGTGGCGGCGAGGTCCTGCGCATCGAGAACCACTGCCAGCGGATTGCCGGTGAAACGCTGGCTGGTGAAGACGTCGAGGGTGAAGAAGCGGCGCTGCATCGCAACCGTCCCGGCTTTGCCGCATACAAATAGCAGGCCGGCGGCGCGGCGAATAATCAAACGAATCGATGGCAGGCATTCATGCGAGCCGTTCCGCCTCGAACGGCCTGCCCGGATGCACGATCTCGTCCTGCGCGGCGACGATCTGGATTTCGGGCGCGCCTGCCTCCGCCGTCTTGGCGAGCACGCCGAAGATCGCCGAGCCTGCGTGCGCCAAAGCTTCGTCGATCCTGCCGAGCCGCAGGTAGAGCGCGAAGAACAGCGCCGCGATACAGTCTCCTGCGCCGTTGGAGGCGGCCGCAAGGCGTGGCGTGCGCAGGCGAAACTGGCCGCTGTTGTCCGAGGCGAGCAAGTCGATCGCGTCCTGCGGTGTATCATCCGTGCACAGCGACGTCACCAGCACCACGCGCGGACCGTGATCGTGCACGGCCTTCACCGCATCGCGCGCGGCGGCGAGCGTGCCGCTGGCGCGCCCGGTGATCTGGTTGAGCTCGAACTGGTTGGGCGTGACGATGTCGGCGGTCGGCACGGCCTTGTCGCGTATGAATTCCGCGACGCCCTCACGCACGAACACGCCTCGTTCGGCGTTGCCGATCACCGGATCGCAGCAATAGAGCGCGCCTGGATTGGCGCGTTTCAACTTCGCGACCGCATCGAGGATCGCTTCCCCGATGTCGACACCGCCGATATAGCCCGACAACACGCCGTCGCATTTTTCGAGCACGCCGCGTTTCTCAATTCCAGCCACGACATCGCGGATCAGCCGGGCATCGAACACGCTTCCGCGCGTTTCGCCGTAGCCGGTGTGATTGGAAAATTGCACGGTGTGCACCGGCCACACCTCCACGCCCAGCCGCTGCAGCGGGAATACAGCCGCGGAGTTGCCCACGTGCCCGTAGGCGACGTGCGACTGGATGGAGAGGAGATTCATTGCTGTGAGACTGTGGGTCCCGGGGCTCGCGCGATCGCGGTCGCCCAGACGACACCATTGCCAGCTACTTCGCCTTCTCCGCGAACGCATTAGTGAACGTCTTCGACACGTCGATATGCGCGTTCTTCACCTCGGCCGAAGACTGACTGAACACCTCAAGCACGGCTTGCGCGCCTTTCGGATCCATCTTGCCGTCGTCCGAGTACATCGGGATCGTATTCTTCAGCGCCGCGACGTAAGTCGCCTTGTCCTTGCCGACGAGCTCGGGCGGCATCTTGTCGGCGATCTCCTCCGCCGTGTGCGAGTGGATCCATTTAAGCGTGGCGACGATCGCATTCGTCATCGCCTGCACTTCCTTCTCGTGACCGGCGACCCAGTCCGCGCGGGTATACAGCGCGCCGCCCGGATACTCGCCGCCGAACACCGCGAGCGTGTCCTTCTGGGAGCGCGTGTCGCTCAGGATTTTCAGATCGCTGTACTTAGTTTTGAGAATGGTCACGGCCGGGTCCAGCATGACGGCCGCGTCGATCTGCCCCTGCTCCATCGCGGCGACGGCGGTCGCGCCGAGGCCGACGCCAATCACGCCGACGGAGTTCGGGTCGACGCCGTTCTTGGCGAGCAGATATTTCAGGAAGAAGTCGGTCGAAGAGCCGGGCGCAGACACGCCCACTTTCTTGTTGGCGAGGTCCTTCACCGAACCGATTTCGCCGGTGTGCTTCGGCGAGACGACAAGCACGAGGCCGGGGAAGCGATCGTAGACGACGAAGGCCTGCAGATGCTGGCCCTTGGCGGCGAGATTGACGCAGTGATCGAAATAGCCGGACACGACGTCGGCCGAGCCGCCGATCACGGCTTTGAGCGACTCCGAGCCTCCCTTGAAGTCTACCACGTCGACGTTCACGCCGGCCTTCTCGTACTCGCCGAGTTGCTTCGCCAGCATCGTCGGCAGATAGCAGAGGCAGGCCCCACCACCGACGGCGAGTGTCACCTTCGATTGCGCCAGCGCAAGGCCGGACGACAGCAAGAGCGCGGCCGCGCTCACGCCCAGGCGTTTGAACAGCGTCATGTGCGGTCTCCCATGTGCGGCCCTTGTCGCCGGGCCGGTTTCGGCGCGGACGATAGGCCAGCGCCGCGGGCGTGGCTAGCGGTGTCCGCACGACCCGTTCGATCGAAGTCCGCTGTGCTCGTAGAGCGATGGAATCGCGGCGTCGCTCCTAACGTGACGTGCTGACGGAATCTGTCAGTTCGCCGGCGGGGTCGTGGCTCGGCCGTGGTGGGACACAGGTGCAATCCTGATCGTCACATTGCAGCGCTCGCATCTGTGCTCCTCAACGGTCGTTGTCTTGGTCGCCTGCATGGCGACCTGACACACGGGACATGGTTTCGGGGCTTCGGGGATGCCGGGCTGCATCCATGGGGTATCGCCCCGCAACGAGGTATCTACAATTACGGGAAATTCCTGAAGCGCCCGCGCGGCACGTTTGCGGCCGTGCGAATCCTCCCCGGCAATGGAACCAGAGAGACCTATTGCGTGGTCATGAACGAAGGCCGCGACGAATAGTATCGGGCTGCTTGGTCGATCTCTTCCGGAGTCATGCGCCGGGCGATGTTGCGCATCAGCCCGCCGGAATCGTTCCGGCGCGCTCCGGATGCGAACGCTCCGAGCTGCGCTTTGATGTACGCTGCCGCCTGACCCTCGAGCCACGGGCTTCCTGCCTTGTTGTCAAGCGTGCCGTGACATGAGCCACACGGAGCGATGCCGCGCATCGGAGCGCCATAGATGACCACGTTTGGGGGCTGCGCGGATTGCTCGGGGTGGTATGCGGGCAGGCGCGGCAGGTAGGCGTAATAGACGGCGATGTCCCGCATGTCCTGATCGGACAAGGGTGCTGCGAACGGAGTCATAACTGCGTTCACGCGCGCGCCAGTCTTGAAGTCGACCAGTTGCTTGTAGATCACCGCCGCGTACTGACCGGAGAGGTTCGGGGAGTCGGCGCGGCTGATGCCGGTCGGGCCGTGGCAGATCGCGCATTGCTGCGCGAGCGTTGCCCCGCGCCCGATCGCTTCCGGGCTCGGCCGCATGAACATGTCGGACGTGAGCGAGACCGTCGAGATTTTATAGTCCGGCTGTATGGCATTGGCACTGGACGACGCGCGCGCGATCCCTGCCGCGCTGCAGATCGCGTCCCAGGCACCACGGAATTCGAAATTTGGATAAAGGTACGGAAGCACGATGAAGCCGCCGAGCGTCGACGCAACAAGCAGGCCTGCCGTGATGCCGACGCTGCCGGCGAACCAGCGGTTCTTCCAGGAGAAGATTTGATCGGCGCTCATCCGTCATCTCCCGACATAGACGGCCGGCACGTTCGTTCCGTAGCCGCTCGCGAGCCGCACGATCGGGAAACCGTAGTTGGTGATCGTGAGCGCGATCATCAATGTGACCCATAGGGCATAGCCGTTGAGTGGCGCCGGCACGGCCGCAGGCTCATGCACGGCGCGCGCGAATGTGTATGCGCCCGCCTCCATCGGCGCCGTGCGTTGACCGGTCGCGAGGATGAATAGGAACAGGAGACCGGATGCGAGCAGGATCAATGCGCCGATCGCGGAGAACGTCACATAGATTCCTTGCGGACTGATCGCCGGATCGCTGAAATCATAGAAAGCCATGCGCCGTGGCATGCCGAGAATACCGACCCAGTGCCACGGGAACGTGGTCACCATCATACCGATGAACCAGAGCCACAATTGCGCGCGCATCAGGCGGTCGTTCGAGAAGTTGCGCCCAGTCAGATGCGGCCAGAGATCGTAGGCGATGGCGAAGTACATGATCACGATCGCACCGCCGAAGATCAGGTGGAAATGCCCGGTGATCCACTGCGTGTTGTGAACGGTCGTGTCGAGCTGGTAGCTCATGTTGATCAGGCCGCCCGCACCGCCGAAGCCCAGCATCACAAACGAGAACGCGACGGCGAGCATGATCGGATTCTTCCAGGGCAACGCGCCGATCCAGCCGAAGACGCCGCGACCGCCGCGCAGGCGCCCGGCGACCTCCACCGAGGCGCAGATCGTAAAGACCGTCAGCAGGGTCGGCACCGCGACGGCCGCCGTGAAAATTGAATGAATGAACTTGAATCCGGCTCCAACCTGCGGATCCATGAATGTGTGATGAATGCCGATCGGCATGGCGACCACCAAGAACAGCACGAACGAAATGCGCGCCATAGTGTCGCTGTAGACGCGCCCGCCGATCGCGCGGGGCACAATCGTGTAGTAGGCGATGTAAGTCGGGATAAGCCAGAAGTAGACGATCGCGTGCAGCGTCCAGGAGAACAGGATCCGCGCGAGCCCCGCATCCAAGGTGCTCTTCCAACCGAGCGCCACGGGAATGATCTGGAAGAGCAGCTCAAGCGCGGCACCCAGCGAGGTCCAGGCCCACAGATAGGAACCTGCGACATTGGCGAACATCGCCAGTGGGATTGGCGCGTGGGGATGGCGCGTCTTCCAAACCCGCAAATTGACCGACATCAGCGCGACCCAAATCCACGAGCCGACGACGACCAGCACGACGCCGATATAATAGAACGGACTGCCGATCAGCGGTGGATAGAACGTGTACAATACGGATGCGCGGCCGAGCGCGACGGGGATCAGAGCCATCACCGCACCGACGACAATCAGGCCGAACCCGGCCCAGGCCCACCGCTTGCCGACGAGCGGCTGATCGAGCGTCGATTCCGTAATGGCGTAGCCGAAGCCCATGGCCACGAGGGTCGGCAGCGCATAGGCCATTACCGTGCCGTGCGCGGTCAGCGAGCGGTAATACCACTCCGGATCGCTCAGCCAATTATGCAACGGGCTGCGCACCAACATCTGCCAGGCGCCGAGCAGCAGCGCGAGGCCGAAGACGGCGAAGGCGAGCCAAAAATGCGCGATGATGAGGCGCCTACTGCTGATCACAGGTGACCCTCGGTTGCTGTGCGGCGAGCTTTTGAAATTCCTGCTTGTCGATCACTCTAACCCTCGCCCACATCCCTTCGTGTCCGACGCCGCAGAACTCGTGACATGGCATCAAGCGCTCGCCTGGCTTGTCGAACCTTGCAGGAAGGACGGAGACGTAGCCCGGCACGAGCATCGTATTGATGTTCGTGCCCTCGATCATGAAGCCGTGGATCACGTCGGGGCTCGTCGCCCGGAACGTGATCGGCGTGTCGGTCGGCACGACTATGCAGCTCGGATTGAACGAGTACTCCTGACCGACGGCGCGCACCGTGACCGAGCCGTCCGCTTCGACGGCGCTGCCTAGGTTCGTTTCGACGAACTCGCCTTGCATGTGGATGATGCGCGGCTCGATCGTCTCGACGATCGACTGCGGCATGGTCGCACGGTGGATGCCGGCGAAAGCGGCGAGCAGCGCCAAGAGTACGATGACCGCGATCGAGAGGCTCGCCCAGCGGCGCTCGACGCGCTCGATCAGGTCATGTGCGAGCTGGTGAACGCCTGACGGCCTGCTCTGATCACTCATTGCGCAGGTCCTCGCGGCATGAACACCAGCAGATAGAACGCAAGCCAGATCGCGACGACGATGAAAGTTGCGATGCCGGCAAGCGCAAGAGCGCCGCGTGGGCCGCGCGCGATGACATCGTCCACTTGCTCTTCACGCTCTTCAAATGGCGAGTTCAGCATGCGAGTGCCTCAATCGAGAGGAGCTGGGCGGAGCTTGTTGGCGTCCGCGGCCGACACCGGCGCGCCGCGATTGCCCCACGAGACGCGAATATATGTGACGACTGCGGCGACCTCGTTGTCAGAGAGGTTCTGCGCGAACGGAGGCATGCCGTAGGGCCGCGGATTCTGATCCGTTCCCGGCGGGTAGCCGCCGTTGAGAACCATGCGAATCGGGTTCACCGCGGATTCCATCTGAATCGATTGGTTCTGTGCCAGCGGAGGATAGTTCGGCGGCTTACCCTCACCGTTCTTTCCATGACACGACGCGCAACGCTGATCGTATACGGTCTTGCCGAGACTGAGCAGTAGGCTGCCTTCGGTAGTCGGCACAGTCGAGGTCGCTGGCGGAGGCGGTGTATTTTGCCCGATGCTCTTGAGATACACGGCCATCGCCCGAATGTCCTCCGGCGATAGATACTGAAGGCTATTGTAGACGACTTCGGCCATCGGCCCATAGACCGCGCCGCGGGCCGAGATCCCGGTACGCAGCAGGTCGACGATATCTTCAATACTCCAATCGCCGAGCCCCGCTTCCTTATTGGACGTAAGAGACGGCGCGTACCAATTTTGCATCGGGATCAGCCCGCCTTGGAACGCCTCCGACTCCGAACTTCCCCCCAATGCGTTGATCGGCGTGTGGCACATGCCGCAGTGGCCGAGGCCTTCGACCAGATACGCGCCGCGATTCCATTCGGCCGATTGCTGCGGATTGTATTTATATTCCCCTTCATTGAAGAACAGCGTGCGCCAGCCGATGATGAGCGCGCGGTTGTTGTACGGAAACCGCAAATCGTTCGGTCGGTTCTGCTGACGGACCGGTGGCACGGATTTTAGGTACGCAAAAATTGCGTCGCTGTCCTCGCGCGTCACCTTCGTATAGGACGCGAACGGCATCGCGGGATACAGCAGCCCCTGATCAGGCGAATGGCCGGTGTGCATCATCGAATAGAACTGATCGGCAGTCCAATTGCCGATGCCGAACTGCGGATCGGGCGTGATATTCGTGCTGTACAGCGTGCCGAACGGCGTCGGCATCGCGCGGCCGCCTGCGAACAGTTTTCCTTCCGGTGCCGTATGGCAGGCGATGCAGTCGCCCGCGCGGGCGAGGTATTCGCCGCGGCTCACAACATTAGATGTCGTCGCGCTGTTCGGCTGCGCTTGCGCGTTCGCAACGCATAAAATGGCGCAAGCCGCGAAGAAGAATGCCGGGGAGCGAAGGCCCCTCATCCACCGCTCCTACTGAGGTTCGCTGCCGCAGGCGAACGGAAGCGCGTAGCTTCCCTTCGCGGCAGGCGAGAGATTTGCCGGAGCGGGGCGGGAGGCGAGCCAAGCCGCGACGGCCGTCACGTCCTGCTCGTTGAGGCGCGCGGCAACGAGTTGCATGCAATCGGGCTCGGGAGCAGTGCGCGTGCCGTAACGGAAGGCGCCGATCTGAGCGCTGATGTACTTCGACCTCAGGCCGATCAGGCCCGGAATGCCCGGATCCATGCCGGTGAGCGTTGGACCGTGACAACTCGTACAGGCCGGAATATTGCGCTGGTAGTCCCCGTGCGTGACCAGCGTTTCGCCGTGCTTGAGCATATCGTTGCTCAGCGTCGACGGCTCGGCGGGCGGGAACGGAGGCCGCTGGGCGGCGAAATACTCGGCTAATTCACGCAGGAATTCTGGACGTTGGAATTCCAAGAGATAGTTCATCGGTGGGTACTTCCGCCGGCCCACCCGAAATGCCTCTAACTGATTGAGCAGGTAGCCGCTGGGCTTACCCGCGAGCCGCGGGAAATAGACGTCCTGCGTCCCTTCCCCAAGCTTGCCGTGGCAGTTGGAGCAAGCCAAAGCCCGCGCTGCGATCGTGTTCGGAGGCGTGGGGACGCTTTGGCCTGCAGCATCGATCGAGAGCACACAAGCCGCCAGAACGCAGCCGAGTACCGGCCGGATATGCTTGATGGAAAAGGCCACAGACTCCCCTCGCGCGCGGGAGCGGTTGACGATCCAGCTACTATCAGCGCTGCAAGTCAGAATGCCGTCCGGCTCACCCGAGTTCCATCCCTCGCCACGTGCTGCACCACGTCACGGCCGCTGGTCACCGACAGCCGGTCGCCAAATTAGCAGTCGGCGTTCGATCAAAGTGACGACGAAGTCGATCACGATGACGAACGCCGCGAGCACGAACATGCCCGCGAACACGCCGGCGACATCGAACACGCCTTCGGCCTGCTGGATGAGGTAGCCGAGACCGGCCGCTGCGCCGAGATATTCGCCGACAACGGCGCCGACCACCGCGAACCCGACCGACGTGTGCAGCGAGGAGAACATCCAGGACATCGCCGACGGCCAGTAGACGTGGCGCATCAATTGCCAGCCGTTCATGCCAAGCATGCGCGCATTGGCGAGGACGGTCGGCGAGACTTCCCTAATGCCCTGGTAGACGTTGAAGAACACGATGAAGAAGACGAGCGTCACGCCGAGCGCGACCTTGGACCAGATGCCGAGGCCGAGCCAGAGCGTGAAGATAGGCGCTAGCACGACGCGCGGCAACGCGTTGACCATTTTGATGTACGGATCGAACACGGCGGCAAGCCGAGGCAATAACGCGAAAAGGAATCCGACCAGCACCCCTCCGATCGAGCCGATGATGAAGGCGAGGATCGACTCGAGCAACGTCACCCAGAGGTGCTTCCAGATCACGCCGCTGGCGAACCACGCCGCGACCTGCTTCGCCACATCGACCGGCGTCGAGAAGAAGAACGGCGGCAGCACGATTTTTCCGAACACCGGATAGGTGGACAGCACGTACCAGATCGCGATTGTGACGATCGCGACGAAGACCTGCAAAGCGAGGAGGTTCAGTCGGGCCATCACGCGACTTCCGCCTGCGCATAACCCTTGAGCACCTCGGCTTTCAGGCTGTGCCAGATCTCGCGGTGCAGATCATGAAAGGCCGGGCTGAGCTTCACCTCGCCGATGTCGCGCGGGCGCGGCAGCGGCACGCGCCAGTCGCCGATCATGCGCGAGGAAGGCCCCGCCGACATGATCACAACCCGGTCGGACAGCGCGATCGCCTCTTCCAGATCGTGCGTGACGAACAGCACCGCCTTCCGGTCCGCGCTCCACAGATCAAGCAGCAGATTCCCCATGATCTGCCGCGTCTGTGCGTCCAGCGGACCGAACGGCTCGTCCATCAGCAAAATCTTCGGATCGCGGATCAGCACCTGCGCGAGGCCGACGCGCTTGCGCTGGCCGCCGGAGAGCATGTGCGGATAACGGTCGGCGAACGCGCCGAGGCAGACGCGCTTGAGCCATTCGTGCGCGCGCGGCTTCGCGTCGGCGGGCGATGTGCCGGCGATCTCGAGCCCGATCGCGACATTGTCGAGCGCCGTCTTCCACGGAAACAGCGCGTCGGCCTGGAAGAGATAGCCGGCCTGCGTGTTGAGGCCTGCGAGTGGAGCGCCGAAAATCTCGGCGCCGCCGGCGTAGGGCGTCAGCAGACCGGCGGCGATGTTGAGCAAGGTCGATTTGCCGCAGCCGGTCGGACCAACGATGGCGACGAATTCGCCGTCGGCGACGCGCAAGGTCGCGCGGTCGACCGCGGTGAAGGTACCGCCGCGCGCAACGCGGAAGGCGACCACCACCTCGTTCAGCGCGACGGCTGCCGTTTCGGCCATTGCTCCCCCGATTATCGTTGGCGCGCAAACTAGCCGCTTGCTTGCGGCTTGCAAACCCGGCGAGACTCTGCCGCATGACGCTCGACGCGCGCTTCGCCGAGGCTCTCGCGCGGCTGCCGGATTATCTCGGCAGCCACATCCTCGTCAGCCTCGCCGCGCTCGCGCTCGGACTCGGCATCAGTCTGCCGCTCGCGCTCTATGCGGCGGAGCGCATTGTGCTGCGCGGCATCCTGTTCGGCATCGCGAGCGTGCTGCAGACGATACCCGGACTTGCGCTGCTCGCATTGTTCTATCCGCTGCTGCTCGCGCTCTCGGCTCTGACCGAGCGGCTTTTCGGCATCGGATTTTCCGCGCTCGGCTTCCTGCCCTCGGTGCTCGCGCTCGCGCTCTATTCGATGCTGCCGGTGCTGCGCAACACGGTGACCGGACTCTTAGGGATCCATCCGAGCCTGCGCGAAGCGGCCCGCGGGCTCGGCGCGACGCCGGCGCGCACGCGGCGCGACATCGACGTGCCGCTCGCCGCGCCTGTGATCATGGCCGGCGTTCGCACTTCGGCGGTGTGGGTGATCGGCACCGCGACCTTGGCGACGCCGATCGGGCAGACGAGCCTTGGCAACTACATCTTCACCGGGCTGCAGACGCAGAACTGGGTGTACGTCATTTTCGGCTGCGTGGCGGTCGCGCTGCTGGCGCTCGCGGTCGATCAATTGCTCGCGCTGATGCAGGCAGGCGTGGCACGACGCAAGCGTGCCTATGTCGGATTGGCAAGTCTCGGTCTGCTCGCGCTCGTTGCGGCGAGCCTTGCGCCAGGTTTCGCACGGCCGCAGGCGGCCTACGTGATCGGCGCAAAGACATTCACCGAGCAATACGTGCTCGCCGCCCTGCTGCAGCAGCGGCTGGCGCAGGCCGGCCTGAGTTCGCGCGTGCGCAGCGGACTCGGCTCGAACGTGCTGTTCGATGCGCTTGCCGCCGGAGACGTCGACGTCGCGGTCGATTATTCGGGCACGCTTTGGGTGAACCGGATGAATCGCACCGACGTGCCGGCACGACAGGCCGTGCTCGAGCAACTTGGCCGCTGGCTGAGGGAGACGCACGGCATCCGCCTCGCCGGGCCGCTCGGCTTCGAAAACGCCTATGCGCTGGCGATGCCGCGCGCGAAAGCGCAGGCGCTGAACGTACGCTCGCTCACCGATCTCGCGCGCGTCGCGACGCAACTCACGATCGCGTCGGATTACGAATTCTTCGCGCGGCCGGAATGGCGTGCGCTGCGCGAGACCTACGGCTTGCAATTCCGCGCCGAGCGCACGATGCAGCCGGAGTTCATGTACCGCGCGGCCGCTGCCGGCGAGGTCGACGTCATCTCCGCCTACACCAGCGACGGGCAGATCGCGCAATTCGACATGACGGTGCTGGAAGATCCAAAGCGCGTTATTCCGCCGTACGACGCAGTCCTACTCGTATCCGCGCGGCGCGCGAACGATGAGAAATTGCTGGCCGCGCTGAGGTCGCTGATCGATGCCATTTCGGTCAACGCGATGCGTGAGGCGAACGCGAAGGCGGCGAGCGGAACGACGACGGACGAGATAGCAAACTGGCTGTCAACCAAAATCACACGGCGATAAACGTCACTGCTCGATGGCGCGTTCCAATTCTTCCGCACGCGTGCGCGTCAGATCGAGCATGCACACGCCGCCATAGATGCGTGCGATCGTGCCCTCGTAGAGTTCGTAATACTCGCAGTTCGCGTCGCGATACTGGATCCAGAGCCGCTGGGCCTTGCGCAGCTGATCGCGCTGCTTATCGGACTGCGCTTCCTTGAGTGCACGCTGATAGGCGGCGTTCAGGCGCTTGTCCAATTGTGCGAGCTCCACCTTCTGGCACTCGACGATCTCATATGTGCTGCTGCCGCACTCTTTCTTCTCTGCGTCGTCCGCGAAAGCAGAAACGGCCGCCCCGGTCAGGGCGGCCGTCGCAATCGCGGCGATGCGCACGCGCATCAGTTCTTGCTCTTGTCGACTAGCGCGCGTTCCTTGATCCACGGCATCATCTCGCGCAGACGGGCGCCGACCTGCTCGGCCGGATGCTCGGCGAGCTTGCCGCGTGTCGCCTTGAACGAGGTCTGGTTGACCTTGTTCTCCAGCATCCAGTCGCGCGTGAAGCGGCCGGACTGGATGTCGGCGAGGATGCGCTTCATCTCGGCTCGCGTCTCCGGCGTGATCACGCGCGGACCGGAGACGTATTCGCCGTACTCGGCGGTGTTCGACACCGAGTAGTTCATGTTGGCGATGCCGCCTTCGTAGATGAGGTCGACGATGAGCTTCATCTCGTGGATGCACTCGAAGTAGGCCATCTCCGGCGCGTAGCCCGCATCGCACAAGGTGTCGAAGCCCGCTTTCATCAGTTCGACGACGCCGCCGCAGAGCACGGCCTGCTCGCCGAACAAATCAGTCTCGCACTCTTCCTTGAACGTCGTCTCGATGATGCCGGCGCGTCCGCCGCCGATCGCCGATGCATAAGACAGGCCGAGGTCGTGCGCGTTGCCCGAGACATCCTTATGGATCGCGAGCAGACAGGGCACGCCCGCGCCGCGCTGGTACTCGGAGCGCACGGTGTGGCCCGGGCCCTTCGGTGCGACCATCAGCACGTCGAGATCGGCGCGCGGTTCGATCAGGTTGAAGTGCACGTTGAGGCCATGCGCGAACATGATAGCGGCGCCCTGCTTCATGTTGGCGTGCAGGTGATCGCGGTAGATGTCGCCCTGCAGTTCGTCGGGCGTGAGCATCATCATCACGTCGGCCCACTTGGCGGCCTCGGCAACCTCCATCACGCGGAAATTCTGACCCTCGGCCTTCTTCACGCCGGCGGAGCCCTTGCGCAGCGCGACCGCGACCTCCTTCACGCCCGAGTCGCGCAAATTCAGCGCGTGGGCGTGGCCCTGGCTGCCGAAGCCGATGATGGCGACCTTTTTGCCCTTGATTAGGTTCAGGTCGGCGTCGCGATCGTAGTAGACACGCATGATGATCCTCGAAAATGTCCGGAAAATTCGGCCCTGCTTCTAGGACGGTAGGACAGCGGGGACAAGGGCCGCAGGCGCGGGGGCTATCCGCGCAAATGAGAGCCGCCTGCAGGCTCAATGTTCCGGCCGACCCCTTAGGCGCGGGTGGCGGCGAAGGCGGGCACCTGCGCGGCGAAGCGGTCGAGCCAGGCGACGAGAGCTGGGTGATCCTTGCGCCATGCTCCCTCGAACCGCAGGTCGCCGTAGCCGAGCAGGCAGGCGAGCGCGATCTCGCCGACATTGGGCGTCGCGCCGAGCACCGGCGGCGCCTTCTCCAGCGCGGCAAGCGCGCGACCAACCTTGCCGCGTTGCCGGTCGACCCACGTCTCGACCCGCATCTCGGCCGGCCGGTAGCGCGTCTCGTAGACGATCAGCACCGCCGCATCGAGCGCACCGTCACACAGAGCCTGCAGCCGCAAGGCCTCAAAGCGCGCGCGCTTCTCGCGCGGGATGATGCGGCCGCCGCCGACGAGATGATCGAAATACTCGAGGATCACGCGTGAGTCATAGAGCACGCCGCAGTCCTCGGTGACGAGCGCGGGGATTTTTCCGACCGGATTGTCGGTGCGGATCGGATCGGCGTCGCTGTTGAGGTCGGTCTCGCACAATTCGATCTTGTCATCGAGGCCGAGCAGACTTGCGGCGATGCGCACCTTGCGAACGAACGGAGATGGCGGGCTGTAGCGCAACAACATCATGGCAATGCCAGTCACTCCCGGCGGATACCGGTTTTAATTTCAGATTCGAGAAACGAAGCGCTGGTGCGCGCGGCCGTTCAGCCGTTGACGACCAGGTTGACCGCTTTCGGGCCCTTGCCCTTCTTGTCAGGCTCGACGTCGAAGGCGATGCGCTGACCTTCGTTGAGACCTTTCAGTCCGGCTTGCTCGACCGCTGTAATGTGCACGAATACGTCACGTCCGCCATCGTCCGGCTTGATGAAGCCGTAGCCACGTTCGCCATTGAAAAATTTCACCACGCCATGCTGCGCCATCGGCACACTCCCACGCACGCATTCGCCGCCAGCCCCACGCTCAGCGGCGCGGAAGCGACATTCGCGACCGGGGTGCGTGCAAAGGAGCGACAGGCTCCGCCGCCCCCCAGGCGGAACGTCCTTCTACAGGAGAACTACACACCAAGTTCAGCCGACTTGGAAGGGGTGTCATGCCACCGCTTTGGACGAACCCAGCCGGTCCAGGGTGAAGCGGCCCTCACCTTCCCGTGCGAGAACCCGCAGGAGAGCGGGGAGCAGAGTCTTGAGTTCGCCTTCCAGTGTCCAGGGCGGGTTGACGAGGATAAGGCCGGACCCGTTGAGGCGGGTCGGGTCGCGTAGGGGCGATACGATCAGCTCGGCCCGCAGAATTTTCGAAATACTGAGCCCACGCAGGCGCTTGGCGAAGGCGTCCGGCTCGGAGCGGCCCTTGATGGGATACCAGAGGCCGTAGACCCCGGTCGGCCACTTGCGGTGCGCCTCCATGAAGGTGTCGGCCAGCCGGCGGAACTCCTCGTCACGCTCGAACGGCGGGTCGACCAGCACCAGCCCGCGCCGCTCCTTCGGCGGAAGATAGGCCTTCAGCGCGGTCCAGCCGTCCATTTCGAGGCACTTGATGCGGTTGTCGCGCTGCATGGCCTCTTTGAGAGCGGCAAAAGCCTTCGGCTCGAGTTCGCAGGCGATGAGGCGGTCTTGCGGACGCAGCCATGCCCGCACGAAAGCCGGCGAGCCCGGATAGGCCGTCAGCCGGCCGCTTTCGTTCAGCGCGCCGACGACGTCGAGGTACGGTTTGAGCAGAGCGGCGACATCCTTCGGCAGCTTGGCTTCGAGCAGCTTGGCAACGCCGCTCTTCCACTCCCCGCCCCGGCTCGCTTCTGGTCCGGTAAGGTCGTAGACGCCCGCGCCGGCGTGCGTGTCGATCACGCGGAAGGCGGCATCCTTCCCGCGCAGATGCTGCAGGATCAGGCACAGCACCGCGTGCTTGAATACGTCGGCAAAACTGCCGGCGTGAAAGGCGTGGTTGTAATTCACGGCTAACCTACTGTACTTCCTATCACTTTTTTCCTTGATATGCTAGGACTTATCGCCTAGACTTTAAGGGCTAGCTAAAGCCGGGTTTACCACCCCGGGGAATGGCTGGCTCGCCCAGTATTCGCCCTCAAGTCAGATCGACGCCTAGAGGCAATCCAAGACAAGAAAGCGGCCCCTGTTGCGGTCGCCTGTGGGCACGGTTGCCCCTGCCACTGCCTACCGCTAGCGTGCCTTCGCGGGGGCCACATGAGCAAGTTCGAGCGGCTGTTACTTCCCGGTTCTAAGGAGCGGCCGGACTGTCGATGCGGTCGGCAGATGACGCTGTTCAAGGCGTGGTACGACACCGGCCAACCTAAGCTTGAGCGCCGAGTGTATCAGTGCGGATCCTGCAATCACGAATTAAAACTGAATGTCTGGCTGCAGGACTGATCGCAATCGCAGCCTCCGGCGTGCGAAGAAATAGCGTGGACGAGCAGAATATCCGCAGCGTCATTGACCAGATCGCTCTTGAAGTCGCCGTGTGCGATCCGGAGCGGGACGACCTTCAATCTGTCGTTGCCGACAAGACGATGGAGCACATCATCACGCTACGCGAACGACAGCCTGGACTTTCCGAGCCGGAGCTTGATCGCATAGCAACAGCAATCCTGAAGGGCGTCCTGAAGCGGCTGGTGCAGATAGCGGAGAGCGGTGGTCAGATCGGGAGCGCCTGAGCTTCGGCCTAGTCGAACTTTGATTCCGACACCAACTCACGAAGGATCGTTTCAGCCAATGGACGCAGATTGCCCGCGCCCCCCGCCGAGCTGCGTCGATTTCTTCAGTCCGGCGAAATGCACCGTAATCATGCGGCTCTCTATCTCGTAATAGCCGGTACGGATTTTGCCATTCGATACCACTGTCACACGATCTGAAATTGTGTGCTGCTTCGTCATGGCTCACCTCTGTTAAATGCGCTCGTTTCCCCTCACCCAATCTAGGTCAACGAGGATATTCCGAAGTATCAACCGAAAGATTGACTCAGGGTTAATGGCACGCCTTTGATGAATTTTACCTTCGGGTTAATAAAAGCCCCGGAACTGCCGGGGCTTTTTTTCACATCAGAACGTCCCATCGCTGATCTGCATGTACGCTGGCGACTTCGTTGCGGACCTTGATCCAGCTCGGATCAGAGGTCCCTTGGCGCAAACACCCTCATTTGCCATGCGGGTAAATGACGATTCTCACCGCAATACGATCTCTTTGCGAACGACTGTAAGTCCCTTCGCAATTCTCTCAAAAGCCGCTTCTAAATTCAGCAATAGTTCTGGTCAGTTGGTCTGTAACTGCCGCCAAACGCTGCATGTCAGTAGTTAGCCGTAGAACACTTTATTGTGCAGTCTCTATCAATTCACTTTACAGATTTGAATATCTGTGGTCTGGCGAATTACAGCCTGTGGTTACTTCGCGGTCCTATGGCCGTCGGGCTGGAGCCGTCGTACAGAAAAATACAGTCAAAATCTCTCCCTCGCCTATAAGCTTCCCAGACCTCCGGAGACAAATTCTTCATTTTGAATTGAGAGAGCACTTCTCCAAGACCCCTGCCCCTTCATCCTTTGCTAAATGGGCGCCAAAATGACCTTGAGCAAAGGTTATGCTAGCCCTCACGTAGTTGTGAACTCTCTAAACACACGCGGTGTGACTTGCGTCACAGAGCGTCGAAGTGCTCGAGAGGTATCTTTCCGCGCATCCGTTTTAAGAGCGTCTCGTGTCGATACATTCAAAGGAGAACTGCGATGAAACGGCTTGCATTTCTAGGCATTACGATCGCCACGCTGATTGCGCCGATCCAAGTCCAGGCCCAACAGTACGACGCCCGCGCGAACTGCGTCAGGTTTCCGCAGCATCCTAACCCGCAAGCAGAAACTCAATATCTGATTACTCATCCGAACGTCCGTGTTTGTCCGTCACAGAATCCAAATTGGGCAGGACAGGCGGAGACTGTGAGGCGTGGTATGAACCAAGGTTATGACAATACCATGGGCTTAATTCGCGCTAACCGCGGGTACTGAACAGGCGGCCTGAGGCATATGAGCCGTATGTCTGCTTTGGGTCGGGCTACCGGGCCATGTCTGCTTCGGAGCGGATGTCAAAGCGGACACCCCACGAAGTCTGCTAAGGGCC
>Ga0207826_1000058_pt1 | contig 26633 bp, 23 predicted proteins | sample LuqExpMetageno80_FD_187837 | JGI IMG/M metagenome (GOLD analysis project Ga0207826, IMG submission 187837) | Tropical forest soil microbial communities from Luquillo Experimental Forest, Puerto Rico - Sample 80 (SPAdes) | ecosystem: Environmental > Terrestrial > Soil > Tropical forest ... | reverse complement strand
GTCATTGTACGATGAGAGGGCGTAGCCAACCGCAACGTTGAACGGCTTGTCCCACCACGAAGAGCCGTTGTATTCGGCCTTGATGCTGCCGTTCTGGGTGGTGTCGTCGACCGGCTTCGGGAGCTGGATCGAGGTCCGCGTTGCAGTTGTGCTGGGCGGTGCGAGAGCCGTAGTGTTTTCGGTGCTTTGCTGCTGGGTGCCCTCGCGGTGCATGTGCGAGTAGTCGGCGGTGATGTCCCAATTATCAGTAGGAGTCCACCGCCCCGCGGCGGTCGCCGTGTCGCGGCGGATCCCGAGGTCAAAGATGTTGGTGTTGGCGTTGACGACAGCCTGCGCGCCGGCCAGCTGGGCCGCCGTGGTGTTAGGTTGGGTGGTTGGAATTGGGTATCTCACCGAGCTCAAGACGTTGCCGCCGATCCCGCTATAGGTCGTCTGGGCACCGTTCGAGTAGACGTGGGGAGTCTCATCCCAGCCGAACGTCAAGTAGTAGGTGCCGGGCTTCGACATCTCGAGACCGAAGGCCTGGTCGTCCCAACCGGCATTCGTGCCCCAGAACACCAGATCCCAGGGATCCGGACCGGTCCGGTGTTGACCGTAGTAGAAGTTTCCGAAGACTCCGGGCCGGAGATCTTCATACTGATAGAACTTCCCCAACTGCTGGTGATCAGCGCCGTTCATACCGAAGCGGCCGCCGATCTCGGCATAGCCTTCGTACCACCAGGTCGTCGGAGCAACCACAGGCGCCTTGGTGATTAGGTCGGCCGCCTGAACCGAAGTTGCAGCGCACAGAGCGAGTGCTGCGCATGTGACCAGAAGTTCACTACGTATTTTCATTGCCTTAGCCCCCAAACTTTAATCCGCACTAGATCATTGGCTCTCAAACAGCGGCTCTTACCGGAAGAGGAAGAAGCCGTTTGGACTGTTGGAGCCATGGATCTGGCTGTGACAGTTGCCGCAGCCGTTCTGGAGAGCGGCCGTGTTTCCGCCGGTCCCCGGCGGGAAACCCGTGGCACCACTAAGGGCGCCGCTGTGAGTCGTCGTGTGGCACTGGAGGCACAGCCGCGGGCGAGCGACGACGAGCAGGCTGTCGTAGTTCGAACCGTGCGGATTGTGGCAGTTGAGGCAGTTCTCACGCACGGGCGTGTGTTCCCACAGCATCGGACCGCGCTTCTCAGCATGGCACTTGTAGCAGTTCTCGTTGACCGACGCTTCGCGGATCAACTTCTCGGTCACGCTGCCGTGCGGATTGTGGCAATCCGAGCAGGTGATTTTGCCTTCGCGCACAGGCATGTGCGACGAATACTGCATCTGGGCCCGCTGCAGCTTGTGGCACTGGAAGCAGGTTTCCATCTCGGCAGGCGTCTTGAGATTGTGCTTAACCGACACGTTCTTCATGACCGTGTGGCAGTTCGTGCACGCCAGATCGCGCGACTGGTGGACGCTGCCGGCCCAGTACGTGCGCTCGCCCTTCTGGTGACAGCCGAGGCACACCGCGTTCTTCTCTTCGTTTGTACGCGGATCATCCGAACCGAAGGAGAGGATGCCGCCAACGCCGCGGCCCCCGCCGAGCTTGACGTGCTCGGAGCCGGCGCCGTGGCAGTTCTGGCAGTCGAACATGCCCTTCCTGGTCTGGCCGATCTTGCCCATCAGCGTTTTACTAAATGCAGCCGCTTGTGTTGCGTGGCAGGTCAAGCAAACTTTGTTGTCCACCAACGTCGCTTCCGCGGCCTGTTTGGTGACTCTTGCGCGGCTGGCCGGAGACGGCGCCGGCACTACGGTCGGAGCCGGCTGCGCCTGACCCGACCACTGCCGCAACGCGTCGATGAGAGTGTCGGCTTCCGCGACCTTCACGCCCGCGGATTGCGGAGCCGGCCTGTTGCCGAGGAAGCTCGCAAGCGCCGTGACGTCGGCGTCCTGGGCCTGCGCCGCCGGCATCGACTGCACGAAGCCCCGCAGATCGGCGATCCCGTCTTGCGGCGCGGCGTTCGCTGTCAGCGCCATTCCGAAGAAGGCGCATGCGGCGATCGCAGCCTGCGTGGTTGATCGGATTCGGTTTTTTCGGAAAGTCCACGCACGCGCGGACACGGTCACAACTTCGACGTTGATTGTCGACATCCCCATCACCCCACTTGCCTTCGCGTCACGATTAATCCTCAAAACAAACCCGAACTCAAGGCGTTGACATTTTTACGCCGCACAATCGGCGAGTCCGGTTTGATTCAGATCAACGGTCGCTTGGCTGGAAGCAGTGCAGCAAATGATCAATATCAATGGTTTTACGCGCGGAAGTGCCGAATTCGATTTGATTTCGGCTTCGTAATGGTGGAATTTTGACGCCGATCAAGCGCTTGTGGCCGAAATGCCACTCAGATGGTGAAAATAGATTAGCGGTGGAAAGTCGATGGTGCGGATGCGAAATGCCCGTTGACGTTCGTCACGATCGCCTCTGTGCAATCGATTTACTTCCCTCCGGCCGGAGTCCACTACGTAGCGAGTCGGCAGCGCGGAACCAGGGTGCGGCCAGGTGAGTCAACGATCGGACGCTTACGTCCGCAAAGGAGAACGTCTATGCTTCGTGCGAAAGGCCTCTCGCTTATCTGCGGCGCAGCCGCGCTGTTCGGCACCGCGATTCTCTTCGGCGGAATTTCCGTTCCGTCGGCGCATGCTACTCCTGCCTATGCGCAGCAGACCGGCCAGGCGTGCGGCACCTGCCACGTGAACAAGGCTGGTGGTGGGAAGCTGACGTCTAAAGGTGAGCAGTTCCAGAAGAACGGTCACAAGATGTAGTCGGCTGCGTGACGTCCGTGATGCGTGACGCGGTTCAGGCAAGAGCAGCGTCACGCATTGTTATTTTGTGAGTATGTGAAGGGGTAAAAATGATGCTGTGGGCGAGCGTGGCCGCTATGACGGTCGTGGCGATTGCGGGCGTGCTGTGGCCGCTGTTTCGGAAACGGCCCGCGCGTTCGGGAAGCGACGTCGCGGTGTATCGCGATCAACTGCAGGAGATCGAACGCGATCTCGGACTTGGGCTGATCGGGGCTAAGGAAGCGGAAGCCGCGCGCATCGAAGTGTCCCGGCGGCTGCTTGGCGCGACGGACGAGGGTGGTGAGATCGCCTCCGATTCGGGCTGGTCGTTCGGGCGCACTGCGATCGCAGGCTTGGCGCTTGTGCTGCTCACCATGGGCTCCGCCGCGCTTTATCTGCGACTCGGCACGCCGAGCCTCGCACAGACGACGGTCGCCGCAGCGCCGGAAACCTCATCGGTCGACAAGCTCGTCGCCCAAGCCGAGGAGTACCTCACGCGCAATCCGCAGGAGGCGCGCGGCTGGGAAGTGCTCGCTCCGGTATACATGCAGCTCGGCCGTTACACCGATTCGGCAAACGCCTGGCGCAACGTGGTGCAGCTTTCGGGCGAGAACGCCGACCGTCTCGCCAATCTCGGCGAAGCACTCACCGCAGAATCGAACGGTATTGTCACCGCAGAGGCGAAGGACGCCTTCGTGCGCTCTGCCGCGCTCGATCCGACCACCGTGACCGCACAATTTTACCTCGGCGTCGCCGCCGAACAGGACGGCAAGAACAGCGACGCCGCCAAGATCTTTCGCGATTTGATCGATCATGCGCCGGCAGACGCGCACTGGGTGACGGACGTGAAGACCGCACTTGCGCGTGTCGATGGGAAGCCGGACGGTGCGCCTGTCCCCGCTGCACAAAGCAGCGCGCCGTCCAATCCGCAGGACAACATTGTCATACGCGGCATGGTGGACGGGCTTGCCGAACGATTGAAAATGGATGGGTCGGATCAGGAAGGCTGGGTCCGACTAGTACGGGCCTATGGCGTGCTCAACGATCCGGACAAAAAGACGACCGCGATCGCCGATGCGCGCAAGGCGCTGGCAAGCGATTCGGACAAGCTCGCCAAATTCGAAGCGGGGCTTGCCACGATTGAGAGCGGTGCTCCCCCCACGGATTCGGCGCCTGCGCCACATCCGCCCGCGACTGTGACCGCGCAGGCGTCCATCGGAGACGATCCGTCCGTGCGCGGCATGGTCGATCGCCTCGCATCTCGTCTGAAGCAGGACGGCTCCGACGTCGACGGTTGGATCAGGCTGATTCGCTCGTACAAGGTGATGAACGACGACGCTGCGAAAAACGGCGCGGTCGCCGACGCCAGAAAGGCGCTCGCGAACGATCCGGAAAAGCTCGCCAAGCTCGAAACCGCCATCAAGGCAATCGATGCGGGCCAAGAACCTCCGCCGCCTGCGCCGAGCGCCAATGCCGGTGGCGCCGATCACGATGCCGACGCGATGGTCGCGCGACTTGCCGAGCGTCTGCAGCGTTCGGGCTCCGATCCGGAAGGCTGGCTGATGCTTGTGCGTTCCTATGCGACCTTGAAGCAGCCCGACAAACAGAAGGCCGCGATCGCAAACGCGCGCTCCGCGCTCGCCAGCGAGCCGGAAAAGCTTGACGCGTTCAATGACGCGATCAAGCGCTTCAAACTGGAGTAACCCGCATTGGCCGAGCGCGCAGAATGGCCTACCATTGACGTAGGTCAAGCTTTCCGCGCGCCGCCGCGCCACAGTTGAAGCGAACGCTGCAAGGACTGAAGGAGACTCTAATGAACAAACGGCTTCTGATGGCTACGGCCATCGCATTCTTGAGTGTCGGCACGGTTGCCGGCGGAGGCCTGCTGACCTCCTCACAGGTTTGCGCGGCGGAAGAGCAGGTAAGCTTCAAGGAGGACATCCAACCGCTGTTCAAATGGCGCTGCGCCGGCTGCCACGAAGCGGGCGGCGAGGGCATCGAAAAGAGCGGGCTCGACCTGTCGAGCTATGAAGGCGTCATGAGGGGCACGAAGTTCGGTAAGATGGTCATCCCGGCCGATCCGGATTCGTCGAATTTGATGCGTCTGCTCGACTGGAAGGTGCCGGCGGAAATCCGCATGCCGCACGGGAAGAAGCAGTTGTCGAGCTGCGATCGTAATTCCATCCGCACCTGGATCCGGCAGGGCGCGCAGAACAACTGACACGCACAGCGGACTTCGAAATTTAATTCTGGGGCCCTGCGGGGCCCCAGAATGTTTTTGCGTTAGACATTTTCAGTTTGCAGCCTGCGACGCGCGTCCGCCGGTTAGAGCATCGGAACGGCGATGAGCAGGAGCGCTGCAAGGAAGATCAAGCCGTAGATGGTACCGTTGCGCCAGAACTCGGCGGACTTGATAAAACCGCTGTTGTAATAGGGCAGCGCGGCACCTGTTGCATACGGCGAGATCACGCCCATGATGCCGGTGGTGAGCGCGAGCCCGATCGCGAGTTGCTCCGGAGCGAGGCCTGGAATGCCAAGTCCGACGCCGAGCATGATCGGCATCATCGCGGTCGTGTGCGCGGTGAGGCTCGAGAAGAAGTAGTGCGAGAAGAAATACACCGTGATCAGCCCGGCGATCACGACCATCGGCGGCAATCCGGTCATGTGCGCCGCGACGAAACCGGCGAACCACTTGATGAAGCCGACGCGCGCGAGGCCGTCCGCCATCGCGACCAGGGTCGCGAGCAGCGAGATCGTCGTCCATGCCGCGTCGTTCTTGGCAAGATCGCCCCAGCTGACCACTCCGAGGACGAGCATGGTCGAGATCACCATGAACGCAACGACCGCCGCGTCGAAATAATCCCCGCCAAGAATCCAGAGCATGACCGCGATCAGCACGAGCACGCCGAGGATTCGTTCATTGCGCGACAGCGGTCCCATCTCGGTGAGCTGCTTGCCGGCCCATAGCGGGATCTCGGGACTCTGCTTCACCGACGGCGGGTAGACGAGATATCCGATAAGCGGTAGCGCGAGCAGCAGTGGAATGCCGAACGGCGCGGCGGCGAAGAACCAGCGCGTCCAGGTGATGTCGACATGCGCGAGCTTGCGGATGAAATCGGCCGCGAGGAAGTTCGGCGCGCACCCGGTGATGAAGAGCGAGCTCGTCACGCAGCTTGCCGCGAAGGTCGTCCAGAGAATGTAGCTGCCGATCTTGCGGGCGGATGGGTCGTTCGGCTTGGAATCGTAGATTGCGGGCAGATTGACGACGATCGGGAACATCGTGCCTGCGCTGCGCGCCGTATTTGACGGCGTCACCAGTGCGAGGATCGCGTCGGAGAAGGTAACCGCGTAGCCGAGCAGCAGTGAGTTTCGGCCGAGTGCGCGCACGAGCAGCAGCGCGACGCGGCGTCCGAGCCCTGTCTTCTCGTAGCCGAGCGCCAGCATGAAGGCGCCGCCGACGAGCCAGACCGTGCTGCTTGCAAAGCCCGAGAACGCCCATTTGACGGATTCGCCTGCGATATTGAATCCGGGCTTGGCGAGGTCTTGTGGGCTAAACAGGGTCCAGCGCGACAGTGCCGCCGTGAGCGCGATGGCGATGAAGCCGGTCGCCGCCGGCGGCACCGGTTCGATGATCAGCGCCGCCACGACGCCGGCGAACAGGGAAAAGAACCACCACGCATGCTGAGATAGTCCCGCTGGCGCGGGAAGCAGCGCAAGCACGAGGGCGACGAGGACCGGAACGGCCCAGCGCCAATATAGGAAAACGCGTTCCGATTTGGCAGCCGGAGGATTGGTTAAAACGACAGATCCGCTGCTCATCCCGCTCTCCGGAGTTTCAGCATCTGAGGGCCCGTATGAATCGCTTGCGCGCGACCGCGTTGATCCAGGTCAAACGTGTTTCTCCCTCGGATCCGTCAAAAATGATATTTGACGCGCATCAAGGGTCGATTCCCGTATCAGGACTAAGGTTTTTAGGTCCCGCCGCGCGTTCCGCGGCCGCTCGTGTTTGGGCAAAACCGATCAGGCTCCGATGCAACCGCGAACGCTCAAATCCAAGGTCGCGCTCAGCCTGTCCGCTGCGCTATCGCTCGCGATGCTCATGTTTGCCGGACTGGTCATTTGGGTCGTCTATCACGAAATCATCGACCGGCTGTCCGAGCACGTCACGCAAGTCTCGGAGATCATCAGCAGCAGCACGCGCCACGCCATGCTGCAGAACGAGCCGGGCTATATCGACCGCGTCATTCAGGACGTCGCGAGCCGCCAAAAGATCGACCGCATCCGCATCATCGGCAAGGATGGGCATATCAGCCATTCGACCGTGCCCGGCGAGATCGGGACTGCGATCGACCGCACCGCGGAAGCGTGCACACATTGCCATGAAGGCGACCGGGTGCCCAACGGCAAGCGCACATGGACGTTCAAGAAACCAAACGGCCAGATGATGCTCGCGAGCATGGAGGTCATCCGCAATGAACCCTCCTGCTACAACGCCGCCTGTCACCAGCACCCAAAGGAAAAGACCGTGCTGGGCGTGCTCGACATCCTCTATCCGCTCGATGACATCAATACGCGGCTGCGCACCGGCACGTTCTGGATTGCTGTGCTGTCGGTCGTGTTCGTCGGCGCGGCTTCGTCGGCCGCCGCGTTCTTCATCCACCGGCTGGTCTATCTTCCATTGCGCGATCTGGAAAAAGGCGCGCACCGGCTTGCGGCCGGCAATCTCGACGAGCCGATCCCGGTCCGCAGCGGCGACGAGTTCGGGAAGCTCGCGTCCTCATTCAATGCGATGACCGGGGCGCTGCGGACGTCGCGCGCGGAGCTGAGCGGCTGGGCGCGCACATTGGAGCACAAGGTCGAGGAGCGTACAGCCGAACTCCGGCATGCGCAGAAAGAGATGATGCGTGGCGAAAAGCTCGCTTCCGTCGGCCTTCTCGCCTCGGGCGTGGCGCATGAACTCAACAACCCGCTGACCGGCATTCTCACCTTCTCGCATCTGTTGCGCCGGAAACTGCCGGACGGCAGTACTGATGCCGATGACATGGATCTTGTCATCCGTGAAACGAAACGGTGCGCGGCGATCATCAAGCGACTTCTGGATTTCGCGCGTGACAAGGTGCCGGAAAAGAAGTTCGTTGACGTCAACCAGGTGATTGAGGACACGGTGCGCATCGTTGAACGTCCTGCGCATTTGCGCGACATCGATATCAATCTCGGGCTCGACCGCACATTGCCGGCGATCTGGATCGACGCGGATCAGATCAAGCAGGTGATCATGAATATGCTCGTCAATGCGCAGCACGCTGTCGAGGAGAAGGGCAGCATCACGGTGACAACGGCCCGCACGACGCGCGCGCACTCGGGCGGCGGTAAGCCTGTCCCGATGGTGGAGATCGCCATTACCGATACCGGCTGCGGCATACCGGAGGAAAATTTGCAACGCATCTTCGATCCGTTCTTCACGTCCAAGGCGGTCGGCAAAGGCACCGGCCTCGGGCTGTCGGTGAGCCACGGCATCGTTGAGGCGCACGGCGGCGCAATCGAGGTGAGCAGCAGGGTCGGTGAGGGCTCGACCTTCCGCGTGCTGCTGCCGATGAACGGCGCGCCGGAGAAGCCGGTCGAAAGAACCGCGGAGGCTGTATCATGACCGGGCGAATTCTGGTCGTCGATGACGAGGACATCGTCGTCAAAAGCTGCATCCGCATCCTCTCCGACTGCTATCAGGTCGATTCGGCCTCGAACGGCCGCGACGCGCTCTTGAAGATCGACGAGCAGACCTACGATCTCGCCATCCTCGACATCATGATGCCCGGCATGGACGGCATCGAGGTGCTGCGCCGGATCAAAGAGACGCATCCGGACGTCGACGTCGTGATGGTGACAGGCCTCTCGCAGATTGAGACCGCCGTGCAGGCGATGAAGCTCGGCGCCTTCGACTATATCTCCAAGCCCTTCGATCCGGACGAACTGGCGCTCGTCGTGCAGCGCGTGCTGGAGCGACGCGCGCTCCTGCAGGAGAACGTCAAGCTCAAGACCGAGGTGAGCGCAAAATACCGCTTCGAAAACATCATCGGCTCGAGCCCGCAGCTCCAGTCCGTCTACCGGGCGATCGCGCAATGCGCGCCAACGAGCTCGAGCGTGATGATCACGGGCGAAAGCGGCACCGGGAAGGAGCTGATCGCGCGCGCGATCCACTACAACAGCCTGCGCGCGGACAAGTCGTTCGTGCCGGTCGACTGCAATTCGCTGAGCGAGAACCTGCTCGAAAGCGAGCTGTTCGGGCACGTGAAAGGCGCCTTCACCGGGGCGGTTGCCAACAAGAAGGGCATGTTCGAGGCGGCGGACAGCGGCACGCTCTTCCTCGACGAGATCGGCAACTTCTCGATGGCGATCCAGGGCAAGCTTTTGCGCGTCCTGCAGGAGCGCGAATTCCGCGCCGTCGGTGACACAAGGTTGCAACCGGCGAATTTCCGGCTGATCACCGCGACCAACAAGGACCTCAAGGCAATGGTCGCTGCCGGTACATTCCGCGACGATCTCTACTACCGCATCAACATCTTCCCGATCCACGCGCCGGCGTTGCGCGAGCGCAAGAGCGACATCCCGGCGCTGGCCTATCATTTCCTGAAAATCTTCGGCGCCGAGCTCGGCAAGCAGGTGACGGAGATTTCCGCCGGCGCGCTCAGTGCGCTGACGAATTACGACTGGCCGGGCAACGTGCGCGAGCTGGAGAACGTCATCCACCGCGCCGCGATTCTCACCAACGACTACATGATCCGCCAGGCGCATCTCGTCGACATCGTCGACCCGGCCGCCGGTCGCGATTCACTCGCAGTGCCGCTGACCGGAGACGAATTGAAGAAGCTGAAGAAGACGGCGCGCGAGAAATCGGTCGAGGAGATCGAGCGCCAGTTCGTGTTGGAGGCGCTACGGCGCAACGACTGGAACGTGACGCGCAGCGCCGAGCAGACCGGTATGCAGCGGCCGAACTTTCAGGCGCTGATGAAGAAATATGCGATCCGCGTCCGCGACACGCACGAGCATGCCGAAAGCGGGGAGACCGGCTAGTCGGTCTCCGGTTGCCGGGTGACACGCTTTGGGAAATGCGGGCGTGAACAGGGCGGCGGATGCTTAACAGCTCAGGGTGGAAAAATCGCAGCCGTCGAGGCCTGACCGAGAACTTTGTCTAAATTATCCAAGGCTTCGATGGTCCATTGATAACGATGCCGCTCATCATTCGGCGGACACGGACCGATATAGCGGATCGCGCCCCTAGGGATCGCGTCGCTGCCGCGGTAGGGAACGGTCGATCCGCCGTGCTGAAATGAAGGCACTTGTTCGTCACGCATAACGAAGCGCAGCCGCTTCGTGCCCGGCGGTACCTCGCGCAGTATGAATGCCGGTGAGACCGTTTGGCATGGGGGAATGCCTGCCCAAGAAAATGCAACGCTAAACGCTTCCGCTTTCGTTTGAAGCCCGAACGCGGCGAAGGCAACGAGCGACAGCAGGAGCGACAGTCGCGACACGATGACCATCGCAGGCCTCCAATGCGAACGGTTCGCCAATGAAACCGAGTGCATCTGCCCGGAGTTCCGGATTAGCGCATATATTGCTACGCGAGAACGTATCGCCGATTCAGCCGGGCCGTGCTCCTGTCCCGTCACTCACACACGCGCTCAATTAAAATTGAGCGTTTCTCGTCAAACCGAAATAGAAATCTACGCCGCTGTCACGGGATTGCGCGGACGTTCGCTCGTGGGATGTGGCCCGGTGGCCGCAGCAGTCACCGCGGGAGCTTCCTCTTCTTCGACATCCTCATAGCCCGAGAACATCGCCTTGAAGTGTGCGAGCCGCGTATGACCGAGCGTGCCGAGATAGACATGCACGAGGAGATAAAAGACCAGCGCGCAGAAGATCAGCACATGTACCGTGTCGATGACGCGGATGCCGCCGAAGAAGTCGATCTGCGATGCAAAATGCTTGGCGTCCCACATCAGCAAGCCGGTATAGAACTGGATCGGCACCAGCAGCATGAGCACGACCTGATAGGTCATGCTCTGCAGCGGATTGAACTTGCGGTAGATGCTGAGATGGAACGGGTTTGGCTCGCCTTTGAAGATGCCGTAGCCGTAGAAATACATCTGTCGGAAGCTGCCGATGAAATGTTTGCGCGGGTTTATCTCGGGCAGATACGCCCTGATTCGGTCGGAGAAGAGATAGAAGCCGAGCCAAACGAAGAAATTCGCGATCAGCACGAGGCCGGTGTAGTTGTGCACGAGCACCGCCGTGCGGAACGAGATCACGTCGATCAAGCCGACGTAGCGGATCTGGATGGCGGTGAGGATCATCACCACGAAGCCGGCGGCATTGACCCAATGCCAGATGCGGACCGGCAGCGGATGAATGTAGATTCTAGGCATGATCGTTGGTCCTTCCGGTTTTATGCGGACGCCGATCCGCCCGTCGCGTCCGATCCGTGCTTATGACCGTTGGCGAGGCCGTAGCGCCTGAGGATCCATCCCAAAACGAGGTGGCCGATGCCGACCGAGGCGCCGCCGAGAACCGCGAGGATGAACAGGATGTCGAGGGCGGCGATGCGGGTACCGCCGACTGCGTAGAAGCCCTTCACCGCACCGAGCGACATCGGCGAGTTGAGCACGTCTGCGTTCGCGCCGTAGCCGACGCGGCGTCCATCCGGTCCGACCAGCGAGATCGACACGCTCTGGAACGCCTCCGAACCTTTGCTGTGACAGGTGCGGCAATCGCTGATGGCTTGATCTTTGTGCGCGAGCCGGTGCGCATCGGGTGCGTTCTGTACGGTCAGCAGCCCGCGCAATTTGGTCTTTTCTGTTGCGTCCTCGTTGTTGAGCGTTTGCAGCAGATTCCAGAGCGTCCTCGCGTCGATGCCCTTGCCGCCGGATTTCAGGCTTGCCTCGAACAGCGGCACGCCGATCTGCTTGGTGCCCGCCGCCTTGTCGTTCTGATCGATCAGCATCAGATCAACCTTGCGCTTGGCGTTCGGCACGTGACAGGCGGGACATGAGACGGCCTCGAAATGCAGCGCTGCGTTCGGCAGCCAGGTCTTGTGCTGGTCGAGCACGTCGGCGTGACAGCCCGTGCAGGCAGCGCGCGGCGCGTCGCCGAAGGTCGGTTGCACCGCATGTGCGGTGTGACAGCCGGAGCAAAGCGGGGCATAGCTCTCCTTTGAGGCAAGCCGCGATTTGCCGTGCACGCTGCCGAGATAGGCATTGTAGATTTCGCCATGGCAGTTCTTGCAGGCGACATTCTCGACCTGCGCCGCCGCGCCTTTCATCACCGCATGCGGATTGTGGCAGTCGCTACAGACGGGCGCGCGCACATTACCGTTCGCGATCAGAATTCCATGGATGCTGCTTTTCCACTCGTCGACCTTGTCCTGATGGCAGCCCTTGCACGCCTCAGATGCGGCGATCGAATACGCGCGCGTGCTGGCGATGTCCTTGGTGCTCGGTGGATGCGCGGCCGGATCGATATCGGTATGGCAGCTCTGGCAGCCATTCGCCCCGTGCACCGATTTTGCAAATGCTTCGCCCGGCACGTGCAGCTTCAAGACGCTGCCGTCCTTCAGCGTCTTTTCCATGCCCGCGGTCCCGTGACAGCCGAGGCAGGGTTCCTCAGGAGCCGCGGACGGCTCGTCTTCCGCGCGTGCAGGAGAGCCGGACCAGGTGAGGGCGAACAGCGCGCCGGCCAGCATCAGCATTTGCATGGGGCGGCGCATCGTTTTGGTGTTTTTGAATTTGAGCATCATCGCACCTTCGCAGTCCGGCTTGGACGTGGCGGTGCCCGGGTCATGCGACCCGGGCACCTTTCGCGTGTCACAAATTGCGGATCATCGCTTTGATCTGGCTCAGCTTAGTGGGCGCCGAGCGCGGCGCGGCCGCCGACCCAGAGCAAGGTTCCAAGTCCGATCACCGGGAACAGGACGAAGTAGGCCAGTCCGATGACCGGCGCCGCCGCGCACATTCCGACGGTCTTCGCAACCGCTCCGGCCGTGCGCACCGCGGGGTAACGGGCGGCAATGCGCATCCCAAGCACAGCGAGGTAGCCCAGTCCGACGAACGGCAGTGCGATGATGTAGGCGAGCCCGATGAACGGCGCGGCAAAGAACAGCGCGATGTTCTTCAATCCTGCGGCGAGCCCTGCTTCCGCCGGTTCTTCGGCGATCTTGGGGGTAACGACATAAAGCTTGGCAGCGCGGGCCGGCAGCGTCTCGCGCGCGACAACAGGTTCTTCCTCGATGAGGATCTTGCGAAGGGCGGTCATGGCACACTCCTGTTTTTGCTCGGTCTCTCGTGGGAGACCTTGGTTAGTCTCGACCTACGAATGGCAAGACGCGTGCCAACGCGCGCTGCGCGCCCAAACGTGTGCAGATTCAGCGATTTATAAAGTTGCGCGGGAAGACGAGCGCCAGGCGCGGAAAGCCGAAGTTTTAATTTCTTATACGACCAGTCGGTAGCTAGCTGCTGCTCGTGCGATTTTCGCAATTTTCGCGGGCAGGTGCGACGTATAGCGCTTGTATGCACCGCGCCGAAATGCACGCGTTAAACCCGAAAAATAAAAAAGGCCGGGGGCAGGTCCCCCCGGCCTCGGCCATATCTCCTCTCGGAGCCGGCCAGTTGCCATCCACGCTTCAGTGCTTGGTAGCCGCCTTGCCGGCCGTCCAGAGCAGGGCAGCAATTCCGAAAACGGGGAAGAAGATGAAGAACACCAGTCCAATCAGCGGTGCAGCGAGCATCATGCCGAAGTGGCCGGCGGCCTTCGCGCTGTTGCGCAGCCGCTCGTTCTTGGCGGCTTCCGTCCACGCGATTTTCGCGAGCAGCGCCAGGCCGACGAACGGTAGCGCGATCACGTAAGCGAGCCCGATGAATGGCGCCGCGACAAAGAGCAGCAGGTTGAGCACGGGATTGTTCGTGCCAGGCTTTTCCTCGGCCCCGACGCCCACGGCCGGCGCCAGAGGCGGGGCGGGAAGGGCTATCGCTTCGGCTTTTTCCGCGGCTGCGGTGACAGCCCGCGCGCTGTCCTCGATCACTTCCGGCGACAACGGCTTGTGCAGGAAGCTCGTCACACCGGCGGCCTTCGCGCGCGCTTCGGCGGCTTCGGTGCCGTAGCCGGTAATGATGACGACCGGCGTCCACGGCTTGCGCGCCTTCACCTGCTCGGCGACCTCCAGTCCGCTCATGCCAGGCATGCGGATGTCGGTGTACACCGCGTCGTATTTTTCCTCGGCAAGTTTGCGCATCGCCACTTCGCCGCTTTCCGCGGTGATGACGGCGTAGCCTTTGTTCGAGAGGACTCGGTCGAAGCTCTTGCGGACGACGGGATCGTCGTCGACGACGAGCACTTTGCGAAGCGTGGTCATGGCTTTCTCCTTCGTTTTAACTGGATGAAGTCCTTCTTCAGGCTGCGTAGCTTCCCTCGGGCGCGGGCACGCGATGCATTGCCCAGCCTTTTCGGGCCATTGCCGCGCTGGCGAGATCGACGACCTCCTGCGGGCCGACGGGTTTGACGGCGTAATTCTGGGCACCGAGACGTACGGCGGTGATGGCGCTGTCGAGACTCGGATAGCCGGTGATGATGACGACTTCGCTCTCCGGCCATTTGCGCTTGATGGTGCCGAGGACGGAGAGCCCGTCCGGACCGGGCATGCGTAGGTCGAGCAGCACCACGTCGGAAGGATTGGCCTGCATTACGCGCAGGGCTTCGTCGCCGTTCTGGACGGCGGCGACCTCCCACAGCGTGTCGGCGAGCGAGCGGCGATAGCTCAGGCGCACCGTCTCGTCGTCGTCGACGATGAGAATTCTCTTTTTATTATCCATGTTCGCCACCATTGCCATTGCCGAAGCGGAAGCTTGCGAATCCCTGAGCAAGTCCCGTGCCGACGCGCGAAATGCGGCGAACAGTGAGTGATCTGAGGCAGTTATAGGAGGTGCGGTAGCGGGACGCCGAAAGCGCTCGTATTCCGAAGTACGTTTTTATTGTACGGGTCGATTGTCGGCGCGATCGAAATAACGCGCGCGTCAAAGATCGCTGCGGGCTGCGACTCAACATAGAGTAATATGGAATCGCGCATTTGATCGTTGCCATGCGCTGCGTTGATGTAGGTCATTGTCGCGAAACGTGCCGCGCACGCATGGTGACGCCGCACGGCGGGCGTTAGCGTTTCCCGCGGGAGCCGGCCCGCATAAGGAGGAGATGATGCGACGTTTTAGGGCGACAGATGCGATGTTGGTCGGCGCGGCGGCGGTAATGGCTTTGGCCATCTCGGTCGCAACGCCGGTGAAGGTGCAGGCCACGCCGGCGATTGCCAGCCAGACGAAGCAACCCTGCGCGAAGTGCCACACTTCGCCGCCGACGCTGAACGATTACGGCAAAAAGTACAAATCTGGCGGGAAATAACACGTAATTTCGGAAGTGAGAAGCGCGGGGACCAAGGTCCCCGCGCTTATCGTTTCCGGATGTCTGCGGTTCTGTTTATGCATTGTGCAGCCGCGTAATGGCCCACGATCGCTGCTCGTGGCGTGCGTGCCAGCGGATGCGCCCTTGGGTAACGTCATTCGTAAGACCGTTGCTCCTCAGCCTGCAGCGATGATTTCAGCTCCCGCCGCAATACCATTGAGCTGGAATGTCCGCATTTGGCCATTAGCCGACATGCCACTTGCACTGTTCGATGTTTGAGTTCCGGAGCAAAGCAGACGTGACGCAACTACTATGGCAGCGGAATCACATCAGAAGGAGAAGCGCAGCATGGAGCATTAGCAGATGGCGCTTGGCTGCTGCGTTCGGACAACAGACGATTTCGTATACGGGTCGGTTGGGGGAGAAGGAAACGCCGTTGAGTTTCGCCAAAAAACTGCTTAGAGTCAGAAGCAGATCGAAAATATAAACTTCGTGTGCAATGGTGGTTCAAGAGCAGTTCCAACAAGCATTATTTCTATTTTCACAGGGTAGGATCGTTGAAGCGGAGCATCTCTGTGAAAACATACTTCGGTACAAGCCAAGATATTTTGATGCGTTGCACTTGCTTGGAGTGATATTATGCGACACGCAACGCAGTGAGCGTGGCGTGGCAGTACTACAAAAAGCGCTTAAAATTAATCGCTCAAGCGCACTCGCTCACAACAATTTGGGGAACGGTTTAAGAAATCTCAAGCTTTTCCGAAAGGCAATAGCGAGTTATGATAAGGCAATCGCGCTGAAGCCAGACTATGCCTTTGCTTATAACAACCGTGGTAATGCATTTAAAGATCTTGGTTTCCCTGAAGAGGCGTTAAAAAATTGCGACAAGGCTATTTTGCTAAATCCTCAATATTCTGACGCATATAATAATCGCGGTACCGCGTTGATGGATCTTCGTCGTCCCGAGGACGCATTAAAAAGTTACGATAAAGCGATAGCGCTAAACTCAAATTATTTTCAGGCATTTAACAATCGTGCTAACGCACTGCTCGACCTCCATCTTCCAGAAGATGCGTTGAAAGATTACAGAAAGGCAATTTCGTTAAACAGAAGCTATGTAAACGGCTGGGTTGGCTGCGGGCATGCATTGTTGATACTCGCATGTTATGCAGATGCACTTTTAGCCTATGACGAAAGTTTAACATTGAGTCCGAATCGCACAGATGCATGGGTCGGTCGCGGAAATGTGCTCTGCCAACTGAGGCGTTATGACGAGGCGATTGCGGCTTATGATAAGGCATTGTCGATCAAGCCTGATTTAGAGGGCATCGAAGGCAGTCGCCTGAGCACGAAGATGAATCTGTGCAATTGGGAGCGTTTCGATGAAGAGCTGAACACTCTAACTGAATGCGTAAGGTCGGGAAAAGCTAGCACTGATCCGCTCGTAATGTTGCGACTTTCGGATTCATCTGAAGTTCATTTACGCTGCGCTCGGTTGGAGATCGCTGCCAAGCATCCACAAAAGGTAAGGTCTGTAGTTCAAAATACAATTTATGAGCACGAAAAAATACATGTTGGCTATGTATCGGCTGACCTCCATAAACATGCAACAGCATATCTTATGGCCGAACTGTTCGAACTCCACGATGAAGCGCGTTTCTCGGTTACGGCTTTCTCACTTGGGCGCGATGACGAGTCAGATATGCGGCGCAGATTAGTCGGCGCATTTGATCGCTTCATCGATTGCCGCATGCTGTCAGATTATCAAGTTGCGAGTGCCATCGCTGGTGCTGAAATCGACATCCTCATTGACTTGAAAGGGTTCACTCAGGATGCCCGTACAAATATATTCGCGCATCGTCCAGCGCCTGTACAAGTCAACTATCTTGGCTATCCTGGTACGATGGGGGCGCCCTATATCGACTACATTATTGGAGACGCCACGCTTTTCTCCGCTGCAGATGAACCGTTTTATACAGAAAAATTGGTTCAGTTGCCCAATAGCTACCAGCCAAATGATCGGAAGCGGCAGATATCTTCAAAAGTCTTCACTCGAACGGAGATGGAGCTTCCCGAAGGCAGTTTCGTCTTTTGCTGCTTCAATGATAATTACAAAATACTACCGTCTACTTTTGCTAGCTGGATGCGCATCTTAAAATCTGTTGACAAGAGTATACTGTGGCTTCTCGCCGAAACCAAAACAGCCGCTTTGAATTTGAAAAAAGAGGCAGAGATATGCAGTATTGATCCGAACCGTCTTGTATTCGCAAATCGACTAGATCTGCCTGAGCACTTAGCTCGCCATCAGTTAGCGGATTTATTTTTAGATACGCTGCCATACAACGCCCACACAACAGCAAGCGATGCGCTGTGGGCTGGTGTGCCCGTGCTAACTCAAATCGGAAACGCTTTCGCGGGTCGGGTTGCTGCGAGCCTGCTTAATGCTGTGGGCTTGCCTGAACTGATCACGCATTCAGCCGAAGAGTATGAGGCGCTTGCCATTGAGTTGGCGCTCCATTCAGAAAAACTTAAAGCAATCAGGCAAAAGCTCGCCAGAGATCGTTTGACGACGCCTTTGTTTAATACGCCGCTCTATACAAGGCACCTCGAGGCGGCTTATGAGGCGATGTACCAGCGATATCAAGCTGGATTGCCCCCAGATCATATCGTAATTGCGGATCGGTCTGACGCAAAAGGATGAGATTGGCGCCAGAGAACCCAGCTGTGACCAGCGGCTCCACTAGGGCGGCTCGTCGCCCGTTCGGTGCCTTAGTAGTCAAAAATAGCGGCCCTGCGATGGGCCGCTAAAGGTGCGGGGAGGAACCGTTCAGTAGAAGCGATAGTTCACACCGACAAGGACATTGCCGGACGTCGCTTTGGCGCTGAAGCCACACCCCGGTGCTGCACACACACTACCAACACCCGGCGTGAACGCCGTTCCGGACGTCGACCCGAAGTCCATGTAATTGCCTTCCAGAAAGGCAGACCAGTGCGGCGCGAACATCCATTCAACGCCGCCGCCGACCGTCCAACCGGACCTCGTCGCCGACGTTTGCCCTATTTGAACGCCGGCAGCCGTGATGTTTGCGCTGGTATGTGCCCAGGCCCCGCCGCCCTGGAAATAGACAAGCCAGGCCGGGACCCATGAGTAGCCCAGGCGACCAGTGAGCAGGTCGAACCACTGGTTGTTGAAGTTGACTACGTCATTGACGAGCGGCCCGGTCGCAAGAGTTGCGCTGCGGCTATTGCTTGTCCCGTCGAACATGTTGCGGAAGCCGACGACCCAACCCGACGTAAATTCGTAGTCGCACCCGACCTGACCGCCTCCGGCAAAGCCGAAGCCGTCGGCGGAAACCGTTCCCGCAGCGCCGCTGATGCTCGCACTGCCAAATGCACCGCCGAGATTGCCGCCCACATAGCAGCCGGACCAGGTCATCGGTGCAACGACAGGCACGGGCGCGGGAGCCACGTGCCGCACCGGAAGATCGGCTGCAAAGGTGGAGGTGGAAAAGAGCGCCACCGCAGCGACCGAGCTTAATAGAACGCGTTTCATGGTCTCCACCGAGTTCATAATCATGAAGTATGAACTCGCATCACGCGTCAAATGGCGTTGATATAAATCTGGATTGTTGGAAAAGGCTATGAGTGTTGTTGTGCAGCAACATCCTCGATACAGATGCAACAATCGACAATGCACGAGGTTTTTGAGGAGTTCTCAGGTTCGCTCGGACCAGGCTCGCACGATGTGAAGTCTCTATCGAGTCCGGTGCGCGGTATTCGTCCAGGCCGCTCCAGCGGGCGTTGCTCATTGCGAACATGGTCAAGCGCGTCTCTCTCTATAGAACCACGTGTACTGGACTGTATATTGCCGGGATAGGCACAGGTTTTCATGTGAATTTGACTGGTGTGTTTGACCCAAATTCTCCCGGTTGATCCACATCAACACAATGTCATTGTCGTTCGCGGGATGGAACCTACCTAGGAGATCGCCGTTTAAAAGTAGCAGCGGCGGCGGCTACCGCGCTCTTCGTGGCTACGTCCCCATCTGTGCTTACGCCCAAACTGCTGTCCGCTATCACCCGCAGAAAGCGGATAGCGGATGATGGTCCGGATTTGTTTACTGGCGTCTGTTTTCAAGTCGTGAGTGTGAGACATGCGGACCGATGATTTCCGGCGAAGTACTAATGTCGAAGATGATCGCCAGGCGAGTGCCTCGCGCGGCAGGCCTGGCGCCGCCGGCGGCCTTGGTATAGGCGTGGTGATCATCGTCACTCTTGTCGGCTGGTATCTCGGCATTGATCCGAGTCTGCTCCTCAATGGTACGCAACAGATTCTCGGCGGTGGGTCTACCGAGCAGTCCAGCCCGGCGCCAACCGTGGCCCCGGGCACGCCGAAGGATGCGACCGGGCAGTTTGTCGCAGCGATCCTAGGCGACACTGAAGACCGTTGGACTGAAATCTTTGCTGCCTCCGGGGAAACCTACCATCCTCCAAAGTTGCGCCTATTTGCCGGATCCGAACCGACGCCATGCGCTTTTGCCCAATCCGCGATGGGGCCGTTTTATTGTCCTCGCGACCAGCGCATTTATCTCGACACTGCGTTCTTCAATGATCTGCAGCGCAAGTTTGGCGCCTGCTCAGATAGCAAGGCGTGCCAATTTTCCGAAGCTTATGTTATCGCTCACGAAGTGGGTCACCACGTCCAGAACGAGCTCGGCATTCTGCCGCGTGTCACGCGGGAGCAACAGGCGGCATCGAGCAAAACGGAGGCAAACCAACTGCAAGTCCGTGTTGAATTGCAGGCGGACTGCCTAGCCGGCGTGTGGGCCAATCGCGCGCAGAAGAAACATAATTTCCTTGATCCTGGCGATATCGATCAAGCGCTGCAAACAGCCTCGGCGATCGGTGACGATCGCTTGCAGAAAGAGATGCAGGGCTACGTGGTTCCCGATTCTTTTACGCACGGCAGTGCCGAGCAACGCAAACGTTGGTTTACCGCCGGCCTGAAAAGCGGTTCTGTCGCGAGCTGTGACACCTTTGGTGCGCAGCAACTTTGAGACTTTCGAGGTCGGCATCGATCTGGGCCCGCCGGTATCGAGCCGGCCTCACGAAGGCAAAGTATCGGCCGTCAGCGGACAACTGAAGTGAGGATGAACACCCATAAGCAACTAGCTGAGGAGAGTTTAAATGGCCAGCAGAATGCCATCGATGACAGCACTTTTGGGATTGCTCGCGGTTGCGGGCTTCCAAAACCGCGACAAAATCGCGGAGATGCTCAAGGGCGTAGGAGCAACCGGAGACAAGCCCGGCAGCGGGACGCAACCGGGTTTGGGCGGCGTGCTCGGTAACTTGAGTGGAGCGGGCGCCGCGGGCGGCGTGGGAGGTCTTCTGGGCGGAGGTCTCGGTGAATTGCTCGATCGATTCAAGAAGAGCGGTCAGGGAGAGGTTGCTCAGTCGTGGGTCAATAACGGCCCCAACAAGGAGATTGCTCCACCTCAACTCAAACAGGCGATTGGGACCGATGTTTTGGCAGAATTGGAGAAGCAAACCGGCCTTTCGCAGGACGAGCTTCTCGCCAGGCTTTCGCGCGAATTGCCGGCGGCCGTCGACAAGTACACACCGGACGGTCGGCTTCCCGGTTAGAGCGCTTAAACCCTTAAACCATGGAGGAACGCAAGATGGGCATCATCTGGACGATCATCATCGGGTTTATCGCAGGCGTTGTCGCCAAGTTCATCATGCCGGGACCCAATGAGCCGCAGGGGTTCATCCTCACCGCCATCCTAGGCATCGTTGGCGCCTTTGTAGCCAGCTTCCTCGGACAAGCGGTTGGCTGGTACAGGCCGGGCGAAGGAGCCGGTTTGATCGGCGCGGTAGTCGGCGCGATCATCATTCTTTTTGTGTACGGGATCTTTGCTGGCCGGAAAACAGCCTGACCGGTGATCACTCGGCAAACCCAACGTCGCAGCACTCAATTGAGGAGAGAGCGGAACCAGGTATTGATCTGGATGCCGTCCAATCTCGCGGGCATCACATCTACATTTTGCGCACATTTTTGCGCGCGAGGTGCTGGCTCAACCATTTGTCGTGGCCTGAAAACTGCGCCGCGTTCTCAAGGACGCGAAGCCGTTCGATTTGACAGTGCAGTTGTCCACAAAAGTTGAACTGCACTTAATTACAAGCGCGCTAGAGCGCTCGGACTTACCTTTCGAATCGCCTTACCCGGCCGCGTCGAAGAAGTGATCGAACGAGGCGGCACCAATAAACAGAATGAAATTAAAGATTGTGCGCCGCTCGCGTGGCAGGACTGCTCACGCCGTTCCGCTGACGCCGTCGATCAGCGCGTTGGGCTTGGCAAATTCCTGCAGGCTTTGCAGATCTTCGATCTGAATACCGCGGCCTTCGCTCTTAACGCCATAGCGCTCGAGGTAAGCGAGATTGCGCGAGAGATTTTCGGGCGCCATGCCGAGCCGTGAGGCGAGGATGCGCTTGTTGAATTTCAGTTCGATCGAGGTCTTGTTACCCTGGATCATGCAGGTGCGCAGGATCCAGGCCGCCAGCCGCTCGGTGCTCGTGCGCAGCTTCTCGTTCATCAGTAGCCGCACCGTTTCGGCGTAGCACTCCGCCAGTTGCTCCGCGACCGCGCGAGCGAAAGCGGCGTCGCGACGGAAGGCTTCGCGCACCGCCTCTGCCGGCACAGCCAGCACGCGTGAAGGTGCGACCGTTCGAGCTGATTTCAACAGCACGCCGCCGCGAATAATGCCCGGCAGCGCAAGCGCGGAAACGGGTTCGACGACGTCGATCGTTGCGGCCTGTCCGTTATGGCAGCCGAAGAGTTCGACCGAGCCTTCGACCAGCAGGTTGAGAAACCGCGGCCGCTCGCCTTCTTTCAGCAGGGCCGCATTTTTGGGCAGCCGGTGGACGACTGTGGCGTCGCGCAAGACCCGGAAATTTGCATCGCTCATCGACGCAAACAGTGGAGTTGCACGCACGCTATCCCAGTCCGAGTGAGGCACGACCGCCCTCCCTCTGTACCGGTCGGCGACCGGCCTTCGTCGCCGACCAGATACATTAGTTTGCGCCCGTGCATTGACGAAGGTCAACTGGACGGCGGTCCAAACGGGCCTACTCGCGCCTTCACCAACGCAAAAATACGGTCTCCATCTGTGATTTAATGGCGATCCGGCGCGGCATTTGTGGGCTAGTTTGCGCCGCATAAAGATGTTGCGCACCTGCGAGACAAACGAATCGCCGTTTTTCAAAACTGAATTTCCCCCAGGAGAGCGCGCTCGCGAAGCCTCAGGTCAGCCGAGCCGCACGGCGCGCAGGCGCAGCGCATTGCCGACGACGCTGACCGATGACAGCGCCATCGCCGCGGCGGCGATCACCGGCGAGAGCAGCAGGCCGAACAGCGGATAGAGCACGCCCGCCGCAATCGGCACGCCGGCGCTGTTGTAGATAAAAGCAAAAAACAAATTTTGCCGGATGTTGCGCATCACCGCTGCCGACAGCGCGCGGGCCTCGACGAGGCCAGTGAGATCGCTGCGCAGCAGCGTGACGCCGGCGCTCTCAATCGCGACGTCCGCGCCAGTGCCCATCGCGATACCGACATCTGCAACCGCAAGGGCCGGCGCATCGTTCACGCCGTCTCCCGCCATCGCCACGACGCGGCCCTGTTTGCGCAAATTTGCGACGACTTCGCCTTTACGCTCCGGTAGCACTTCGGCTTCGACTTCGGCGATGCCCAGCCGTTTCGCGATGGTGCGCGCGGTGGTGCGGTTGTCACCGGTGAGCATGACGACCCGGATGCCTTGCGCAGCGAGGGCGGCGAGGGCGCCCTGCGTGCTCGGCTTGATCGGATCGGCGATCGCAATCAGCGCGGCGGGTTTGCCGTTGACGGCCAGGAAGACGGTGGTCGCTCCTTCGGAGCGCAGGCGCTCGGCCTCATCGACCAGCGGCGCGGCATCGATGCCGAGGTCTTGCAAAAATGCGGGCGAGCCAAGCGCGAGTCGCCGCCGCTCGACCATGCCGATCACGCCTTTGCCGGCCGGCGCGTCGAAGCCGCGCACCGGTGAGAGCGGGAGGCTGCGGTCTTTCGCAGCGGCCACAATCGCCGCGGCCAACGGATGCTCACTGCCGCGCTCGAGACTGGCCGCAAGTTTCAAAACCTGCGTCTCGTCGAACCCCGCCGCTGGCACGACGGCCGTGACCGTCGGCTTGCCTTCGGTTAGCGTGCCGGTCTTGTCGACCACGAGCGTGTCGACGGCCTGCATGCGTTCGAGCGCTTCCGCATTGCGGATCAGGACGCCGCTCTGCGCGCCGCGGCCGACCCCAACCATGATCGACATCGGCGTGGCGAGCCCGAGCGCGCAGGGGCAGGCGATGATCAGCACGCTGACCGCTGCGACCACCGCGAAAGCAAAGCGCGGCTCCGGCCCGAAGATGCTCCACGCAACGAAAGCAACGATCGCGGCAGCGATCACCGCCGGCACGAACCAGCCCGCGACCCTGTCGGCGAGCCGTTGGATCGGCGCGCGGCTGCGCTGCGCGGTAGCGACCATCTGCACAATTTGAGACAGCAGCGTGTCGCGGCCGATCTTGTCGGCGCGCATGACGAAAGTGCCCGACGAGTTCAGCGTGCCGCCGATAACGCGAGAATCCTTGTCCTTTTCGACGGGCATCGATTCGCCGGTGATCATCGATTCATCGACGCTCGAATGGCCCTCCAGCACAACACCGTCGACCGGCACCTTATCGCCCGGCCGAACGCGCAACCGGTTGTCGACCTCGACCGCGTCCAGCGGGATTTCCTCGTCGCTGCTGTCGTCTTTCACGCGGCGCGCAACCGCCGGCGCGAGCTTCAGCAGCGCGCGGATTGCGCCCGACGTCGCCTCGCGCGCGCGCAGTTCGAGCACCTGGCCCATCAGCACGAGCACAGTGATCATGCTCGCTGCTTCGAAATAAACTGCAACGGCGCCGTCGTGGCCGCGAAAGTCGGGAGGAAACAGGTTCGGCGCGAAGGCAGCGACGACGCTGTAGAGATAGGCGACGCCGGTCCCCATTGCGATCAGGGTGAACATGTTCAGGTTGCGCGTGACCAGCGATTGCCAGCCGCGTACGAAGAACGGCCATCCGGCCCACAACACCACGGGCGTCGCGAAGGCGAACTGGATGAAATTATTGAGCGCGGGCGCGAGCCAGCTGTGCAGGTCAACCACGTGCCCGCCCATTTCGAGGACGACGACGGGAATCGATAGCGCGAGACCGATCCAAAACCGCCGCGTCATGTCGATCAGTTCTTCGTTCGGCGCGGCTTCCGCTGTGACCATCTCCGGTTCGAGCGCCATGCCGCAGATCGGGCAGGAGCCCGGGCCCTGCTGGCGAATCTCGGGATGCATTGGGCAGGTGTAGATCGCGCCTTCGATCACTGACTCAGGCGGGCGGGGGGTCAGATATTTCGGCGGGTTGGCGTTGAACTTCGTTCGGCATCCGGCCGCGCAGAAATAATATGTCTCGCCCTTGTACTCGGTCTTGTGCGGCGTGGTCGCCGGATCGACCGTCATGCCGCAGACGGGATCGGTGGAGTCCACTGTGTGAACATGCCCGGCGTGATCGTGCCTGTGCTCGTGATCGACCGTCATGCGACGCCTCTTGCGGCAGATACCCTGGGGGGGTATCTAGACGCTATGCCGAAGCACAGCAAGACGTCCAAGAAGGAATCCACCTTGAAACGGCTGAGCCGCATCGAGGGGCAGGTGCGCGGGATCGCGCGCATGCTCGACGAGGATCGCTACTGCATCGACGTGGTGACGCAGATCGGCGCGGTACGTGCCGCATTGCGCCGCGTGGAGGAGGAAATCTTGCGCGATCACGTTGCGCATTGCGTCGAGCACGCGATTGCTTCGGGCGACAGGACCGATCAGCGGCGCAAGGTCGCCGAATTGATGGAGGTCATGGCGCGCACCGGGCGGTAAGCTCCGGCGCGCCACGCAGAGTTCACTCGGCTGGTTGCCGCTACAGCACAGGAGCCGAAATCTTCGCGTCGTAGTTCGTGCCCAACTCTTCGCGCCAAGATAACCGATTGATGCTGCCTACATGCTGACGCACACGCGCCGGCCCGGAGTGTGAGCGTGCCCCATGAATCGCGCTCCGCGAGAATCTGACAACGAAAACTGTATGGCTGAATCGGGAAGCGCGAGAACGCGAGAGCCTCCGCTGAGGCCGGTTGGCTGAAGTTTCATGTGATCCAGGGGGAAAAGGTTTAGCGCCTAATGCAGAGCCATTTGGCTCATCGGAAGTACGAGCGCCGTTTCGGGCCGTTTAGGGTAGCGACAAGCTGCCGCGCTTGCCGCCAGAGCATGTGCTCATACCGACTCAGGCGATCGAGCGGAAACGTGCCGTGTGCGGTCAGGCGGATGAATGCTTTGGCCAAGTCCTCAGGCGCGCAGACAAACTCCTCCAGCGCATTCTCCGCTGAATATTGAGATTCCGATGGAAGGCGATTGGCCCGTCGGCTGATCGCAATCACTTTCACTACCGCCGGATTTAACGAAGCTGGCGAGGGCCGCTCTCCCGCCATCGCTTCAAACAGAGCACTCTCGATCGATGTCGAACGCCGGAGCCGCCACAGAATGCTGGCAAGCCGCAGAACGAGCTCACGCTGCACGGCCGTCTCCGCGTCATAGTCGGCGATTACGGCTGACTCGAACGCGGCATAATCCTCCGCGTCTTCCAGTGACCCGATCACGGTCTCTGCCGTGAGCCCATGCCGGACGGCATTACAGCGGGAGCTCTCTTTGCCTTCCGGTGTAACAGGTCCGGTGCTCTTGAGCGCATTGCGTCGGTTCGCCTCGATCTGCTTGAGAGAGGTCACGACTGCACCGCAGCAATTGGCTTCGTTTCGTTGACTGCCACAGTTTTGGGCCCGGTCGCCGCAGAAGTTGGAGTTGCCGGTTTTGTTGCCGCTCGCGGATGGCTCGTCTCCCACAGCTTGCGCGCGATCGGCAGTGGGTCGAGGCGTGCCTTTTCCCACCAGGTGAGCTCATTGCCGGTCTGATGCAGGTTGCGGTGGTGCGTGCGGCAGAGCGGCACGGTGAACTCATCGCTCACCTTCATGCTCAGCGCTCTCGGTTGGGCAAAGCGCAGGTGATGCGCGTCTGAAGGCTGGCGGCCGCAGACAAGGCATGGCTGCCTGGCGACGAACTTCAGGTGCTCTTTGTCTCGGATGCGCTTGGGCTCGCCCAGCGGCAGGGCAGCCTTATCGATGCGCTGCATGGGCGCCTGCGGCGCGACAAGGGACAACATCGTTTCCGGATCGGCAAGCGCCATCTCCGGCTCTGCCGGTGGCGAGGCCGGCCGCCGCGTCGGTGAGGTCTCTACGGCGGCCGCGTCTCT
>Ga0207826_1000057_pt1 | contig 26705 bp, 28 predicted proteins | sample LuqExpMetageno80_FD_187837 | JGI IMG/M metagenome (GOLD analysis project Ga0207826, IMG submission 187837) | Tropical forest soil microbial communities from Luquillo Experimental Forest, Puerto Rico - Sample 80 (SPAdes) | ecosystem: Environmental > Terrestrial > Soil > Tropical forest ... | reverse complement strand
AGCGTCTCTCCCACGGTTTCGAGAGTGTCCGCTTGCGCGGCAGTCAGAGTTCTGAACAGAGCGCCTTGTGCACGCGCCTGGCGTGGCGACAAGAACGCGTTCCCTCCATCAATTGTAAATGCAAGCGCGCCAAGAGCCGCGCCTTTTAGCAGAGCGCGCCTTTCAACTTCGGACATCTGTCCCTCCGCGGAAGTGAGCACCTATTCCGAGATCACCCAGCCGGCTTTGACGCCAGTTCTTGCCCAAAGCGTACGCGCCCGCGCGCGAACTTGCCAATAGAAAAAGTTTTTCGACTTCCTTCACCAGAGTCGACGGCGGCGAGATTTGGGCACGAACCTGAGGCGTGTAGTTCACCCAAGAGTTTTCCGTCTCGATTTTATAGCTGAGCCGCCCGCGCGCGGCGTGGCCAGGGCCCCCGCACCTAAAGTCAGGCGCAAAGTGCCTCTTCGCGTGATGCTCCAGGTCTAGCTTTGCAAGCCCCAGCGCCGCACCGTCATATTCTCGACAGTGCGGAAGATCACATTCTCCACGAGAAGACCTATTAAGATTACGGTGACCAGGCCGGAAAAGACGCCGGCGATGTCGAGAGTGTTGCGCTTCTCGAAAATATACCAACCCAAGCCGCCTTGGCCTGACGACACTCCGAACACGAGCTCGGCAGCAATCAACGTGCGCCAGGCGAAGGCCCAGCCGATCTTTAATCCGGTGAGGATCGATGCGAAGGCGGCCGGCACGAAAATCTTCACGACGTAGCGCAGACCTCGCAAGTCGTAGTTAAGGCCGACCATGCGCAGCGTCTGCGACACAGCAAGAAAACCGGAATGCGTGTTCAGCGCCACTGCCCAAAGCACTGAATGGATGAGTACGAAAACGATGCTCGCCGGGCCAAGTCCGAACCAGATCAGTGCCAGCGGTAAAAGCGCGATTGCCGGCAGCGGGTTGAACATCGACGAAGCTGTTTCCAGAAAATCCGAACCGATGCGGGTGCTGATAGCCAGTACAGAGACAGCGGCCGCTATCAGCACGCCCACACTATAACCAATGAGCAGGACCTCGACCGAGGTCAGCGCGCGCCTGGGAAGCGTGCCGTCCTTTATCGCCTCCCACCCCGCCTGCAGCGTATCGCTCAGCGTCGGAAACAGCAGCGGGTTGTCAAGGTAACGCGCGTAAATCTCCCAGGCGGCCGCCATCGCCAGGACGATCGCAGTCTTGCGCACCGCGCCGCTGCCCCACAGCCGCTCGTACAGGCCGAGCTTGCGCTCGATGTCGCCGTCGTCCTGCTCAGTGCCGAGCGGCGTCTGCGTAATCACGTACGGGATGGTCACCATGATACGGCTCTGCGTCGGATTTGGTGTCGAATAGAAGATTGTGGATCTCGCGCTCCAAACGCCCCGCGACCTCGCCGTCGAGCAGGTCGCGGCGGATGTCGCCGATCTCGGCCTTCACCCGCCCCGGATGCGGCGACAGGATCAGGATGCGGCTGCCGATGCGGATCGCCTCGTTGATCGAATGCGTGACGAACAGCACGGTGAAGTCTGTCTCTTCCCAGAGTTGCAGCAGTTCGTCTTGCATCTGCCGCCGCGTCAGCGCGTCGAGCGCAGCGAAGGGCTCGTCCATCAGCAAGATGTCGGGCTGCATGGCCATGCCGCGCGCGATGGCGACGCGCTGCTTCATGCCGCCGGACAATGTATGTGGATAGTTGTGCACGAACTCGATCAGCTTCACCTTCTCGATATAGGCGAGCGCCCGCTCCTCGGCCTCGCGGCGGTTCATGTGCCGCGCCGTGACGAGCGGAAACACGACGTTCTGCAGCACTGTCTTCCACGGCAGGAGCTGGTCGAACTCCTGGAACACCATCATGCGGTCGGGACCGGGCGCGGTGACGCGGCGGTCGCGGATGCGAATTTCGCCTTCCACAGGGCTGATGTAGCCACCGACCGCTTTTAGCAATGTCGACTTGCCGCAGCCTGAGGGCCCGAGCAGCACGTACCGGTCACTTTCGTTGACGCTGAAACTGACGCGGCGCGTTGCTGTGATCAGCGATGACGGCGTCTTGTAGCCCAAAGTCACCCCGTCGACGGTGAGGAGCGCCATGGCCTAGGCCACTTTCTCTTCGGGGAAGCGCGTCTGCTGCATAGACGGGCGCTGCTCGAAGCGGGCGAGCCAGGCCTTAAGTTTTGGATGCCGGGCGCGCCAATCGACGATCGGCAGGCGGCGGTCGAGATAGGCGAGCGCCACCGCCAGCGTGATGGTGGCGAGGTCGGGCGCGTCGCCTGCCTCGCGCACTTCGAGGTCGGCGAGCGCGCGGGCGATCTTGTCCTCCTGCCGAACCAGCCATCCTTGCCACTGCGTCCCGGCCGGCCGCCGCACGCGCTCGACCGTATGCGCGACCGCCGCGGTCATGATGCCGTTGGCCAGCGCATGCGCGGCCATTGTGCGCCAGCGCGCCGCCGGCTCGCGCGGTATGAGCCGGACGCCCTCGCTCAGCGAATCGAAGTATTCGCAAATCAAAGTGGAGCCGGGCAGCGGCTCCGGTCCGCCGAGCAGCAGGGGGATTTGCCGCAGCGGTGCCGACTGCTCGACGTGCGCATCGGCGCCCCAGACGTCTACCGGAACCAGGTCGACCTGCACGCCGGTTTCGATCGCCGCCACCCGCGCCTTGCGCGCGAAAGGCGACAGCGGCGCATAGAAAAGACGAAGCATTGACTCGCTCAGCTACCCGACAGGTTCTGCACTTCCGGGAAGAACATCTCCGTCCATGCCTCCGGCGCCGTCTTGATGATGCCGCGATGCGCCATGAACTTGACGAAGGTCATGACGCTCTGCGGCGCGATATCGAAATTCGACTCCGGACTCTTGATGATGGCCACCGCCTCGTCGACGCTGAGCTTGTCGGCGGAATGGTCGAGATAGATCTTGGCGCTGCCGGCCGGATCGCTCTTGATCATCTCCTGCGCCTCTTTCAGAGCGGCGACGAAGGCCTGATAGGTCTTCGGATTGTCATTGCGGAAGCGCTCGGTCGTGTAAGCGACCATGTAGGTCGCTGGCGCACCGAGGATTTCCTGCTGCGAGGATATGCGGTGCACACCGGGCGCGCGCGCCTCCAGGTCCTGGAACGGCGGCGCCGAGAAGTGGGTGTTGATCTCGCTGCCACCGGACATCAGGGCCGTGGCGGCATCGCCGTGCGGTATCTGCACGGTCAGCGCATCGAGACGTCCGCCGTTGCCGGGCCCCCAAATTTTTTCCGCCGCAATCTGCAGCAGGATGGCGTGCACCGAGACCTTAAGTGTGGTCACCGCGATGCGGTCCTGCGGCCCGAGGTCCTCGATCTTGTGCACGTTGGGATTCCGCGTCAGCAGATTGAGCGGCAGGCTCGACACCGCGCCGATGCCGCGCACCGCCGACGACGTACCTTTCGCCTTAGCCCACAATGTTAAGAAGACAGTGGTGCCGCCGCTGACGATGTCGAGATTGCTGGAGAGCAGTCCCTCGTTCATTGGATTGCCGCCGGGAAACTGCCGCCACGTCACCTTGGTGGACGCAAGTCCAGACTGCGCTAGATGCTTCTCTAAGAGCTTCTTCTGCTCGACGAGAACCATTGGTAGCGTGCCAATGCCGAATTGCGTGGCCATGTGCAGTTCGGCCGGCTCGGCCCGCAACGAGGTCGCGACCCAAGGTTGCAGCAGCAGCGACGCCGCGAGTGCGGCGCATGAGATCCTGGCGTTCATTCTCTCCCTCCACTTTTGCCGCGGCGCCGTTCTAGCGGCGCCGTCATTCATATCGCATCGTGGCGTTGCCGCCTGTTTGCGTCTCAGGCTTTCATCACGCGGCGGCGCGGATATCCGCCCGCATCGACTGCATCAGCTCGCGCGCCGAGCGCAGGTCCTCCAAGGCCCACACCGCGGAGATCACGCGTTCGATGGTCTTTTCACTTAGGCGCTTCTGCGCATAGGTCCTGAACTTGCTTTCGATCTGAGCGCGTGTGAGCCGGTTGTCGGCGGAGCCGCGCGGTGAATTGCAGCGCTGCGCGATCTTGGTGCCATCGGTGAGTTCGATGTCCACCGTCGCCTGCACGTCGCGCAGGCTGTCGTCCGGCTGGATGTCAATGGTCTCGGCCGCGGCCCGCCGCAGCACCGGATCGTCGTAGCGCTCCGGCGTAAACTGATCGAGGGTCAACACGTGATCCTGGATGATCACTGCCGCCGTGTAATGCGCGGAGATGAGCGCGTCGAACTTAGCTTTGTATTTCGCCAGTTTGCCGTGCAGGTTGAATACGGTCGGCGTCAGGCGGATGTGCGCGCGTTTGATGTCTTTCAGCTTGAACGGCCGCTTCTCCAGCGCGTCGAATAATGCGGTGTTCATGCCCTGAATCGAGGAGGCTGATGGCCACAGGCGCAACGCGATCTCCTCGAACTCCCAGCGCTTGCCGAGATCTGCAATCACCTGCTCGGGGTGGCCGCCATTGGAGAAGGTGTTGAACAGGCCGCCGTCCTTGGCGGTGAGGAATTCGCGCGTGGCGAGGAAGTCCTGCTCAGCGAGCAGCGCAGCCATCAGGCCGGACAGCGCGCCACGGCACTGATGGAATTTGACGGTCGGCGTGCCCCAGGCGGCGAAGGTGCCGCCGGCCTGACTGCCGGCAAGCCCGAAGGCACGCGCCATCGCTTCCGCCGAAAGGCCGCGCAGGCGCCCCGCCGCCGCGGCGCCGCCGAACGGACCGTAGACGCCCGGCCCGTGATAGCCGCGCGCGCGCACCGCCGGATAATCCGAGGCGACGCCGACTCGCGTCGTCACCTCGAAACCGGCGACGAGCGCGGCGAGTAGATCTCGGCCCGAGACGTTGTCGCGCTCGGCAATCAACAACGCCGGCGGCACGACCTCCGGCGTCACATGCGTGAGCGTCGAGCGGTGGATGTCGCACATCGTCACCGCTGTAATGAGATAGCCGTTTAGCAGCGTCGCGCCGGCGAGCGAAAGATTGTCGCCGCCGATGACGGTACTTTCGCTCGAAGTGGCGAGCGCCTTGGCAAAACGCGCGACTTGGTCGGTTTCCTCGCCGGCGTGGCCGGCGAAAGCGCAGGCGAGCGTATCGAGGAGGATTTCTTTGCAGTATTCACGCGCGGCCCGAGGGACGTCTTGGTAACCCAGCCCGGCCGCAAAAGAAGCGAGTTGTTGCGTGATATTTTCTGCCATTTTTCCTCCCGATCGAACCGAATTCTCGCGTTTCACGTATTGAGATGGCGTTCAACAATAACAAACTAGCCGAGTTTTGGGAAGCGCTGGCGCCGGAATAGGAGGTCTCTCTGGCGCACCGATGCCACATGTTGGGGTAGCTCAATCGGGCCAATTATGCGGACAGGGCTCAGCGCAAGAGATATCAAGGCTCTGACGAGCTATGCACTATCCCGCGCGTGTTGACCTCGGGCGAATGGAAACACCTAAATCTCAGCATAGTGTGAAATCACTAATCAGGCGATTTCTCGTCTGGAACGAAACCGCGAAATGCCCAAAGTATGGCGCGACCGAACGCCAGCAGTGCCATCGGAGGAGCAATCAGAATCACAGGAATTTTAAGGAGGTCGTTCGTCGCTTCTCCGAAGCGTAAGGTGTAAATCGACAGATAGACGCCCCAACCGAGTATCCAAGCTATCGTAGCCAGAATCCACAGACGGTACAAACCTCGAACCCAATTCGGTTGACCTGACGCGCCATGATTAGCGCCTCGAAGCTGGCGCGACCTCGGATACTTTGGCGATGGCGGGTCAACCGGCATCCAGCCTGGCCTTCGCTAATGCGCACGCACCCGCCTCGATTTTTTTACGCTTTCTCTGCTGCGAAGACATCTGCTCAAGAGACCCACCGCCTCTAGCTGTCCACCTGAGAACGTCAATTTGTGCTCCTGCTCGTGCGGCGAGCGCAGGCTCTATTGGACCTTTATCCCGGCTTTCTCGATGACATCGCGCCACGTGACCGTTTCATCTGCGATACGTCTGTGGAGTTCAGCCGCGCCATCGCCTGCTATCTCGATGCCGGCGGTGTGCAGGCGCGCCTTTGCGTCCGGGTCGTTGAGCGCGGCTCCAGCCGCTTTCTCGATCTCGGTTCTGATATTAAGTGGCGTTTGCTTCGGAGCAAGCAGAGCGAACCAGGCGCTGGTATCGAAACCGGGCAATCCCGATTCCGCCAAGGTGGGCACGTCAGGCAGTTCTGCGGCGCGTTGCGCGGTGGTAACTGCGAGCGCGCGAAGCTGACCGGCACGGATGAACTGCAGCACCGACGGAAGGTTGTCGAACATCAGCTGGACATGCCCCGCCAGTAGGTCTTGCACCGCGGGCACGCTGCCTTTGTACGGGACGTGCAGTATCTCGGTCTGCGTCCGCTGTTTAAACAGCTCTCCCGTGACCTGCCCGTTCGAGCCGATGCCTTGTGATGCGTAGCTGAGCTGCCCGGGCTGTTCTTTCGCGAGTGAAATTAACTCGGACACGCTCTTCGCCGGGAGCGAGGGCGTCGCAACGAGAACGTTCGGGACCACTCCCGTCCGTGTAATCGGCGCGAGATCTCGATCAACATTATACGGCAGGTTGGCGTAGAACGTTGGGTTGATCGTGAGCGCGCTAGACGCGACCGCGAGCAAGGTGTGGCCGTCTGGCGCCGCGTGCGCAACAGCGGCCACTCCAATGGCCCCGTTCGCTCCGGCTCGGTTTTCAACGATGACGGGCTTCCCCCAACGTTCTTGCAGTTTCTGCGCCAACACGCGAGCGATTATGTCGCTGGTGCCGCCGGCCTGATAGGGCGAGATGATCGTTACCGCGCGGGAGGGAAAATCGTCAGCACGAACACTCGCGTTCCCAATCATCGAACAGACGATCAGCAGGACGCGCAAAAGCATTGTCCACCCCATCATTCGACGCGCACGCATAAAGCGGGTTGGCCTCAACGCGCATCTTGTTCGTCGGTGTACCAGTCCGGTTTATACGGATAGTGCGGCCCGTCATAGATTTCGAGGACGACCGTTTCTTCACGAGCGACAGCAGGGCCGTGCACGTTGCCCTTGGGATTACAGTAAAAGCTGCCGGCCTTCAGGGTGACACTAGTCGAGGTGTATTCGTAGTGGCCGCGCAAGCAGAACATGAACTGATTTGACGCGTGATAGTGCGGCTGCGGAATGCCCGCACCCTTGTCGAATTTGATCAAAGCGATGGACGCGCCGGTTTCCTCATTCCGCCATAACATCTTTTCCGAGATGCCCTTCAGCGACTTCTCGCGCCAAGGCATGCTGTCGGATTGAATGAGCAGCTCCTCAAGCTTCGGTGCATCTGCCGGAATCATAAGCACTCTCCGTTCATTTCAACTCTTCTTACCTTGCGAGGCACATCGTCGGTTATGCGAGTACGATGCCCGAGGCCTTCGAGTGCCTCCGCCCTCATTATTTCTCTTTGGCTGACCAACAAACATTCTTAAGTTCGATCAGCCGAGAGACGTAAGGCACCTTCGCACGGTTGGTCAGCCGATGCACGGCGCGCATCTCGTTAATGAAGACCGTCGATCCGAGCGGTTCTTCTGTCTTGATGTGCTGTCCGAAAATTGTCTCAATCTCATTTTCCCCGCCACCTAGGGAGATCACCAGATATGGATGATAGTGAATATGAAAGTCGATTGTTTCGCCGGGTTCGAGCCGAATTTCCCAAACGCGTACGTGCTCGTTTTCGAGCACGATCCGCTGCCCGACTTCACCCAATGTGATGCCGCGCTCCTTCGCGCACGCAAGCCCGTGAGTATCAGCCATTGACACTCAATCCTGCACCACAGCGAGAGCATTGATCTCGATCAGATAATCCGGCGAAACCATCTTAGTCACTTCCACCATCGTGGAGGCAGGCAGCGGTGGCTTGAAATACTGCTGCCGTACTTTATGGATTTTGTCGAAATGCTCCATGTTGCGGACGTAAACATCGACGCGGCAGATATCGTCCATGCTTCCGCCAGCAGCTTCAACCGCTGCCTTGATGTTCTCGCAGACTTGCCGCGTCTGCACCTCGATATCACCTACACCCGCGATCGAACCGTCCGGTCGGCGCGCCGTCATCCCCGAGATGAACACCAAGCGCCCCTTGGCTTCGATCACCGTCGCTTGAGAGAAGACGCCGATCGGTTTGCGAATGGCATCACTGGTGACTTCACGTTTTGGCATTGAACATTCCTCCGGCAGGCGCGACGCCGTGAAACGGCTCCGCTGACACATTGAGCGATATTGCGAGCTTTACGAGACTGGCCGCCACGGTGGGGTCGAGCCTAACGCGCCCTTGCGCAGCCTCCTTCCTCCGCCATTCCGGCTCACCCGGCAGTAATAGCTCGGCAACTCCAGGCGCGCGCCCTCCCTCGCGGATATGAAGTGCTGACAAAGACGCCTGCGCGCGAAACCAAGCCGGATCGCAAAAGTGACCGACATCGATGGCGATAAAGAGATGTGAGCAATCGTAGGAAACTGACGGGTCGCCATATAACGGCTTGACGCCGCCGCCGAAGGCGCCGCCCGAGAGTAGACCACACATCAGGTCGATCATTAATGCGAGTCCAAAACCTTTCGGTCCCGCCGCTGGCAGCAGCATGCCCGCGATCGCTTGCCTTGGATCGGTAGTCGGGCTGCCGTCGTCCTGCACGGCCCAAGTGCTTGGGATCGAGCGGCCAGCCTTGTCCGCCATTCGTATCTTGCCCATCGCGGCTTCGCTCGTCGCCATGTCGAGAACGAGCGGGATCGGACCATCGACCGGCACTGCAATCGCGACCGGATTGTTGCCGACGACGCGCTCGGCGCCACCGGGTGCTGGCATCAGCGGCCGCGTGTTGCACATGGCAATGCCGATGCAGTCTTTGTTAGCCGCTTGCAGTGCGTAGGGGGCCGCCGCGCCGAAATGGAATGAGTGCCGCACGGCCGTGGCGCCTATGCCGTGCTCGCGCGCCCGTGCGACTGCAATGCCCATCGCCTGGTCGCCGACCAGGTGGCCGAAAGCATGGCCCCCATCCAGTACAACGGCGCCGCCATTGTCTGAGACGACAGTACCCGAGCTTCGTCTCGAAACGGACCCCGCGCGAAGCCGATCGACGTACATCTCGGCCAGCATTACGCCGTGCGAGGAGAGTCCTTCCAAATCGGCTCCTACGAGCCCGTCCGCAACACGATTTGCGTCCGACTCGCCCAGCCCCGCAGCCGTGAAAATCCGCGCGAGGAGCGCGATCAGTTCGCCGGCGGCGACATCGAGTAGTTGAGAGGACAACACGGAGCCCACGCCACTTCGCCCGTCGTCACAAAGCCGCAGAGAGGCGATGTTGAGCTGGCACGTTTTCGGACCATCCCGCAAGCTCCGCGGCACTATCGATCGAACGCATCACCTTGCTCATCGTGCGCTCGATGTGCTCGCGGTTGAGTGTCACGGCCCGATTCGCATTTCGCTGTAGCGCAGCCTCCATGATCTCTTCGTGCTCGCCGACATCATTACGCGGCGCTGCCTTGGCAACGATCGAGAGCGAGACATACCGCTCGGCCTGCTCGAAGAGGCTTTGCACGATACCAAGCATTGTAGGCGATCCACACGCGGCAACGAGCGCGCGGTGGAAAGTGCGATGCTCCAGCGCCCATTCCGGACTGATGCTGCCGGACGGCGCGCGTTTTAACTTGCTTAGCCGCGACAAGCGGTGAAAAGCGGCGACCAATTCCGCCTCCCACGCCACGCTGCCGTTTTGAATGGACCAGCGTAAAGCGGTCGATTCAATTTCGCTTCTCGAGCGCATCAGATCAGCAAGCATTTCGCGCGAAACCGCGGCGACTCGGAAGCCCTTGTTCTGTTCAAAGGTAACGAGCCCATCCGCATCAAGCCGCATCAGCGCTTCGCGGATCGGGCTCCAGCCGACACGGTAGCGCTCACGTAATGCCTCCAACGTGAGCCGCTCATTCGGCATCAATCGGCAGTTGACGATATCGGTGCGAATATCGCGCAGAACGCGCGCGTGCAGCGTTTCGCCCGCTTTCGTCCGCTGTTGCCGCCCCGCCATGCGCTTCGGTGCTCCTCTCATCTGCTCAGCACGTTGCAGCATTGCTACCCCATCACTTCACCCCGATCAACGGATTTTCGAAAATCGTTTGACGTTTCGATAGTCCGGATGGCAGGATTGTCGATGGATTTCCTCGTCCGCGCACATGCACAGCAAAATAAGCAGGGGGAAGAGCGATGAAGCGGGAGATCAGACTGGCACTGGCGGTCATTGCAGGTACCGGCATTGCGGCGACTTCGCTCATCTTTGCGCCTGTCCATGCGCAAGAGAAGCCGCTCACGAAGATCACTTTCGCGCTCGATTTCATCCCACTCGGCCGACACGCTCCATGGTACGCGGCGATAGCCGAAGGCTTTTATAAAGACGAAGGGTTGGATGTCTCTATTATTCCCTCACAAGGCACGGCGCAGACCATCCAGGCTATCGAGGCGGGCACCGCCCAAATCGGGTTCACCGACGTCCCCAGCCTGGTGCTCGCGCGCGCCAATGGCGCCAAGCTGAAGATGGTCGCTGTCAACTACGAGAAGGCACCTTATGCCATCTTCAGCCTGAGCACGGGCGCGAATGTGACGACGGCCAAGCAACTGGAAGGCCTTACGCTCGGAAGCGGGGCGGGAAGTTTCACGCCGAAGGTGATCGCTGGCTTTATGGCCCAGCAACGTCTCGATCCCAACAAATTGACGATCAGCAACGTCGCCCCACCCGCGCGCGCGACCGCCCTTCTCTCGGGTCAAGTGCCTGCTATCGAATTCTTCGTGATGTCCAAACCGGGACTGGAAGCCGCAGCGAAGGAAAAGGGTACAGAACTACGGACGTTTCTGCTCGCCGACCATGGCCTCAAGCTCTATTCGAACGGGGTGGTTGCGACCGATGAGTACCTCACGCAAAATGCTGACGTCGTAAAGCGTTTCGTACACGCAAGCCTGAAGGGCTGGCAGTTCGCATTCCAGAATCCGGAGAAGACGGCGGAAGATCAAATCAAGTTCGTACCGAGCCTCAATCCGAAAACCACGATCGCAGAACTTGCAGTCGTGAAAGGCCTCGCCGTCACGCCGGCGACGGAAAAGAACGGGCTGGGTTCGTTCGATCCGGCGGAAATGAAGGGCAGCGTCGACTTCATTGTGAAGTATGTCGGGTTGAGCGGCCAGGCGCCTGCGGCGAACGACATTTACGCGACAGGCTTTCTGCCCTCGCCCGCAATCAAACCCTGAATCCGATCGTCGCGATGGCGGCTGAAGCGCGCACACGGGAACAAGTCGCGCGAGGCTCTGCGCCCGAAGCATTTGGGTCCTTCGCCCAGGTACGCAAAGTGTTTGCGTTGCCGGGCGGACGCGAGGTGGTCGCCATCGACAGCATTTCGTTCGAACTCGAGCGCGGCAAGCTGGTCAGTCTGCTTGGCCCGAGCGGCTGCGGTAAGACCACGTTCTTGAGGATCGTCGGTGGCTTGATCCGTGCGACGAGCGGACAAGTTCGAATCAACGGCATAGAGGTCGAACAACCGCACGACGACTTCGGCATGGCCTTTCAGCAGCCGAACCTGATGCCGTGGCGGACGGTTCTGAAAAACGTCCTGTTCCCGATTGAGATCCGAGGCGGTTCGGCGCCGGACGCGCGGACGCGCGCAAAGGAGCTGCTCGAACTGGTCGGTATTGCGGAATTTGCCGGTGCCTATCCGGGGCAGCTGTCAGGAGGCATGCAGCAGCGGGCAGCGCTCTGCCGAGCGCTCGTGCACGAGCCGAAGCTCCTCTTGATGGACGAGCCGTTCGGCGCTTTGGACGAATTGACCCGCATGGAAATGCAGGATTTGCTTTTGCAAATCAGGGCACGGACGAATGCTACGACGATGCTGGTCACACACAGTATTTCAGAGGCGGTGTACTTGTCAGATGTTATCGTCGTGTTCTCCAAGCGCCCGGCAACCATTGCCGACTACATCGAGGTCACGCTTCCATATCCCCGCACGGCGGCGCTGCGCTATTCATCGGCCTTCACGGAAATCGAGCACCGCGCCGGCCGCGCGCTGGGAATCATTCGATGAACCGGCGCGCGCACCATTGGCTGTACCCCATCGCCGGCTTCGCGGTCATTCTTGGCATTTGGCAGCTCTACGCCGACCTGTGGCATATCAGCAAAATCGTCTTGCCGAGCCCTGCCGACATCGCTTGGGTCTCCTGGCAGCAATGGAGCTTGTTGCTGCGCGAGACGTGGCCCACCATGCTAGAGAGCCTGTACGGATTCTTGCTTGCGATCGGCATCGGCGTGCCGATAGCCGTGTGCGTTGCTAATTCGCGCGTCCTCAATCTGTCGCTCTACCCCATTCTAATCGCCACCCAGTCAATCCCCAAAGTGGCGGTGGCGCCGATCGTGCTGGTATGGTTCGGCCTCGGTCTGGAATCCAAGCTTGCGATCGCGTTCCTTGTCGCGTTTTTCCCGATCGTCGTTGACACCGCGACTGGGCTGCAGGCGACCCCCGGCGGTCTTTTGGAGCTCGCGCGCTCCTTACGCGCTTCGCGTTGGCAGATCTTCTGGAAAGTGCAGTTTCCGGCCGCACTGCCGTTCGTCTTTTCAGGCGCGAAGGTGGCTATCACCTTGGCGGTCATCGGCGCGGTCATTGGCGAATTCGTCGGCTCCGTGAACGGCTTGGGCAACCTGCTCCTTTCGGCCAATTCGCAGCTCGACGGCCCCCTCGCCTGGGCCGCGCTCGTATGGCTCAGCATTCTGGGGGTGCTGCTGTTCGGCGCTGTCGCTCTGTTGGAGCGGCTCACAGTGCCATACGCGGCCGCCGGCTATCATTGATTCGACATCGGAGCCAAGTTGACCGCGCCTCACCCCGAACGTGTTCATCACTCCCGGCTCAAGGTCCTGGCCGGTAGGCCCACATGTCCATGATGATCTCGCATGCTGGGATGGGCAACGAGGTGCGCACAAAGCCAAACGGAATGGGCGCGTCTCTTAGGCTCTCCTGCCATTGCCGCAGCGCCGGATAAATGACATCCGTCGCACTCACGAAGTGATTTGCTCGTGTAACATTGGCTAAAGACGTTCGGCCAGCGCGGCAAATTTCATCTGCCGCAACCAAGATCGCACGCATTTGATGGTGCGCCGGAACACCAAGGTGACGCAGCCCTGAGGAGCCGGCCGCTGCAGGAATGGCGCCGTTGTCGTCAGCTGCGTACAAGCCTGACAAGCACAAGAGATCTCCGGCGCGCACGCCTGCTGGCCCAAGCCGCATATACGCGGACGCCTTGTGTTCGACAATCTCCTTCTTGATAGCTCCCCCATCCCGCACGCCGAAAACGTTAATTTCAATTTTGGATTCCAGAAGCGCGAGGCCTTTGGTGCCAACGACCGTCAGTGCACAGGGACAACTTGCGAAATAAGCGTTCCAGACGTCTAGGAATTCCGGGAGGTCGTTGATGTCCGTGAGATACACCTGCGCTTTAATAGCATTTTTCAGAGAGCTTCCGCCGGCCTCCAGGGCCGCCTTCAGTCTCGAATTGATTAGAAATTCGGTTTGCAGGCGAATGTCCGTTCCGTTCCAGACGGCGTTCGGAGCGCGGTACGCCTGCGGATGAAGCCCGTTCATCGCCTCGTTGTTCGGCATCTGGCCTGCGACAAACACGTAGTCGCCTGAAACAAGCGACGCGATAAAGCCGGAGTGTTGCGGAACTGGAACGCCCTCGGGTCGAGCGGGTCTCGGCTCGCGACCCTCTCCCGGCAGCACCGCTAGGAGCGACAGGTTCACGTTTGCGCCCCCGACGAGCAATTCTTCCATTAGCACGGACGTGCTCGGAGCAACGTTGTCCTTGAACAGGGCCTTGCGCGAACGTTGATACGGATTCACGCACTCCGCGCGCGGATAATACTGATCCGTGCGGACGACATGCCGCAAGTCGCCACCCTCATTCTGGATCAGCATTGCAAGCCGCTCAAAAATATAATCAGCCTCGCGGCGATAACGCGGAGCGCCGCCAAGCGGCAATCCTGGCTTGCCCAGCACCGACCTTGCAATTCCCGTTTCAAAGTCACTGGCTTCGTGCCCGGTAAAGAACAACCAAGATCCCGCCTGCATCCCTTGCGCATAGAGGATACCGGTTTCACCGATACGAACAGGAGCAATGGGCTTCACATCCGACATTCTTTCCCTCACGCGCGGGGACCTTGGCGCCGCAGAAAGGCGACCACCAAAATCCAACCACATGAAGGATTGCAAAACGCGCTAATCGTGTCCAGCATACGCGAGCTGGCTGCCTATAACTTCACTCAGTGGAGGGTCGAGTGCTTCGCGTGCACGAGGTCGGCAAGGTGTTTGAGTCAGCGCGTGGGCGCTATGTCGCGCTTGAAGGCGTTTCTATAACGATCAAACCGGGCGAGTTCTTGTGCCTCCTGGGCCCGTCGGGGTGCGGCAAGTCGAGCCTGCTCAATATTCTTGCCGGATTCGAACCCGTCACGAGCGGCACAGTCACCTCCGGTGGAAAGCCAGTAATTCGCGCCGAACGCGAACGCGTCATGTTTTTCCAAGATGCCGGCTCGGCGCTCCTTCCCTGGCTTAACGTCGAAGAGAACGTGCAGTTTGCGCTACGCCTACGGAAGCTTCCCAAGGCCGAATGGCCCGCAATCGTCGAAACAAATCTGCGGCTGGTGAATCTCGACACACACAGATCGAAGTTCCCTGCAGAACTCTCCGGTGGGATGCGTCAGCGTCTACAAATTGCCCGCGCCCTGGCGGCGGATCCCGAGGTGCTTCTGATGGACGAGCCCTTTGCCGCCCTGGACGCGCTCACGCGCCGGCACATGCACCAGGTCCTCCTCGACATCTGGCAGCGGACACGGAAAACCGTTGTGTTCGTGACGCATGACATCGCGGAAGCGATATTATTAGCCGATCGCGTCGCGGTGATGTCGGTCGGCCCGAGAGCAGCTATTTCCAAGGTGATCGAAATCGAGGCCCCGCGACCCAGGGATCTCACGCATCCCCAGGTCGCTCAAACTTTTCATGAAATCGAGGATCTGCTTGAACCTGAGTTGCAGCGCTCCGAAGGTCTTGCAGAAGCGAACTGAGGACGAAGTCGAAGCCGAGACGCCGAGCCAAAATGGTGAATGCTCAACATAGTCTGACGAGCCATTCGGCTGAAGGCCGAGAACGTGCGCGGGCTGGGCTTCAGACGCAAGCGGTCCGTGCCGGACTCTTGACCCTCTCCTCGTTGGTGGTCGGCTTAGCCATCTGGCAGTTTTTGTCTTCCGTCCTGTTCAATCCATTCCTCATCCCACCGCCTTCCGAAGTCTTCCGAACGGCACTTCCGATGCTCGCAAGCGGAGAAATCTTCGCGGACATCGGGATCAGTATGTCGCGCATCTTGGTCGGGTTCCTGAGCGGTTCGATCGCAGCAATCGTCATCGGCGTCCTGCTCGGTCGCATTCGGCTATTGCATGATCTGCTAGACCCCATCATCGAGTTACTACGCTATTTGTCGCCGACGGCGATGATCCCGATTGCCGTCATCTGGTTCGGAATCGGTGAACTATCGAAGTATTTTCTGATCTTCTGGGGAACTTTCTTCATCGTGCTCATCAACACGACAGCGGGCGTGTGGCGCGCGCCTATAGCGCGCCAACGCGCGGCCGAGTGCCTCGGCGCAAATCACATCCAAATCTTCACACTCGTTGTAATCCCGTCCGCCGTGCCTTACATCGTCACCGGCATGCGCGTTGCTATGGCATCATCATTCATGAGCATCATTCCAGCGGAAATTCTCGCTGCGGACTCAGGCATCGGATATCTGCTACAAAAATCGTCGATGCTACTCCAGACCAACCGTATTTTCGTCGCCCTCGTGACGATTTGCGTCCTCGGATTTTTCGTAGACCGCGTGTTCCGGCTTTTGGTCGAGCGCGTACTGGCGCGCTACATGTCATTCGTGTCGCAAATGTAAGGGGAGAGCACACATGCTACTCGTGAGGACCTTCACCGCGTGCACAATTGCGATCGCCGCCTTTTCGGCGGCAGCCGGCTCCGCCATCGCACAGCGAGCCCCGCTGAAGGTGACGTTGTTCGGCCAACCCTCCGTCAACAATGACTCGATCTGGATGGCATTCGAAAAAGGCTTCTATAAAGATGAAGGTCTGGACGTCACGTACCGTCTGTTTCCTTCCGGAACCACGGCCTTCCAATCATTTCAGACTGGGCAGGGAGACATCGTCATGACCGGCGATCTCCCGAGCGTCCAATATTTCTTTCGTGTAAAAGGCGATTACCGTACCATTGCGGTCATCGAGCGCGATGCGAAGGGCTACGTTGCCGTCGCCGGCAAAGACATCCAGAAGCCGCAGGACTTGATCGGGAAGACGGTCGCCACCCGCGTTGGCTCTACCGGTTCATGGTTCATTTCGGAATATCTGAGCAAGAACGGGGTCGACCCCAGCAAAGTCACCGTCAAGAACTTGGATACGCAAGTCTTGCCCGCCGCTCTATGTGGCGGAGAAATCGCCGCGTTCTTCATTTGGCAGCCCATCGGGTCGCGCACACTCGAAATTTGTCCTGACAAGGCTCACTATCTCACCGATGCCGCGGGCTACATTCAGGGCTATCTCGTCGCGGGCGCACGGCCGGAATGGCTGGCTACGCCGGAGGGCAAAGAGATTGCGACGAAATGGCTCCGCGCTACGATGAAAGGACGCGACGCCGCCGAGAAGGATTTCAACGCTGTCGCTGCGTACGCGGCAGCGAAGCTCAGCCTCAGCGAGAACGCAACAAAAGAGCAATGGGACACGAATACGCGTCCGATTGCGCTCGATAAGGTTTACTACGACGATTTCTGTAGCCTGAGCCGCTGGGCACAAAGCACGAAGGCGACGGAAAGCAAGATCGATTTCAAGCAACTGACTTGGCCGGAGGGGCTTAACGTGATCGATCCGAAGCTGGTCGACGCTCCACCTCCGCCTTGCTGACGAACAGAGTTATCATTGGACGCTCGGCATGCAGGTGAACGGCTGGCTCTAAGGCTCCTGGAGCCAGCTCGGTCTTCCCCTTGGTGAGGTTCGTAACGTGCCTAGCCTCCGCCGCTTCACCGAGTGGCGCGACATCCCATCCAGGTCTCGTGAACGGGATTTTGCATCCGTACTCGACCGGGCAAAACGGTTTGACGGACGCCTGCATGCGTTTGTCGAATTCTTGTCCGTGGATCATTCGCCATCCCACGCGGGCCAACTACGATCTCAATCCTTTGCAGCCAAAGACCTGTTCATCACCAGCTCACATCGGCCACATGCCGGGCTGAAAGAGCCGATCGCGTTCGCCGCCAAGCCGGCGACCGCATTATCGCTACTGGACGAGGCTGGCGCGGGCTGTGTCGGCTTCACCGCAATGACCGAACTTGCTTACGAACCGTCCGGCTACAACGCGGTCTGCGAGCGTCCCCGCAATCCTTGGAATCTCGATTGCATTCCAGGCGGTTCGTCGTCCGGATCGGCCGTAGCCGTCGCCAGTGGATCGGCAGTTTTTGCACTCGGCTCGGACACGGGCGGCTCGATTCGCATTCCTGCGCATTGCTGTGGCGTGACCGGATGGAAGCCGACCTGGGGCGGCGTGAGCACGCAGGGAGCACTGCCGCTGGCTCCGTTTTTGGATTGCATCGGGCTCCTCGCACGCAGCGCAGCCGACCTCGCGCCCGCTGCCGATGTCCTCCTTGGAGTGCAAACGCCCTCAAATCGGATCGAGACGATCGCCATTGCCGTTGACGCGTTGCAGGAGACCGAGCTCTCGGCGCGCCGTGCCTGCGAGGACGGCATCGCGGCCCTGGAGGCTCTCGGACTTTCCATCGCGCGACTGAATGCTCTCGCTGCCATCGCGAAGATCGACGAGCACGCCTTGCTGATCATGCAGGCGGAGGCGGCAAGGACGCATGCGCAGCGGCTGGAAAGTGGCGAGCTCAGCGCAGTCTTGAGCAAACGACTTTCGAAAGGGCTGGCGATCGATGACACGGCACTCGCGGCGAGCCGGGCTTTGCGCCCTGCCCTGTCTGCGGATTTCGACGAGAGTATTCTCGACGGCGCCGATGCGCTGATATTGCCCGTCATGCCGATGCGCACGCCGGCCTGGGACGAAGTCGATCCGGCCTCTCCGCGCTTCAGCGGCCGACGTTTGTACGAGCTCAGCCGCTTCTGCCGCTTCGTCAACATGCTCGGATGGCCGGCTGTCGCCGTTCCTGTCGGGTTTGACGATCGCGGATTGCCCGTCGCCATGCAGATCGTGGGGCGCGCGGGCAGCGATCGAGCGCTCATTGCACTTGCGCAGAAAATGCAAGCCCGGACGGATTGGCATGCGCATGTTCCCACAGGCATCGCCGATCTCATCACCGACAAAGACACAGGCGCGTAATGGGCAAGGTTCTGGTGACCGGAGATTGCGGATTTCTCGGCAGCGCAGTGGCGCCGCGGCTCATTGCGGCTGGGCACGATGTGCTCGGCCTCGATCCGCTGCCTGCCCGGAGCGAGGATTGGACGCACCTTGTCGACGACCTGTCGAACAAGACTCGGTTGCTGACGATTCTGCGCGGCGAGAAGGTGAGCCATGTGATCCATGCTGGGGGCGTGTCCGGCCCAATGGTGCTGTCAGACGAGCCTGTAAAGGTCATCGCAATCAACGTCGCCGGCAGCCTCAACCTGCTTCAGGCCTGCCTGGAAGTGGGCGTGAACACCTTCATCTATTGCTCATCCGTTTCGGCACTCGGCGATTTTTACGAACGACAGCCGGTCGGCTCCGATTTCCCGGTGCGTCCGCTCAATACCTACGGCTGTTCGAAAGCAGCCATAGACATGGTTCTGCGCGGCCTTTGGAAGCGTGTACCGCTCGATCTTTGTTCGCTGCGCTTCACCAGCATATATGGACCGGGCCGCCGCACAAGTCTGATCATCGACGAGACCGTAAACGCCGCTCTGCTCGATCAGGCGATTTCGCTCGAACCCACGAGTGACTGGCCCTTCATTTACATCGATGATGCAGCGGATGCTGCTGTTGCTGCCTGTTTCTCCATGCAGCGACAAGAATTGCATTACTTCATCAGCTACCCCGAGCAGGTCTGTCTGGAGCAAATCATTGATGCCGTCGCGCAAATCGGAACGCGCCCGAAGGTCAGCATCGATGCCTCGCGGCCGCGGGTTCAGCGCGGTCCGCTCGATATCGGACCGGCGCAGCGGGATTTCGGCTTCGCCCCGAAGGTGGACCATCGCACCGGTATCGCCACTATGGTCGCCGCACGCCGGGCGCCGCGAGCCTGAGCCTTGTTTCTGCAGCGCTCTCCCGAATAGTCTTCCTGACGATGACAGACCTGTTTGCAAGGGGGCGAACGCGATGGATCTGCAGTTGACCGGTAAGTCGGCCGTGATAACCGGCGCGTCCAAAGGCATCGGCCGCGCGGCGGCACAGACGCTTGCCACCGAAGGCTGCAACGTGATTCTCATTTCGCGCAGCGCAGGCGATCTTGCCGCAGCACGCGAGCAAATTCTCCAGACGTCCAACGTGAAGGTGGATGTCGTCGCCGCCGACCTGTCCGACAGCAATAAAATCGACGAACTTGCGCGTGATTTTCCGAATATCGATATTCTCGTCAACAATGCGGGCGCAATTCCCGGTGGCACCTTGCTTGACATCGACGAGAAGACCTGGCGCAAGGCATGGGACCTTAAGGTGTTCGGGTACATCAATATGTGCCGCGCCTTTTATGCTCTGATGAAAAGACGGGGCAGCGGCGTCATCGTCAACGTCACCGGTAATGCAGCGCAGACGCATGATCCGGAGTACATCTGCGGGGTGGCGGGTAATGCGGCGCTGACGGCGTTCAGCCAATCGCTCGGCAGCGTCAGCCCGAAGGACGGCATCAGGGTAATCTCGGTAAACCCCGGGCCGGTGGAAACCGACCGTCTCATCGGCCTGATGAAGAAAAAGGCGCACGATCGTACGGGCACTGCGGAGAACTGGCGCGAGTTGTTCAAGCCGCTTCCGTTCGCGCGCGGCTGCGCCCCGGAGGAAGTGGGCGCGATGATCGCTTTTCTCGCGTCCGAGCGGTGCAGCTACAGTAGCGGCTCCGTCGTAACTATCGACGCTGGCCTGTCAGCACGAAGTTTCAATTTCTGACTACGAGGTCGCCATGCCACATTTGACCACCGACGACGGAATCAAACTGTATTACGAGGAGGTCGGCAGCGGAATTCCGATCGTCTTCGTGCACGAGTTCGCGGGCGACGTCCGCTCGTACGAGCTCCAGCTGCGCTACTTCGGCCAGCGCTATCGCTGCATCGCATTCAACGCGCGCGGCTATCCGCCGTCCGATGTGCCGGCCGGGGGGGAGGAATACTCGCAGGAACGCGCGCGCGACGATATCCGCGCGGTGCTCGACGCTCTGCACATCGAAAAGGCGCACATCATCGGGCTGTCGATGGGCGGCTTCGCCGCCTTGCACTTTGGCTTTACTTATCCTGAGCGCGCCCGCTCGCTGGTGGTGGCCGGCTGCGGCTACGGCGCGCAACCCGACAAAAGAACTCAGTTTTCCGCCGAGGCCGAAGCCGCAGCCAGGCAATTCGAGCAACAGACGATGGCGAAAGCGGCGGAAGGATACGCGCTCGGACCGACGCGCGTGCAATTCCAGAACAAGGATCCGCGCGGCTGGGAGGAGTTTTCTACCCAGCTTGCCGAGCATTCGACCGAAGGTTCGGCGCGCACGATGCGCGGCGTGCAGGCACGGCGACCGTCGCTCTTCGATCTCGTCGACAAAATGAAAGACATGACGACGCCGACTTTGGTTATGACTGGCGATGAGGATTGGCCCTGCCTCGAGCCTGCGCTGCTAATGAAACGCACGATTCCCACAGCCGCGCTCGTGGTGATGCCGAACGCGGGACACACTATAAATCTGGAGGATCCGGCTGCCTTCAACGAGCATATCGCCGACTTCCTGTACACCGTCGACGTCGGCGCTTGGCGCAAGCGCGATCCGCGCGCGATGGTATCGGCGATCCTCGGGCGTTGACGCTTAGGTCGTCGTGTAACCGCCGTCGACCAGCATATCAGCGCCAGTCACGAAGCTGGCGCTGTCGCTGGCCAGAAACAACGCTGCCTGCGCGATCTCTTCCGGTTGGCCTAACCGGTTGAGCAGGTGCTTGGGCCCGGCGACGCGGCGCGCCGTCTCCATGTCGCCGAAGCGCAGCACGAGCCGGCGCGTCGCGATCGCTCCCGGCGAGAGTGCGTTCACCCGGACGTTCTGGTGCGCGTGATCGACCGCCATAGCCTTGGCGAGCTGGATCAGCGCGCCCTTCGACGAGCAATAGGCTGCCCGCGCCGGAGCTGCCACGCGCCCGAGCTGCGACGCGATGTGGATGATGCTGCCGCCGCCATTCGCAATAATGAATGGTAAAACCGCCCGGCTCATCAGAAAGGCGCCCGTCACGTTGACGGCAAACACGCGCGACCACTCCTGCGCGTCGATATCGAGAATCGTGCCGTTCCGGTCGTCCGCGGCCGCCGCATTGACCAGCACGTGAACGGCACCGAACCGCTTCAGCACGGCCGCAGCGGCGGCTTTGGTATCGGCTTCGCTGGTCACGTCGCAATGCAACGCGAGCGCGTCCTGACCGCAAACGGCCGCGGTTTCCGCCGCCGTGGACTCATTAATATCGAGACACGCGAGTTTGGCGCCGGCTTGCGCGAAGGTCAGACCAATCGCGCGGCCAATCCCGTTGCCCGCTCCGGTCACCACCGCGACTTTCCCGGCCAACATGTTTTCGCTCATGGTGCGGTCGCTCCGGCAGCGGCCGCGCTGCGGCCGAGATAGGCCTCCTGTACGCGCAGATCGTTGCGCAGTTCGTTGCACGGTCCGCTAGTCGCGATCGAGCCGGTCTGCAGCACATAGCCGCGGGTCGCTATCTGCAGCGCGTAACGCGCGTTCTGCTCGACCAGCAGCACGGCCGTTCCGCTTGCATTGATCGATGCAATCGTCTGGAAAATGTCGCGCACGACTAGCGGAGCAAGACCGAGCGAGGGCTCGTCCAGGCACAAGAGCCGCGGCTCCGACATCATCGCTCGTGCGAGCGCCAGCATTTGCTGCTCTCCGCCGCTCAGCGTCCCGGCGTTTTGACGGGCGCGGTCGCGCAGCCGCGGGAACATGTCGAACATCGCGTCCATCCGGACGCGAACGCGTGCATGCTCATTTCGGAATTTGAACGCGCCAAGCTCGAGATTTTCCCGCACGGTCAGAAATGGAAATACCCGGCGTCCTTCCGGGACCAGCGCAATTCCCAAATTGGTGCGTTCATGTGACGGCAACGCGGTGATGTCTTTAGCGGCGAAGCGGATCGTCCCCGAGCGAAGCCGCAGCGCGCCAGCGATCGCGCGCAAGGTCGTTGTCTTGCCTGCGCCATTGGCGCCGATCAGCGTGACGATCTCCCCTTCGTTCACGCTGATCGAAATCTCGCGGCAGGCCGGGATTTGTCCGTAAGACACTTCGAGCGCCTGCGTTTCCAACAGTGGAGTCATAGCGTCTCGGCTCCGAGATAGGCGGCGATCACGTCAGGATGCGCCTGAACTTCGCCCGGCGCGCCTTCAAACAGACGCTCTCCGTAGTCCATAACCAGAATTCGATCGGCCACCGTCATCACCAAATCCATATTGTGCTCGACCAGCACGATGGTTATGCCGCGCTCCCGCAAGCTCGCAATCCGGCGCAACAGCGCGGCGACCTCGGTCGCATTCAGCCCAGCCGCCGGCTCATCGATCATCAAAAGCCGCGGTGACGTAGCCAGCGCGCGTGCGATTTCGAGCAATCGCTGCTCGCCGTAAGCCAGCGAGCCGGCCAGAACGGTCGCACGGTTGCTCAGGCCGACAAATTCGAGTAGTTCGAGCGCGCTATCGTGGCAGCGGCGCGCATCCTCCCGGAAGGCCGCGCCATGAAACAGATATTGCAGCGGCGGAATGGAGTGCTGCGTGTGATAGCCGGCGATTACGTTCTCCAGCACGGAGAGCTGCTTGAACAGCCGGATTTTTTGAAAGGTGCGAGCAAGGCCATGACGCACGCGGCGATGCGCCGGCATACCGACAAGGTCGAAGCCTGAGAAACGAATTTCTCCGGAGTCCGGCTGATAGACGCCACTCAGCAAATTGAGCAAGGTCGATTTGCCCGCGCCGTTCGGACCGATAATGGCGAAGACAGCGCCTGCCAGAATTGCGAGCGAGATGTCCTGCACCGCACGAACGCCGCCAAAACTCTTGCACAGCCCTCGCGCCTCTAGGAGCGGCGCAGGCGAATCCGTCTGCCTTGTAGCAGTGGCAATCATCGCATTCCGCTTTCAGAATATAGCCGCCGGCGCAGCAAGCGGAATGCCTCGACGATGCCGCCCGGCATGAACAGCACCACGAGCGTCACTGATGCGCCATAGACGATCAGCCGAAGATCGCCGATCGAGCGAAGGAATTCCGGCAGAACGGTCAGCAAAATGGCGCCAAACACCGGTCCGATGAGCGTTCCCATGCCCCCAACGATCACCATCGCGAGGATCGTGAAGGATTCGGTGATGAAGAAGGCGTCCGGCACGAGCGTGCCGACGAATGGTGCGTAAAAGCATCCGGCCGCGCCGGCGGCGGCCGAGCTCACGGCAAAGGCGAAGGCCTTCCATTTCGGCGCATCGATGCCGAGCGAGGCCGCCGACACTTCATCTTCCCGGATCGCGGTCAGCGTCTCACCGATCGGGGAGCGAACCATCTGGTCGAGAACGATGTAGACAACGAGAGCAAACCCGGCGACGAGATAGAACAAATTGCGCAAATCGGCAAACACGACCTGCGGCACCCCGGGAATTGCAATCGCTGGAGGCGGCTTGATACCGTAGATGCCGAGTGGCCCCTGCGTCAGACTGATCCAATTCAGCAAAATTTGATAGACGATGACCGCAAAGCCGAGCGAGGCGATGGCCAGATAATGCCCGCGCAGTCGGACGGCAAAGAACGACAGTAGCGCTCCCGCGAGGCCCGCCGCCAACGTGCCGATCACGAAGGCGGCCCAGAACGGCAGGCCGAGCTTCATTACGAGCAGCGTCGAGGCGTAGGCGCCGATCCCGTAGAAGGCCGACTGCCCGATGTTGAGTTGGCCGGCATAGCCAAGCACAAAATCGAGCCCGATTGCGAGCAGGACGTTGATCGCGGACACGATCAGATTGGTGCGCCAATAGGAGTCGGTGACAAACAGGGGCAGCACTATAATGACCAGCGCGGCAATCAAAAATCCAGCGAGTCGCGTAATTGCAAATGGGCGGTGCTTTGCCTTCGGAGCAGCGATGATCGGCGACAGGTCAGACATTCTCTTCGCGTCTCTCCGCGATGAGGCCTGTCGGCCGGACGGCCAAAGTCAGCAACAACAGCGCAAAGACCACGATGTCGATGAGCCCGGGATCGAGAAACTGCGTCGTGTAGCTTTCGATCAAGCCGACGAGGAGACCCGCGAGGATCGTGCCCTCGACATTCCCGAACCCGCCGATGATCACGATAGCGAAGGCTTTGACGATCACTGAGGTGCCGGCAAACGGCGTCAAGACCAGAACCGGACCGAGCATCGCACCGCCTAATCCGGCCAGCGCCGACGCAATCACGAAGGTGAGCATGATCAGGTGATTGGGATTGATACCCATCAGGCCGGCGGTTTCACGGTCCTGCGAGACCGCACGCAGCGCCTTGCCGAGAAAGGTGAATTTCATGAACCCATAAAGCAGGCCGATGCTGATGCTCGAGACGAGAATGATCAGCACGTTCTGCATGGTGAGAAACAACGTGCCGAAGCGCAGGACTTGATTGCTGTAGGGCGTATCGAATGCGTAAGGAATCGGCCCGAGCAGAGCCAGCATCGTGTTCTGCAGCATGATCGACACGCCAATAGTGGCGATCAGCGGCAGCAGCTCGCTGCCGCGCTCGCGCAAGGGGGCGAAAATGCCGGCATTGATTAGCCAGCCGAGGGCAGCACCCAATACAAGCGCGGCGGCGATGCCGGCAAGATAGTTTCCACTCAGCAGATGCGTGACGCCGTAGGCAGCAAAAGCACCGAGCGTCACGATATCGGCATGTGCGAAATTGATCTGGACCAGCACGCCGTAGATGAGGGTCAGCCCCAACGCGACGAGCACGTAGAGGCTCCCCACGACGATCCCATTGATCGCCTGCTGCAGGACGATGCTGGACATAAGTGGAAAACTAATTCCACTTCAGCGATGTCCAGGACAAATCCGGCTTCGTCTCCATGTAATGGACAGTGTCCATTTTGATGTTTTGGTTGGTTTTGTCGAACTCAACGCTGCCCGTTACGCCGGAGAAGTTCTTGGTCTGCGCAAGCAAGTCGCGGATCGACTGCGCGTCCATGCCGCCCCGTTTCACCACGTCGGCGATCAGCAGGATCTGGTCGTAGGCATGCGCATTCAGATGCGTCGGCTCCGAATTGAACTTGGCCTTGAACGCCTGGACGAAGTCGTGCACCTGCGACCGCTGGTCGGTCGGGTCGAACTGGACAATACGGATATAGCCCAGAGCGGCCTTGCCGGCCTTCTGCTCGAAGCCGAACGGTAGCCAAATCGTGCCGAGTTGAATGGAGTTCCCGCCGCCACCTTTCACCACGCCAGCCTGCATCAGCGCCTGCGTGATCTTCAGGCCCTGGCCTTCCAGCGTATAGGTCGGGATCACGTCGGCCTGGCCCATGCCGGCGATACGCGTCGCGATCGCGGTGAAATCGTTCACGTCGCGGCCGAAGCCGATGTCCGCGAGCACTTTACCGCCCAGCTTCGTGAACGTGTCGGCGAACACCTGCGCGTTGCCGATGCCCGCGTTCGTGTTTTCGTGCAGCAGGACAGCAGTGCGGGCGTTCAGACGCTTATATGCGTTCGTCGCGATGTCGACGCCCTGCATCACTTCGTTCGGCATGATGCGGAAGGTCCAGGGATTGCCCGGATCGGTAATCTTGATCGAAGACGAACCTGCATTGATCAGCGGAATCTTCGCCTGCTCCACAATCGGCATGATGGCAAGCGTAGCATCCGAGCATTCCTCGCCGATGAGGACATCCGGCTTGTACTGGTCGATCAGACGCTTTGCGGCCTGGCTCGCAGGCAGCGGCCCGCAAGCGCTGTCCTCATATTGGATTTCGAATTTATAGCCATTCACTCCGGACTTGTTTAGTTGGTCGAGCGCAAGTTCAATTCCTTGCTTGTCCTGAGCGCCAAAATACGATCCCGGGCCCGACATCGGAAGCAAGCCACCAATTTTTATAACCTTGTCAGCAGCCAGCGAGGACGTAGTGGCAACGGCAAGCAAGCAGCCGGCGATGCATGCCGACCGCGTAAACGTCGAGAACGCGTTCATGGAGCCCTCCCACATAGGTCGGTCCATTAGACCGAACCTACTTCCTGGTTGGCAATAGCGCCTGAGCACCCGGATGCGACGCGACCGTCTCAAGGCTCGGATGAGCACAAGACAAGCCCTTGCGCTGCTTGGTTTATTCCACTCTGTGGGAGAGTGCCCGAGCTGGACCTCAGTGAGGCGCCCAAAGCTCGTGGTAGTTGCTGAACTTAGCGAGCGTCCGATCGTATCGCGCCGGCTGATGCCAGGAGGCTATCGAGACACCGTCGCCCGCGGGTGG
>Ga0207826_1000055_pt1 | contig 27233 bp, 16 predicted proteins | sample LuqExpMetageno80_FD_187837 | JGI IMG/M metagenome (GOLD analysis project Ga0207826, IMG submission 187837) | Tropical forest soil microbial communities from Luquillo Experimental Forest, Puerto Rico - Sample 80 (SPAdes) | ecosystem: Environmental > Terrestrial > Soil > Tropical forest ... | reverse complement strand
GTCTAACTGGCCCGCGCCGAAGGCCCAGGCGAAATCCGGCACCGGCAACTCTTCAAATGCCATCCACGAAGCGACCTCAACGACCTTCTCGTAACTCGTACATACGTCGCGCGAAGATTCGATGGCGTATCGCACGCTGTCGAGTACAGGACTTCCTGTAAGTTTTGGCCAGTGCATTGTGACAAATGACCGCGACTCGAGTCCTTCAGGGCATCCGCGCAAATATAATCAGACTCAGGCCCGCCAGGAAACACACAAACATCGCGCCAAGCAACTTGGATGCTCCCTCGGGTGCAGCGCGGAACTCTTTCCAGATAAACACGCCCCAGAACGCCGCAACCATGGTCGCACCTTGCCCAAGCCCATACGAGATGGCGAATCCTGCGCGTCCCGAAGCAATGATGCTAAACGACATTCCGACGCCCCACACGATCCCGCCCAAGATGCCGGTGAGATGCGTGCGCAGACCGCCTTTGAAGTAATCGCCGAAGCTGACTGGCGTGCCAACGAAAGGCTTTTTCATGATAAAGGTGTTCAGAACAAAATTACTGAGGAACACGCCAATGGAGAACACGAACACCGCTGCGTAAGGTCCGAGCTTTCCCGGCTCGGGTTGAGTAAAGTCTGGATACATCGACGCCGCCACGAAACGGTAGAAGAATCCCATCAGGATGCCGCAAGCCACCGCAAGCACCAAGCCCTTTGCACTCACTCCAGCAGCCGTTCCGGGAATTTTACGGTACGCCACGGCATCCAGAATGATCGCCACTGTAACCAACGCCACACCCGCAAACAGATACGCTGCATTGCCGACAGGATGCTCGGCGTAATTCACGACGACACCAAGAACGAGCGCGAGACCGATACCCACGGGAAACGCAACCGACATTCCGGCGATATCGATCGCCGCAACCAGCAGGATGTTCGCTAGATTGAAAATCGCTCCGCCAACCAGAGCCGAGTGAATGCTGGCATGAGACGCCTGCTCCAAATCGGTCAGGAAGGGCCGGCCGGCAGTGCCGTTGCTGCCGAGCGTGAGTCCCAGGATCAAGGTAAGAAGCAAGACGCCGATCGTGTAATCCCAGTAGAAAAGCTCGAACCGCCAACCTTTGCGCGCGAGTTTTTGTGTGTTTGCCCACGAGCCCCAGCAAAGCATGGTGATCACGCAGAAAACAACGGCCCACGGATAACTCTGCAAAACGAACATTTCCGCTCCTTATTAAACTTGTTCCCACAGACCAGTCAAACTTGCCGATCAGGATTTTCCCCCGCGCCGGGTCCATTCCGCCTCAAATTCATCGCGCTTGGGGAAGGACTTTTGGGTACCGACCCGCGTCGTCGAAAGAGCGGCATAAAGATTCGCCCGCGCAAGTGCATCCGTTTCCCGCATTCCCTCGGCCAGAAACACGGCGAAGCTGCCAATGAACGCATCTCCAGCGCCCGTCGTGTCCTTGGGAGAAACCGAGAAAGGCGGCATCAGTTCTGAACCGTCCGCCGTTGCGAGTAACGAACCACGGCTGCCCAGCGTGATCACAACCTTGCGGAAATTCTTGGCGAGCAGAGCCGTGGCACAGCGCTTCGCTTCGTCGATCGAATGCACGGGGACGCCCGCGATGATTTCGGCCTCGGTTTCGTTCGGAATGAAATAGTCGGCGGCGGATAACGCAGCCAAATCGACTGGTTGCGCCGGTGCGGGGTTCACGATGCACCGGATCTTGTTCTGGTGAGCGAACCGAACTGCGTGGTAAACCGTTTCCAATGGAATCTCGAATTGCAAGACAATCGTATCCACGGTGCGAAGGTCAGCCGCTGCCGCATCCACATCCGCCGGTTTGAGCGCGTCGTTCGCGCCCTTTACCACTATGATCCGGTTCTGGCCGCTGGGGTCGACAAAAATAGGCGCAACCCCGCTTGAAACACCGTCGACAATGTGGACGTGCGACGTGTCGATGCCGAGTGAGGCGAAGTTCTTAATGGTCGCCTCGCCAAAGAGATCGTTACCGACTTTGGCGACCATCACGACATCCGCGCCGCAGATGCGCGCGGCCACGGCCTGATTCGCTCCTTTCCCGCCAAAGCCCAGATCGAAGCTGGTGCCAAAAATGGTCTCGCCAGGCCGCGGGAAACTGTTGCTAAAGGTTGTGAGATCCGTATTTGCGCTGCCGACGACCGCGATGCGGGGTGACCTGGCCATGCATTCTCCTGAGAGACGTTCACGCGGGAAAATATACCAGTCGGAGAAAATCAGCAAGCCAACCGGAGTGGCGATGAAAAGCAAAGGAAAGTCAGCGCTCGTATTCTCGGACACAACATCGATCGTCCCGTCCCGGACCGGTGTCCCGGACCGGTGGCGCGTTGACGGCCGTTTCCGTTGGATGTTAGGCTCGCAGATTCGTTTGCAAACGCATGCGCGCCGTTGACCTCATCCGAAAAAAACGCGATTACGGGGAGCATTCCCGCGAAGAAATCGATTTCCTCATTTCCGGCTACACCAAAGGTGATATTCCCGACTATCAGATGGCTGCGTGGCTCATGGCAGTGTGGATTCGCGGGCTGAGTCCGTCGGAATCAGCTGCGCTAACCGAGTCCATGCTGTACTCGGGCGAGGTCGTTGAGCACTCGGACCTGCCGGTCAAGAAGGTGGACAAGCACTCTACCGGTGGAGTTGGTGACAACACCTCGCTGATTCTTGCGCCGATTGTTGCGGCGGGCGGCTTAGCTGTGCCAATGATCAGCGGGCGCGGCCTCGGACACACCGGCGGAACGCTCGACAAGCTCGAAGCGATTCCTGGGTTCACCACCGGCCTGTCGCTATCCGATTTCCGGCGTGTGCTGCGCGAATGCGGCATGAGTTTGATCGGGCAGACTGCAGAAATAGCCCCGGCGGACAAGAAAATCTATGCGCTGCGCGATGCCACATCGACCGTGGAGAATATCGGGCTGATCTGCGCTTCCATCATGAGCAAAAAGCTGGCCGAGGGAATCGATGGGCTGGTCTTGGACGTAAAAACCGGATCGGGCGCATTTATGGAACGCGAGGCAGACGCGCTGCGGCTCGGCGAAGTGATGGTTGATACCGCCCGGCGCATGGGCAAAAGGGCGGTTGCACTACTGACCGATATGAGCCAACCGCTCGGGCGAATGGCCGGACACTCGAATGAAGTGATTGAAGCGATTGATGTATTGCGAGGCAAGGGGCCAGAAGATCTGCGCGAGTTGAGCATAGAATTATCCGCGTGGATGTTTTTTTTGGGTGAACGCACAGGGTCGGTCGAGGAAGGCAGGCGGCTCGCCGAAGACATGCTCGCATCGGGGAAGGCGTTGGGGAAATTCCGCGATTGTATCCGCCTGCAGGGTGGCGATGCCCGTGTGATCGATGACGTTTCGTTGTTGCCGATGGCAAAAAAGCGAGCGGATATCGTCAGCGTTCAGGCGGGATTCATTACCGCCACGCACTGCCGCGAATTCGGCGTTGCTCTGGCAATGCTCGAGGGCGGCCGCGGAAAAAAGGAAGACCGGATCGATCACGGCGTGGGACTGGAATTCCACAGGCGCATCGGCCATCACGTGCAACAAGGCGAAACACTGGCGACAATTCAATACAATTCCGACGCAAGGCTGCCGGAGGCCAAAAAGCTGATCGAATCCAGCTTTGTATTTGGAGACACGGCTCCGCCCGTGACGCCACTGATTCGCAGGATCATCGGAGCGTAGGGCCGATTCTAGCTGTTTGCATAAATGAGCCGGACCGTCGTTCAGGGAGAAAAGGAGCCTAGATGGGCAGATTTGCTGGGTTGCTGGGCATGGCGGTCTTGCTTGGGCTCGCGTATCTTTTCTCCACGGCGCGAAAAGCTATTCAACTGAAAACCGTGTTGTGGGGCCTGGGGCTTCAATTCGCGTTCGGCGTTTTCGTGCTGAAGTTCGGATTGGGCAGAAGAATCTTTCAATTCCTCGGTGACATCGTCAACAAACTGCTCAGTTTCGCGTTCGCGGGTTCGGAGTTTGTTTTCGGCGGGCTGGGCCTGAAGACATCTTCATTCGGGTTCATTTTCGCTTTCCAGGTGCTGCCGACCATTATCTTCATCGCAGCCGTTTTTGCGTTCCTCTACCACGTTGGGGTGATGCAGATTTTTATCCGAGCGTTCGCTTGGGTCATGACGCGCGTGATGGGCGCAAGCGGCGCGGAGTCGCTCGATATTGCCGCGAGCATTTTTATGGGACAGACCGAAGCGCCGCTGACGATCCGCCCTTTCCTGAACAAGCTGACAAAATCGGAATTGATGTGCGTGATGACATGCGGAATGGCGCATGTGTCGGGCGGCATCATGGCCGCCTACATCGCCTCCGGCGTTGAGGCGAAACACCTGCTCACGGCGGTGATTATGACGGCACCAGGTACGCTGCTGATGGCAAAGATGCTGGTTCCCGAGACAGAACAACCGCTGACCGCCGGGAGAGTGCACATGCCCGAAATGGAGAAAGAGGCGAATTTTCTTGGTGCGATCTCGCGGGGAACTTCCGACGGCTTGCAACTCGCGATCAACGTCGGGGCAATGCTGATTTCCTTCATCGCGCTGCTCGCCTTGGTGGACTATCTGATTGGCGGAGCCCACTCCCGGCTGCTCGCGCATGGTTTTCGGTGGTTCCCAGAGAGCCTGGAGCAATTTTTCGGTTGGATTTTTGCGCCAATCGCATGGTTGATCGGAGTCCCGTGGAAGGATGCGCCGATTATCGGGAATCTGTTGGGCACGCGCATGACGATTAATGAAGTGGTGGCTTTTTCGAAGCTTGGACAACTGAAGGGTGTGCTCGACCCACGGTCGTTTACAATATCCACTTTTGCGCTGTGCGGATTTGCGAATTTCAGTTCGATCGGCATTCAGATTGGCGGAATTGGCGCTCTGGCACCGGAACAACGCGGGCAATTGGCCAGGTTTGGCATCCGCGCCATGCTTGCGGGAACGATGGCGAACCTCATGTCGGCGTGCATCGTGGGAATCCTTTCATGAGTTCTACAAAGCAGCAAAAAGCTGGGAAACGGCCGGGTTCTGAGTTTGTTCGCGCAGAGTCGGCCGCGGAGTTCATTCTGAAAAAGACGAGACTTCGACCAAAGATCGCGCTGGTGCTGGGCTCGGGTCTCGGGGCGCTTGCGGATGAGTTCGCTCAGGCAACGAGAATTCCTTACGCGAAGATTCCCCACTTCCCGCGCTCGACGGCCATTGGCCACGCCGGCCAATTCGTGATTGGGACCGTGGAAGGTGTTGAAGTGGCCGGTATGCAGGGACGGGCGCATTTGTATGAGGGTTACTCGGCGAAAGAAGTTTCCTTTCCGATTCGCGTCTTTGCGCGAATGGGCATCAAGGCGGTGATCCTGACGAATGCGGCCGGCGGGATCAAAAAGGAATTCACGCAGGGGCGGCTGGTCGTGATCAGCGATCATATCAATCTGCTGGGCGTGAACCCGCTCTCCGGCCCGAACGAGGAGAGATTCGGCGAGCGCTTTCCCGATGTGACCGCGGCATATGACAAAAACTTTCGCGAGTTGACGCTGGCAGAAGGGCGATTGCTTGGCATCAACCTCGGCGAAGGCGTCTACGCGGCGGTCGCGGGGCCAAGCTACGAGACGCCAGCCGAGGTCCGCTACCTGCGCACGATTGGCGCAGATCTCGTGGGCATGTCGACGGTGCCGGAGGTGATTGCGGCACGGCACAGCGGTTTGCGCGTGCTAGGTATTTCCTGTGTGACGAACGCGGCGGCGGGGGTACTCGATCAGCGGCTCGATCACAGCGATGTGCTCGAAGCAGCGGAGCGCGTGAACGTTCAGTTCACGGGCTTGTTGCGGGCGGTTATTCCAGATTTGGCGTTGGCTTTGTAGTTTGCCGGCTCCAGGACTCCGCGAGGCTATTGTGTCTGATTATGGTGCATTGATTGCTATGGCAAAACAGGCCCGAGAAAACGCGTACGCTAATTTTTCCAACTTCAAAGTTGGGGCGGCGCTTCGTTCAGCGTCAGGGAAAATTTTCGGCGGCTGCAACGTGGAGAACGCAACCTACGGTCTAACGGTTTGCGCCGAACGGATAGCCATTTTCAAGGCAATCAGCGAGGGCGAACGGCGATTCGACGCCATCGCCGTCGTAACGGACACTGATGCGCTGACTCCCCCGTGCGGGGCTTGCCGACAGTTGATCTGGGAGTTCTGCGGCGACATACCGGTGGTGATGGCAAATCTGAAAGGCGCGATCGAAGTCCTGAGGATGCGCGAGTTGTTTCCGAAACCGTTTGACTCTTCCAATCTTTAGCGGCAAGAGGAAGCCTTCATGAAATTGCGTGACGCACTCGAAACCGGTGGCTTTTACTTTCGAATTCTGGCGGTCCTGCTTGGCGTGGCAGCGGCGGGGGCCAGGCTCTGCGCGCAGGCGCCGTCGAAGGAGGCTGCCACCGCCGATTTGCTGGTTACAGGAGCAACGATCGTGACGATGGATGTCGATCGTCGTGTTATCGAAGGCGGCTTTCTTGCCGTGCGCGGAGATAGCATCGTCGCCATCGGCGAGCAGGTCGCCACCGCTTTTCCGAAAGGGTTGACCGCGGAAAAGACGATCGACGCCAGAGGTAAGATCGTGATGCCGGGATTGATCAACGGCCATACACACATTCCCATGACACTGATGCGCGGGCTGAAAGACGATGTGACTCTGGATGATTGGCTGCGCAAATACATTTTTCCGGCCGAAGCCCGCAACGTGACGGAAGACTACGTGCGATGGGGTTCGCGCCTGGGGTTGGCGGAGATGATTCGTAGCGGCACAAGCACGTTCGCTGATATGTATTACTTCGAAGATGCGGAGGCGGAAGAAACTAAGTCGGCGGGCCTGCGCGGTTTTCTCGGCGAGACCTGGATCGATTTCCCGGATCCCGACAACAAAAACGAAGCTGAGATGGCTGCTTACACGGAAAAGTTCCTCAAAAAGTGGCATGGCGATCCGCTGATTCACGCTTCGGTAGCGCCGCACTCAATCTATACCTGCTCGGAGAAGACCTTGCGGGATTCGGCGGCACTGGCGCGGAGATACCACGCCCCGATTTTGATTCACGTCGCCGAGATGCAAAAGGAGTTTGTTGACAGCATGAAAACGAACAACGCAACGCCGGTGCAATACCTGGATCGGATCGGGCTTTTGGGTCCGGACGTGCTCGCGGCGCATTGCATCTGGCTCGATGCGACCGACATAAAGATTCTGGCGAAGCGCCAGACAGGCTGTGTGCACAACCCTTCGAGCAACATGATGCTGGCGAGTGGTGTGGCGGCTGTGGTGGACCAGCGGGCTGCGGGCATGCGCGTGGGCCTCGGGACCGATGGCCCAGCGGGCAGCAACAACGATCTGAACATGATGGAAGAGATGGACCTGGCGGCAAAGCTGCAAAAGACATATCGCGCAGATCCGCGAGCGCTTGGCGCTAAGGGTGCGCTGGAGATGGCCACGATCGAAGGAGCGCGGGCGTTGCACATGGAAAAAGAAATTGGATCGCTCGAAGTCGGCAAGAAAGCGGACTTTATCGTGTTGAATCTGAATGTGCCGAATGCCGTGCCTCTCTACGACGTGTACTCGCAGATCGTGTATGCATTGAAGGCCAGCGAAATCGAAACGGTGGTCGTTGGCGGAAAGACGTTGCTAAAGGACGGAAAGGTGCTGACCGTGGACGAAGCGAAGGCGTTGGCCAAAGCAAAAGAATACGGGAAGCAGGTGGAAGCTTCGTTGAAACAATAGCGGTTGGGTCAGCCTCCCAAATCTCAAGTTGTATAACTTGACAAAAGGCCTCTATTACTGGACCTACCTCTCGACAAGGACCAGTTCGGTGGCGAAACCGGCCAAGATTGAGACCGCCGCGGGAAGACGTACGAGCTTAAGACCCCACCGATCCAGCGCCGTCGTGCAGATCCATCTGTCGATACGCCGACTGCAGTGCACGCGTCAGAATGAGCCAACCAATCTCCGTCAGGACGATTTCAGTTTGCGGTAACGCTCGATTCCGGCGTTAGTCGAGCTATCGTGCTTCAACTGCGGCTCCGTTTTGCTTTCCAACTCGGGAATAATTCGCTGAGCGAGGACTTTGCCAAGCTCCACTCCCCACTGATCGAAGGAGTCGATCTGCCAGACGGTACCTTGCGTAAACACGGAATGTTCGTAGAGGGCCACAAGCTTGCCTAAAGCCTCGGGCGTGAGTTGTTCAAGCAGAAACGTATTTGATGGACGGTTGCCTTCGAAGATACGATGAGGCACGAGCCGCTCCTGCGTGCCTTCGGCTTTGACCTGCTTAACCGTCTTACCGAACGCGAGCGCCTCGCTTTGCGCAAAAACATTGGCGAGCAGCATGTCGTGATGCCTGCCGAGCGGGTTCAGCGGCTTTGCAAAGGCAAGGAAGTCGCAGGGAATCAGGCGCGTACCTTGGTGAATGAGTTGATAGAAAGAGTGCTGGCCGTTGGTGCCGGGCTCGCCCCAATAGATGGGCCCGGTTGGGCAGTCCACATGCTTACCTTCAAGCGTGACATGTTTCCCGTTGCTTTCCATGGTCAGTTGCTGAAGGTAAGCGGGGAAACGCTTCAGATACTGTTCGTACGGCAGCACCGCAACGGTTTCCGCTCCAAAGAAATCGGTGTACCAGACTCCGAGCAGGCCAAGCAGAACGGGCAGATTGCGCTCAAACGGAGCAGTGCGGAAGTGCTCGTCCATCTGATGGAAGCCGCGCAGCATGGCACGGAAATTCTCGGGACCGATGGCCAGCATGGTGGAAAGGCCGATGGCGGAGTCCATCGAATAGCGCCCGCCAACCCAGTCCCAGAAGCCGAACATGTTTTCAGTGTCGATGCCGAATTTGGCAACCTCCGCGGTGTTCGTGGAAACGGCGACGAAATGTTTCGCAACCGCCTTTTCATCGCCGCCGAGACCTTTGAGCGACCATTCGCGCGCCGTGTGGGCGTTGGTCATGGTCTCAAGGGTAGTGAACGTTTTAGAGGAAATGATAAAGAGCGTTTCGGAAGGATCGAGATCGACAACGGCTTCGGCAAAGTCCGTGCCGTCGATGTTGGAGACGAAACGGAAGGTCATGCCCCGTTCGCTGTAGTGCTTCAGCGCCTCGTACGCCATTACCGGACCGAGGTCCGAGCCGCCGATACCAACGTTGATGACATTGCGGATGCGCTTACCTGTGTGGCCGGTCCAGGCACCGCTGCGGACGCGGTTGGAGAAGGCGCTCATTCTGTCGAGTACAGCATGGACCTCGGGAACCACATTTTTCCCGTCGACAACGATGGTCGCTTCTTTTGGGGCGCGCAGGGCGACGTGTAATACGGCGCGATTTTCGGTGATGTTGATTTTGTCTCCCCGAAACATCGCATCGATACGTTCGCGGAGTCCCGACTCTTCCGCCAGTTCGAGCAGCAACCTGATGGTTTTCTCAGTGATACGATTCTTGGAATAGTCGAGAGAAATGCCGACGGCTTCGGCCGTAAACTTCTCTGCCCGTTCCGGATCATCGTCAAATAGATCGCGAAGATGGCGTTCACCAATCTTCTTGTAATGAACTTTCAAAGCATTCCACGCCTTGCGTTTCGTGAGTCGTTTGACGGTCGTAGGCTTGCTGACACGAGCTGCGGTGGCCATGTTGTGACTCCTTATCAGTGCTTAGTTCTTTCGAGATCGGACTTCGGGGCGGGAAGCGCGAGGTACGGAATCTTCTTGCTTCCAAAGGCGGAATCCGCCGAGGAACGCATTCGCATTGTCGCCCAGCCGGCAATGCGGCGGCAGTTCCTTCAGTTTCTTAGCGTTTCCGCCGCCGATAACGATCTCGTCGGGCTCGAGGGCCGCCATCATTTGCTCGACGATCTGCGCCACGTCGCGGCGCCACTTTTTCTTGCCGCGCTTCTTTAAGGCTTTGACTCCGGCGTAATCCTCGTAAGTCGCCTTCTTGTAGGGGAGGTGCGCCAGCTCCATGGGATGGACGATGCCGTCGACTACGAGGGCCGAGCCGAGACCCGTACCCAAACCGAGGAAGAGCATTTTGCCCTTCTTGTAGCTGCCAAGCGCCTGCATTGCCGCATCATTGATGATTTTCACTGGTCGTCCGAAGGCGCGCTGGAAGTTAAAGCCGACCCAGCCGCTGCCCAGGTTATGAGGTTCTGAGAATGGATGATTGTGGACGACCGGGCCTGGAAAACCAATCGAGACGGCCTCGTATTTCCAATCCTTGGTAATGGCTTTAACGCCCTCGACCATTTGAGCGGCGGTAAGAGTTAGCCCGGAATCGAAGTCCCGTCGTGCGCTCGCTCCGCTGACTAGTACTTTGACGTGTGTCCCGCCAATGTCGATCACCAAAATTCTCATCTTGAGGCGTCCCTTCTGACGAGTTCACCGCAGGCGATTACCGGCAAAATGGCAGCCTAGAGTTTACTCAATTCCGGGTTAGGTTGCATGCAGGCCGCCCAGAAAAACATGGAATCGGGCTCGAGGCTCGGCCCGCCTTCGATAATCACCGAACCGGCGAAAGATTCAAAAAGTTTGGGAGGTTTCGCTCCTAGAATTGGGCTCGACAGAATGGCTGCCGAGGGGAAGTATTGCACAGGCTGGCCTAAAACAACTGCTTGACAGTGCGGCAGTTGCGAAGTACCTTGCGAGAATATTTTTTCCGGAACCCAAAAGGGGCCACGGGGTGCTCTTAGGCGGAGAAGCAAACATAGCCAACTCAGTTTCGTGGCTGATTTCTGGGTAGGCGTGCCGCCAGGAACGGTAGCGATGGGACTTTTCAGGGTCGTGTCATGGCTCCGGCAGCGTGCAGAATCTCGGTTGGGGAGAGGGATGGGGATAATGGTCAAGAAATCGTATTGCCTGGTGGTGTTTTTTGTCGCCGTGCTTTTGTGTTGTTCGAGCGCACATGGACAGGCAACGGGTGGTTTTTCCGGCACGGTAACCGACAAGAGCGGAGCGGTAATTTCCGGGGCCAAGGTAACAGCAACATCCCAGGGCACGGGAATAGCGCGTGAAGCGAACACGGACGAAGTTGGCCACTACGTAATCAACTTGCTTCACGTTGGCGTGTACACGCTGCGCGTGGAGTCCGCCGGCTTTCAGGCGGCCGAAATCAAGGATCTGAAGCTGCAAGTGGATGAGCAGCGAGAATTGGATTTTACGCTGGCGCCCGGCACGGTCTCGACGTCGGTCGAGGTATCGGCGACGCAGGTGGCGGTGGAGACCACGAATCCGACGCTCGGCCAGGTGATCACCTCTCAACAGGTCGCGCAATTGCCGTTGAATGGACGCGATTTCGTGCAACTCGCGACGCTCACCCCCGGCACGACGCAGGAAACCAGCCCCGCTAGCTTCTTCAATGGCGGTCCCAGCAGTGAAGTGTCTGCGCGCGGAACGGTTTCTCTCTCGGTGGGCGGGTCCCGAGTGAACAGCACCGACTGGCTGCTGGACGGGAGCGATAACAACGAACTGACCTCGGGGGGCATCGCCATCCTGGCTAACATCGACTCGATTCAGGAGTTTAAGGTCCTGACGTACAACTACTCGGCCGAGTATGGGACGCGGGCGGGACCGACGGTGTTGATTACCTCGAAGTCGGGCTCGAATGATTTCCACGGGACATTGTACGAGTTCTTGCGAAACACCTCGCTTGACGCAAAGAGCTTCTTCGCCACTTCGACGGAGAAGTTCAACTTGAACCAGTTCGGCGGCGGAATCGGTGGGCCCCTTCGGAAGAACAAGACGTTCTTCTTCATAGACGGTGAGCAGAAGTATCAGCGGCAGGGGAAACCGTTCACCGGACTGGTGCCGTCGGACGCGATGAAAGCCGGGGATTTCAGTGCCGATCCGTTCGGCAATCCGGTGTCCGGCATCGTCGTCACCAATCCGAATTTGTCTGGCGCCGCCAACCCCGACTTCCAGTGCCAGGGGAGTGCAAATGGTCCCCCAACGCCGGTTGTTGCAGGGGGAGGCCAAATGCCAGGGGTCAATTGCAACAAAATTCCCGGCGCGTCGGCACTTAACAACCCGGCGTACGCCAATGGTCTGATCAATCCGATCGGTCAAGCTCTGATGAATCTTTATCCAGAACCAAATGCGAACAACCCCAATTTGGGATACAACTTTACGAGCCAGCCGGTGCGCAAACTGGATGAAACGAAGTTTGACATTCGCCTGGACCACAATTTCTCAGGCGCGGACTCCATGTTCGCGCGCTTCAGCTACGACCAGGCCACCTCCTATGTGCCGGGAGGCGCGGACGGGTTTGCCGAGCAAGCCCCGTTTGCCAGCAACCAGGGCATCATCAACCATGGGCGCAACGTTTCGATCGGCGAGACGCACGTATTTTCGTCGGCGGCGGTGAACCAGGTAAGCATCGGGTACAACCGCATTTTCAACTACATTACGTCGCAAGGGACGGACACCTGTAAGGCGTCGACGATCGTTCCGGGCGGGATTCCCGGCGCGAACCTGAATTGTTCACCAACGGAAAAGTGTTCGGGCAGCAGCTGCGGATTGACTTCGACGCAACTGGATGGGGGTTATTGGTCGCTGGGCGATCGCGGCTATTCACCGTTCCAAGGCGGCACGAACGTATATTCAATTGCCGATTCTTTCGACATGATCCGCGGCAAGCATGACATCCACGTTGGCGGCTCGCTCCGCTTCAATCAGATGAACGTGCGAGCTATCGGCTTCCAGGACGGGTATTGGGTTATCAGCGGCGCGTGGACTGGCTCGCCGCCGGCCGATTTGCTGATGGGGCTGTCGAGCATCCGCATCCACGACCAAAATTTCAACGGGGATGTCACGGGACGGCGCTGGCTGATTTTCCGGCCGTACGTGCAGGACGATTGGCGAGTGAACAGAGATCTGACGCTGAATCTCGGAGTAGCCTGGGCCATCGTGCCGCCCGTGACCGAAGCGGCGGGCCGCTTGTCGAACCTGATTCCGACGACCGGTGACTTGATCGTCGGAGGCAACGGGGGAATAGCGATGCAGTGGAGCGCCTTTGAGCCGCGCATCGGGCTAGCGTGGAAGGTGCTTGGCAGCGACAAAACAGCGTTCCGGGCCGGGTACGGTATTTTCCACGACTCGGCGTGGAGCATGGGCGCGCAGGGGTTGTGGCAGAATCCGCCGTTTGCGGCTGAATCGTTTGGGCTTCAATTCGGGGGCTGCACGACGGCAGCGGCCGCGTGCGCTTCCATAGCCGGCCAAACGCCAAACGTGGGGACAGGCGCCTTGATGGGGCTCTCAGACGGGTTCCCGGTGATCACTTCGCCGCCGGGGTTGGCCAATTTCCAAGGGAACTGGACGGCGGAGAACACCGACCTCAAGCAAGGTATGGTGCAGCAGTTCAACGCGAACATAGAGCGGCAAATCCCGGGCGACGTGGTATTGACGGTCGGCTATGCGGGGGCGCGCAGCATCCACATTCTGAACTACGGCAACAACCTGAACGTGGGGTCACCGAGCGCGTGCGGGACGACTCCAGGATACACGCTGGGGTGCGGGCCGGGCGGATCGGCATTTCCGCCGCCCTACCCCGAATTCGTGATTCAGAGCATTAACGACTACGGCAAAGCCAGCTACAACTCGCTGCAGATAAAAGCCGAAACCAAGAGCTCGCGCTACGGGCTTTACGCTTTGATCGGCTACACATATTCCCATACCTACGATACGGGCTATACGGACGGCCTCGGCACGCCGATCGGAGCGCCATACTTCCCGCTGCCGAACTGGAAGAATCTGGACTGGGCGCGGTCGCAAATCAATCTGGATCACAACTTCACGGCAAGCGTGATCTACGATTTGCCGTTCGGTCGAGGCAAGAAATTTGGCCACGACTGGAATAACGCCACCAACGCGCTGCTCGGGAATTGGCAGGTGACGGTGATTGAGAAAATCACCTCGGGGTTCCCGATCTTTCTGATCAACAGCAACAATGGAACGGTGGGCGTGGGTTCCGGCGTAAACTTCTACAACAACGGGAACAACTACAATCGGCCCGACCAGATATGCAACCCGAACTCGGGCTTCCAGCAGAGCCTGGCAATGTGGTTCAACACGAGCTGCTTTGCCAGCGCCGCACCCGGTGAGCTTGGCAACGCGAACCGCGCCCCGATAGCCGGACCGGACTTTGTGAATACCGACTTCTCAGTGATCAAACGGTTCGCGCTGCCCTGGGAGAATATGGGTTTGGATTTCCGGGCCGAGATATTCAACCTGTTCAACCATGCGCAGTTCGGCTTGCCCGGGATTCCGGGCCTGCCCAACGATATAAGCTCGCCGGTCACGTTCGGGAAGATCAGCTACACCGTGAACAACCCGCGGCTGGTCCAGTTCGGGCTGAAGCTGACGTTCTAGGTTCGTCAAACAGCAAGCAAGATCGTTGGCCGCACAAGGCGGGGCGCAGTGTGGGTGCGCGCGCACATTGCTGTGCGGTCAGACGTCACTTCAGCGTGTAGACAAACTGCTGGATTCCGTGGCGCTCGCGTTCGGCGGCTTCGGTCTTTTGCTGCGAAACCCGGTTGAATTCCTCGATTTCGGCACGCGCTTTCTCGACCTCGCCGGTCTGTCTGTAGAGTTGCGCCAAGCGGTAATGCGCCTCATCGGGAAACGGAGTGAATTCAATCGCCTTCTTGAACGCGGCGACAGCTTGCGGAAATTCCTTCCTTTCGAAAAATAGAACGCCCAGTCGCAAAAAGGCGTTGCCGAGGCGAGGGTCGAGTTCGATGGCCCTATTCAGTTCCGCCTCGATGGCGGCGGAATTCTGCCGGTTTGCCTGTTTCTCGAGGCTGACGGCGTAATAGTAATGCGCGAGCGCATTTTCCGGATGAAGCGTGGCAAAGCGTTTGAGCCGCTCCGCCCAGCCAAGTGGATCGATTTTTTCAGATTCCTGAAGGCGGCCGAGGAACAGATACGGTGTGGGGTCCTTCGGATTGAGGTCGCAGGCTTCGAGGAACATGCGGCTGGCGGGTTCCGTGGAGCCGCGGCTGTAGGTGGCGACGCTGAGGCCAAGCAGAATGCGGACCGAGTTCGGGTAACGGTCGCGCGCGTTGGTGAAGACTTCGATAGCAGGTTCGTAGGCGCGATGCAGAAGAAGTTCGGCTCCCCAGGCAAACAAGTGGGGTTCGCTTGGGTCCAGTTCGGCGGCACGCTGATATTCGCGAACCGCGTCCAGTGAGCGCCCTTCCCTTTCCGCAGCGTCGGCGAGACGAGAATGATCCTCCGCCGAGTCTGGTAAATCGCGAGCCGGGGCGGGAGTAGGTTCGGGCTGGCCCTGCTTCAAGGATGCTGTGTCTTTGGCGAGCGCTTCTTTCGTGCGCAAGACCACGTCGGAGCCGTGCCCACCGAGATTGGTCGGGTCCGTTACGCCAGCAACCGTGAATTTGGGTTCGTCGGAAAATTCGAACAAAGCAGAAGAATCCTTGGCCGACGCGCTTGGAGACATTGACGGGAGGCGAAGGACGATGGACCTGATTTCGTTCGCGCGGACCGCGACGGACTCTTGGGCGGGTTCAAGGTGCCCCGACGACCTTGCGCGCAAGGTGTACGTCCCTGCGGGAACAGCTTCGAAGCGGTAGCGGCCCTGCGAGTCTGTGTGCGTTTCAAGTTTCCGCGATGGTTGACTCTGCGTTTCGAGAGAGACAGTCGCATCCGACAGCGACAGATTCCTGGCGTCGCAAACCGTACCCTGAATGATGGCGGAATCTTGCGTGGTGGCGGGCTGCTGGGCGTAGCCAGTGGAAGTAACGAGGGCTGTTAGAGCGAAGAGCATGCTGGCGAAGCGAAAGGGTTTGCCCGGGAATGTGCTCATGTGCGAGGGACTCGTGCGATGTAGTGTAGCCTGAACCGTGCCTGGAGCGGCCAAGTCTCGACTAAGTTCATTCTAGTCGCGTCTAAAGGCGTGCGCAATTCGCATGGCCGTTCGCAGGCTAATCGAGTTGTCCGAGCGCTTCCTTTGCTTGCGCATGGTCGGGGTGCTGCTTCAGGAGGTCAAGGAGTATCGAGCGAGCCTTTTCGCGTTCGCCTTCGATCACATAGACCTTGGCGAGATTGAGGTAAGACTGATCATAGGACGGCGCGAGACGTATCGACTCCTCGAAGCTGTGGATTGCGTCGCCGGGGCGCCGGGTGCGCAGGTAAAGAATGCCGAGATTATTCAACGCTTCCGGGTAGACCGGTCGCAGGACCAGGGCTTTGGTGAGGTATTGATAGGCGCGCTCCGTGTCATTCAACTGAGCGTAGACCATCCCGAGACCGTAATTCGCTTCGGGCTCTTCGGGGCTGAGTTCGACGGCACGGGAGAGCGTGTCTTTGGCTGCCTGCCAATCCTTTTTCTGACGGTAAGCGTTCCCTAGATTCAGCAGAGCAATGGGATGAGCGGGGTCAATCTCGAGCGCGCGCTTGAAATCGGAGATGGCTTCATCCGGATTTCCGTCCCGTGCAGCCAGGATACCGAGGTTGTTCCAGGCGTTGGGCAATGTGCCCGGATAGGCGGCGTGAAGCTGGATGGCACGTTCGAGGTTTTCCCGGGCTTCCTTAGTTTTTTGCTGTTGAAGATAGACGCTGCCAATGCCGTAGAGGGGCTCGGCGCTCGATGGATCGTCGTGAAGCGCCTGCCGGAAGAATTCGGCGGCCTCGGAGTAGTAGCCGCGCTCGTAAAAGACCGAGCCAAAGGAGAGATGGTTGCGGCCAAATTCATAGGTGGCGGTTAGCCCAGGAAAAGGGAGCGCTTTCGTGAGACGTTCGGAATCCGTTTGCGGAATGGCGCGAAGGTCGGCGTCGATGCGAACCGGGAGAACGGGACCCTGGTAAACCTTGACGATGCTGCCCTGCTTATCGATGAGAAAGCACGTGGGAAGAGTTAGATCGCGATGGCGGTCGAATAAATGGCGGTAAAGCAGATTGTAAATGGCCAACACGTCTGGCGAACCAAGCAAAACCGGGAAGGAGTAAAGGCTGTAGGCGGCGAGTGATTCGCGCGCGCGGTCCTCCGGCAGTGTGTCGGTGTTAACGGCCAGAAATTGAAAGGCTGTCGAGGCTGTTTGAAGCTTCTGGAACTCCTCCAGTGCGCTTGTCGAGGATCGTGAGGCCGTGGACCAGAAATAGAGTAACGCCGGCTTGCCGCGATGAAGCGAAAGAGTCTCTACACGTCCAGCAAGATTCGGGAGAGAAAAGTCGGGAGCGAGGACCGGGGCGAGCAGCCAGGTCTCGAGTGTTTCGGGCAGAGCATCTAGGCCGATGGGGATGGAGGAAGCTCGAGAGGACGGTTCAGACGAAATTAGGCGGAAAGGCTGTACCCGTAAGGGCGGCGAACCTTCCTCCACCCAGATGCGATGGTTGAGCGGAAGATCGTGGAGGGTCTGAGTGAGACCGCTTGGCCAACGAATTGTTGCACGCACGGAAGATTTTGCGCCGCCGAGGCCGAAGAACAATTCTTTGCTGTGCTGCGCCAGGAATCCCGAACCGGCCTGTACCGTGCGGAGCTGTTGGCCGGTCTCGGTTTCCACGATGACGGCCGCGCCGATCGCGTCGCGGTTGCTTTTTTTGCCAGCGAGCCGAAACGCAATGGCCGGCGCCAGGTCGCGCGTCGTATTTTTCAGAAAGCGAACCTGAGGGACGCTACGATTCTTCAGAACCATTTCCAACCGGCCGTCGTGATCAAAATCGGCGAGCGCGAAAGTGCGGCTGTCTTCAATGAAGTCCAGGCCAACGACGCCAGACACGTCGGAGAACGTTCCGTCGCGATTGTTCAAATAAAAGACGTTGCGTTCGAACCCGCTCCAGGTGCAATCGGAGCGCACCAACTCATTAATGGCGTTCCATCCCTGTTCGTATTCGTGGTTGGGCCTGGCGTCTTGCGGCGAGTTGGCGACAACCTGGCGCCAAAAGAAACTGTTCAAGTCGTCGCGAGTGGCACCGGATATCATGCCGTTGGTGATGTAGAGATCCGCGAAACCGTCATGATCGAAATCCCAGAAGTCGCTGGACCATGCCCAGCGGCCCATCGCGGTTCCCGAGCGCGCGCCGACATCGTCGAAGCGGCCGTCGGCGCGGTTGTGAAACAGGCAGTTGCCCATAGCGTGTTTGCGATAAAGCGCGCGCACGTCCGGGGTTGCGTTTTTCTGAAAGATGTCCTGCTCCGAGATGCGCAGACCCGCGGCGGTCCACATGTCGGCGACGTAAATGTCTTCGCGGCCATCGTTCGCAAAATCGCCCCAACAGCCGCTCATGCCCGCGCCCACGTTTTCAACACCGGCGTCGGCGGCAATTTCGGCAAAAGTGCCATCGCCACGATTGCGGTAAAAATTCTTGCGGCCGAAATCATTGACGACGTAGAGGTCGGGCCACTGGTCACCGTTGTGGTCGCCCCAGGCACAGCAGAAGCTGAAGCGGGTGTTGTTCCGGTCGAGACCGGATTGTTTTGTGACGTCGCGGAAGCTGGCGTCGCGATTGTTGCGCATCAAGAAATTGGGAGGACCGTTCTCTGCGTCGTGATAAGGCATGGGATAACGGTATTGGTCGGCGCCCTGATAATAAGAATATAAACAAAAGTAGATGTCGAGCCAGCCATCGCGGTCGTAGTCGGCGATTGCGGCGCCGGTGAAAGTACCTTGGGGGAGATTGGCAAATTGAAAGGCGTTCGGCTTGAGCCGGAATTTGCCGCTGCCGTCGTTTAGAAAGAGCAGGGGGCCATTCGCACGGACAACAATCAGGTCCTGGTGGCCGTCGTTGTCGATATCGGCGAATAACGCGCAGGCCGTGTTCTCGAGGACGCCGACGCCCGCCGCGTCGGTGATGTCTTTGAAAGAGCCGTCGCCGCGATTGCGGAACAAACGGTTTGGGAGGCCAGCGGGCTGACAAATGTAGAGGTCGTCAAAGCCGTCCCCGTCTATGTCGCCCGCGGACACTCCGTTGTGGCCGTAAATGTCGATGCCGCTGGCGCCGTCGAGAACGGAGCGCCAGTAATCTGTGCCATGGAGCAGCTGCGAACGGTAACAGGGATTCTTGCCGAACGCACGGTCAGCAAGGTCCACGAACACGGGAGACAAGGCCCTGGAACGAACTTGCGCGAGCAGTTTACATTTGCGCAGACGCAGCTCGTTGGAGGAAAGGAGTTCCCACGTGAGGTCGCATTCGCCGACGCGCTGCTCGCGGTGAAAACCCTGGCCTGTTCCTACAAGCTCAAAGCGAATGCGGGTCTCAAGCAAGGTAGACCGGGTTGGCGCAGACGGTACGGGCGAGCCGAGGCGAATGTGAGTTACCTGAAACTCTGACGTGAAAACTTTAGAAAAAGCGCTCATTGAAGAGCGCCATTCGGCGAGAAAGGCCTGCTGCCCAGTAGCCGTTTCCTCCGGGAAGCGCTCCTGCCAAACGCTGAGCATGACATCGGCACGCACAGTTTGCGATCGAACCACTTTCGGCGAATTGGCGGAGAAGCTCGTAGCGAGCACCCTTTCGAGCGCCCCGGTCGCCGCCGGAGATTGAAGAATCTGCAAGCTCCATTCGGCAAGCACGGCGGCAACCTGGTCGTAGTATTCTTCGGTGATGAATTCGTCGGAGCCCGCCTTGACCTTGCGCAGGACGGGTTCGATGCCTCTTTGCACCCGATATTGGGGGTGCAACTGAAATTCACCCGACGGCGTAGTTTGGGGAACATTCCGGGCGAAGGAAGGAAGAACAAGGCCCGAGCGAAGAAAAGTGAGCGAAGCTCCCTGACAGTATCGAAGAAATTTCCGTCGGCTGATCGCGCGCGAACCGCGATACTCCTCAAACCTGCTCAGAGAGTCCCCCTGGATTTTTGCGAATCGGAAACGAAAATCTAGCATCGGGGTTGGGAGGCGTCAAGCTTGCGGCCGACGCCCTGGGTCGCTGACGCGGCATTTCGTTATGATAGTGTGCAGATGAAAGTGAAACCAGTGACAAATGGCGTGTCGACGCGGCGCAACGGGCGAGGAAGTGTGCTGCTGTTACTCATGCTGCTTCGGGGCAGCCTCTCGTTCGGGCAGGCGGCGCCGGAGAAGCAACCTTGGGGGAAAGCCTCTTTGGACGAGCAACTGGAGCTGCATCTCGGCAAAGGGTACGAGGCCCTCAAGCAGGAAAAATACGGTGATGCGGCTGAGGAATTTCGAGCGGCGTTGGAGATCGATCCTTCGCTCGTGATGAGGGCCAGATTCCCACTTGCGGTCGCGCTCTTCGAAGAACACAAAAACGCGACGGCGCGACGCGAGCTTGAGACCGTGCGGAAGGCTGCGGGCGACCTGCCAAGTGTCCTGTATTACATAGGGCGCCTCGACCTGGACGAGGAGGATTACAAGAACGCAATTGCGAATCTGAATAAGGCCAGCGCGAAGCCGCCCTATCCCGATACCGCGTACTACCTGGGCCTGGCATATATGAGAGACGGCAACACACGAGAGGCCGAGAAATGGATGGAGGAAGCGGTGCGGCTGCATCCCAATGACTCGCGCGCGCTGTATCAACTCGGCCTGCTTTACCGCAAGGAAGGGCGCGAGGACGAGGCCAACCAGGCCTTTCAGAAATCAAGGGAACAGAAAGCGCAAAGCGACAAGCTGAGCCAGCTAAAATACGAATGCGGACAAGAACTCGACCAGGGCTTGAGCGAAAAGGCGGAGGCGGTTTGCGGCCAGCTGTACGACCCGAATGACGCGGACAAGCTGACAGCGCTCGGAATTCTCTACGGCCAGCATGGCGAGCTCGAGCGGGCGCTCAAGCCGCTGACACGCGCCGCGGAACTCCAGCCACAGTCGCCGCAGATACAATACAATCTCGCGTTCACCTACTATCAACTGAAACGCTTTGCCGACGCGCGGGGTCCATTGGCGGGCGCAACCGAGCGTTGGCCCGACTTGTTCCCCTTGAACGCGCTTTACGGAGCGGTTTTGTGGAACCTAGGCGAGACGGAGTCGGCTTATGAGGCACTACGCAAGGCGCATCGCCTAAACATTGAGGACGCGGGAACAACGGCAATGCTTTACGCGGCCACGCTGGGCATGGCGAAGAAATCTCAGGATGGCCACGCGGACGATGAGGAATTGCGTTATTTGAAGGAAGCGGCGAATCTCAAGCCAGACGGCGCGGAACCGCATCAACGAATGGCAAGCTTGTATAGGCGGACCGGACACCCGGACCAGGCGAGGGAGGAACAGGAGAGAGCGGAGCAGCTCAGCAGAACCCCGAACGAGTGAGGGCAAACGCCGAACTACTTTTGTCGGTGGTGAGAAGAAGCGCCGCTACGAGAAAAGCGAGCCTAGGCGGCAGCCAGGTAGATATAGCGAAGAAGGAAGAGCACGGTCAGAATCCAAACGAGCGTATTGATATCGCTGAATTTTCCCGCCGCCACTTTGACGACAGTGTAGGAAATGACGCCCAGGCTCAGGCCGGTCGCAATACTGAAGCTGAGGGGCATGGCGAGAATCGTGATGAAGGCCGGCAGCGCTTCGCTGAAGTCGCTCCATTTGATCAGCGGAATCGATTGAGCCATGAGAACGCCGACGAGGATCAGGGCGGGGGCGGTGGCGTAAGCGGGAATGGCGATCGCCAGCGGCGCGCAAAACATGGCCAAAAAGAAGAGTGCGGCGACGGCGAGGTTGCTCAAACCGGTTCGCGCGCCAGCAGCAACGCCAGCCGCGCTCTCGATGTAGCTTGTGACGGTGGACGTGCCGGTCAGAGCGCCGAACATGGTTCCGATCGAATCAGCCAGCAAGACGCGGCCGACGCGAGGAATCTTGCCGTCCTTGATGAAGCCTCCCTGTTCGCACACGCCAACAAGCGTGCCGATGTTGTCGAGGAGATCGACGAAGAGAAATGCAAAGAGGATTTCAAAGAGACCGAGATGAATCGCGCCGCGAAAATCGAGTTGGAGAAATGTGGAAGAAGGCTGCGGCATCGAAAAGACACGAGAGGGCCACGTTGAAATGCCACGAAGCATGCCGAGAAGTGACGTTCCGATAATGCCCAGCAAGAACGCGGCATGAATTCGCCTGGCCATCAGCACCAGTGTCAGGACAAGCCCGAAGCAAGCTGCTTGTACGTCCTTATCGGCGAAGCTACCGAGACCGACGAAGGTGGCGGGATTTGCCACAACAAGCTTGGCATTTCGCAAGCCGACAAACGCAATAAACATGCCGATGCCGGCGGCTGTCGAGTGCTTCATGCAATCCGGCATGCCATTTACGATCTGCTCGCGCACGCGCGTAACCGTGAGAATCAGAAAGAGCAAGCCGGAAAAGAAGACGACAGCGAGCGCAGTTTGCCAGGGAATGTGCATGGCCATGCAGACCGAATAAGTGAAGTAGGCGTTGAGCGACATTCCCGGAGCCAGTGCAATGGGATAGTTGGCGTACAAGCCCATCACGAGGGTGGCTACTGCGGCCGAGAGGCACGTAGCGAAAACGACGCCCTCGGCCGGCATTCCAGCTTGCGAAAGGATTTGCGGATTAACGACGATGATGTAGGCCATGGTGACGAAAGTCGTCAGGCCTCCCAACATCTCCTGTCTTACGGTTGTGTGGTTTTCGGCAAGTTTGAAGTAGCGATCGAGCAATCGTCCCCCTGCTTGCGAAGTCGGTCTGATCGGGCACGCGCAAGCGCCCCGGGCATGTTAATAACGAATCTTGTCCGCCTTTTCGACCCATGCGCGGAATCCGGCGAGTGCTTCGTCGCGCATGATCTGGATGGCGGGGATGCGGCGATGAAAATGAGGCAGTGGAAGTTCGGTGTAGATGAATGAATCGTCGAAGCCGATGTTGGCGGCGTCTTCGGCAGAATTAGCGAAGTAAAGGCGGGCCAGGCGGGCCCAATAAATTGCGCCGAGGCACATAGGGCAGGGTTCGCAGGAGGTGTAGAGTTCGCAGTCCTTCAGTTCAAACGCACCGAGTTTGGCGCAGGCCTGGCGGATGGCAAGGATTTCCGCGTGGGCTGTCGGATCATTTAACGACGTAACTTGATTGGCGCCTTCGGCAACGATATTGCCGCCTCTCACAATCACGGCGCCGAAAGGGCCGCCGCGCCCCGAGTGGACGTTTTCGATTGAAAGCTGAATGGCTCGCGCCATGAAGGGATCGTTCATCTTCGGTTGCCGCCGCAAAGCAGCAAGTATATGCCCAGATTGCGGCAGCGCAGAATTTTTTTGGATTGATTTGTCGATTTTGGCGAGTTGAAAAAGTGCAAATATAACGCTACGCTCTTGCAACAATCGCTGCACACTCAAATACGGAGCTTCGCTTGCGATCATGAGGCTGCGCGCCTTTGTCTCCCGACGAGTCGTTACTCCGGAAGGGGTGCGGCCCGCCGCAATACTCGTGGAGGGAGAGCTCGTTCGAGAGGTGGTTCTGGCGGAGCAGGTCCCGGCTGGAACGGATTTACGGGACTTTGGCGAAACGGCGATTCTGCCAGGGCTTGTGGATTCACATGTCCACATTAATGATCCCGGTAGGGCAGACTGGGAAGGATTCGAGACGGCGACGCGGGCGGCTGCGGCCGGCGGTTACACGCTGCTGGTGGATATGCCCCTGAATTGCCTGCCCGCGACAACAACGGTAGAGGGGCTCGACGCTAAGCGCGCGGCCGCGAAGGACCGGTGCCGGGTCGATTGGGCGGCTTGGGGTGGGGTCGTCGCCGACAACCAGAACGCCATAGAACCGCTTGCGCATGCGGGCGTGCCGGGCTTCAAGTGCTTTCTCGTACATCCGGGAATTGACGGCTTCACGATGGTTACGGAGGCGCAACTTCGAGCGGTATTGCCGCACGTTGCGCGGACTGGTTTGCCTCTGTTGGTGCATGCGGAACTCCCGGGTCCGATTGACAGAGCCACGCAGGAACTCGAGGATGCGGACTGGAGTTGCTATCCAACATACCTTAAATCGAGGCCCGAGGAGGCGGAACTTTCGGCGATCCGGCTGCTGTTATCGCTTTGCCGCGAGTACAGCTTCCGATTGCACATTGTTCACCTGTCCGCGAGCCAGGCGCTGCCGGAACTGCGCGCGGCACGCTCCGACGGACTCGCGGTGAGTGTGGAGACCTGTCCGCACTATCTGCATATCGCGGCGGAAACCATTCCCAAGGGAGCGACGTTGTTCAAGTGCGCTCCACCAATTCGCAGCCGGGACAACTGCGAAAAACTATGGCAAGGGTTGCGTGATGGAATTATTGATCTTGTCGCGACAGACCATTCGCCGTGTCCGCTTGAAATGAAGCGGCTTGCCGACGGCAGCTTCAAAACAGCTTGGGGCGGAATTGCGAGTCTGTCGGTGGCTCTGCCGGTGATGTACACGGAGGCCAGGGCCCGTGGATTCACCCTGGCCGACATTGCGCGATGGATGGCGGAGGCACCCGCGAAGCTGGCACGCTGCGACAAACAGAAAGGCCGAATCGCGGCCGGGTACGACGCGGACTTCGTTGTGTTTGACCCCGAGGATGAGTTTGAGATAAGCCGAAATCGGCTGCATTACCGCCACGCGGTCTCGCCCTACTTGGGTGAGAAATTGCGGGGTGTCGTGAAGGCAACCTATCTTCGAGGGAAGGAAGTATTCAGGGCAGGCGAATTCCCCGGCAAGGTGACCGGACGAGAGTGCCGATGCTAAATGGCCCGCCGGTCTGGGTCCTCGGAGTCTGCCACCCACGCATTCACCTCAGATTCTGCGCCGTAGTCAGATGCTCTGTCATACACTATCGCATCCGCACGCCCGGGGCGAAAGGGGAGGTATCCGCAGGAGTCGAATGAGCACAAGCGGCATCGTCGGCAGATCAGTGCCTAGGTTGGAGGGCCGCGACAAGGTCACCGGACAAGCGCGCTACGTTGACGATATTACGCTGCCCGGCATGCTTTTCGGGGCAACAGTCCGAAGCCGCATCTCGCGAGGCAAGATCGCGAAGGTTACGTTTGGCCCCGGGGTAGATTGGGACGAGTTCGTGGTCGTTTCGGCGAAGGATATCCCGGGGAAAAACTGCATCGCACTGATCGATGATGACGAGCCGTGCCTGACGGATGGGACGGTGAATCACCCCGAAGAGCCAATCCTGCTGCTTGCGCATCCGGACCGCCGACTGCTCCCGCAAGCGGTCGAGGCGGTTTCCGTTGAGTACGAACCACTTCCGGCAATTTTCAGCATCGAGGAGAGCGAGCAGCAGTCGCAAATCATCTGGGGCACGGACAATGTTTTCAAGTCATACCTGATTGAAAAGGGCGACATCGACGCAGTGTGGGCGGTGGCGGACTACATCGTGGAAGGGGAGTATACGACTGGGGCTCAGGAACAGCTCTACATCGAAAACAATGGAATGATCGCCGCCTTCGATCCGCAACAGGGAGTCACGGTGTGGGGCTCGATGCAGTGCCCGTATTACGTTCACAAATCGCTCGTGAAACTGTTCAACCTGCCGGGAGAACGCGTGCGCGTGGTGCAAACGGAAACGGGCGGGGCATTTGGAGGAAAGGAAGATTACCCGTCGGTGATTGCGGGGCACGCGGCGCTGCTCGCGATGAAGTCGGGAAGGCCGGTGAAAATCGCATATGACCGTATGGAAGATATGGTGGTGACTACGAAGCGGCACCCTTCGCGGACGCGCCACCGCACCGCCGTGAGCAAGGACGGAAAGATCTTGGGCGGAGAAGTTGAGTTTACGATTGATGGCGGCGCTTATAAAACACTTTCGCCGGTGGTGCTATCTCGTGGCGCTATCCACGCCGGCGGCACCTACCATTGGCCAGCTATTCGCATTCGCGCAAAGGCCGTAGCGACAAACACTCCGCCACAGGGCGCGTTTCGCGGTTTTGGCGCGCCGCAATCGTTGTTTGCGCTCGAGCGGCACATGGATCGCATCGCTAAGGTGGTACAGCTTTCACCTGTCGAGATTCGTCGACGCAATTTCCTGAAGCCCGGTGAGACCACCACAACGGGGCAGACGGTGGATGAGGCCGTTGATCTGGGGAAATTGCTGGACCGCGCGATGCAGCTCTCTGACTATTCGGCAAAGAAGGAGAGATTCGCGAGAGAAAACAAGGAGAGCACTCGCAAAAAAGGGATTGGTATTGCGTCATTTCTTCATGGCGCAGGTTTCACGGGCTCGGGCGAACGCTATTTGAGTTCGGTTGTGGGCGTGGAGGGGTACGCCGACGGTTCAGTGCGCGTACTCGTTTCCAGTACGGAATTTGGGCAGGGAACGAATACGGTACTCTGCCAGATCGTCGCCGAAGCGCTGAAGGTACGCTACGAGGATGTGAGCATCGCGCGGCCGGACACTCAGGAGGTCCCGAACAGCGGACCGACCGTGGCATCGCGCACTGTCATGGTAGTGGGGAAACTCGTGCAGTCGGCTGCGCTTGGAATTCGACACACGCTCGAGGCCAGCGGCTTGCTGGGAGCAGCCTATTCAGCGGAGGAATTTCGCGCAGCCGTGCGCGCGTACGTCGCCAAGAATGGAAAATTTCGATCGCTCGCGCACTACGAGCAGCCGGAGGATATCGTCTGGGACGAACAGAAATACCGAGGTTCGGCTTATGCGGCATATGCCTGGGCGGTCTACGTCGCGGAAGTCACGGTCGATTTGACCTCGTATAGCGTATCGGTGGAGGACTTCGTGGCACTGCAGGAGGTAGGCCGAGTGCTTCATCCCGTCCTGGCTAAAGGACAAATTATGGGAGGGATAGCTCAAGGAATTGGGTTCGCGCTATACGAAAAAGTGATTTGGGAGAAAGGCCGAATGCAAAACGGCCAAATGACAAACTACATTATCCCGACGTCCGCCGACCTGGCTCCGATTCGGGTTTACTTCGAGGAGTTGGGCAACGTTCACGGGGCGTACGGCGCGAAAGGGATTGGTGAACTGCCAATGGATGGCCCGGCGCCGGCGGTCATCAACGCTGTCGAAGATGCGCTGGGCGTTCCGTTCAATTCGATCCCCCTACTCCCAGAGGACATTTTCGATGCACTGACGAACAAGCGAGAGCGGGGAGAATTGTCTAACGTAACCAGGGATCATCGATGAGTGAGGCCCCACCGAATCGCGTCAAGTGTGAGATTTCGTTTCAGGTCAACGGGAAACTGGTGGCAGTGCGGAGCTATCCGATGGAGCGTTTGCTCGACGTGTTACGCGAACAGCTTGGCCTGACCGGGACAAAAGAGGGCTGCGGAGAAGGCGAGTGCGGCTCGTGCTCGGTTTTGGTCGACGGTGTCCTGGTGAACA